>Ga0210377_10000526_pt1 | contig 36797 bp, 36 predicted proteins | sample PLM4_65_b1redo_FD_155480 | JGI IMG/M metagenome (GOLD analysis project Ga0210377, IMG submission 155480) | Groundwater sediment microbial communities from an aquifer in East River, Colorado, USA - PLM4_65_b1 redo | ecosystem: Environmental > Terrestrial > Soil > Riparian zone | place: USA: East... | reverse complement strand
GCCCCGAGAAGCCTGCCACCTTTGTGATTGCGGCCGTCAACGTAGTCTTCCCATGATCGATGTGTCCCATCGTCCCTACGTTCAAATGCGGTTTGCTGCGATCATATTTTGCCTTCGCCATCGTAAGTCTCCTTCTTTATAATAAAAGAAATTATTTACTTCATTATTTCCTGCGCCACCGACTGAGAAACGGGCGCATAGTGATCAAATTCCATACTAAAAACACCACGGCCTTGGGTAGCAGAGCGGAGTTGAGTCGCATACCCGAACATCTCAGCCAAGGGAACCATGGCGCGAATAGCCTGCGCATTACCAAGGCGAACATCCATACCTTGGATCAAACCTCTACGTCCATTAATTTGCCCCATCACATCGCCAAGATATTCTTCGGGCACAACGATTTCCACCTTCATCATCGGCTCAAGAAGAATGGGATTACCTCTTTGAACACCTTCTTTAAAACCCATGGATGCAGCCAATTTGAAAGCCATTTCGCTCGAATCAACTTCATGAAAGGAGCCATCAAAAAGCGTAACCTTCAAATCTACAACGGGGTAACCAGCAAGAACACCATTTTCAGATGCTTCTCTTACACCTTTTTCAATGGGGTTAATATATTCTTTCGGGATAGAACCACCCACGATCTTATTTTCAAAAACAACTCCGCTACCGCGTTCGCCTGGTTCCATGGAAAATACAACATGACCATATTGTCCTTTACCGCCAGACTGCTTCGCGTACTTGTAGTTGACTTCCTTTACAGGCTTGGTAATTGACTCGCGATACGCCACACGTGGTGTACCGACGTTTGCCTGCACCTTAAATTCGCGTAAGAGACGATCCACGATAATATCCAAGTGAAGCTCACCCATACCGCGAATAACGGTCTGGCCAGTGCTGTCATCAGAATTAACACGGAAGGTCGGGTCTTCCTCCGCAAGTTTGCGAAGCGCCTCTCCCATTTTTTCCTGATCGCTTGAACTCTTTGGTTCAATCGCAATCGAAATCACAGGCTCAGGGAACGAAATGCTATCAAGAACCAGTGCCTTGCTATCACAAAGAGTATCGCCTGTAAAGCTATCCTTAAACCCAAGGACTGCACCGATATCACCAGAGCGAATTTCAGTAACATCCTCTCGGCGATCAGCATGCATACGTATCAAGCGACCAATTCGTTCCTTTTTCCCCTTTGAACTGTTTTGTACAGTTTGCCCTTGACTCAGGACACCCGAATAGATGCGTACATACGCAAGCCGTCCTACATAAGGATCAGTAACAATCTTGAAAACAAGAGCGCTTAATGGAGCGTCATCCTGAGTCGGAAGTTCAAATTCGTTTTCAGGATTACCAGGCTCACTCACCTTGATCGAAGGAATGTCGGCTGGCGAAGGCAGGTAATCTATAACAGCATCCAAAAGGATCTGAACGCCTTTATTTTTTAAGGAGGAGCCGCAGAACACAGCAGCAGCCTTATTGGCAATTATGCCTTTGCGCATTGCCGCTTTTAATTCTTCAATACTGATTTCCTGAACTTCCAGAAACTTCATGGTCAATTCATCATCAAGCTCAGCGATCTTTTCAACCATTTTGGCACGAGCTTCGTCAGCTTGTTGCTTTAAATCATCAGGAATCTCTACAACTTTCGGATCTTTTCCAAGATCATCTTCCCACACAATTGCCTTCATGGTCAAAAGGTCAATGACGCCTTTAAAAGTAGCCTCAAATCCAATCGGAATCTGCATCGGGATCGGGTTTGCACCAAGCCGATCGATAATTGATTGGACAGTACGCTCAAAAGAGGCTCCCACGCGATCCATTTTATTAACAAAACAAATACGCGGAACGCCATAGCGATCAGCTTGACGCCAGACTGTCTCACTTTGAGGTTCAACACCCTGCACCGCATCAAATACAACCACCCCGCCATCAAGTACACGTAAAGAACGCTGCACTTCCGCTGTGAAATCAATATGACCTGGAGTATCAATAATATTGACTTGATAGCCCTTCCATTCAGCCGATACAGCCGCAGACACGATCGTGATACCACGCTCGCGCTCTTGTACCATCCAGTCGGTAACGGTTGTACCATCATCAACTGAACCAATACGGTGCGTCATGCCGGTATAGAACATAATACGCTCGGTAGTTGTAGTCTTACCGGCGTCAATATGGGCTATGATCCCAAAATTTCGATACTTCTCTAACGGGTGCTCTCGTGCCATTCTTGTTATATTCCTAAATTCGTAGTTTAAATATTAAACACGATAATGTGAAAATGCGCGGTTAGCCTCAGCCATTTTATGAGTCTCATCACGTTTGCGAATCGCAGAACCGGTTTCATTGGACGCATCGATCAATTCAGATGCCAACTTGTCAGGAAATGATTTTCCCGCGCGCTCACGAGCCGCAGACAAAATCCAGCGGAGTGCCAATGTTCTACGGCGGTCAGCTGACACTTCCATAGGAACCTGATACGTTGCACCACCGACGCGACGCGGACGAACTTCCATAGCCGGAGACACATTTTTAAGAGCGACATCAAAAACGTCTATCGCATTTTTGCCTGTTCGCTCTTTAATTAAATCCATTGCATCATAGATCAAACCAATAGCGAGGCTCTTCTTGCCTTTTTTTAGAACATGCTGAACCATGGTTTGAAGATTCAAACTGTTATAACGGACGTCGGGAAGTATTTCCCGCTTTTCGGGTTTTGCTCTGCGCATTCTATTTCTCCATCTAAATTACTTTGGACGCTTCGCGCCGTACTTCGAGCGGCCTTGTTTGCGATTAGCTACGCCAGTCGTATCAAGCGACCCGCGCACAATATGATAACGAACACCAGGAAGATCCTTCACACGACCACCACGCACAAGAACCACGGAGTGTTCCTGCAATTGATGACCTTCACCTGGAATGTACGCAGTTACTTCAATACCATTTGTCAAGCGTACACGCGCAATCTTCCGCAGCGCAGAGTTTGGCTTCTTAGGAGTCATCGTACGTACAACGGTACACACACCACGTTTCTGTGGCGCGCCTTTATCCTGTCGTACGCGACGCTGTTTAAATGAATTCAGCGTATATTGCAATGCGGGTGCTTTGCTTTTTGCTTTTTTATTCTTGCGACCCTTGCGGATCATTTGATTAATTGTCGGCACGTTCAGCCTCCGGTTTCCTATATCATCATAATTTAATGTAAATTTGCAAGAAACGAGGCCATCTTAGATCTTGCAGATGGCCTCATTTGTGGTGCCATGCTTTAGCGGGAAGTATAGCCGCTTGTTTGATTAGCAACGGACGATGATTTTATCATGTCAGTTTCACATCGTCAAGATTACCGCTTGCCCATAAACTTTTCACCGATACCCAATAAGCCTGTATCCATCTTCGGTGGATGCTGCTTCTCTTCATCCTTACCAAACTTAACAATATCGCCGCTTTCATTAACTGCTTCTACAGCAAGGCCAAGCGACTGCAATTCTTTTACCAACACGCGGAAGGAAGCAGGGATACTCGGTTCCTCAATCGGTTCACCTTTGACAATTGCCTCATAAGTATTAACACGACCCTGGACATCGTCAGATTTAACAGTGAGCATCTCTTGCAGTGTGTAAGCTGCGCCATAAGCTTCAAGCGCCCACACTTCCATTTCACCGAATCGCTGACCACCGAACTGGGCTTTGCCGCCGAGGGGCTGCTGAGTCACCAAGCTGTATGGGCCTGTCGAACGCGCATGGACTTTATCTTCAACAAGGTGATGCAATTTCAAAACAGTCATTACACCCACGGTCACTGGTTGATCATATGGGATGCCTGTCTTGCCATCACGCAAAGTTTGTTTGCCAAGGGTAGGCATTGGTTGACCCGTAGTAGCGGTTATTTCATGCGCAACTTCAATGAGTCGCGCTTCAGCAACACGGCCACTATGTCCATTAGTTTCGATCCACAAACGTAAGCATGCATTAATCGCCGCTTCGTTGTATTGTTTCCGTTCGCGAGGATCCACATTCTCAGGATGGAAGATGGTATCCGGATCGTAACTGCGATCACGAAGCCATTCAGCTGCCGCTGATTGACGCGCATATGCCAGGTCATTTAGGTCAGACGTATCATATTCGCGTTCGCCGAGCCATTCTTCAAGATACAAACGGCGTACTTCATCATCATCCTGAATGGACTCTGGATCATATTCTTGTTCTTTGAGCCAATCCCAAGCAATCACAGCCGATTCCTTCCAAGCTTGATCAATGATCCAAGCACGAGCGAGTTCGGCTTCAATTTCCTCTTCAGACGCACCGTCGAATACAGGGGTGATCGCGCGATAGCCAAGGCGTTTCGATGCCCACCCAAGGTGAACTTCCAACACCTGACCAATATTCATACGACCTGGGACGCCTAATGGATTCAAGATCAAATCAACAGGGGTACCGTCTTCAAGGAAAGGCATATCTTCCACAGGCACAACTTTTGAAACAACACCCTTATTTCCATGACGTCCTGCCATCTTATCGCCTGCGGTCAACTTACGACGCTGGGCAACTGAGACGCGTACCATCATATCCACGCCGGCCGAAAGATCGGAATTCTCTTCACGGGTGAAAACTTTGACATCAACAACCTTACCACGTTCACCATGCGGCATACGCAGAGAAGTATCTTTCACATCGCGCGACTTCTCACCAAAAATGGCGCGCAACAATCGCTCTTCTGGCGTTAACTCTTTTTCACCTTTGGGAGTGATCTTACCCACCAAAATATCATTTGGACCTACCTCAGCACCAACGCGAATAATGCCGTTCTCATCAAGATCCTTAATGGCATCATCGCCAACATTGGGAATATCACGAGTGATTTCTTCAGGCCCCAACTTGGTATCGCGTGCTTCCACTTCATACTTTTCAATATGAACAGAAGTAAAACGATCTTCCTGAACCAGGCGCTCAGAGACCAGGATCGCATCTTCGAAGTTACCACCCTCCCATGAAAGGAACGCGATGACAACATTCTGCCCAAGAGCAAGTTGTCCACTTTCAGTAGAAGATGAATCAGCGATGATATCGCCCTTCTTAATGACTTGACCCTTCACCACTGCCGGACGTTGATCAATACAAGTGCTTTGATTGGAGCGCTGGTACTTGCGCAGCTGGTAAGTATGAATACCGCCTCTTTCTTTGACGGTAATTGAACTGCCTGTAACGGATGTAACCTCACCGTTAGCGTCTGCTACTACAACTTGACCAGAGTCCAATGCAGCATGGTATTCCATACCTGTTGAAACCAATGGGATCTCAGGGCGCACAAGCGGAACTGCCTGAGCCATCATGTTCGAGCCCATCAACGCACGATTGGCATCATCATGTTCAAGGAATGGGATCAACGCCGCGCTAATACCTACCACTTGATGCGGAGCCACATCCATGTAATCTACAGATTCGGGTGATGAGAAAATAAACCCGGAGTGGTAACGGCAGGATACACGCTCACGTACGAATTCTTTAGCATCGGTCAGAGGAGCGTTTGCCTGAGCAATTACATATTTGTCCTCAGCATCAGCAGAGAGATAATCGAATTGATCGGAGATGTGTGGAACAATGGATACAGGGGTACCGATCTTGGCAATCTTCTTCATTACTTTAGAATCGATCAACTCGCCAGATTTATACAAAACTTCTTCTGTTTTCGGGTCAACCACATTCTCGCTCAGTGTACGCCCTTCAAGACGTTCATCATCCGCTTCCATCTTCCTGAAGACTTTGCGATAAGGCGTCTCAATAAAACCATATTCATTCACACGTGCAAATGAAGCGAGACGACCGATCAAACCGATGTTTGGACCTTCTGGGGTTTCAATTGGGCAAATACGTCCATAATGTGAGTGATGCACATCGCGAACATCAAAGCCGGCGCGTTCACGGCGGAGACCACCAGGTCCCAACGCTGAAAGTGTGCGTTTGTGGCGCAACTCAGCCAGCGGGTTGGTCTGATCCATGAATTGCGAAAGCTGCGAAGAGCCAAAGAACTCACGCAAAGCTGCGACAACCGGACGAATATTAACCAACGTGACAGGGGACAATTGTTCCTGGTCACGAATGGACATGCGCTCTTTGATCACACGCTCCATACGGCGGAGGCCGATACGCAACTTGTTCTGGATCAACTCCCCCACCGTCTTGACACGGCGATTGCCGAGATGATCGATATCATCTGACTTTTCAACACCATTGTTGATCTGAATCATGCGGCGGAGGAGGCGGATCACGTCGCTCTTGCTTACAGTACGATGAGGAATAGGAATGTCCAAATCGAGTTTCTGATTCAACTTGTAACGACCCACACGCTCGAGGTCATAATGGCGTTGATCGAACAACTGCTCTTCAAGGAACTGGCGAGCATTATCAAGCGTAGCGGGGTCGCCGGGGCGCATCTTGCGGAAGAACTCGATCAAGGCCGCTTCTGCGATGGTCAAACCACCGGAAAGATCCCATTCGGGTTCTTGTTTTAAAGTAGAAGCAATGAAGAGACGTTCGGGATTGTTATCCACATCACTGAAGAGAGACAGCAACTCTTCGTCTGTTCCGGTCTTTAATGGCGTATCCTTGATGCCATCGTTAACAGCTGCTAATGCACGCAAGAACACTGTGATTGGCACAGTGCGTTTGCGGTTGAATTTCAAGATGATGTAATCCGATTTGCGGGTTTCGAATTCCATCCAAGCGCCTCGATCAGGAATCAGCTTGGACATGGCGAGCAGGCGTCCCGTGGCACGATCGGTGGGAGCTTCGAAGTAAACACCAGGTGAACGGATCAACTGTGAGACGACGACACGTTCGGTCCCATTGATAATAAAGGTACCTTTATCGGTCATCTCGGGGAAGTCGCCGAGGAAAATATCCTGCTTGATCGGTTCAGGCACATCTGCGCCTGCCAGCAATACAGATACATACAATGGACTGGAATAGGTGAGATCGCGTTCAACGCACTCATCGATTCCGTGTTTTGGATCGCCAAACCAATATTTGAGTCCCCATTGTTTGGCTTCAGGACCGCGTCCGGGGAAAAACAGTTTCATTCCCTTGTTGTATGATTCGATGGGCGAGACCTCATGAAAAAGATCACCCAATCCTTCGCGCTTGAGGCGCTCGAATGAATCCAACTGGACTTCGATCAGATTTGGTAGTTTGATGTTGACGGGAATGCGCGCATAGCTTTTGCGGGGCAAAGAAGAAGACATTCAGTTCACTCCTAACCTGGTGGTGTCTGTGCGCCGTTACGAAGTACCGGATCCAATCTCTACATTTAGTGCTTGCCAAGTAACAGTTACAATTCAAATGTAGTGATGAAGCGAGAAGCCGGTATACACACGAATACATCCCGCTGATGGTTTGGCGGGATAGCAAGGGATAATTATATATGAAGGCTAATATATACGCAAGGGATTTTGCCCTTTATTTTCAAACTCCACCCTTATTCATAACTGGTTCGATTCTATCATATATCAGACGTTCCGCAACTTATAAAGGTTACACGGGGTTTTGATAGGTAGTAATCAAAAAAAATTGGAGGCGCAATGACTGCATCGCAGGCAACGGTAAATGATAGGCGCGAAATCTTTGGCTGGGCAATGTACGACTGGGCAAACTCAGCATTTAGTACAACGATAGGCTCAGTTTTCCTTGGACCTTATGTGTCAGGACTCGCCAAGACAGTTGCTGAGTCTGATTTTCTGGCTCGAACCGGCACAGCATGGACAGAAGCCAGCGGACAACCATTGGTTGTTAATTTTCTGGGCTTGCCAGTTGCGCCTGAGGCAATAGTTCCTTTCGCAATCTCCCTTTCGGTTGTTTTTCAAGCTGGCTTTTTACCCATATTGGGCGCCATCGCAGACTACTCCCATCGCCGCAAGCAAATGCTCCAACTTTTCGCAACGATCGGCGCACTCGCCACGATCGCCATGTTCTTCATAACACTAAGCACGTGGCTGCTTGGACCGATTCTATTTGTGATTGCCAACCTGTCGTTCGGTGCAGCGCTGGTCTTTTACAATGCCTATCTGCCAGATATAGCCAGCGAAGAAGAACGTGACCGGGTTTCTTCATATGGCTTTGCACTGGGATATATCGGCGGGTTTGTGCTCCTCGCGCTAAACCTGGTGCTGTTTTTGCTTCACGAAAGTTTTGGGATTTCCAGCGAAATGTCGGTTCGCATCAACCTGGCATCGGCTGGGGTTTGGTGGCTGGCTTTCTCGACGGTCACTTGGGGACGGCTGCGCTCACGCCACGCCGCGCATGAAATACCACCTGGTGAAAATTTGTTTAGCATCGCCTTCAAGCAGCTCTCCAAAACCATGGAGGTACCGGCAAGGTCCGTTGCGTTCTATCTGCTGTCGCCACTTCTGATTTTTATCTGGGCACCACTGATTACTCCCTATATCACGCAATTGATGACCAGCGGTAAATTAGACTCTGAACTTGCCATTCTGCCCGTATTCATTCCACTCTTTGGTCCGATCATCCTGCTGGTTCGTTTCCTCCGCAACAAAGCCCGCACCACACCGGAAACTTCCAAATACCTGACCGCCTACCTCATCTATAACGACGGCATCCAAACCGTAATCGCCATCGCATCCACATTTGCCGCCGCCCCACTACTCAGAGGCGGGCTCGAATTGGGACAGCAAACCCTTATCTCGGTCATATTGCTGATCCAATTTGTGGCGTTCTTTGGCGCATTATTCTGGGGCAAGCTCGCAAATTGGATCGGCGCGAAACAAGCCATTATCGTAAGCCTGGTCATTTGGTCTGCTGTTGTAATCTATGCTTACGGCGGTATGAAAGGCGACTCGCGCGCCACTGAATTCATGATCCTGGGAGCCATCATTGCCCTCGTACTCGGCGGCTCACAGGCCATCAGCCGTAGTTTATTCGCGCAGATGATTCCCAAGAGCAAGGAAGCTGAATTCTTCTCAATCTACGAAATCAGCGAGCGCGGCACCTCCTGGCTGGGAACGCTTGTCTTTGGTATAGCAGTAACCGTTTTCGGAAATCTCCGCATCGCGATCCTAGCCTTGATCATCTTCTTTGTAGTTGGTTTGCTCATTCTGCCCTTTGTAAATACTCAAAAAGCAATTTCTGACGCAAAAGCCCAGGACGCTGATTAAGGTAAAAATGTAAGAATCAAAACGAGCCAAGGAATTGTCCTTGGCTCGTTTTTTTATTTATTCCGTCTTATAAAATTTCCAAATAAACTCCCGCCCAGGTTGGCATTCAACATAGAAACACCCACGGCTGGCAAATTGGATGCACCCGAATATACCAAATATCTCGGCGACCAAACAGGGTGAAATTTTTCCTTGAAAGCATGCAGCCCGCGGAAGTTATAAAACCGGTTCACGTTTTGATAAATATAATGAAGCGCCCGTTCAATGACTGGCCCATCAACTTGCGCCCCCACCCCAGAGAGCGCACTCAACCCTAAATTGAACGAAGCGTAATTCTGTTCCTTTGCCCATGTAAAAAGCGACACAAACAAGAAATCCATCAACCCCGAATCGACCTGAGCGCGGTGGCGCATGAGGTCAACCGCCACTTCATTGTTCTGAAATTCAGGGACAATATTTGCAAACGCCTCAATGAAGCCTTCACGGTCACGCACCAACAAAATCGGACAAGTATTGAGATACGCCTCATCGAACCAGCCCAACGAGAATCGCATTTCGGTGGCGGCGCGGCTGGATAACCATTCGTTGCTGATCAAGTTCAATTCACGTAACATGCGCGGCGAGTACGGCGGCTGGACTACATCATAACGATAACCATTTCGCACCACTTTGTTGTAGCTGTTTCGCAGGGTCTTATTTTCACTGCCTTCCAGTGTAAATTTCGACAGGTCAACTACAGCTTCCTGTCCCAGAAGCAAAACATCAAAGCCAGCAGATTTATAAATATCGAGATGGTCTGGTAGCACCTGGTAAAAGGCGGGAAGCCAGTCATTCGGCACACAGAACAACTTGAAGGAAGAAATAGAATCGGAAATCGAGTCGGGTGGACCAATTGGGTCGCCCAATGCCAACGCGACACGATTTTCCAAAGCATAAGAGATGAAGGAATTGTCAGACGCAAAAAAGAAATGTTTATCATCGAAAAGGGTATAACGAGCGATGGAAGTACGCCCATGCGCGCGGACAATATTCCAAGCGCGGGTGCGTTCATCATCGGTTGCGATGCGGCGATTCAAAACTGGACGAAGCAGCATGATCAGCGCATAACTCAGAGTTACGGCACCGACTACGTAAATCGAATCGGCAAAGTAGCTTCCAAACTTCGTGATCGGCAGGGATTGCAAACCTGGGTCATAAAACTCCGTGAACATCACGACCGTCTGACGAATTGCCACCCAAAAGCCAAAGCTGATCTTGAAGTGACGGTCGAGTAGATAAAATCCCAGCACACCGTAAGTAATCGTAAAACTAAAGGCGGCGAGTAAAGTCAGCAAGCCCTGTTTGATGGAAGGCGAGTCAGACCGTGCATGGAAGTAGGGGCGCAAATAGAAAAGTAGACCCGCCAACAAAGCGGCAAGCGTCGCTTCTTCGTAATCAAGCCCTTTGAGTAGATGGGTTGGAATGGAGATCAGTAGAATGGCGAAAGTTAATATCCAACCCAATTGCTTTCTGCGCCACAAACTGACGGAAAGCAAAAGTAATGCAAAACCCGCTAAGGCAGATGTGAGATGCCCGCCGGTGCTAATAGTGAACGGTGAATATTGTTCCAGCAAGCGCAAGCGATATTTCATCGATGGCACAACTGCCGATAGCACATTGACAACGCCTATCGCGGCGGTTAACACGGCAACGATGTGAACAAGATTTTCTTCTGAGAAGGCAATTTTAGATTTCATAGCCATCTCCTTTTTGTAATAAGACCTGACATCCTTTGTAAATGTCAGGTCTTATTGTTACAACTTCGGTAACACGATCGATTGCTGCTTCTGATATTTCCCCTTCTTGTCTGCGTAAGAGATCTCGCACTCTTCATCTGCTTCAAAGAATAAGACTTGTGCCAAGCCTTCGTTGGCATAGATCTTCGCGGGTAGCGGCGTGGTGTTGGAGATTTCCAATGTGACGAAACCTTCCCACTCTGGTTCGAACGGGGTGACATTGACGATAATACCGCAGCGTGCATACGTGGATTTTCCCAAACAAACGGTCAACACCTTGCGCGGGATGCGGAAGTATTCAACCGTACGTGCCAGGGCAAATGAATTGGGTGGGACAGTGCATACATCACCAATATAATCCACCATGGATTTGGTATCGAAGTTCTTCGGGTCTACAGTTGCAGAGAAGACATTCGTAAAGATCTTAAATTCATCCGCCACACGGACATCATAACCATACGATGAAACGCCATAAGAGATCACACCCTGTCGAACTTGTTTATCTTCGAAGGGTTCTATCATACGGTGTTCATGTGCCATCTTGCGGATCCAGTGATCAGGTTTCAATCCCATTTTTCTCTCCAAAATTTAATATATGCTCTCGGCGGCGTCCCCGCTGCCGAGGACGGCGGCTTGATCCAGCTACTTCACAACAATAACTGTCTGCGTTAATTTGCCCGATTGTACATCAACCCAACGCTCGTAAAGATAACCGTTTAGTTTCAATGCGATCCGATAGTGCCCAGCTGGCAATTCGCTCAACGCGGCATTTTCTTCATTCATGGTCAATTCCTGTACATAGGTGGTCATATAATATGTTTTTTCCGGCACATCAGATGACTTGGAATAACGTTGGATGGTAAAGTCAGCGAATTGATACACATTTGCCTCATTCAAAATTGAAACAGCCACAACGCCATAATGCAAATTGCGTTCATCCCGTTCAGGGATAAGCCACAACTCTGGGTTTTGCGTCGCGAAATAATTCTCCGCATTTCCTCGACGAACTTCAAAATGCAAATGACTGCCTGTTGCTACGCCGCTACTCCCGACCTTGCCGATCTCATCCCCCACCTGCACAACGTCACCTGCTTGAACATCGATCTCTGAAAGATGCGCATACAAAGTGTACAGATCATCAGCATGTTGGATGACAACCACGTTTCCATAAAAATCTTTCCACGGAGTATATACCGCTTCCTGATCTGGACCAGCAAATAACACGATGCCATCCCCCGCAGATTGGACGGGAGTCCCAGAACTATTGAGGAATTCGACGCCGTGATGCGGATCACGCGCCCCGTTAGCTGTTGTGCCATACCGATAGCTTTTATCCACTGAATCATTGTTGGGAGGTTGAATTGGTCGCCGAAGGATGAGGTGTCCGTCGGTGATGCAAAAATCCACGGTGCGCGGGTTGCAGGGAATTTGGGTGGGCGCAGAAGTTGGTGAGGGCGGGACGAAAGTTGCAGTTGCTGCGGGATGAAAGATAACAATTGCAGTTTCATCAGGCAATGCAGCTACATTTCGAACAGGCGCACAGGAGGCAAGGAGGAGAGGGAAAATAAAAAGAGGCAAAAAGAATTTCATGTTGTTTTTTCTGGAGTCCGCCAGCTTGCTGGCGTATTTGCAGGAGCAAGCTCCTGTATTCCAAATGTTATACTCGAATTATGGAAGATATCTACAAAGTCTACCAGCATAATCCACCGCATTATTTCGTGCCTAATGCGATGTATATCGTTACGGGGTCCATTTTACATAAACAGCATCTGTTGTTTGAGAATATATACAAAGAATTTTTCCTGAAAACTCTCTTTGAAAAATCAAATTCGCTTGGCTGGAACTTGGAGGCTTGGGCTGTATTGCACAACCACTATCACTTTATTTCCCAAGCCCCGGAGGATTCAACTACTTTGACGAAGTTGCTTCAGCAAATTCACTCAATAACTGCAATTCAATTTAATCGCTGGGACAATACTCCGGGTAGACAAGTCTGGCAAAACTATTGGGATACCTGCATTACGTATGAAAAATCCTACCTGGCAAGACTTCGTTATGTTCACGAAAACCCTGTAAAACATGGACTTGTCGAAAATGCAGCAGATTATCCTTACTGTAGTTACAAGTGGTTCTTTGAGCGGGGCAATGATAATTTGAAAGAACGAGTTACCAACCAATCAATTGATAAAGTCAACATATTTGATGAATTCTAGTATGGACTCTGGCGCATTTACGGGAGCAAGCTCCCTGAGTCCATATTAGATCCCGCCGCGCTCTTTCATTACAGATTGGATTTCTTTTTCGAGTTTATCGGCTTTCTTTTCGAGGTCAGCCAGTTCGGTTAGCATCTTCTCCCCCACTGACTTATCTTCAAGGGAGTTGATATTGATTCTCACGTTATACCCGGCAGCAGTAAGCGACGCACGCGCCATCGCAAAACCAGACATGGAGTCACTGATGGCGTTGAGGTTGGCATGTTTGGCGCACTTCAGAGCAAGGTCCATTACTTTGACCGCGCCTTCTGCAACATGCAATGGGACGTGCGCAGCGTTAAGCGTGGCTTTGATAATTGCTGTATTGCGAGCGGACTTTTGCTCTTCGGTATCTTTCGGCATCTTGAAGGTTGCCATGAGAACTTCAAAGGAAGAGGCGTCATCATCCACAGCTTGAGTCAATTCCTTGCGAAGACTTTCAGCCACAGTGCGGATGGCTTGCATTTCGGCTTCGACCTCGGCGTATTTCTTTTTGCCGATGGTAACGCCAGAGACCATGGCGACGAGACCTGCGCCCATTGCGCCAGCGTAGGCTCCGGCAGAACCGCCGCCGGGAGTCGGAGTCGGGGCGGCTAACTCTTCAATGAAAGAGGGACAGTTACCGGCTGAGGAAGACCCGTCGGCGGAGGTTTGAGAGAAAAGTCTGGATTCAAGAATCTGTTCGGGGGAGAATCCATCCAATTGGGTGTACCAGACCGCCGCATCCACCAAGGCTTCTTGCGGAATTAATCCTACGAGTTCGCTGTGATGAATGGCAACGCCATAACGCTCAGCTTCGCGTCGAACGGTTTCGACGACGCGCGCGATCGGCGTATCGTGGAAGTTGGTGAGGTTCATCGAGACTTGCGCGCGTCCATCGACGAGGAGACCGAGACCTTTGACGTAACGCAGACCGCCGGTGGAATGACGGATGGCTTTGGCAACTTTCTTGGCGATGCTGACATCGTCGGTGGTGAGATAAACGTTGAAAGCGATCAGCGGATTGCGCGCACCGATGACAGTGGCTCCGGCTGTGCCAAGTTTGGCGGGTCCAAAATCGGGCGCACGATTGGGATCTGATTCAACTTCTGCTTTGAGTCCTTCATACTGTCCCTTGCGGATGTTTTCGAGATTGGCGCGCTCGGCACGTGTTGCCGCCGCTTCATATAGATAGACGGGAATGTTGAGTTCGCTGCCGACGCGTTGACCGAGGCGTTTGGCGAGGGCGATGCAATCATCCATACTGACGCCGCTCAACGGCACGAAGGGCACAACATCCGTAGCGCCGATGCGGGGATGCGCGCCTGTGTGCTGGTTGAGGTCGATCAGTTCGGAGGCGGTCTTGATGGCACGGAAGGCGGCTTCTTCCACGCCCGCGGGTGAACCAGCAAAGGTAAGCACGGTACGGTTATGGTCGAGGTCGGAGGAACGGTCGAGGAGTTTGACATCGCTGACCGATTGGATGGCGGCGACGATCTGGTCAATGACTTCGGGTCGTCGCGCTTCGGAAAAGTTGGGGATACATTCGATTAGTTGGGTCATGAGATTTTCGATTTCAGATTTTGGATTTTCGATTGGCGAGGGTAATTATAAGGGGATTTGCATTATGTTTGTGCTATACTCCCAAAAGTCGTTTTCAATCAAATGGCAAAGTCGAGGTGGCTAATGAGTGATAACCCCTTAAGTAATATTGGTGAGCTTTCCAAACCAGCTACAGTTTTAGTCGAAAAAATCTCAGACGCAATAGGTGGGATATTTAAACCATATCAAATTGTTCGTGTGGCAAAGGCGGAGTCAGAAGCCAGACGAATTGAAACCGAAAGCCAAATAGAAGTTACCGACCTTGAACGTAGAGCTTTTGCTCGTTTCATGAAAGAAGAGGCAAGAAAGCAAAAGAATATTGAAGAGATTACCCAAAAGGCTCTCCCCCACCTAAAAGAAGATTCTCAGCCTGAGAAAGTAGAAGAAGATTGGATTGCAAATTTTTTCGATAAATCTCGTTTGATTTCAGACAGTGATATGCAAGACTTATGGTCGCGTGTTTTAGCAGGAGAGGCTAATTCGCCAGGTAGTTACTCAAAAAGAACAATAAGTCTTCTTTCAAGTCTCGACAAAAAGGATGCGGATTTATTTACTCGTCTATGTGGTTTTGGATGGCAAATCGGTGATGTTGTGCCCTTAATTTATGATGTCAAGAATGAAATCTATAATGAACACAACGTCAATTTCAACACCTTGAGCCATTTGGAAAGTATTGGATTGATTCAGTTTGGAGGCATTGTAGGTTTTCAACGATTAAAGCTACCAAAGACATTCCAAGTTTTGTATTATGGGAAATCTATAAAACTAGAACTATCAAACGATACTGACAATGCATTAGAAATTGGCAAAGTCAGATTGACACAAGCAGGGCAGGAACTAGCTCAAATTTGCGGTAGTCAACAGGTACAAGGTTTCTTTGAATTTGTTTGTGAGAAATGGACGAGTCAAGGCTATATCAAGAAAGAAGAGCCGTCCCAAGATATTCAACCTCCCATTGAAGCAGAATAAAAATGCAAAATCTCCCTTCCTTATGACAGGAGATTTTTGTTTATGGGGTTGGGTGAATAAGACCTGACATGTCTCCGCGAAACCACGATTGATCGTGACTCGCGTCCACGCGAGAGTTGCGATTAACAACGGCGCGAGTGAGACATGTCAGGTCTCTACATGAGTCTTTAAAATCGTGTATTATAAGGGCAGGAGATTTAGCTATGACTAGTCAGGAACTCCTTAATCGCATCACCATTAATCCCACAATTGCATTTGGCAAGCCAACCATCCGCGGACTGCGCTACTCGGTGGAATGGTTGTTGGAAACCCTCAGTTCTGGGATGACCAACGAAGAAATACTCCTGGATTATGAAGACCTTGAACTTGCTGACATTCAGGCGGTGTTGCTGTATGCGGCACGCTTGAGCCAGGTCAAACGGATAAGTGTGATTCGCGCATGAACTTTCTGACCGACGCCAATTTGTCCCAACGTTTGGTTGATATTTTTCGCGAACGCGGTCATCAGTCCATTCACACGCTTGACCTGCCTGACGGAAATGCCGCAACCGATCTGGCGATCTTGCAATATGCTGATGAGCAGAACTGCATCATTGTCACCAAAGACTCAGACTTCGCCGCCTCCTTTTGGTTGAAAAACCGCCCAGATAGATTGCTCCTGTTTTCAACGGGTAATATCAACAACAAAGAACTTGAATCGATTTTGATCGCAAACTTTGACCAGATCATTTCTGATCTGACAGCCAATCGGTTCATCGAGTTGACGCGTGAGCATGTGATCGTCCATGCGTAATTGAGATCGCCTGTCCCTGCGGCGGGAGATTTTTGCAGGGTTGGCAAATCACCCAATATAATCAATACAATTCATGACATTGATCATCTTCGACTTCGATGGCGTTCTAGCAGATACACTGGACGATATGCTTAACTTCGCGCAGGCAGTCTGCGTGGAATTAGGATATGACCGAATCCCCACCCCTGCTGATCTCGATGCGTTGGAGACAATGTCTTTTGTGGAGTATGGGAAACAATTGGGGATTCCGCCTCATCTCGCCGGTGAATTTGCTACTCGTTGCTTACAGCGCTTCATCGAAAAGCCTCATCCACCTAAAATCTTTGCAGGCATGGCGCAGGTGCTTGCGCAATTGTCCGCCCATCATACCCTTGCCATCGTTACAGGGAATACAACTCGCGCGGTTGAAAATTTTCTAAGCGAGAACAATATCCGCCAGTTTGTCAGCACGGTTTTGGCGGTGGATCAGCCCGGGTCAAAGGTGGAAAAGATCCGGAAGGCAAAGAGTCAACTCGCAACAGACAATGACGCGGTGTACTATGTTGGGGATGCAGTGAGCGACGTCCACGCGGCGAGGCAGGTTGAAGTGAAGAGTGTGGCGGTTAGTTGGGGGCATCAGAGTCTCAGTAAATTGGTCAATGCCCAGCCCGATCATATTGTCTACGCACCGCAGGAAATTATCCAGTTGTTTGAGAAAGGCGCGGGTTAAAATCTCACAGCAAGTGATACAATCTCAGTAGAGACAGGGGTGCCAGAGCACAGATTCAACTCGTTCTATACAATTCGGTAAAAGAAAGATTTATATGCATCCAATCATGACCATCGCTATTATCAGCGAACGCAGTCCGCGCGGCGGCGAGATCGTCGTCGCAGCATCCACCATCTTATCCATGACGTATCTGACCATAAAGCCAGTTTCGAGTCAGACAGCCGTCAGAGATGACTTTATCAACGCCTGCCGAATGACCGTCCGCAACGGGATTCCCAAGAAATACGCGGCGCGAATCGCAAACCCAGCCTCCCTGGATGTCGATTATGCAGACTTCTGGCTGGCATTTGATAAAAAAGGCGAGAAGACGGCAAGGGAAATTATTCAGAGCTCAGGAAGATCAGTTGAAGAAGGAAAATATGATTTTCCCGGGATGGTACATCTATTTGAGCATGAAGTCCCCGATCCCCCAAAGGACGGCGATATCAAACCGTGGGTCAGCGCACTCGCCAGTCAACTGGAGCCGTGGAAGGAAAAGATCAGGAAGATGCATTTGGACCGTTCGTAGTTAAGCAAGAATAAACCTAAAACAGTGATAGAATCGCAAGACTTGCATGTATAAAGGCGGGCGAACAAACGGAAGGACGCTTCGTACCATACGCCTGGATGTTTGCAGAACTACTACTTATCATGCACATTGATCAACCTGCCTGGGTCCACAGGCAGTGCTTTCGTGCAGTGATGCTGTCCACAGGATAGGATCGCTCAACTCCAGGAGAACTACAATGGAATACAAGCTCTACGTCGGTAATTTGTCCTATACCACCAGCGAGACCGACCTGCAGACCCTGTTTGCAGAAGCTGGCGCAGTCAAGTCCGTGGCTTTGATCAAAGACCGCGACTCCGGCAGATCCAAGGGATTTGCTTTCGTTGAAATGGAAAATCAAAAGGATATGCAGAACGCCATCAGCATGTTCAATGGCAAGGAATTCCAGGATCGCGCCCTGGCTGTTAGCGCAGCTCGTCCGCGTGAAGAACGCAGTGGCGGCGGCTTTGGTGGCGGTGGTGGTTATGGCGGCAAGAGCCGCGGTGGTGGTGGTGGCGGCGGTTACAACAGTGATCGTGGTCGCAATAACAAATCCGGCGGCGGACAGAAACGCAGCTGGTAAGCAATCTGATAAGAGAAACTCCCGTCAATTGGCGGGAGTTTTTGATTCAAGTAAGACAAACCCGAGGGACGGTATCTGAACAATCATGACTACCTCTCCATCTAATAACCAAACCCGCCCCTTCGAACTTGGTCTGTATACCTTTGTCGATGGCGGGACGAATCCACTCACAGGTGCAAAGCAGAATCCTGCCACAGTGATGAGCAATCTACTCGAAACCATTGAGCTCGCTGACCAAACAGGGCTGGATGTCTTTGCCATCGGCGAACATCACCGCGCAGAATATCTTGTATCAGCTCCCGCAGTCGTTTTGGGCGCCGCCGCCGCGCGTACCAAGAATATTCGTCTTTCCACTGCGGTCACTGTATTAAGTTCTGACGATCCCGTGCGTGTCTTTCAAAGTTTCGCCACGGTGGACCTGCTCTCCAATGGTCGCGCTGAGATCATGGCGGGACGTGGCTCGTTCATCGAATCATTTCCACTGTTCGGGTATGACCTCAACGAATATGACGGTCTCTTCGATGAGAAGCTGCGCTTGCTAAAACAATTGAACGAGTCAACCAACGTCACCTGGTCTGGGAATTTCCGCGCGCCGCTTGAGAATTTGGGTGTCTATCCGCGTCCGGTGCAGGAAAAACTTCCGATCTGGGTGGCAGTTGGCGGGACGCCTGAATCGGTTGTCCGCGCCGCTTCGCTGGGCTTGCCCATGGCACTCGCCATCATTGGCGGTCAGCCCGAACGCTTCGCTCCGTATCTTGAGTTGTATCGTGAGGCTTCCGCACAATCTGGTTTCGATCCGCTGCAAATCCCGCTCAGCATCAACTCGCACGGCTTCATCGCCGATGACTCTCAAGCCGCCGCTGATGAATATTATCCGATCCAAACGTACAACATGAACAAGATCGGACGCGAGCGCGGCTGGTCACCTGCCACACGTGAGCAACTCGAAAAGCAGCGTCTACTACGCGGCTCCGATTTTGTCGGCACGCCTGATGAGATCATTGAAAAGATTCTCTTTCAACATGAGATCTTCAATCATCAACGCTTTTTGCTCTACATGGGCAACAACGCCATCGAACACAAGAAGATGATGCACGCCATTGAACTCTTTGGAACAAAAGTCTCGCCCGTGGTACGGAAGGAAATCGCAGCCCGCAACACTGCTGAATAAATATTAAAACAAAATCCCCTGTCTTGCGCAGGGGATTTTGTTTGTACCACTTTATTCCAAATACCATCGCTTGAGATGTTCGACTTGCGTCTCGGTCAATTCAAGTCCATTGCGGACGTAATTTTCAAACGAGCCATACTTGCGGTCCATGGCTTCGAATGCGGCGGAGAGATACGACGGGTGTGCTTCCATGAAACCTTTCACAGCATTCGCAAAGCGTTTGCCTTTCGTCAGTCGCAATAAAACCAAACTCCACTTATAGGCGGACATAAAGTATTGGTTGGTTAGCAGGTAATCTTCCATTACGGTTTCCTGCGGAACGCCCAACACTCGCAGAAGTACCGCCGCGGTAAAACCTGTCCGGTCTTTGCCAGCCGCACAATGAAAAAGGATGGGACGCCCCTCCGCTGAGAACAATTCACGAAATAACTCTTGTATTTCAGGAGTGAAGCGTGTGGCAAGTTCCGCATTCGTCTCGATCATGTATTTGGCAGGGTCCATGGTCTTTAAGTTCTTTACAAATTCATCGCGCGCTTCATGCCAAACCCTTGTGTTGCTGTCGGTGATCGGAATTTCAACAACCCGTTTACTCAGTTCGGCTGGCAAACGATCAGGCTCGTGCTCTCTTTCATGTTCGGCGCGAAAATCGATGATGCGATCCAGTGTTAGTGCCGCCAGATGTCTTTGATCGGTATTCGTCAGTTTGTGTAAAGCATCAGAACGGTAAAGCACTCCCCAGCGGACTGTCCGATTGTCAGTGGTTCGATATCCGCCCAGATCACGAAAATTCTTCGTGCCGGAAAAATCCAAATGACGTTTTTTCGATTCGTTGGATTCCTCGCTCACTACTTTCTCAAGATACACTTCTTCAAGCATGCTGCGACTCCTATTTGATAACAATTCATGAAGTATATTCCCCATTTTGAAAAACATGTAAACAGGGGCTTATTTCAAAGTAAGAGTTCGCTTAAGATTTAAGTTCCTCATACACATATATGAAAAGATGGGGATTTGTTCATGTATAATTCTACGCTTATGAATACAAACCCTTTTGATCTCGTTATCTTCGATTGCGACGGTGTGCTCGTCGAAAGCGAAGCCCTTGCCTGTCAGATCTACGTGCAGATGTTCGCGGAATACGGATACCTGTTGGATTACAACGAAACCCTGCATAAGTTTTATGGTGTAACACTGTCGAACCGTTTGAAAATCTCGGCACAGGAACTCGGTTGGACTCCGCCCAAGGAATTTATTCCCATTTTCAATGAACGTCTCCTTGAGTTAAGTGAAAGTGATCTGCAACCCATCCCCCACATCCATGAACTCATCGAAAGTTTGTCCGTGCCGATGTGTGTCGCTTCCAACGGGACCCGTGATGAGATCGTGTTTCGATTGAAAGTTGCCAGGCTGACAGAACGTTTTGGCGACGCCATCTTCAGCGGCATGGAAGTCGCTCACCCCAAGCCTGCACCTGATGTCTACCTTGCTGCGGCACGCGCGTTTCAAATTCCGCCGGAGCGTTGTGTGGTGATCGAAGACAGCATTCTCGGTGTGACCGCCGGAGTCCGCGCGGGGATGACAGTGTACGGTCATGCTACCTTCAATTCCGCCGAGTCTCTGCGGGCGGCGGGCGCAATTCCGTTTGCAAACATGCTGGAATTAAAAGCAATGTTGAACGATATGAAAGTACCCGCTCTTACAGAGAGTCTACAATGAACATCCTTGAAACCGAACGATTAACCCTGCGTCAATTCACGGCTGACGATGCACCGTTCATCCTTGAATTGGTGAATGAGCCATCCTTTATTCAGAACATCGGCGATCGCGGCGTGCGGTCGCTGGCAGATGCGGTCAAATATATCGAAACAGGACCAATTATCAGCTATGCGCGAAACGGCTTTGGTCTGTATCTGGTTCAGCTGAAAGAGTCGGGCGAAGCCATCGGCATGTGCGGTTTGATCAAGCGCGAAACGTTGGACGATGTGGATATTGGTTACGCCTTCCTGCCGAAGTTTTGGTCGAAGGGCTATGCAGTTGAAGCAACACTGGCTGTAAAGGAACAGGGACGCAGCCTCGGGCTCAAACGTCTCGTCGCCATCACCGACCCCGCCAACACCGGCTCGATCCACGTGCTTGAAAAGCTCGGGTTCACGTTCGAGAAAATGATCCGACTCTCGGCTAACGATATCGAACTTAAATTGTTCGGGGTGGAACTCTAGTCAAAAGATTTTGCGATACACTTGCTGCATGATGACTTTAGAAATACCAGATCAGCGGTTACACAATCAAAGACTTTCCCACACAACTTTCAAAACTCCAAGTGAGGTGGTGCAATGGCTCGGCGCCGTGCAAGCACAGGACTACGCAGGCGCAAAATGGGCGCTCGCACAACGGATGCTGGACACAACCGATGCCGTATTGGATGAGGCTTTCGCAGACGGTTCCATCCTACGCACGCACCTGCTGCGCCCCACCTGGCATTTTGTTACGCCCAAAGATATCCGCTGGATGCTTAAGTTGACAGCCCCGCGCGTCCACGCGGTGAGCGCATATATGGTTCGCCAATCAGGCTTGGACAAAGCGATCTTCAAGAAAAGCAATGCGACCCTGGAAAAGGAACTGCGTAACGGTAAACAACTCACGCGTACTGAACTGGCTTCGAAACTTGATAAAGTTGGCATACCGGCAGAGGGTCCTCGTTTAAGTTATTTGATGATGTATGCAGAGTTGGAAGGGCTGATCTGCAGCGGTGCAAGGCGCGGCAAACAATTCACCTACACCCTGCTCGAGGAACGTGTGCCGCCTGTCAAAACGCTCAGCCGTGATGAAGCTCTGGCTGAACTCGTAACTCGCTATTTTTCAACGCGCGGTCCCGCCACCTTGCAGGATTTTACAATGTGGTCTGGGTTGACGATGACAGATGCCAGGAACGGCATTGATATGGTCAAATCAAAGTTTGAGCAGGAAACACTCAATGGACAAACGTATTGGTTTCCCGAATCTACACCGCTGAAAAAAGAAAAATCCCCCACTGCTTATCTTCTGCCAAATTACGATGAATATTTTATTGGCTTCAAAGACCGCAGTGCCATCGGAGAAGTTGCCCAAAAAGCCGGAATAAAAGGCGATGACCCGGCACTCATTGCGCACATCATCATCTTGAACGGGCAGATCATCGGCGGCTGGCGGCGGACTCTGAAAAAGGATGAGGTGCTCGTCGAAGCCAGTCTCATCAGCAAGTTGAACAAGACTGAAGAACAAGCGGTTGCCGCTGCAACAGAACGCTTCGGGAGATTTCTTGAGCTTCCGGTTTTATTGATTTACAAGGAGCATACCAATGAACAAAGGAAGACTCGAAGCCTTTAGCGATGGCGTGCTGGCTATCATTCTGACCATCATGGTGCTGGAACTAAAGGTTCCAGAAGAAGGCACGTTATCCGCATTACAACCTTTGCTTCCCAAAATTCTTAGTTACATTTTGAGCTTTATTTTCATCGGCATTTACTGGAATAATCACCACCACTTATGGCAGGCTGCAAAAGATGTCACTGGTCCGATCCTATGGGCGAACCTGCACCTGCTCTTCTGGTTATCCTTGATCCCCTTCGTCACCGGCTGGATGGGCGAACACTTTTCGGCTGTCCCGGTCGCATTCTATGGCGGTGTACTGTGGCTCTCAGGACTGGCTTATTACCTCATGGTCCGCACCATGCTGACACATTATGGAAAGCATTCATTCCTTGCTTCTGCGATCGGGAACAATAAGAAGGAAATAGCATCTTTGTATATCTATGCGGCAGCCATCCTGTTGGCTTTCGTCGCCGCGTGGATCTCTGCGCTGTTATATGTGGTGGTCGCCATCATGTGGCTGGTGCCAGACAGCAGGATTGAAACAAAACTAAAGAAATAGAAACCTCATGACCAAATATATCGCTTTACTACGCGCCATCAATGTTAGCGGAACCAAGCTCATCAAGATGGATCATCTGCGAAAGCTGTTCGAAGCCTTCGGGTTGTCGAGCGTCCAAACCTACATCCAAACTGGGAATGTTATTTTCGAGACGAAGGCAAAAAACACGCCGCTCTTTGAAAGCAAGCTCGAGAAACAACTCGAAGCAGCGCTGGGCTATCGTGTGGAAGTTTTCGTTCGATCCATGGACGAGCTCGCCAATATCGTAGCGCAAGACCACTTCGAACCGCAACCCCAAGACACTTTGCATGTTGTATTCCTGCGAGGGAAACCGGCAAAAACGCAGTTGGATATTTTGAAAAAATACAACAGTCCCGCCGACGAGTTTGCCGTGAGCAGCCGCGAAGTGTACAACCTGCGCCACGACCGGGATACATCGGTCTTCTCGAACAACTTCATCGAAAAGATCTTTGGCGTCGCCACCACGCGTAATATGACCACGCTCAAGAAGATCCTCGAGAAGTATCGCTAAGGACTGTATACAAAGTCCTTCTGTATGTCATTCTGAGGAGCGAAGCGACGAAGAATCTCGGATTTTGCCTTCATGCAATTCTGGTAAGAGACTCTTCGCTCCGCTCAGAGTGACATACTCCTAATATGCATACAGACCCAGTACCTATTGGCGACACAGCCCTAAAATCTGGATATGTAAAGCGGTCGTTTTATCCTTATAATAGGTTTATGCTATTTCTTTAGCTCGCGTTCATTAGAAGTAATTATCTGGTAACTAAGGAGAAAGCCATGCCTGCAACCATCTCAACTTCAGGGAACATTGCGCGAATTAATCTGGCGGGAGAATTCGATTTTTCATCCCAGGATGAATTGAAGCAGGTGTTTGAAAAGGCGCTCAGCGCCGCTCAAACGATCCACCTCGACATGCAACATGCGACCTTCATCGATTCGTCGGTGATCCGTATGTTCTTGAAACTGAACGATACCGCCCGAAAGGATAACAAATCCCTGATCATCATTAATTGCAACCAACGTATTTATGAGATCTTCGCGATCGGGGGCTTCGATCAGATCTTTGACATTCAGTAAATATCCACTACCAACCGCCCATACATGGGTGGTTTTTCAATTCGCGCAATAGCTTGTATAATCCCGCCATCATAGTCAAGGAATGTTCATGAAAACCAATACACCTGTACTCGTCACCGGCGCCAGCGGTTTTATCGCCATCCATTGCATCATCCAATTGCTTGAGCAGGGTTATCACGTGCGCGGCACACTGCGTTCAATGAGCCGCGAAAACGAATTGCGCAAAACACTCGCAAAGTTCGTTCAGGCAAACGCTAAATTAACGTTCGTCCAGGCTGATTTATTGGCAGACGCTGGTTGGGCTGAAGCAATGCAGGGTTGTGATTATGTTTTACACGTCGCCTCCCCATTTCCAGTAGAAGCGCCAAAAGATGAAAACGATCTGATCCGCCCCGCGAAAGAAGGGACGTTACGCGTCCTGCGCGCGGCGGCTGAACATGGCGTCAAACGTGTGGTGTTGACTTCTTCCGTTGCTGCGATCGCAGCTGGACATCCACGCGTGAAAACGCATTTTGACGAAAAGGACTGGTCGCTTCCTGACTCCCCGACAATTGAACCGTATCCGAAAAGCAAGACCCTCGCTGAAAACGCCGCCTGGGAATTCATGAAGACTCTCCCACAGGGACATCCGCTGGAGTTGGTGGTCATCAACCCCGGCTATGTGCTGGGTCCGCTGCCGGATACGCATCAACGCACATCGGGGGAATTGATCAAACAACTGATGAGCGGGACACTCCCCGGGCTGGCACGCGTCCAATTTTCCGGCGTGGACGTGCGTGATGTCGCCGCCGCACATATTGCCGCCATGACCACGCCCGAAGCTGCTGGTCAACGCTTTCTTTGCATCAACGAACATTTCTGGCTGCATGAAGCGGCGGCCATCCTGAACAAGCATTTTTCAGCGCGTGGCTATAAAATCCCCACAACGATCCTGCCAAGCTGGTTGGTGCGCATTGTGGCAATATTCCTGCCGCCGGCGCGGTCCGTGCTTAACACGCTGGACCGGGAAGTATTCACCGATTCCACGCTCATTCGCAAAACATTGAATTGGAAGCCGCGCAGCCTGGAACAGACACTTGTAGACATGGCAGAAAGCATGATCGAACTTAAGCTGGTATAAGGCGGAGACCATCCGCGTTGACAAAGATTGCAGGAAGAGTGGCAGGCGTCCCTAAGAAAGAGGCGCTGCATGTGTGTCGAATTAAATAAAACAGAGGTTAAATCCATCATGAAACTAGAATATAGCGAACTTGATAATGGCATCCGTTTGATCAAATTAATTGGTCGATTGGATATGGACGGCACGAACAGCATTGATAAACAATTCGTACAACATTGCGCGGGCGAAAATGTGTTTGTGCTGGTAGATCTTTCGCGCGTTAATTATCTTTCGTCTATTGGCATCCCGCTATTGATCACCAGCGCCAAGGCGATTGCCAGCCGCGGCGGCAGAATGGCGTTCCTGGCACCGCAGGCGAATGTCAAATCCGTTTTGGATATTACCGGTGTTTCGAACGCGATCAGAATCTATAAGGACCTTGAGACCGCCAAAGAACGGTTGATGTCAGCATAGCTTGTTTTATGCGCATGCTGTAAATCTCACACACCATCGTCAAAGGAGAATGTTATGCAAATCAGTTTTCGTTCCAAATTGTTGGTGCAAGCGCTTGTTGTGTTCGTTCTGCTCGTTTCAGCAACCGGGGTTTCCAGCGCTTTGGCGGCGCCATCCAAACCAAGCTATGAGTATTATGTAGTTGGAAGTTCGGATGATGTAACAACCTCCACGACGGCAGGACAGTTGTTGATGGGCGGCGGCACGGATGTGGATGCCGCTTTCGTATGGATGATCAATAAATCGGGCGGGGGTGATTTTGTGGTGATCCGTGCGGCTGGAACAGACGCTTACAATCCATATATCTATGAGTTAGGCACTGTGGATTCTGTGGAAACGATCATTATCAAAAACCTCGCTGCCGCAAGCGACCCCTTTGTTGTAGATAAGATCCGCAACGCTGAAGCGTTGTTCATCGCAGGCGGCGACCAGAATAATTATGTTACGCTCTGGAAAGGCACACCGGTCGAAGATGCCATTCATCATCTGGTCACGCGGAATGTGCCCATTGGCGGGACCAGTGCCGGGCTGGCCGTGATGGGCGAGTTTCTTTTCTCTGCGGCGAATGGCACGATCTACTCCGATACAGCACTTTCCAATCCGTTCAACAAGAAAGTTGCTCTGGATCGCGACTTTCTTGTTCTGCCCAACATGGGCGGGATCATCGCGGATAGTCACTTCGTCACGCGCGATCGCATGGGGCGCCTGATCACCTTCCTGGCGCGCATCGTGCAAGATGGCTGGGCGCCATCGGCAAAAGGACTTGGTATCGATGAGATGACTGCCATCGCAGTGGAAGCCAATGGCACAGCCATTGTGCTTGGCAGCGGCGCGGCATATTTTCTGCAAACACCCGGCGCACCCGAAGTTTGTATGGCAAAAACCGAGTTGACTTATCGCAATCTGTCTGTTTATCGTGTATCGGGATCTGCCACGTTTAACTTTTCCACGTGGATGGGCAGCGGTGGAACAGCGTATACCATCACCGCTGAGAGCGGCGTGTTAACTTCCACGCAGACGGGTGGTGGGATTTACTAAATTCTTTATCCAGGCATAACCTAACAAGGGACAGGATAATCTTGTCCCTTGTTTATTTAAATTCAAATGCAAACTCCAGTATCTGTTTTGCATAATTGAGTGTTATCTAAAACAAGGCTGGGTGTATACTACGAAAGCCTATAAGAAATTCATGTAATCCAGCTGGAGGAAATCAACTGTGACTGAAATTTTCATCTCTTATTCCCGCCGCAACAAGCCTTTCGTGGAACGCTTCCTCAAGGCTTTATATGATAATGGGTATTCAAATGACGATGTCTGGGTGGATTGGGAGGACATCCCTGCCTCTGCGAAATGGGAAAATGAGATCAAGAAAGGCATCGAGAAGTCAAATTCCATTATCTTCATTCTCAGCCCGGAATGGGCGGCTTCGAATGAGTGCGCCAAGGAATTAAAATTCGCGGCGGAATATAACAAGCGGCTCTTCCCGATCATCCATCAAAATGTTGATCCGAATACCATCCAACCTGAACTGGCATCTTTGAACTGGATCTTCTTCCGTGAAACCGACAATTTTGATGAAGCCTTGCAAAAATTATTTGCCGCGCTCAAGACAGATTTGAGCTGGGTAGCACAACATACCAACCTACTTAGCCGTGCCAATGAATGGAACACAAAAGGACGCGACCACGGCTACTTGTTAAGGGGTAGTGAATTGCAAAATGCAGAAACCTGGCTCTCCCATGCTTCTGAAAATAAACAACCTCGCCCCACTCCACTGCAAAGCGAATATATCCTTGCCAGCCGCCAGGATGATGTGCGGCGTCAACGTAGAAATTTGATCTTCGTCAGTACGGCATTGGCTGTGTCGGTCTTATTAGCGATCATGGCGGTCGTTTCAGGGATTTCGGCACTCCGCCAAAGCCAGAGAGCGTTGGCGAGTCAATTGGCGGCACAGTCATCCAGCCTGGTAAATACCCAACCCGATCTTTCCTTATTACTCAGCCTCGAATCAAACTATATCGGCGATGAGTTGGGCGAAACAGACCCTGCCTGGCTTGGAAGTTTAGTCACCAGCTTGAACAGCAGTCCCAAACTGGGAACGTATCTGCGGGTGAAGAAGGATGATCAATTGATCTCAGATGTTGCCATCCGTTCCGTATCATTTAGTCCGGATGGGCATTGGATGGCATCCACTGGAAATTCAATAGATGAGATTGGAACCGTGGCAGTGTGGGATATGACATCAACCACGGACCCGGTCTCATATCAATTATTCACCGGCGGCACGCAAAGATTTTTAGCAGCGGCGTTTAGTCCAGATAGTTCACGCTTCGTTGCGGCCGGGGATGATAGCAAGCTCTTCGTATGGGATCCGCAAAAATGCTGTGCTCCCATTGCAGAATGGCCCGTGAATGATCGTGTACGCGCGCTGGCATTTGCCAAAACAAGTGGGCACGAGTACGTGGCGATCGCCGCCGGAAGTGAAGTCACTTTTTGGGATATCACAAACGGCAAAATGGATGCATCGCTTACGTTAAAGATCCCAACCGAAGATGATAGCGTAAGGTTGTTAAGCCTGGCTGTCGCTCCCGATCACTCAGCTTTGGCGGTTGGCAGTGATGATGGCAATGTCACCGCATGGGATTTGAACACCCGTAAAATGAAATTCCACAAATGTAGTTATGGCGATGAACAAATCAATGATAGATCGGTCTGTAACGAATCTGGGAGTGGCGATACCGACATTCGCGGCATCACCTTTACAGCCAATGGCAAACAACTGATCACCGGCAGTTCCGACAATCGTGCCTGGTTATGGGACGCAGAGACCGGGGATTTATTGGCTCGCTCTGCAAACAGCGACGAAGACGGGCATTTGAACACCGTCTCTGGTGTCTCGGTCAACCCAGTGAACGGCAGGGTCGCCACCGTGAGTTGGGATAACACCGTCCGCATTTGGGAGTTGGTCCAAACGGATACCTGGTCATTCAAACACTTGAGTACACTGGCTGGTCATTCCAACTCAGTTTGGACAGTGGCATACAGCCCGGACGGCAAATCTCTCGCCACCGGCAGTTCAGATTCAACAGTCATTCTTTGGAAGATGGATCAGGTCAACCAGATCGGAACCCCCATCACACAAATGGATGGACAGGTTTGGGCGTTGGCAAAAGCGCCCAATGGCAAACAGTTTGCGGCTGGGGATGAGGCGGGCAACATCCGCATTTGGGATTTCGATGGCAAGACGTTGAAGGCAGCCAAAACATTGAAACATCCCGAAGGTGTGTTGACGCTCGCTTACAGTCATGACAACAAATGGCTGGCATCCGCCGGATATGATCAAACGATCCTGGTATGGGATGTGCAAACCGGCAAGGAAGCCTGGCGTATCGACAACGCCCATACTGACCAGATCTGGTCAGTGATGTTCAGCCCCGATGACAAATGGCTGGCTTCAGCAAGTTTTGATAAAACCGCAAAAATTTGGGATGCCGCCACACATCAACAGGTTGGCAAAACACTGCCGCATAATAATAGCGTATACGCGCTCACATTTAATGAAGATGGGACACAGCTATTAGTGGCTGGATATGGCACTGACATTTATCTGTGGGACCTGACAAACCCCGCCTCAATTCCGGAACCAAGCCTGCTCAATGGACATCAAGCCGCGGTGAACATCCTGGCATTTAACCCGGTCTACCCATCGATCCTGGCTTCCACCAGCGACGATAAAACGCTCCTGCTCTGGAACGTGGACAAGACTGAACACACACCGCCCGCCACGGGTTTGAATGAAAGTATGGAGGCAGTCACATTTAGTCCCAATGGAGACTGGCTTGCCAGTGCGACGAACAATAAGACCGTTCTACTCTGGCAATGGAAGGCCGAAGCCTGCTCGCAAACCTGGGACAAAAACACCTGCCAACCTGAACGGCTTGGAATTCCCCTGGCTGGGCATCAGTCCGCTGTGAATAATGTTATTTTTCTATCGGATGATGTCTTGATCTCATCCAGCGCAGATGGTCAGTTGATCCTGTGGAATCTGGATAAGGGTAATTGGTACAAGCATGCCTGTAACATCGTGAACCGTCCATTTACTGATGCTGAATATGGCCAATACATTGAAGGAAAGATCAACACCACCCTGCTGGATACAGTCAACTGGTTCTCTGACAGATTCGGCTCTGGAATTCCCGAGGAAGCGCCATCTTGTATCATCGATAGTCTACAGTAGCTATACAGTGTTTTTACATAAAACTGGTACAACAGTCTCGCCTAAAGTTCAGCGAGACTGTTTCTTTTCCGCAAATCATCCCTGGACAAACATAACTGAAATGCCGAATTTCATAGGTGTTAACACAGATCCAACGGATTCAGGATAAGATTGCTAACAAGTGAAGATTATTATATATAATGTTTGGAGAAACAAAATGCAGATCGAAATTCTTTTCCTCGCCATCCCGGCGATCATCCTTTTTGGGTTATGCGCTTACACCGAAAGTATTGCGACCATCCGTCAAAGCCAGCGAATGCCGCGCAGGCGTTCAAAACCTAACGTAGAGTAGTCATGCCCACCCAATCAAAAAGACTTCGGAACAGATATTCCGAAGTCTTTTTGATTCCAACTCGCAAATCTCCACACGCAATTCAGTTGAGCAGGTGATTGTATTTTGATCGTCGCAACAAAGAATAGCGGGCTTACTATTTATTCTTCGCTTCGTATTCTGTCCAAACCCGGTTGATCTCCTCACGGGCTTTCTGACGGGTATATCCATATTTGACCTGCAGCATGGTAACGAATTTATCGAATTTCACATCCGCCTTATCCACTTTGACCAGATCATACTCAGCCATCAAGCTCCACCAATTCGTGGACTGACTGCGAATCACCTTCCATTTTTCTTCGAATAGCGCTTTGTTGATCATGCGGCTCTCCTTTGGGAACGCTCTACAAATATTGGGGCTCGTGGTGAGTTTTATGACTTTGTTTATGAGCGATCATCCATTCCCCCGCAATCAAGCCAAACAAAATAAACAAACTCGATTCGTCCAATGACAAATCGAGTTCATTTTACTACGACCTAGGAATTTCGTACCGAAGCTTAGGCGCGGCGTGTGCGTTTCTTCAGTTCCGCATCGGTCATGCCGCCTTTACGAGCTTCCTGCTTCATACGGCGGATATATTTGCGCATGCTCTGGGAGGGACGTTTGCGTTTCTTCTTCTCTGGTGTTTCTGTTTCGGGAATTGCGTTCATTTGTATTGCTCCTTGAATTCTCAATGATTTGACAAGTTTTTAGGCGGCAGCTTTTTTGCTGTCCGCTTCGTATTCCGTCCAAAGCCGGTTGATCTCTTCGCGGGCTTTTTGGCGGGTATATCCATATTTGACCTGCAGCATGGTGGCAAATTTATCGAACTTGACCTCTGCCTTATCCACCTTGACCAGGTCGAACTCAACGATCAGACTCCACCACCCGGTGGCCTGACTGCGAATTACCTTCCATTTTTCTTCAAATAGCGCTTTATTGATCATACGGTTCTCCTCAAGGTATTAAATGAGCAAATGCCGTCAGGATAACGGCGTAGAAATAGATCGATGAGGAGTTTTAGAGATCTTGATTACAAGTGATTACCGTCTCCCCCACATGCAGGCAAAATACAGATTACAAACTCTTTCACCATCTGGTGATGGATTTCATTGTACTACGTAAAATGGATATTCTTTGAATTTGCCCTCATCAACATCGATACGTCGTCTATAAATCACAAATTTGTCATGCCAATTCTTTTTTCATGTGGGCACAGGGCAGTGTCGTGCCATCCCCCATCGGGATTTCAAATCGATCCGTTACCTCATATCCCATCGCGGCGTAAAGCGGCTCACCTGGCAGAGTGGCACCCAATTCCATTCTGGTAAAGCCATCAGCTTTGGCGGCTACTTCGCAAGCTTCGATGATACGCCGACCGATGCCTCTGCGCGCCCAATTGGGATGAATAAAGAACGCACGGATGCGCCCCGCATCTTCCTTTGGATCGAGCAACGGATCTTCCTCAGCCTTCATCTGGTCGCCACCATATAGGGTTTTTCTTTTGCTCCAGCCGCCACAACCTACGATCTGCCCATCAGCCTCCGCAACATAATAGGTTTTATCTGTAACGAGTTGTGTATCCACACCAAAGATATATTGGATGGCGCTCTCGGCTTGCTGGGAGGTGTAATACCCCTTGCTCAACTCCCGCGCAGACACGGGAATCAATTCCTTCAACGCTGGCACATCCCCCATTACCGCCACACGAATCGAAATCTCCATGAGAAGCCTCCTACCCGTAAAGTATTTTCAATACTGTAGCACAATTGATTTGCAAATTCAATTCCCCGTTCATAACAAAACGGTCTCGGGGACATTCGCCCGAGACCGTTTTACTTTTATGTACTGAGTTAAATTTATACTACGACGTTTTCTTGGGCTTTATGGAACGCAGCCCAACGCTTGTTGATCTCTTCTCCGGCTTGCTGACGCGTATACCCATATTTGACCTGCAGCAACGTCATATACTTATTCAATTTGTCATCGGCCTTGTCTATTCTTTTCAGGTCATGTTCAGCAACGAGACTGAACCATTCCATAGACTGTTTGCGGATGACTTTCCATTTTTGATCGAATTTTGATTTTGGGTTAACCATAGTACGCTCCTCAGCGAGTAAATGTATTATCGGACTCAATTTGGAGTTTTCGAGATTTTATTTCTTAGAACTATCCATTCCCCATGAATAGGCAAAACAAAATTGTCAAACTCTTACATAGTTATTGTACTACGTACTGACGCCAAAATCGGGAATTCCAGATGCAAATTGCAGAATTGAAAACGGTTTGGTAAGAAGACATATTTCGGTGACATCGTAAACTTGTATTTTAAAGGAGACAGAAATGAGTGATCTAAACGATAGGAATAAAAAGATCGTCGCTGAGTTTCGAGCCAACAATGGCAGAGTCGGCGGCAACTTTGAAGGCAAGACCTTGCTGCTATTGCACACGCAGGGCGCCAAGAGCGGACAAGAACGCATCAATCCCCTCGCCTGCGTTAAAGATGGTGACCGGTGCGTGGTGATCGCCTCCAAAGGCGGAGCGCCCACCCACCCTGATTGGTATTACAACGTAATCGCCAATCCGCAAGTCACTGTGGAAGTTGGTACGGAAATATTTCAAGCCGAAGCAATCGTCGCTGAAGAACCAGAACGGACACGCTTGTACGACAAAATGGTTGAAGTCATGCCCGGCTTTGAAGGCTACCGCCGCAACACCACACGCGAGATTCCCGTGATTGTGTTAATGCCAATGAAGTAAATCGCAAGTTGCCCATAAACAAAACGGTCTCGTGGATATATATCCCGAGACCGTTTTGTGTTTCATATCATCAATACATTTTCGCTCGATTAGCCGATGGTCATGCGTCCCATTAGACGAGTCATCCACCAAAGGCTGTGAAACGCTACGGCAAGTAATAGCTAATGATCAACTTCGGCATATTTGTGCTTGTTGAATCACCTGAAAAGAACTTCACGTAATCTTCACCCAGATCATCGTTATCATCTTTGCTAAAGAACAGTCGCATTTGGGTTACGCCATACTTGTTGATAAGGGCAAGGTTGGCGCTGTTCAGTGGAGCACCATACCAACTAAACGTCAACCCGGAGAACTGGTTTTGAACAAAGCCCGAACCGGCTGCTGCCGAAAAATCCCCCACATCCAATCCTGCGCCACTACCAAATGGACCGTTGCGGATCTCCAACAATAAAACGCCGTGTGTGCCAAAAGGATCGGTCCCCACTACTCCCTGCCGCTTAATTTCCACTTGCGCAGATATGATCACAGCATTATCAGGCAGGGAGTTCGTATTGAACGAAAGTATGCTTCTATACTGCTTATCCTTTTGGTCATCGCCAGCGTTGAAGGTAGTAGCACTCTTATTCAGTGCACCGCCTGCCCCAGTGCTCTCGCCTGATTCCAGTATCCAGCCATCATATACGCCAGCGGAATTGAAAGTCACTGTAATGGCATTCGTGATGGGTTTATTGATCGTATACACTTCACCAGAGATATAACTTCCGTTGCCCGCACCTGCCCCGCCCAGCAGGCTACCCTGGGCATCGATGATGCTGTCATTATCGACAACATTCAGCCGGATGGTTCCATTGCCCGTGCCGGTGCCAACGCCAACGATATAGGTTGTATCAGAAACAGGAGTTACGCTGGTGATGGCTGCCCCTTTGATGCCCGAGGTCGTAATTCCAAAGTCATTGAACGGTGCGACAACATCCACACCGGTCACGGATTCTGAGAAAGAGACCGTGAAATTTACACGAGCCGCGACGGTCGGATTAGGGTCAGCGCGCACGACCGATGAGACCAGCGGAGCAGGATTCGTCGATGCAGATTCATATTCGAACATACCGATATCCGGCGCGTTGCCCAAGTAATTGTCGTTGATACCGGGGATCAAGATGCCTCGATCAATATTTGGACTTGTGGAGAGCAGCGTGAAATCACCATGAGTCGGGTCTTTCAAGCTGGGGGAACTTTCGTGTCCGTTGCATTCAAGGCGAGTGGACTTACACAACGCTGCCATGGTGTTATAGTTCACACTCGCCCACTTGAAGTGTGGACCGTTCGATCCGCGTGTGGTGTACCAATTGTCGTAATTCCAGTCATTGCCCTTTGAGCCAGCGCGTAACTCTGCGAATGCATACCCAGTGCTTTGGAAAATATTATTGCGCATCACCGAGTTATACGCCGGAGTGATCAAATCCATCGCGCTGATGTTACCTGCCGTTGTCCAGCTGGTATTGTGATAGATCAGTACAATACCGTCAGAATTTAAAGCCCATTTAATGGCTTTGCTCGTGTAGTTAGAGATCGAGGACCGCAATACCCAGACGGGACCTTTTGTGATCGGGGCAAGTGAGACACCAACAAAACTTGCATCAATGGTGTTATTTCGGAAGCGGTGGTTAATGCAGGCGCCTTCAGGTTCCAATGCATCGTCACTAATGTGGTGAATATAGTTGTGGTAGATATCGGCATCGAACGCAAGCGCGGAATTTTCGAGGGCACCCGACGAACCGGTGTAGATACCGTTGAAAAAATTATGCACGATATTGTTGCGCACAATGGCTCCGATGTGACCTCTGACAACGATCGCAGTCCCTTCCATTGAACTGCCCTTGACTGCCTTCCAGGGCCATTCATTGACGGGCGGATCGTAGATCTCGTTATTTTCAATACGAATATCGTTGCCTTGATCCACACCGCCGTTCCAATTGGTGAAGATCCCCAATTGCAGGTTGTGGATCTTATTTTTGCGGATCACCACATGCGAGGCGTTGACCGTACACACACCGCAGCCACCCGTCGACGCGCCATAGAACTGCATTTCAAATCCCTCGATCCAGATCCAATCACGGCTGATGACATCGAATGCGTGATTAAGCCGAGGTACCTGCCACGCATGACCGGAAGGATCATCCAGACTGCGCACATAGAGTCGCAAAGTGCTCGGCTCAAAATACCAACCCTCTTTTATCGTTACATCGCCATGTCCAAGACTATTCAACAGCCCGGAAAGCGTATCGTATTTGAAGAAGCGCTGCCGATCACGCGCCAAGTAGGAGATGGAGGAACTGATCTTGGTAAACCACACATGCCCTCTTGAGGCGTGAGGCGTCCAGATATTCCCAGTGAGCTGATCCGAGCCGTCCAGAATTGCGCCACTGCCCTCAGCCTTGACCTGTATCCAGTTGCCCGCATTGCCCGAGGCAGGGAATGAAATCGCCTCATGATAAATACCATCGGCAACCAATACTTGTGTGCCGGCGCTGGCACGATTCACACCTTCTTGAATGGTGCGGAATGGCGCAGCACTCGATCCATCACCACCAGCTGACGCATCATCATTTACATATAGGATCGTTGTGGGCGCAAATTGAAGCTCATCTGGTTGGGTAACGGTCGAGCCGCTGATCTCGACAGCCCCATCGATCACCTTGATGTCATAGGATGTGGATGGAGAAAGCCCAAAAAGACTGCCGATGAGACGACCATCATCAATCCGCATGAGGGGATGAGCAGGCCGCCAAACGGCGTCACCAGTCTGGCGATACATGAGCTGCGCGGTTTTCGGTAAGTTCGTACCACTGACGGCAACACCAACCGTTTCAATATTGGCATACAGATCTACTTGAGACAGCGTAGCAACGCTACGGCTTGCAGTTGAATCCAGAGGCATGGCTGCGGCAGGGATACCCGCGGAGAATACCAATAAAAGGGTCATTAATCCTGCAAAAGATATACGGCGATTCTTTTTGAAGAAATGAATGAGCTGCATATTTTTCCTTGCTTCCTGACAAACACCAGGAAGCAGTATATATTGTGCAACTTTTCAACCGATATTGCAAGTATCAATTGTATTGTTTTCAGGGCTTTCTTAAAGTCATAAGTTGGGGAGGTAAAAAAGACCTTCATCGGATATGCTTTTGTGTAGCGCACAAACCATACCGAGGAAGGTCGAGATGAAGTCTAACATAAGCCAAGAGAGG
>Ga0210377_10000525_pt1 | contig 36801 bp, 24 predicted proteins | sample PLM4_65_b1redo_FD_155480 | JGI IMG/M metagenome (GOLD analysis project Ga0210377, IMG submission 155480) | Groundwater sediment microbial communities from an aquifer in East River, Colorado, USA - PLM4_65_b1 redo | ecosystem: Environmental > Terrestrial > Soil > Riparian zone | place: USA: East... | reverse complement strand
CCGACCCCCGCGCAGAAGAAGGCGGCCGAGGAGCTGATCCGGCGCTGCTACGCCAGCGCCGAGGCGCATGGATGGTTCGATTTCGCCAGGGCGACCGCGGACGGATTCAAGCTCAAGGTCTCGGACGAGACCCACTACAACAACGTCGACTTCCTCTTCGACAGCCAGGTGCTCGATCCCGATCGGCCGGAGTACCTGATGTTCTACGACACGCCGAGCGGCAAGGCGCTCGTCGGCTTCATGTTCGTCCCGCGCAGCAACACGGAGGAGGGGCCGCAGATCGGCGGTCCCCTGACGCGCTGGCATTACCACACATGGTGGAAGCCGATCTGCATGGTCAAGGGCATCCTCGACATGGGCCCGGTCGTCGACGGCACGTGCGACGTCGGGTCACCGTCGTACCGCAGCCCCGAGATGATGCACGTCTGGCTCCTGAATCATCCCCAGGGACCGTTCGCGACGGGGATGTACCTGAGCCCCGAGCTGCTCGACCGGCTGCTGCGCGAACGCGAAGAGCAGAAGGACCGCGCGCGGGGCTGACTCCTGGCTCTCGCGTCAGGGCAGCGGCTGCCCGGCCGACTGCCAGGCCTTGATCGCCTCGATCGGGTGGATGAGCATGATGAGTTGAGGGTCAGGTTGTCAGGAAGCCGAGCGTCATCATCACGATGTCGCAGCAGGACGGGCGATCCTCCCCGGACAGACCGATCACGGGCGGCTCACAGGCATGTCGCCGCATGTCCAACCTGGTGCCCGGGGGAGGGGGATGTAACCGCGCGCCGCCGGATCGGGGGTGTCCCCCGCCGCGCTCCTTGCACGACGGGTCCGACTATGACGGTCTAGTCCTGGTGGGAACCGGATGCCCGGTCACAAGCCGCACGGGATCGCCAACACGGATGGCGCCCGGGCGCAGGACATCCGCGTTCAGCGCGAGCCGTCCCCCGAACCGGCGGCCGATATCACGCAGGACCTCCGGATCCACTTCGAGTGTGTCCGGGTCGACCGTGGTCATCGGGCATCGGCCGCGCAGGGAGTTCAGGCGCACCACCGCGTCACCGATCTGGAGTTCGCCCCCGGGCCAGTGGACTTCTTCCATGCCCTGCACGCCGCCGATCAGGATATTCGGACGGAGGCGACGGACATCCCGGCCGAAGGTCGCCACGGCGCCGTCGGTCGCGACCAGGAGCGGCAGGATGTCGAACCGCTCGAGGCCCTCGTAGGGCTCGAGCCACGCGTCGTCGCCGGCCGCGCGCCGCACCAGCGCCAACACCTCGGGGCTGTCCCACGGGCGCCCGTTCACGAGCGGCCGGCCGTCGGGATCGAGGGTTCCGTTCAACCCGAGAAGCCGGTGGTGCCGGCGCGAGGTGCGGACCCCCTCCGGTCCGCGGACATGAACGATGCGATCGCCGGGAATGCCGGCGGGAGCGAGATGAGCCGTCTCCAGCGCCTCTCCGGCGAGCGTCTTGACCGGATAGCGCCAGAGTCCTTTCACGTGCAATGACATCGTCGCACCTCAGGCACCTTCGCCCACTTGCGCCCGAGAAACTCGCGGACCGCCGCCCGCCCGGTGAGGAACTCGGTTCGGTTCCTCCACTCCGTGTTCTCGGTGTAGGCCATGGAGACGCGCTGCGGGTCGCGGCTGTTCCAGGCGTCTTCGGCCGCCTGCACCTTGGCCAGGGCGGTCTCGAGCGTGAACGGGGGTCGGATGGGATGATTCATGCTTGCTCCTTTCTCAAGACCGGGAACGGCGGCCGCCCCGGGCGCCGGGCAGCGCCGCGACCATCCGGCGCAGGCGCCGGCCGAGGCCCACCGGCATGCGTGTCACGGTAGCCCGGCGCATGATGCGGGGAGTCTCGCTGTACGAGCGCACGAACCCCAGGCAACGCCCGCACCTGCGCACATGTGCCTCGACCGCGTGCCGAACCGTGACCGGGAGTACACCTTCCGTGTAGTCCATGAGAACACGCACGCCGTCCCGGCAGGTCACAGTTTCCGTCATGGCTCGACTCCCACGAGATGACTCAGATAGCCCCGCAGCATCAGCCGCGCCCGGTGCACGCGCTGGCGCACCAGTTCCTGCGATACATCGAGGACCGCCGCAACCTCGGCGGTCGACATCTCCTCGAGATCGCGCAGCACGAAGGGGGCCCGGTAGCGCTCGGGAAGGCGTTCCAGCGCCTCGCGGGCGCGGCGGGCCAGCCGTTTGCGATCGAGGATCTCCTCCGCGTCGGCGGCACGGCCGTGGTCGGCGTCCCTCGCGTGCCTTCCCTGCCGATCGAAACGCGGCAGGTAATCCTCGAGCGGCTCGGTCGGATGGCGGCTCCGCCCACGACGCAGCATGCGCGCGGCGTTCATCGCGATACGGCAGAGCCAGGTCGAGAACCGGGCCTCGCCCCGAAAGGTGCCCAGGCGGCGATAGGCGCGGATGAAGGTCTCCTGCACCACCTCCTCGGCGTCCGCCGTGTTGCCGGTCAGGCGGCGCGACAGGCGGTACACGCGCTCCTGATGCCGGCCCACGAGCGCCTCGAAGGCGGCATGCTCGCCGGCCAGGGCCCGGCGCGCCAGCCCCTCATCGCTGACGGCGATGACGGAAGAGGTCACGCTCTCCTGTCGCTGGCGCACCGGGTTGCTCCTGACTCAGCGATCCTGGATTGCCGACTTCACCTTCGCCGCCAGCTCGGGGGTGACCTCCTTCACGCCATGGCTCTCGCCAGCGTGGGCCGCGACCTTGGTGATGAGTTCCTCCTCCGTCGCCGCGGTCGTCTTGAAGTCGCATCCGGGCACCACATCGTTGCACGCTATCCGCTTGAGCATCTGAGACCTCCCTTTTCCGGGCCGGACGGTCTGCCGGCCGCTTTCACCCCATTGGATGCCGGCCGGGGCGGGGCGTGACAACCTTTCTGGTGGGCAGGTGGGTGATCTGTCGTCCGGGCCGCCCCGGCCGCCCGGACCGATGCCGTCAGGGGAGCGGCTGCCCGGCCGACTGCCAGGCCTTGATCGCCTCGATCGGGTGGATGAGCATGACGACGTTGAGGGTCAGGTTGTCGCGCACCCACAGGAGGCAGAACACCTCCATCGCGACGACCGCCGTCACGCTCGCCCGGACGCTCACCCGCCGGGCGAACAGGAAGCCGAGCGCCATCATCAGGATGTCGCAGCAGGAGTTGAGCACGCTGTCGCCGGCGTAACCGAGGGCGATGGTCGCCTCGCGGTAGCGGTCGATGATGATCGGGGAGTTCTCCAGGATCTCCCACCCGGCCTCGAGCAGGAGCGCCGCCACGAAGCGGTACCGCACCGGCATGCGGCGGGCGGCCAGGAAGAGCAGTCCATAGAAGATGATGCCGTGGGCGATGTGCGAGAACGAGTAGGCGTCGGCGACGCGCTGGGAGTTCCCGCTGCCCCAGATGTCGCCGTCCCACCAGGCGAAGCGGCCGTCGGGGCCCAGCGGCGAGCGGCCCATCCCGGTTTCGATGACCGCGGTCAGCGCGATCACGATGAGAATGCTGACGGCCAGGAAGCGGCCGTTTCCTGCCGCGACCGGTCGCCCGTCCGAAGGCATGCGTTCCGTCCCTCCGCGCAGAAAGCCGCTCAGTGCCCGGGCGCCACAGCGGTGATCCGGTCGATCAACTTCGGGTCGTCGGGCAGCATCTTCGAGTGCGGCAGCCGGGGCACGAGCGCGGCCCATTTGGCGCCCTGCACGCGGTCGGCGAACACCTTGCGGAAGAGCGGCAGCGACTCCGCGACCTTGCCGGCGCTGGCCAGCGTCACGGCATGCCAGAACACCATCTCGATGTTGTCCGGCACCAACGCCTCGGCGGCGCCGTACTCGCGCACCGCGCCGGCGACATCGCCGGCGGCGAACAGGTTGTCGCCATCGTTCATGCGGCGATAGGCGCGATTCAGGCGCACCAGGCGCTTGAGCTCGCCGATGGGGTCGGTGCTGTCGTCGACGCGCAGGTCGACCAGGCGGTCGGCCCATGGGCGTCCGGTCGACGTGCCGGCGACGACTACGATCGCCGCCGACTGCCGGCCGCGGATGTCGCCCCCTTCCGCCTGCGCCGCCTCGAGCGCCGCGATCAACCGGTCGGTCAGGTCGCCCTTCGTCGCCGTGAAGGCGCGCGCCATCGCGCCCCAGACCGTGTCCTTCTCCATCAGGTTGGCCTCGGTCGTGAAGCCCTCGCCGACGACATCACCGGCCATCAGGATGCAGTGCTCCCCGGTGTGCGCGGCGGCGCGACCCTGCGCGTCGACCATCGCCACCTGCCGGACGTCGGCCCCCGTGTCGCCGGCCAGGAGAGACTTGAGCGCGTCGGGGGCCGACTTGCCGGAGCGCATCAGGGCGAGACCCAGCGGGCCGTAGCTCGGCTCGACGATCGACTGGGTCGCGACCGCGCCGACGCCGGCCTCGGCCCACGGCACCACCGCCCCTACCGAGAACCAGTGCGACTGGACGGCAACACCCATCTCACCCGTCGCCTGGTCCCGGGCGACGATCGAGAAGGTGTGCACCGGCCGGAGGCGCGCATCCGCGCCGGCTGCGGCCGGGGCGGCCGGGACAACCGGGGCGGCCATCGCCGGGACGGCGACGAGCAGCGCGGCCAGCATCGGCACGGCACGGAGGCCGGTCCGGCGGCAGGGGCGGGAACGGGGGCAGGGGCGAGCGTTCATGAGCATTCTCCTTGGCGCCGCGCGGCGGCTGCGGATGGGGTCAGGGCTGACGCGACGCATTCCGACGCAGGCCCGGGTACGGGGTCCGCACACGGTAGAGAAGGTAGAACCCGCCGGCCAGCACCAGCGCGGCGACGGCGTAGACCCACCATGCCATGGCCCCCGTGTTGCGGCCCGACATCCCGAGCCAGAGAGCGAAGGCGTTGTTCCCGGCGTGCGCCAGCATGCAGGGGTAGATCGAGCCGGTGAGCAGGGCCACGGTCGTCAGCACCACGCCGAGGAAGGCCGTGGGGATGATGCGGAACAGGGCCACGTGGAACAGGCCGAAGATCAGGCCGACGACGATGGCCAGCACCGCCGGCCGGAAGCGGCCGCGAAGGCCATGCAGCAGCGTGCCGCGGAAGGCGATCTCCTCGCAGATGGCGGGGAGCACCGAAAGGAAGAGCCCCAGCTCCCAGATCGGCATCCCCTTGGGAAGAAGCTCGCGCGAGAACTGCTCGAGCATCTCGCGGGGGACCGGAATGACCAGGTTTGCGAGGCGGAAGACCCCCGTCCCCACCAGGCCGGCCGAAGGGATGATGAGGAGAATCGCCAGCCAGGCGAGCGGATGCACCGGGCGCAGCGCGAGCGCCTCGCGGATGTTCAGCCGATAGCGCCCGATCATCAGCAGCGGGAACAGGGTGAAGATCGCCAGCTCGTTGAACAACAGCTGCCGGCGGAAGGTCGCCAGTTGCGGGACGTTCAGCGCCACCGCGAACAGCACCGCGCCCATGATGCCGTACCAGGCGAGGACGTGGCGCGGGAACAGCGCCGGCCCGCCCGCCAGGTCGGCGGCATCCGCCCCGCCGGAGGTGATGAGGCGCTCGTTCGAGAGCATGCGGGCCGACTGCCGGACCGTCCACGCCGAGGCCGCGACCATCGCCACGAAGACCACCCCGATCATCGGCCAGTCGAACCGCCCCACCATGATCTCGCGCACCGCCACGCTGACATTGGCGAGCGGCACCAGGGCGATGATCGATCGCAGCGACACCCCGGGCAGGACCGCCACCAGCGGCGGCACCAGCGAGACCAGGTAGACGGGAAAGAAATAGAGCTGGGCTTCCTTGTAGGTTTTGGCGTAGGCCGAGATCATCAGCAGCACGCAGGCCACGAACGCCGCCACCGGGAGAAACAGCAGGAGGAGCGTCACCACCGTCTTCGGCGGCGCCTCGAGGACGAAATTCTCCGGCAGCGGTATGACCTTGAAGGTCACGTAGACCAGGATGTTCGCGACCTGGATGACGGTGATGACCGCGCCGACCGTCAGGATCGCCAGCTGCTTGGCGGTGACGATCTCGCCGCGGCCCGCGGCCGTGGTCAGCAGGGTTTCGAGCGAGCCGCGCTCCTTCTCGCCGGCGATGATGTCCATCGCCACCACCGAGCCGCCGGTCAGCATGAACATCATGAGGAACAGGGTCAGGAAGCGGCCGATGTACGAGCCGGTGACCTGCGCCGCGCTGGCGAGGCTGCTCTCCCCGACCTTGAAGACCGCCGCCGGATCGGCGCCCAGGCCGCGTTCACGCAGCATCGCGTCGCGGCCGGCGCGGCGCGCTTCGGCGAGCAGGTCGCGCATGCTCCTCCGCCCCGCCGACGAGCTGTCCCTGTCCCCCTGGAAGACGATCCGGACGATCGGCACGCCGGGCAGGCGGACCGGGTCGACGAGGACGGACTCCCGCTTGGGCGCGGCTTCGGGCCCGGCCTCGGCGGCGGCGTCCTCCTCGTCCTTCGCGGCCTCCTTCTCGGGCGGCAGGGTATCGGCCTCGGCGCCCGACAAGCCCTCGAGGTAGAATTGCACCTCCTTCGCCGCCAGGGCGGCTGCCGGGTCGTCCACCCGGATCTCCTCGCAGCGGAACTTCCGCAGGGTGGCGATCGCCGGGTCGGCCGCGTCGGCGGCGGCGACGGCCTCCAGGCCCCCGGCCACCAGGGCGCGCACGCCCGCGGCCTCGGTCCCGGTCACGGCGTACCGGTACAACGTCTCCTCGAGACCCTTGCGGCGCCGCTCGTTCATCTCGCGCGTGGCGTAGAGCATGAGCGGCATCATGACCAGCGGCAGGACGATGGCGACCACGACCGTCCTGCGGTCGCGCACCAGCATGCGCAGCTCGTGGGCCCAGAGGACCCGGATCGTCGCCCACCTCATCCCCGGCCCCGGACGTAGTGCACGAAGATGTCCTCGAGATAGCGGGTAGCCGTGGCCTCACGCAGGCGATCGAGCGTGTCGCAGGCCAGGATGCGGCCGCCGTGGATGATGGCGATGCGGTCACACAGCTTCTCGGCCTCGCTCATGATGTGGGTCGAGAAGATGATGGTCTTGCCCTGCTGGCGGAACTCCCGCACCACCTCGTGCATCTCGAGGGCATTGAGCACATCGAGGCCGACGCTGGGCTCGTCGAAGATCAACACCGGCGGATCGTGGGCCACGGTGCGGGCGATCGACACCTTCTGCTTCATCCCGGACGACAGCTTGTCGACGCGGGCATCGGCGTATTTGGCGATGCCGAAGCGCTCGATGAGGAACTCGACGCGCTCGCGGACCTTGTCGGCCGGGTACTGGTTGATGCGGGCGAAGAACTCGATGGTCTCGCGCGCCGTGAGACGCGGATACAGCGCCGTCGAGGCGGAGTAGAAGCCCATCCGGCTGCGCACCCCGATGGCGTCGGTCGCGACATCGCGCCCGAGGATGGTGGCGGTGCCGGCGGTCGGCGCCAGCACGGTCGACAGCATGCGCAGCGTCGTGGTCTTGCCGGCGCCGTTCGCGCCGAGCAGGCCGAACACCTCGCCGGCGCGGCACTCGAAGTCGATCCCCTGCACCGCATGGACCTCGCCGCGCCCCTCGTCGTAGAACGTCTTGGTCAATCCGCGCACCACCACCGTGTCGTTCATCGTCTGAAGACCCTCTGCTTCATGAACCTGCCGAAGTTGCCGCCATAGGTGCCGAGCATGAAGTCCTCGTAGCGCAGGATCGCCGTCGCCAGCCGCAGCGCCAGCGCCACGCAGGCCGCCTCGACCGCGATGGTGATGGCGATAAGCGGCCAGTGGTACACCCCCGCGACCGCCTCGCGGAACACCATGACCACGTTGACGATCGGGATCAGCGCCAGCACCGGCGTGAACTCGATCCCCGGGATCTGCAGGAACATCACCGGCAGGAAGGTCGCGATGTAGAAGGGGCTGACCATCGACTGCCCCTCCTTGAACGTGCGCGCGAACGACGCGAGGATCATCATCCCGCCCGCGATGAAGAGCGCCAGCAGCACGGTCACCAGACCGATCAGCGGCAGCGCCGTGAGCGGAATGCGGAACGTCATATCGGTCATCGACCGGCCGGTCAGCGGGGCGAGGACGGCCTTCATCGACAGGACCATGGCGGTGATGTTCAGCAGGCCGGCGACCGAGGACATGGTGGCGACGTACAGGTACTTGGCCAGGACGATGTTGCCGCGCGCGGTCGCCGTGGTCATCAGGGTCTCCCAGGTCGACTTCTCGCGCTCGCCCGCGGTCGCGTCGATCGCCGGGAACATGCAGCCGACGCTCAGCATGATGATCAGGAACATCGGGAGCATCAGGCCGAGGATGAACTGGCCCATCTGCCGGCCGGTCGCCACGTTCTTCGAGGTCACCCAGAACTCCTGCAGCGCCTCGGGGGCGATCCCGAGCTCCGCCGCCCGCTCGCCCAGGACGTGGTCGCGGTAGCGGCGGATTCGATCGGCGACCCGCTCCTTCGCCATCCTGCTGCGGTCCTTGGAATCGTCGAAGGTGATCTTCGTCGAGAAATCCCCGGCGAGCGGCGGCGGGCCGGCCTTCGGTGGAAGGAACTCGACGAGGGCGTCGAGCGTCCCTTCGCGGATGTCAGCCGCGGGGTCCGCCGCGCTCCGGATCTGCAGATTCTCCGTCGCTTCCAGCTCCTGCTCCAGCAGCCGGTGCTCCGCCGGCATGCCCACGAGCATCACCCGCGACGCGAACCCCTCCGTCTGCCCGCCGACGAACGAGATGCCGGTGTAGACCAGCCACAGCAGCAGGGGGTACAGGAAGATCGGCAGGAGGATGCTGTTGACGACGATGTTGCGCTCGCGCAGGGCCGAGCGCAGCTCGCGCACGTAGAGGACACGGACGTCTTTCCAGTTGAACATGCGGCGGCGCCCTCCACGGCGCCCCGGACCCGCGTCAGCGCGCCCGGAACTCCTCGAACCAGCTTTCCACGACGCGGCGATGCAGCGCCGCGAGCAGCTTCGCCTCGCGCTCGAGCGCTCTGCCGGTCGCGCGCCACACCTCGCCCATCCCGCCGGCGCCGATCTTCCGGTCGAGGCGGTAGTGGGCCAGGGTCATGCCGGGCTGGAGCGTCACGCGTCAGGTTCTCCGGAAGCCGGCCGATCCTAGCACCGCCGCCGCGTCACCCGTGCAAAGGCAGAGGGGTGGGATGAGCCGCCGCCTCAGTTCCGCGGCGCGCTGCCCCCCGGGGGACCTCCCGCCCGCTTCATCTTCAACAGCTGCAGCACCATGGGCAGATCCGCCACGCCTTGTGCGCGAACGCCGGGCAAGAGTGCGGTCGAGCCCTGCGCGCCGGCCGGCCGGCGGTAGATGACCGAGCATTGAACCTCGTATTTGCTAACGGCACGAGCGAGCCGGATCAACGACTCGCCCATCCGCGGCAGGATGGTTGCCGACGCATTGGCCTCAAGCAGCGCAAGTCTGGCGCCCCCGAGCGGCACAAGGAAGTCGACCTCGAGCCCCTGCTGATCCCGAAAGTAGTACAGCTCACGCCTCCGGCCGGCGCCGGACTGCAGTTTGGCGATTTCCGACGCCACGAACCCTTCGAAAATCGCCCCGTAGAAGTTGGAGCGACGCAGCATCGTCTCCGATTCGATCCCCAGCAGGTGGCAGGCAAGCCCGGAGTCCACGAAATAGACCTTGGGTGTCTTGATCAACCGCTTGCCGAAATTCTCGTGAAAGGGTGGGATGAGGAGGATCTCCCCCGTGGTCTCGAGAATGCTGAGCCATTCGGTGACAGTCGGCACTGAGATGCCGAGCGGGGCCGCGAGATCCGTTTTGTTCAGCATCTGTCCGCAGCGACTGGCAACCAGACTCAGAAATCGCCGAAAGGTCGACAGGTCGCGGATGGAACTGATCGCCCGGACATCGCGCTCAAGGTAGGTCTGGACGTACGACCTGAACCACGTCTGCGCGGACGCCGGACGAGAGAGGACCTCGGGGAATCCGCCCCTCATGAGTGAGACGCGGGCGCTCTCGGCGGCGGCCAGAGGCAGGAGCTGAAACACTGCTGCCCGGCCCGCCATCGATTCGGTGACGCCGCGCATGAGCGGTGCTTCCTGTGAGCCTGTCAGCAGCCATCGCCCTTTCTTCGCAGGCGTCCGGTCGATGGCCGCACGCACATAGTTCAGGATCTCGGGTGTGTTCTGGATCTCGTCCAGGATGACTGGCGGCCGGAGCTCTGAGAGGAACGTCCGCGGATCCGCACGGACGCGGGCCACGGTGTCGGGGTCTTCCAGCAGACGGTAGGTCGCGGTCGGAAATGCCCGGCGCAGGAGCGTCGTTTTGCCAGCCCTTCTCGGACCTGTGAGAATCAGGGCCGGGAAATGCCTGGCTGAAGCCAGAAGCTCCCGCTCGATGAGACGCGGCACGTAGCGCATATGAGAATTCTAAGGTGTGAGCTTAGAAAACTCAAGGGGCCTATTCGCCAGCGCCGGGAGTACAATCCCGTCTTGCACTTCCCATGTCCGCCCACCTCACCACGAATGGTGTCGAGCCCAGCGTGCTGAAGAAGCCACCTGACGCCCCGCCGGTGCATGTGCGGCGCCCGCGATATCCGGGCAAGAACCCGCGCCGGTTCCACGACAAGTACAAAGAACTGAACCCCGAGCGGTACGCCGCGGACGTGCAGAAGATCCTCGCGTCCGGAAAGACGCCCGCGGGCAGCCATCGACCGATCATGGTGGACGAAGTCCTGCGCTGTCTGCGGCCCGCGGCCGCCGACGTCGCGGTTGACTGCACCCTCGGCGGTGGTGGTCATGCGCAGGCGATCCTGGAACGGGTGCAGCCCGGTGGACGCCTGATCGGACTCGACGTCGATCCTCACGAGTTACCGCGCACGGAGGCGCGCTTGCGCGCGGCCGGTTTCGGCCCCGAGACGTTCGTCGCACGCCAGGGGAGCTTCGCGGGCCTGCCGCAGGTGCTCGCCGCGGAGGGACTCGCGACGGTGGATCTGATTCTCGCGGACCTTGGCGTCTCTTCGATGCAGATCGACGATCCCGACCGCGGTTTCAGCTACAAGGGGCCCGGCCCCCTCGACATGCGGATGAATCCATCGCGTGGTGAACCGGCCTCGCAACTGCTCGCGCGCCTGAGCGAGGAGCAAATCGCCACCCTCCTCACGGAGAACGCCGATGAGCCGCACGCCCTTCTCATCGCCGGCCTGCTGAAGCGCAAGCCCGTCGAGACGACCCACGCCACAGAGCGCGTGGTGCGCATGGGGCTCACCTCGGCGCTCCCGAAGCTGGCGAAGACCGACGTGAAGATGTCGGTCCGCCGCACCTTCCAGGCGCTGCGCATCGCCGTGAACAACGAGTTCTCGGCGCTGGAGGCGCTGCTGCGGTCGTTGTCGCAGTGCCTCGCGCCGGGCGGACGGGTCGCCATGCTGACCTTTCACTCCGGCGAAGACCGGCGTGTGAAGAAGGCGTTCCAGGCGGGGTATCGAATGGGGGTGTATTCCGACGTGGCGACCGAGGTCATTCGCTCCACGAAGGAAGAGACCTTCGCGAACCGGCGCGCCTCGGCCGCGAAGTTGCGCTGGGCCGTGCGCGGGCCGACCTGACACGGATGATCCCCTGGCGGGAACTCGACCGCGCGACCGTGCCGGGGCAGACGGCACCGCTCGTCCTGTCACAGCACGACACCGAGTTCGCGATTCGCATCGGCACCCACATCCTGATGAGCAGCCGATCGCACGGGACCGAGGAGATCCTGGCCGAGATGGCCTGCGCCCGCATCGCCGACCGCGCTGCCGCGCGCATCCTGATCGGCGGGCTCGGGATGGGATTCACGCTGGCCGCCGCGTTGCGCCACCTGCCGCCCGGCGCGCGCGTCGCGGTGGCCGAGCTGGTCCCGGCCGTCGTCGCCTGGAACCGCGGCCCGCTGGCGCCTCTCGCCGGCCGGCCGCTCGACGACCCGCGCGCGGCCGTGCATGAAGCGGACGTGGCCGACCTGATTCGCGGGAAACACGACGCCTTCGACGCCATCCTGCTCGACGTCGACAACGGGCCGAGCGGCCTGAGCCGGGCGTCCAATGACTGGCTCTATTCCCGCGCCGGGCTGCGCGCGGCGCACGGCGCGCTGCGGGAGCGCGGGATCCTGGGTGTGTGGTCCGTCGCACCCGACCGCGGCTTCACGCAGCGGCTCGGCAAGGCCGGGTTCGAAGCGGTGGAGCATGTCGCCCGCGCCCGCCGCACGAAGGGCGGCCGACACACACTCTGGCTCGCTGTCCGCACGAGAGCCGGCCAGGGGCGGTAATCCGGTCGAGCTTCCAGCCGAGCGCGTCGCCGATCATCGCGATCGACTCGGTGAGGCCGATGTGGCGCACGCTCAGGTCCTTCACCTTCTCCGCGAACGCGGCGGCGGTGAGCCCGGAGCCGATCTTCTTCTGGAACGGGCGGCGTCGTCGATCTTCTTCGCCAGCGGGTTGTTCGAGTGCCAGGGGTAGGCCAGCTCCTCGGTGGTCGAGACGATCGGCACGCGCCTCTTCAGCACGGCCGCGAGCTGGTGCGCGACGCCCGCCCCATGTTGACGGCCCGGTCCCGGCCCGACCTACAATGCCGGCCTGAGTTTCACGTCGGCACCGGAGGGGCATCCATGCTTGCGACCCGGCGACACCGTGGGCCACGTCCGCGACCAGGTCGCGCTGCCCATCGGCGTCATGGCGACGCTGGACGCGGACGCACGGACCCTGACGATCGACGAGGGGGCGGTGCGCTGACATGACCACCGGCGCCGGTCTCCCTCCCGACTGCGACCTTGCCCCACCCGCGGGTGACGGCCGCCCGCCGCTGTCGGAGGTCTTTGCGGCCTTCGAGCCGCTTCGCCGAGCCGGGTGGCGGGAGATCGCGATCACGACGCAGCCGGCGCCTTCCGGCGGGACGCTCCCGATCCGCGCCTACGTCAGCGCCGAGCCGGTCGACGCCGTCCTCATCGGCGGCATCCACGGCCGGGAGCCCGCCGGGGCGCTCGCCCTGGCGCGCTACGCCCGGCGCCTCGTGGAGCGCGGCGGAACGCGGGGACTGCTGGTGATGCCGCTGCTCAACCCCTGGGGCTACCTGCATCACATCCGCTACGGACCGTCCGGCCAGAGCGTCTCGGATAGCGACCACCTGCTGGGGCGCGCGCCGGCCCCGGCCTGTCCCGAGGCGGCGGCCATCACCGCCTTCGTGATGGACGGCGTCCGCATCCGGCGCGGCGCGGCCGCTCTGGATCTCCACGAGGATCCGGTCTACGAGGCGCCGGACTACCGGTTCGAGGGTTCGGGCTCCTACATGTACGTGACCGGGGAAGGCGCCATGGCGCACCCGGCGAGCCGCCGCGTGCGCGACTGCCTCCTGCGCTCGCGCCTGCCGCTCGTGCGCGAAGGCGTGACTCGGTTCGGCGAGCGCCTCACCGACGGGGTCATCGTCGACACCGCGGACGGCTCCATCGACGAATTGCTGGCGCGGCGCGTCGGCTGCAGCCCGGTGATCACCGTCGAGAACCTGCTGCACGCGCCCGACTCGCCGCCGCTGGCCGAACGCGCGGACGTTTACATCGAGGTGCTGGAGGCCTTCTTCGGGGCCCCCGGCGGGGAGTAGCCATGTGCACGACCCTCGTCGTTGGACGGAACCGCAGCGCCACCGGTCACGTGGTGCTGGCCCACAGCGAGGAGCTGGGCCGGAACTCGGCGCACAAGGTCGCGGTGATCCCCGCCCGCGACGTCCCACCGGGTGAGCGCTTCCCCCTGCACTCGTCCGGCTCGCTCGATCAGCCGGCACGCACCGCCCGGCACCTGGCCACCCGGATCTTCGACAAGCGCCACTACCCGGGTGACCATACCTCCGGCATCAACGAGCACGGCGTGGCCGTGGCCAACAACATGGCCATGATGCGCGATGTTCCCGAAGCGCGGATGTACGAGGTGATTCCCGGCGGCATCATCTGGACCGAGTTCATGCAGCTCGTGCTGGAGCGGGCCACGTCGGCGCGCGAGGGCGCGGCGCTCGTCGGCGAGCTCTGCGGCCGCCACGGCCTGAGCTGCGATTCGGGGACGATGATCGCCATCACGGACCCGGACGAGGCCTTCTGGGTGGAGCTGGCGCGGGACGGCCAGTGGGCCGCCAAGCGGGTCGGCGACGACGAGGTGTCGGTGCGGGCCAACTGCTACCGGATCGGGGCGCGCCGCGAAGGCGACGCCGGCACGGCGGCGGCCGCCCCGGGCCTTGCCGCGTACGCCGGGGCGAAGGGCTGGTCGGCCGGCAGCCCGCCGACCTTCGCCGACACCTTCGGCGACCCCGCCAACCAGTGCGACCGCTACAACCTCGACCGGCACACGGTGCTCGAGGCCCGGCTGCGCGGGCGGGAGAAGGTCGGCGTGCCGGATCTCATGGCGCTGCTCCGCGAGGTGTTCGAGGGCACGCCGCTTTATCGCACCAGGCCCGACGGCTCCCCGTTCCGCACCGAGGTCCGCACGGTGGCGCGGATGAACACCGAGGCGTGCACCATCCTCGAGCCGCGGCGCGGCATGCCGCCGGAGGTGGCCCACCGGATGTGGTGCTGCATGTCCACGTCGCTCAGCGGCACGTTCGTCCCCTTTCACCTGGGGGTCGCGAGTATCGAGTCCCACTACGCGACGGCGGAGGGCCGCTACGATCCCGGGTCGGCCTACTGGCTGTTCACGGAGCTGGCGAAGCTGGTCGACTTCAGGTACCGCGCCTGCGCCGACGTCGTCCGGAGCCGGTGGGCCTCCTTCGAGGCGGAGACGCTGGTCGCGCTGAAGGCCGTAGAGGATCGCCTTGCCGGCGCCGGTCCGGCGGAGGCCGTCGAGACCGTCACGGCGTTCGACGGGCGGCGGGCGGCCGAGGCGATCCGGGTTCTCCAGGAGCTTCTGGTCGAGGTTAAGACGAAGGCCTTCTTCGAGGATTTCTGAGACCACCCATGCCCACATTCCGCGAACGTCTCGTCACCGCGATGGGGAACATCAGCCCGCTGGTGGTCCTCTTCTTCCTGTGCGTCCTGTTCTCCCTGCTGACCTTCGTGATCCCCGGCGGCGCGTTCGACCGCCGGACGATCGACATCATGGGGCACGCCCGGTCGATCGTGGTGCCGGGCTCGTTTCATTACGTGCCCAGCGTGCCGCAGGGATTCCGCGAGCTCTGGACCGTGTTCATGCGGGGCGCGATCGAAGGGGCGGACCGCTCGTTCGTGATCCTGCTCTCCGCCGGTGCCATGACCGCGGTCATCGCCACCGGCGCCATCGACGCCGCGATCCACGCCATCGTGCGGCGGACCCGCCGCTTCGGCATCGCCTTCATCCCGATCATCGTGTTCGCACTCGGCGCGTGCGGCGCCACCTTCGGGATGTACGAGGAGGCCATCCCGTTCATCCTCGTCATCACCCCGCTGATGCTGACCATGGGGTACGACTCGATGTCGGCGGTCTTCGTCATGTACTGGAGCATCGCCGTCGGCTTCGCGTGCGGCATCACCAACCCCTACACGGTCACCATCGGCCAGGCCCTGGCGGGGGTGCCGCTTTACTCCGGCACCGGGTACCGCGTCGTCTGTTTCCTCGTGATGATGACCATCACCAGCCTCGTCATCATGCGCTATGCCGCCCGCGTACACCGCGATCCCGCGTGCTCGCTCTCGGCGGAGGAGGACGTCGCGAACCGCGAGCGGCTGCGCGCCTCGCCCGAGATGTCGACCGCCGCCCCGCTGACGCCCCGCCGCATGGTCGGCCTGGTGACCCTGCTGGCCGGGTTCGTCATCCTCATGGTGGGCCTCCTGCGCTACGACTGGGGCTTCAACGAGATCGGGGCGCTGTTCCTCTGGATGGGCATCGTGGTGCCCATCGCGGGCGGCCTGTCGGTCAAGGAGATGATCGAGAAGAACATCGACGGCATGCGCAGCGTGATGATCGCGGTCATCATGATGAGCGCCGCGCAGATCCTCTACTTCATCCTGCACGACGCGCTCATCCTCGACACCATCCTGAACTTCTGTGCAGGCTACCTGACGCGAGTGCCGCATTTCGTCGTGGCCTACGTCATGTTCGGCACGAGCGCGCTGATGGCGGCGCTCCTCGGCAGCGCCTCCGGCACCGCCGCGACCGTCATGCCGATCCTGGCGCCCCTGGCCGACGTGCTCCACTTCTCGAAGCAGATCGTCGTGCTGGCCTTCCAGATGGCCACCGGCGCCTTCAACTTCTGGATGCCCTGGGACGGCATCGCCTTCACCATCTGCTCGATGGCCGGCGTGAACTTCTTCCGGTACATCAAGGCCGCGGCGAAGTTCGCGGTGCTCGTCTACGTCCCCGCCGCGCTCATCCTGCTCGCGCTGGCGGTGATGCTGGACTATCAGTAATCGCAGGCGGTCTCAGAGCCCGGAAGGCTGGTGGTGAAAGCCATGCGCCGGCCATCGGGGGGCACGGCCGGATTCACGAGCGCGGACCCCGTTCCGCCTCCTGCGAGGGCTACAGGTCGATCATCGTCCTCGGGCCATCGCCGAGGCGACCCCGGGCAGCTCCTGCCACGGTATCGCGATGACGCGGGCGCTGAGCCGGACCGGGCGGGGCGCCGTGCAGATCACGTACCCCCGCTTCATCTTGTACTCTCTCAGGAACACCTCCACGTGCCGGGCGTCTCTCTCGGTGGGGCGGTTCGTCAGCTTGACCTCGATGGGCAGGTAGGATCGCTCGTGCTCGAGGATCCAGTCCACTTCCGGCCCGTCCGGGTCCCGCCAGAATCTCAGCCGCGCCCCCGGTGCATGGGTGCGGCAGAGACGAATCAGCTCGAGGCCCACGAACTGCTCGAAGAGATCGCCCAATCGCGATGGGTGCAGCCGGCGTCCTTCACCCGCCGCAAGGCGACGCACACCCAGATCGAACAGAAGGTAACGGCTGGATCTCGTCAGCTTCTTGCGTGATGTGCTCCGGGTGACCGGATCCACGCGCTCCGCGACGAGGCAATCGCAAAGGATTTCGTAATACGTGCGGATGCTCACCGCGGAAACACCGACCTCCTGCGAGATCTTCGTGTAGTTGGCGATGCGGCCGGATTCCTGGCCAGCGAGCTCCACGAATCGGCCGAACAGACCGACGTTGCGGACCAGCGCCTCCTGCCGGACTTCTTCTTCCAGATAGGTCTCCACATAGGAGCGGAGATCGGCCTCCCTATCCTCGCGGTCCCGCAGCCGGCGTATCCCGGGCAGGGAGCCGAACAGAAGGGCTTCCTGGAGGCTTCCGGGACGGTGCTCCTCGATCGTCAGCGGATCCAGGCGCAGCGCGACGAGCCGACCGGGGAGGAGGTTGAGATCCCGACCACGGCGGAGCTTGCGCGCCGATGAGCCGGTGAAAACGAACTGGGCCTCCCCCCGGTCGATGAGATCCTGCGCCACATCCATGAGGGTCGGCACCTTCTGGACTTCATCGATGGTCACCAGGGGCGACCTGCGGCCCGGGGCCGATGGAGACAGAGCGCGGACTTCGCCGGCCAGAAGGGAGGGATCCTTTTCGTAGCGCTGCCGAACCGCGGGGGAGACGAGCGACAGATCCAGGTCGGGGGCCATGCCGCCAATGAGCGTGGTCTTCCCGGTCTGGCGCGGCCCGAGGAGGAGGATGCTCTTGCCCCGGTCCAGATGACGCTTGAGAGTCGGTTCGATCGAGCGACGATAGAGCATAATGTGCTTTGGATATTCTACGAAAATCTAAAGCGTGTCAACCGCTCAGCGGCTTCCGACCGACAAACCGCTGCTGGATGGCGCGTCGAAGGCGCAGGAAGCAGGAAGATGCTGGAACCAGATGTCCCGGGCAGGATGGATGGTGGTGGCGGGAGTCGAACCCGCGCCGCCCCGAAACGCTGACTGGCTGATGGCGCGCGACTTTTCGTCAGATCTAGCTGGAAGCTCGTTGCCTTGTGGTCAATTCGTTGTCCTCTGGAGTGCACTGGAGCCCTCTGGAGTCCTCCCCAGTCTTGTCGCGGAGACATTGTGGAGACGCAGTCCGGCAGATCATCTAGGGCCATCGGTGAGATCAGCGCTCTCAGAGGCACTGCCCGGACGCCAGACCGGGCACGACGCCGCGCCGTTGCGGTGACGGGCGTGTCTGCTCCATGATCTTCGAAACCCAATTACAATGGTCCCGCTGCGCTTTGACGGTCCGTCGATGGAACAGATAGCGGAGGCATGATGGCGCCCGCGCCGCCCGATCGCCAGCAACGGATCGTCTCTCTCCTGGGGCAGGCGCTGGACCTTCCGCCCGAGGAGCGCGGCCCCTTCCTCGACCGGACGTGCGGGGGCGACCCTGCCTTGCGAGCCGCGATCGAAGACCTCCTGAGGGCCGACGCCGAGGCCGGGTCGTTTCTCGGCGCCCCCGTCGACCTCTCGATCCTCGCCCCCGGACCCGGCGACGGCGACGAGGCGGACTCGGCGACGGGTGCCGATCCGCATTCCGAGCGTCTCGCCGGCACCGCCATCGGCGCCTACAAGGTGGTGCGCGAGATCGGCCGCGGCGGGATGGGTGTCGTCTACGAGGCCGAGCAGAATCGGCCGCGCCGCCGGGTGGCGCTCAAGCTGATACTCGGCGGGCGGCACGTCGACGCGGCCACCGTGCGCCGGTTCGAGCGCGAGGCGGAAAGCCTGGCGCGCCTGAAGCATCCGGGCATCGCGGCGATCTACGAATCCGGTTGCACGGACGAGGGCCAGCACTTCTTCGCCATGGAGCTCGTGCCGGGCCGGCGGCTCTCCGACGTGCTGAACGAGATGGGCGCAGCACAGGCGCGGCCCGAGGTTCCCTGGCGGCTCGCTCTGTTCCGCAAGATCGCCGCGACCCTCATCTACGCCCACCAGCGCGGCGTGATCCACCGGGACCTGAAGCCGTCGAACATCCTCGTCCTGCCAGCCGGCGTTGACGGCGGGGCAGCGGGCGGCAGCGCAGCGGGCGGCGGCGCGGCCGACACGCCCGACATCAAGGTCCTCGACTTCGGCCTGGCGCGGATCACCGATCCCGACGCGGGACAGGCGACTGCCTTCACCGCCGTCGGCAGCATCCAGGGGACGCTTCCCTACATGAGCCCCGAACAGGTCCGCGGGCGGCGGGACGACGTGGACGTCCGCACCGACGTCTACGCGCTCGGCGTCATCCTGTACCGGATGCTCGCGGGACGGCTGCCTTATGAGCTGGGAGAAGCCGACTTCCCGGAAGCGGCCAGGATCATCTGCGAGCAGCCTCCGCTCCCTCTGGCCGCGGCCGTGGCATCCCGGATGACATTCGATCGCGACCTGTCGATCATCGTCCTCAAGACGCTCGAAAAGGATCCGGCCCGCCGCTATCAGACCGTCGCCGCGCTCGACGAGGACCTGGGGCGGTACCTGGGCGGCCAGCCGATCCTCGCCCGCCCCGCGAGCGCCGCCTACCAGATCCGCAAGCTGGTGGCCCGCCATCGGCTCGCCTTCGCGGCGGCGGGCGCCGTTCTGGCCGCGCTCGTCGTTTTCGCGGTCGTCACAACCGTGCAGGCGCGGCGCATCGCCGCCGAGCGCGACCGCGCCAGCCGCGAGGCCACGACCGCTTCGCGGGTCTCCGACTTCCTGACCGGCCTGTTCAAGGTTTCGGATCCCGACGAGGCGCGGGGGAACTCGATCACGGCACGGGAGATCCTGGACGCGGGCGTCGAGAAGATCGGCAAGGAGCTGGCGGATGAGCCGGAGGTCCAGGCGCGGCTGATGCAGACCATGGGGAAGGTGTACACGAGCCTCGGTTTGTATCCGAGGGCTCTGCCGATCCTGGAGCAATCGGTGGCGACACGGCGCCGTCTCCTGGGGGCGGAGCACCCGGACACGCTGGCGGCGATGTCCGACCTGGCCCGGCTGTACGGGAGCATGGGCCGCCGTGCGGAGGCGGAGAAGCTCGACGACCAGATCCTCGAGAGGCGACGTCGCCTTCTGGGCGAGGAGCACCCGGAGACACTGGACGCCATGGCCGCCCTCGCCTACATCTATCGGAGCCAGGGGCGCCTCGAGGAAGCGGAGAAGATCGACCAGCGCGTGCTCGAGGCGCGACGGCGCGTGCTGGGAGAGGATCATCCCGATACTCTCGAGACGATGACCGAGCTGGCGGCCGTGTACAACTACGAGAAGCGTTACGCCGAGGCCGAGGCGCTCTTCAAACCCGCTATCGAAGCCCTACGTCGCGTCCTGGGCGAAGGAAATTCGGTCACGCTCAAGAACATCGTGTTCCTCGCCGACGTGTACGCCGCCCAGCACCGCTTCGCCGAGGCCGAAGCACTGCACCGCGACGCCCGTGAGAGATTGCGGCGCCTCCTGGGCGATGATCATCCGCTGACGATTCAGGCGACGAACAACCTCGCCAGCCTGTTCGCCGACGCGGGACGCTACGCCGACGCCGAGCCGCTCTTTCGGGAAGCCCTCGAACGGAAGAAGCGCGTCTTCGGCGCGGACCACCCGAGCACGCTCACCGGCATCGGCAATCTGGCGATCGTGGTCGCCTCCGAGGGAAAGTTGGCGGAGGCCGAGAGTCTGTTCATCAAGCTGCTCGAGCAGCAGCGCCGGCTGCTGGGGGAGAACCACGCCGAGACCGTCGGCACTCTCTACAATCTCGCGTGCGTGAACGCGCGGCGCGGCGACCGAGCGGGCGCTCTCGACTGGCTCGGCCAGGCGGTGGCGCACGGATACTCCCACGCCGACGACATGGCGAAGGATCCCGACCTGAAGCCCCTGCACGCCGATCCCGCCTTCGACACGATCGTGGCCAGGGCGCGCAAGAACGCGGGCAAGCCACGCTGACGCCGTCCCTGACGCCGTTCCCCGCTCACGGGAGGACTCCACCGGAACAGGCCGTGGAGATGATCGGCGTCCCGTCGCTCCAGAATCCGTAGGGACCGGCGCCGCAGCTGTTGCGCGCCCGAGCCAGGTAGTAAGAGACGCCGCCCGTCGGCGGCAGGCTCGTGTCCAGGAGCATGGCGCCGGGGAGGCCGGACGCCGCGCAGATCCCAATGGACCCCGGCTGGGCCGGATTGGGTGGCATGAGAACGTCATAGACCGTGTCCGTTCCCGCTCCGGGAATGGCCGAGTCCCACATCAGGCTGACACGGTCGTCGGCGAACGTCACGTTCACGGCTTCACCCGGGACGCGGAAGGCCCCGGGATCATCGGGGGCGCAATCGCACGCGTCGCCCGACCCGTCCCCGTCGCGGTCGAGCTGAGTCGGGTCGAAAGCCGACGGGCAGTTGTCGCAGGCGTCGCCGACGCCATCGCGGTCGGCGTCGGACTGATCGAAATTGTCCCCGCCGGGACAGTTGTCGACGCCGTCCTGGAAGCCATCTCCGTCGCTGTCGCCCAGCAGGACGACGGCGAACTCGCCGAGCATCGGCGTGTGCACGACGATCTGGTTGTTCGCCGGATCGGGCTCGGTCGGCAGCGGCTGCCATGCCTCGACTGTCGGGTCGAGCCACAGGAAGCTCAGCTCCGGCACCTGCATGGGGCCGAGGCCGCTGTCGGGTCCGTACGCCACCGTGAGCGTCATCGGCATGTCGAGCATCGACGCCTCGAACGATCCCCCGCCCGCGGCGCTCTCGCCGAAGGCGCGTACGTCGAAGGCGGCGAGCGGCATGCCGAGCGGCACGTCGTGGGCCGGGACCGTGCGCGGCGTGTACTCGCCCTCGGGGTTCGGCAACGACGCGACCGCCTCGGACGGGATTTCGATCTGCAGTCCCATCCTCATGCCCTTCGCCAGGGCGATCGTGTACCGCTGCAGGATGGGCTGAGCAGGCGGGAGCGGGAAGTTGAAGATGTCGCCCTGGTATTCGAAGGACCCGGCGTCCCACACTCCGTACTGCGGCCGTGAGACGCCGCGTTGGTCGGGATCCGGACCCGACATCGGGGTCCCGCGGTTGACGGCGACGCTCCCCTTGAGCAGTGCGTGCGTCCAGTTGTGGTACGCGCCGCCGTTGGACGCCAGCTTGCCAATGTTGAGGGACTGGCCGGCGTTGACGATGTTGTTGTTCATGGGATTCAGGCCGCAGTCGTTCCCGTATTCAACGTTGTACCCGCGATCAACGACCGATACGTTGCACCCCAGTCCGCCGGAATTGTTCCCCATGATGGAGCCGATCATGTCCGCATAACCGATCTGCGGGTTCTCGACGTGCACACCCTGCGCGAACTGCGGATTCCCCTGGTTGTCGGCGATGGTGCTCCACCATATCAGGGCGCTGCCCGAGTAGACATAGATCCCCATCCCCCTGCCGAAGCAATCGCCGGTGCACCCCTCGTTGTTGCCCGACACGGTGGAGTTCCAGATCACGACCCGTCCGCCGTTCACGTACACGCCGGCGCCGGACAATCCCGTGTTGTAGGCGATCAGGCTGTTGTCGATGCTCGCGTAGGCCGGCGCGTCATCGACGAACAGTCCGCCGCCGGTGGCGGCGAAGTTGCCCCAGAACACCATGTCCGAGGCATAGAGCTTCCCCTGGACCAGCGCACCTCCCCCTTCCCTCTGGAGCTGGGGGTCCCCGCCGTGCAGATCGAAGGAGTTCATCACGAGCGTCTTCCCCGCCGCGACGGCAAGACACCGCCGGGCCCCCTGTCCTTCGATCGTCGTGTGATCGGTCTGGCTGGTGAAATTCACGTCCCAGCCGCCCGAGATGTTCATGTTCTTGTTCACGGTCACGACGGTGGCACCGGAACCGATGTAGGGGGGATCCTTGGGGCCCCCGGCCACGAGGATCGCATCCCAGTCCTGGGCTTTGTTGTTGACCATCGCGCCGTTGATCGTCGCGCAGGCCTGGGTCGGGACTTGGCAGGAGTTGTTGTCGTTGCCGCCCCATTGGGGCAGCTTCACGTACCAGGTGTGCGGCGGGTTCGGCTGCTCGATCGCGCCGACGTCGCACGCGGGACCGAAGGGCCGGGTGTTGCCCGCCTGATCCCGGGCCGGGCAATTCGAGGAGTCGCCCGCGTTGATGGCCCGGCTCGTCGGGTTGTTCAGCGAGGGCGCGTGAGTCCACGTGAAGCTGTTCCAGTTCTGGGCGATCGGGAGCAGGTCCGGGACGGTGCTGCTCTGGTCGGAGCCCCCGGTCAACTGGCAGCTGCCGTCGCTCGACAGGTTGTGGTCGTTCGTGGTGATCGCCCCGAAGCACTGCAGGCCGCCGCCGCCGCCGAGCACTCCCGCCACGATGGTATCGCGCAGGCCGATCGTGCCTCCTTGGCTCGAGTTGTAGAGGCCGGCCCCCGTGGTGGCGGTGTTGCGATAGAGCGTGACGAAGTTGAAGTCCGCCGTCCCGCCCGTGTCGTTGTAGAGTCCACCGCCGTTGATGGTTGCCGTATTGGTGCTGAAGGTGCAGTTCTCGAACTTCGCCTTGGCCCCGGAGGCATTGAAGACGGCGCCGCCATTCTGGGCGGAGTTCGCCAGGAAGGTGGTGTTGGCGGCGATGAGGGTGCCCGTGTTGTAGATGGCCCCGCCCCACTCCGCCTGGTTGCTCGCCAGGTCGACCTGATTCAGGGTCAGCGTCCCGTCGTTGGCAATGGCGCCGCCGTTGCCGGTCCCCGCGTTGGCGAATTTGAGGTCCATTCCCATGATGGTGAGCGAGACGTTGGAGGAGACCTGAAACAGCGGCCCCACCAGGTTCCCCACGAGTGCGATGAGCTTCCCCCCGTCGATGGTCGTGTCGGCGGTGATGCCAATCGATGCGTTCAGGGTGATGGTCTTCATCAGGCTGCCGCACCAGAAATCCACGTTGCCGCCGGGAGGATTCAGGAGGGCGTCCCGCAAGGCATTCTCCGTGCAAGTGGCCGCCGTCCCGGTTCCAACGGTCTTGGCCTCGGCCGGCGGCGTGAACAGAAACGCAAGGACGAGGGCGGCCACAGGCACGGCCGCTCGGGCCGGAAGGAAACGCTGTGCGTTCATCGGGACGACCTCCTTGTCCTGACCTGACCGGGCTGAATACGGCGCGGCCGGCGCCCCGGGGTGGGCATGACCCATGGTCCAATCCACCGTGTGCGATAGCGGTTCATCGTTGAGGTAAACGCAGAACACAGCGAAACTGCGACATGCCGGGTCGCCGGACGCGGACCGCGCGGGGAGGAGGCCGGCCGGGGAGGCCATCGGGACGGAGCCCCTGGCGTCAGGCAGATGGCTGGCACACGGGAACCGAACGCTCCGTTGGCTGGCCTGGGAGATAGGTGGTGGAGGCGGCGGGAGTCGAACCCGCGCCGCCTCAAAATGCTCATTGGCTGATGGCGCGCGACTTTTCTTCATAAGTGTCTGACAACTCGTTGCCTTGTGGTCAACTTGTAGTCCTCTGGAGTCCTCCCCGGTCTTGGAGAGATGTTGGAGACGGAGTCGCCAACGCGAACCTCTCCCGGAGTGACGAACGTCCGTAGACGATGCGCCCGGTTCGGCGCCTGACACCCGGTGGTATCGAATCCGGAAGCGGTCAGCCGGCTGAATTCGAATTCACGAGCTTCGATGCAGTGCCTCGCGGCCGCGAGGCCATCAGGGCCACCACGACCTTGAGGGGAGTGCGCACGGGGAGCGGCATCGGCCGTCCTTGTACGGCGGGGGCCGGTAAGCGTCAAGCGGATTCGCCCTCCTTGCGGAGGTGGGCAGATCGGCGTATAGACAGGCAATCTCGGAGTTCGAGCGATGCTGCCGCGACTGGCCTTCCGTTGCCAGGTCCTGCTGGGAGGAATGGGCCTACTCCTCGCCGGGGAGGCGCTCGGCCAGTCGCCCAACATCCCCCAGTTCGGCGTTGTCTCGGCGACTTACCGCGACCTGAACGGCGATCAGGATCCGTTCCCGGATACCGGCGAGACCGGCCGGCTGGTGCTCAGGCTCAGGAACGGCCAATTCGCCTTCACCGGGGCCGCGCTCGTCCTGAGTTCCACCGACCCCGAAGTCGATTGCATCTCCGAGTGGAAGGTCGTGATCGGCGACCTGGCACCCGGTCAGATCGTCGAGGTCGGCAGCCTCGATCCGCTCATTCCGGGCTTCGCCTTCAAGGTCGCCGCGTCGCTCGCTTCCCTTTCGGGCGCCGACCCGGCGCGCATCGATCTGTGTGTTCGCCTGCTCTCGGATCAGAGTCCGCCGATCTCCGCCCCCTATTGCTTCTTCCTGCCGGCCGATCTCGATCTCCCCGGGGGCGCCACCCCGACCTGGATCGCGGGGCCGGACGATGTCCCCGGAACCACGGACGACGGCACGCTCCTCGAAAGCTTCGACGCCGATCGGGACGGGGACGGCCTGTTCACGGTCAACGACACCTTCCGCCTCGCCGACGCAGGCACGGGGCTCGTCGAGCACGGCACCTACATGCGCGCCGTCGAACCGCCTGGGGGTTCGGTCTTCTCGGCGGTGAGGTGTAACGGCTACTACCTCGACGACGAAGTGCATTGCATGCTGGATCCGGACTACCCGATGGACTGGCACCTGCACTGCCCACCGGGCGCGACCAACTGCCCCAACGCCGAGAGCAGCGGGTGCAGCGACCACCTTCCGGGGAGTGCGTGCACGTATGCCACCCCGGCCGACGGGCGGAAGGCGTCGAGCCCTCCCAACTCGCTGCACATGGGGGTGCACTTCGCGGGGCACGATTCGCTGTGGGACACGACGCGCCTCCGTTCCCTGGCGGCCTATCGCTCGGGCCCGATCAACCTCACTCCCTTGCCGCGCCCCGGCGATCTGACCCTTTCGATGTTCCACATCGTCGACCTGATGGACGACGTGGGCACAATAGGGATCGGGCGATTGCCGTGCGTCGACTGCGGCGACGTCCAGATCCAGATCGACGGTCTCCCCGATCCGGCCGCCGACGACTGGGGTCCCTGGGAGAAGCTGGTGCCGTTCCAGAATGTCTACGACCACGTCCCCGCAGCCTTCAGCGCCTATGGGGCGGGTAATTACTGCGTCTCCACGCCGACGGACGCCGGGGCCGCGCCGCCGGCACCGTACGGCTTCCACGAGACCCTCTGTTTCCCGCAAGGCGCCTGGTCCTCCTGCGGTAGCGTCCGCGGCACCGCGATCGACGCCGGCTCCAGGTGCGACGGGCCCGGCCTCCTCGACCCTTCCGGTTCCGGCGTCTGGGTCGAGACCCGGTTTGACCTGTCGCCGTTCCTGGGCCAGCGAATCCGCATCCGGTGGATCGCCAACACCTGGGTCCTCGACGATTTCACGCCCCACTACAACGCCGCCGGCGGCACGTGGGCGGGAAGTCCCGATGACGACGGCTGGTGGATCGACGACATCCGGATCTCCGGGGTCATCACGTCCCAGACGACGCCCGTCCCCGATTCGCGCCCTCCCGGCGTCGGCTCCTGTCCCGTCGTGTGCACCGACATCGACGGAGATGGATACGGCGCCCCGGCCGCTCCGGTCTGTCCGGGCGGGCCGGGACAGGACTGTGACGATCTCCGCGACGACATTCATCCCGGAGCTCCCGAAGGCTGCAACAGAATCGACAACGATTGTGATGGGGTTCCGGCGCCGGATGAGACGGATGACGACTTTGACGGGGAATCCGAGTGCCAGGGTGACTGCAACGATGCGGACTACTCCATCGGACCGGGGAGGAGCGAGCAGAACGACGGCCGGGATAACCAATGTCCGGGGGACCCGGGGTACGGTCTCATCGACGAAATTGATTCCCCGATCCGCCTCAGCAACACGGTGAGACTGTTTGGGTTCGGCCAATTTCAGGCGACCGCCTATCAAGTCGTCCGGTCGGGCCGAGCCGATTTTTCGACCGATTGCACGGTCTTTTCGATCTCCATCGGTATTCTGGATGACCCCGCGACTCCCGCGGTCGGCGAAGCGTTCCACTACGTCGCGCGACCCACGGCGCCCCACGTCGGATCCTGGGGGTACAACTCATCCCGGATCGAACGGGTATTCGCCTGCGTACCCTGATCAGAAGGTGAAGCGGGTCGCGATCCCGACGGTGCGCGGGCGGTAGCCGCGTCCAGGATCGCGCCCTTTGTTTTCAGTGGAGTGCTCCCTAGTCTTGGAGACATGCTGGAGACTGCCTGAACCACTTATGTAGCCAGCCCTCTTCGGCAGAAGCGCGATGCGGAGATTACTGAGCCTATTCTCCGCATAACTTGCGGTGAATTCTTGCAGTAGCGGAGAATATTCTGTATAATCTCCGCACAAGGAGCGGAGAATGTACATCCACGAGTCGGAAGGCTGGCCTCGAATCCTCTGGGATACCGACCTCCTAGCCAAGCCTCTTGCGTCCATTCGGCACCGGCAGGGCAAGCTGATCGGCCGGATGGAATCGATGGGCTTCAGCCTACGTCAGGAAGCCGTGTTGCGGACTCTGACGGCCGACGTCCTCAAGAGCAGCGAGATCGAGGGAGAAAAGCTCGAAGCCGAGCAGGTGCGTTCCTCGATCGCCCGTCGGCTCGGCATGGACATCGGGGCGCTCAAGTCCACAGACCGCAATGTCGAAGGCGTCGTCGAGATGATGCTCGACGCCACTGGCCAGTATGATGAGCCACTCACCGTCGAACGGCTGTTCTCCTGGCACGCGGCCCTGTTTCCCACGGGGCGAAGCAGTATGAGGAAGATCAAGGTCGGGGCTTGGCGGGATGACAGCGCCGGTCCGATGCAGGTCGTTTCGGGGCCGATAGGCAAGGAGCGGGTTCATTTCGAGGCGCCAGCCGCCGCGAGGCTCGAACACGAAATGACCACCCTTTTGGAATGGTTCAACAGGCCTGCCGACATTGACGAGGTGCTCAAGGCGGCACTCAGCCATCTGTGGTTTGTGACGATCCATCCGTTTAATGACGGCAACGGCCGCATCGCGCGCGCGATCGCCGACATGGCTCTGGCACGCTCCGAAGGGAACCCACAACGGTTCTACAGCATGTCAACGCAGATCCAACAAGAGCGGCAGGCGTACTACGACATCCTTGAGCAAACACAACGGAATGGGCTAGACGTCACGCCTTGGATGGAATGGTTCCTGGGCTGCCTCGGTCGTTCAATCGATGGCGCGGAGACAATCCTCGGCACGGTCCTGGTAAAGGCGCGCTTCTGGGCAAGTATCCGGGGAATGCCTCTGAATGAGCGCCAGACTCTTGTTATCAACCGGCTATTGGATGGTCTCCAGGGCAAGCTGACGACGTCGAAATACGCGAAGCTGACGAAGAGCTCTCAGGACACGGCGCTGCGCGACATCATGTCCATGGTGGAGCGGGGAATCCTCATCCGTGGTCCACAAGGCGGCCGCAGCACGAGCTACGGGCTTGCGAAGGCCCACCAGGCTGAGGATAGGTCGACGCTGGAAGCAGCGACGCCGGCGGCGGACGATCGCAAATAAGAAATGAGGGAGCCTTCTGCGAGGTCGGAGAGACGAGGGGACCTTGCCGAGGGGAGGACGCGGGGTCAGTACCCGCGTCCGAGGCCTCTTCCTTTGGCTTCAGTAGATTGAATGGTGGAGGCGGCGGGAGTCGAACCCGTTCCCACCGAAAACGCTAACCGGCTGATGGCGCGCGACTTTTCGTCGGAACTAGCTGCTAATTCGTTGCCTTGTGGCCAACTCGTTGTCCTCTGGAGTGCACTGGAGTCCTCTGGAGTCCTCCCCAGTCTTGGAGATATTCTGGAGACGGCCGCTCGAGCAGCGCAGCCGGCTGCGGAAACCGGTGCCTCGTCCTGTTGCATATGGCGCAGACCGACAGCATGACCGGGACCTCGACGAGAACGCCCACGACCGTCGCGAGGGCCGCTCCAGACCCAGGGCCGAACAGCGTGATGGCGACCGCCACTGCCAGCTCGAAGAAGCTGCTCGCCCCGATCAGGACGCCGGGGGCCGCCACCTCATCCGGGATCCTGAAATACCGCCGCGAACGCCGCGCTCGCGGCCAGCAGCAGGACAGCCGCACGCTTGGGAGAGCGGACGAGGCGGAACCGCGAGGGCATCGCCTTCCCGTGACGCGCCGATCATGTCACGCGGCGGAGGAGCGATCCCGCGAAATTCCGCTCCTCGCGCGGCGTCGCTCGCCCTCGGCAGAAATCCCTAGCGGCGCGCCGGCCTCTGGTCGCCCCCCGTCCCGACGGTGCCGTTGGTCACGGACGGGCATCCTCCGTCGCAGGAGCCGGGCTGACGGGGCCACGGCGCCGGCTCGGATCCCCACCCCGTCGCACGGTCGGCGGTGCGCTCCTGGACCAGGTAGAAGAAGGCCTCCCCCACCGGAGGGATCGGCGCCGTCAGCGGTTCGCTCACCGTCGTGACGGTGGTGTTACGTGCCAGGACCGCCACCGCGCCGAGGTTGGTCACGCCGTTCTCGTGACGCACCTCACTCAGGGTGCCGCGGATGACGTCGTAGCCGGTCGCATCGTGGATGGCCGGCCAGTAGATCCGCTGCGCGCCGGAGCCGTCGGCGAGCGGCTCCAGACGCATCAGGACCGGCTCCGGCCCCTGTCCCTGATCATGCGGCACCGTCACGACGCCGCTGGCGGTCGTGGTGTTGCCGGCGCCGTCGGTCGCCCGGTAGATCAGCTCGTAGACGCGTCCCGGCCCCTTCCCTTCTCGCTCGGAGCGCAGCAGCACGCTCGCGTCGGCCGTGCCGATGGCCGCCTGCTGGATGTCCTGGGCCGTGGCGCCATCCTGGGGACCGGCCGCGTCATCGGGCTCGCTCGAGGTGACCGACACGAGCTCGACGCGCACGGCGCTGCTGTCGCAGAGATCCTGGGCGATGAAGCTGGTCCCGACCGGCACCAGGTCATGGTTCGGGGGCCACAGCACCGACGGCTCGGTCAGGACGCTCAGGGTCGGCGGTTGCGTGTCGCGCACCTGCACCGCCACCGTGCACTGCGACTGGTTGCTGCTTGCGTCGGTCGCCGTGAAGGTGACGTTCGTCGACCCGAACGGATAGGCGCCGCTCGCATCCGCGCCTCCGGCGTTGCGGCTGTTGACGATGACCAAGCCGCCGCAGACGTCCGAGGCGCTCGCGACGACGCTGACCATGGCGCCGGAAGGCCCGGCGCACTCCGCGAGCAGGACGGTCGGGCAGACGAGCGCCGGGGCGGTGCTGTCCCGCACCGTGACCTCCACCGTGTCGGTGTCGCTCTCCCCCGCCACGTCGGTGACCCTCAGCGTGATTGAGTGAGGGCCCAGCGGCAGCGTCACGTTCAATGACGCTCCGGTACCAAGGAGAACCTCTCCGGGCTCTCCGTAATGCTCGAACCACTCATACGACGCGATGTTGTCCTGCGTCCCGGGCGTCGAGTCAGGGTCGCTCGAGCCGCTGCCGTCGAGCGTCACCATTGCGCCCGAGGGGCCCTCGCACTCGGCAAGACCTCCTGATGCTCCGGCGGCAGCCGCGGCGATGGGGGGGCTGTCGACATCCGCCGCGGCGGCCACGTTGAAGATCACCGCGAGCGCGAAGCCCGACGAGAAAAGATCGATTTCCCCGTCCCCGTCGACGTCGGCGGGTGTGAGCCCGCCCCCGGACATATGCATCGAATCGAGAGTCAGCGACCCGTCCGGTGCGCTCCTGACGAAGTAGAAATCCGGCAGGAACGTGTTGAAGGACGGGACGACCGCCACGTCGGCGCGACCGTCTCCCGTGAAGTCGGCCACCGCGAGATCGGCCACACCGACATCGCCCGGCGCGGACGGAAGCGTCAGGGAGGGACCCGCCACGAACCCGCCCACACTGTCGAAGCGGAAGACCTGCAATCTCGGGCTCGAGGGTGGGGAGGACGAACCTCCGAACGCGACGAAGACATCGTCGTATCCGTCGCCGTCCGCGTCGCCGGCGCCATAGGTCACCCCGCCCGGAACGGGGCAACACGGGTACGCAGTCACGGGTACCGCGGTCCCGAAGATCGACCCGGTGCCCGACAGGTAGGCGGACAACTGACCGGAAAAGCTCGTCACCAGAAGGTCTTCGCGGCCGTCGCCGTTGAAATCGGCGCCGTCGATCGTGAACGCAGGGGGGCCGATGGGGCGGGCCTGGCGGAACGCGACATCCCCCGCGCCATTGCCGCCGTAGATGTAGGCGTTGCCCTCCCGGAACTGGATGACATCGAGATGCCCGTCACCGTCCTCGTCGACGATCGTCAGGCTATCCAGGACGATGTAGGGGGTGGTGAAGGTCCGGGCTGGTTGGAAGCCCCCGAGCCCGTCGCTCAGCCACACCTGGATGTCGGTGTAGACGTTCACCAGGTCCGGCACCCCGTCTTCGTCCATGTCCGCCATGACGGTGGGCCGGTAACTGGGAATCGGGACGCTGCCCGCCCTGATGAACGTGCCGTCGGGTTGCTGCAGCAATACCTGGTGGAAGGACGATTGCGCAACGATCGCATCCATGAGCCCGTCGCGATTCATGTCGGCCGCGCCGCGCAGGATCGGCCCCGTGGGGTCGACGATCGTCGGGTACGGTTCATGCGCCTGCCCCTGGCCGCTGAGGACCATTCCCAGTTCCATCCCGTTGTCGACCGAGACGGCGAAATCGACCTGCTGGTCGCCGTCGAAATCGGCCGCGATGACCGAGACGGGGGCGAAGTCGGCGAGCACCTCGCGCGTCGGATGGAAATTCCAGTTGGCATCGGCCTCATACAAGGTCAGCCGCCCCGCGGTCGTGAGCGTGGTGGGGATCACGCGGGCCTGCTCCACGAGGCCGTCCCCATCCCAGTCACCCGGGGTGCTGCGGCTGTCGGGGAGCGTGACGGGACGCGGCACGAAGCCGCCGTGCCCGTCGCCCTTCAGGAACGAGCTGGTCGAGAGCACGTCCTGGTGCCCGTCCCCGTCGAAGTCGTCGAAGAAGGCCGCCGACCCTGCGAGCGCCCGGACCGTCCGCGAGTTGATGCCACCGTCCCCACGACCGGTGAAGATGGACAGCTCGCCGGCACCGAAGGCCGCGAGATCCGAGTTCCCGTCCTCGTTGAAATCCCGGATCGCCACCGTCGAGGCGGCGCGGCTCGCGCTCTCCCGCTGCGTGAAGATGAACGTGCCGTCCCCGGCCCCCAGCCAGATTTCCACGGCGGAGTACGCGAAGACGGCGAGGTCGGGCCGGCCGTCGCCGTTCATGTCGCCGAGCGCCAGCGGACCGTATTGGTAGTTCTGCATGAGCTGACGGTTCGCTGGTCCGAGCATTCCATCGGGCATGCCCAGGTAGACATCGATCCCATAGAGAAGGGGCGGCGTGACGACCAGATCGAGGCGGCCGTCCCCGTTCAGATCGGCGGCGGCGCCGTTCATGGTCTCACCCGTGTACACGAGGTCCGCCAGGACCTGGCGCACGACCGGGCCGGTCTCCCCCAGGCCCACGACAGCGAGCCTCGTTCCTGCCGCGACGACCTCGCTCCGGCCGTCCCCATCGAAATCGCCCGTCAGCATCAGCCGTTCCGAGCGCAATGGCACGACGGGGAATGGGAAGATCGCCTTTCCACCGCGGGCCTCGCTGGCGTTCTGGGCGCTCGCCCCTCCCAGCATCAGCGTCAGGGACAGCACGAGCGCAGGAAAGGCGATGACCCTCGAGGTCCTCACGCGGCCTCCCCCCAGTCACAAAGGACCGGTTTTGATGAACAGCCTGGAGCTGGAAATAACCTCGGGAATATACGCCCTACCGCCGGGAAACAATCGATTTCTCTGTGAATTGTGCGGTTCCGGGAGGCGCCTTGACGCGCCCGGAGGGTGTCAGGCCGTGGCCCGGCGAGCCGGGCGGCGAAGTCGAAGCCCTCGGTCCCTGCGGCCTGCCCGGCGGCGGCCGTATGGACCGCTTTCAGTCCGGCCAGCGCGGCGAGCGAAGCGGCTCCGAGCAGAAGAGCGATTGCGCCGCACCCCGGGCGCCCGTCCACTTCCCCCACCCGACATCGACCCGACGTTAAGGGCCCTTATCGGGCAAACGATGCAGCGTGTCCTGCGGTCCTATGGAGACGGATGCGTAGCCGCAGAGAGAAGGACGCGGGGGACATTCCCGCGTCCAACTGCCAAGTTGAGTGTTGTCAATCTCTTGGAATGGTGGAGGCGGCGGGAGTCGAACCCGCGTCCGAAACTGATCAGCGTGGGACTTCTCCGTGCGCAGCCCCTTCTCGTGTTCTCTCGCCGGCCGCCCCCCGAAGGGGCTGAAAGGCGGCCCGCCAGCCCATCTTCGTTCGCCTTCGGGTACCGGGCCGTCCCTCAGGCTATCCCGCTGTTCGACGTTCTTCCGGCTCCCCGCGGGAGAAGAAACCGGAGAACGGGCTGCTTAAGCAGCCAGCGCGTAGTTGTTGTTGGCGCTTGGTGATTGTCCACCTGATTAACGAGGAGTGGGCCTCGGCACGCTGTCCCAGCCTCAACAATCCCGTCGAAACCGTTTCGCCCCCATATCGGAATGTCGGCTGGACGCGGCCAATATAGCAGCCGCGGCCGGGCAGGGTCAACGCGGGGGAAAGGTGCTCTGGTCAGCGCGCCGCGCCGGCTCCGGGGCCGGGCGCGGGGGGCGCCGCCGGCTGCGGTGTCCCCGGCTGCGGGCGGGGCGCGCTGCTCTCCTCGCCCGGCGGGTGCGGTCCTTCGATCCAGCCCAGCGCCTGGCCGACCAGCGAGAAGTAGACATCCCGCACATCGTGGAACTGCTTGTCGGCGGCTGGGATCGACACGAATTTGTGCGGGCCGCGCACCATGTCGGCCAGGGTCGCGGCGCGGCTCTCGGTGTCCTTCTCCCCTTGCATGAAAACTGTCGGGATCGGCGCCATGCGGCGCAGCTCCTCCGGCACGCTGAACTGCTCTGCGAGCGGCGATGGGATGATGCCGCGCGATTTCATCTGCAGGGATGCGCGGTAGACGCAGGCGCTGTCCTCGTCGGGGCCGATGAGGAGCGCGCCGGCGAACCCCTGCGCCCCGCCGCGGTTGAGCATGTACGGCACCAGCTCGGCGCCCCAGGCGAAGCCGACGAGGAGGACCGGCGTCCCGGCCGGCAGGCCCGCCTTTTCATTGGCGAAGGTGCGCAGGGTCTTGAGATCGCGGACCCAGTCCGACGGTTCGAGGATGCGGCTGAAGTAAGTGGTGGCGTCGATGCCGACGACGTAGCGGCCGTGGTTGGCGAGCCAGGAGGCGGTCTCCTGCTGGACCGGCTTCCAGCCCCAGTCGCCCGAGAAGAACAGGACGGCGCCCGCCCCCTGGGTCATCGGCACCGTCGGCGGGTAGAGGGAAATTTGTCCCACCAGGTCCATGCGCAGTCGCAGCGACGTGATCGCCGGTGTATTGCGATCGGCTTCGGCGGCCGCGGCCGGCGCCGGGAGAAGCGCGACCGTCGCGGCGACGGCCGCGGCGACGGTCAGCAGGGCGGCGAGACCGGCCGCCAGGCCCGCCGCGTGAACGTGAGAGGTTGTCCGGGTTCTCATCGGCCCGACGTTTCTATCACAGCCGCGCCGTCCCGGCCAATCGCGCCCGGGTCAAGGCTTCGGCGGCTTCGCGGCGGGATGCTGGACGACGGTCTCCTCGGGGAAGGCCAGGAGGGCGCCGCCATAGAGGTAGTCGCGCGTCCGTTCGTAGATCAGGCGCGGGTCGACCGGCCGCCGGGCGAGCCCCGACTCGATCGCCGATCGGGCCACGGCCTGGGCAACCTCGGGGACGCCCTGGAACTCGAGCGGCCGCGGCAGGATGCTGCGCGGGGTCAGGTCGTAATCCGGGACGAGATCGGCGAGGGCGTGGGCGGCGGCGATGTTCATGGCGTCGTCGATGTCGCGCGCGGCGACGTCGAGCGCGCCGCGCAGGATCCCCGGGAAGGCGAGCAGGTTGCTGAGGAAGTTCGGCCGGTCGGTGCGCGACGAGGCGACCACGGCGGCCCCGGCGCCCACCGCCGCTTCGGGGGCGATCTCCGGGATCGGCGTGGCCAGGGCGAAGACGATCGGCCGCTCGGCCATGTCGCGCACCATGTCGGGTGTCAGGATGCCGCCGCGCGACAGCCCGACGAAGAGGTTGCGGCCGCGCACCGCGTCGGTGAGGCCGCCGCGCACCCCCTCCCGGTTGGTGCGCGACGCCAGCGCCTGCTTCTCCGGGTTGAGACCCGGCCGGCCCTCGTAGAGCACGCCGCGGGCATCGCACAGGACGACGTCGGCGACACCGACGGCGAGCAGCAGCCGCGCCACCGCCGCGCCACCGGCGCCGGCGCCGCTGATCACTGCCTCGATCTCGCCGAGGGTGCGGCCGGTCAGGCGCGCGGCGTTGAGCAGCGCCGCCAGCACCACGACCGCGGTGCCGTGCTGGGCGTCGTGGAACACCGGGATGTCGGTCGACTGGCGCAGGTGGCGCTCGATCTCGAACCCCGACGCGGTGGCGATCCCCTCCATCAGGATGGCGCCGAGCGTCGGCGCCAGCGCCCGGACCACCGCCTCGACCTCGCCGGAGTCGCGGGCGTCGAGGCACAGCGGCATCGCCTCGATGCCGGCGAAGGTCTTCAGCAGGACGCACTTCCCCTCGACCATCGGCAGCGCGGCGAGCGGGCCGGCGGGGCCGAGCGACATCACCGCCGACCCGTCGCTGACGACGGCGACCAGATTGCCGCGGGTGGTGTACTCCCAGACCGCCATGGGGTCTTCGATGATGCGGCGCACCGGCTCGGCGACGCCGGGGCTGGAGATGATCCCGAGCGTCGTCTCGTCTTTGAGCGGCAGCTTCGACACCACCGCGATGGCGCCGCGGTAGCGGCGGTGCAGCTCGAGCGATTCCTCGCCGCGCGAACGCGGCAGCCCGCGCTCGCCGCTGCGCGACGGCGCCTCGACCAGCGCCATGTCGCCTTCGTACACCAGGTGGCGCACCTGCTCGCCGATCTCGTCCGGGTGGACGTCTTCGGCGGCGACCCCGAGCGCGACGGCGGCGTTGGCGACCGCCCGCGCCACCGCCGGCCCGACGCGCAGGTCGAGGACGCGCGGGATGATCCGGTCGGGGCCGACTTCCTTCTCGGGGATGAGCGCGGCGATGGCGTCGGCCGCGGCGATCAGCATCTCGTCGTAGACGCGCGTGGCGCGCGCGTCCATCACGCCGCGCAGGATGCCCGGGAAGGCGAGCGCGACGTTGAGGCCGTGCCGGTAGTTGGCGCCGCCGGTGAGCACCACCGCCGCCCCCGCCTCGCGCGCCTCGTCGGGATCGATCTCCGGCTCGGGCGTCGCCAGCGCCAGGACGATCGACCGCGGCGCCATCGTGCGGATCATCCCGGGGGTCACGGTGCGCGCCGCCGACAGCCCCACCAGGACATCGGCGCCCCGGAGCGCGTCGCTGACATCCCCCGACGTCCCCTTCGGGTTGAACTCGCGCGCCGCCGCCTCCTTGAAGCGGTTCATCTGCGCGTCGCGTCCCGGGCGCAGGATGCCGTTGCGGTCGCACAGGGTGATGTCGGGAAGGCCGGCGCGGCGCAGGAACCGGGCCACGCTGATGCCCGCGCCGCCGGCGCCGGTGATGACCGCGCGCAGGCCGTCGAGATCCTTGTTGACGATGCGCGCGGCGTTGCGCAGCGCCGCCAGGACGATGGCGCAGGTCGCCTGCATGTCGTTGAACAGGAAGGGCACTGGCAGGTCGATGTCGCTCATCGCGTCGAGAATTTCGTACAGCTCGAACGAGCGCGGCGAGGCGATGTCTTCGATGGCGATGGCGCCGAAGGTCGGCGTCAGCCGGCGGATGAGCTGCGCCAGCCGGGCGGGGTCGCGCTCGTCCAGGCAGATCGGGAAGGCGTCGAGCGCCGCCAGCGTCTTGCACAGGACCGCCTTCCCCTCCATGACCGGCAGCGCCGCCGCCGGCCCGGCGTCGCCGAACGACAGCACCGACGAGCCGTCGGTGACGATGGCGACGGCGCTGCCGCGCATGGTGCATGACCAGGCGGCCGCCGGGTTGTCCATGATCTCCTGGCAGGTGG
>Ga0210377_10000524_pt1 | contig 36820 bp, 24 predicted proteins | sample PLM4_65_b1redo_FD_155480 | JGI IMG/M metagenome (GOLD analysis project Ga0210377, IMG submission 155480) | Groundwater sediment microbial communities from an aquifer in East River, Colorado, USA - PLM4_65_b1 redo | ecosystem: Environmental > Terrestrial > Soil > Riparian zone | place: USA: East... | reverse complement strand
CGCCATCCATTTTTGACTTCTTCCAACATCGTTTCAAAGGTGCGGCGCGTTACGCCTGTTAACCTTTTGAAATCTTCGTCTTTCAGGTTTTTGATATTTTCGTATCTCATCCGCCTATTATCGCATACTTATGCAAGAGGTCTATTGTAGCAAACACATACCGCACGGTTGATTCTCGATCCAGCAAGCCAGCCCAGCCCGCGAAGCCTAGCCCAATCGCCAGAATCAGGCCCAGTAGTTCATACTGATCGCCCAGATCATCCCACTCTTTGCCCGATTTGAATGCGTCTTGTGCCCTGTCCTCGTATTCTTGCGGGCCATTGTACAAGTCGCTGTAGTATTGATCGTCGAGGTCGCCTGAACGCTCGAAAGCGTCTTGCGCTTCTACAGACAGGGCGTTTGCTAGCGCGTCGAGCGCCTCTTGAGGCGCGCCAAGAGCCTTCTGGACTTCGATCTCGGTCAGGATATCAAAATCCTTCTGTGCGGTCTGATTCGCTTGGTCAAAGAAAAAACTTGAGTCGGTCAGGCTGGATTGGGCGACGAAATAATTCTCGTTGGAGTTGCTGCCATATTGACTGGATTAATAAGCCGTCGCCGCTGTAGCGATACCAAATATGGCAACCAGCGCGCCCAGCAAAGGCTCAATCCAGGGAGAATCAGCTAACTTGATGACCCAACCGGGGACAGGCGGCCTGCTGCGATTTTCAGACATCGTTGTCACTCCCTCTCAGGTGTGTTAGGCGCGGTTTTCTGCAAAAGTATATTTGCCGTCACAAATAGGACAACTTGCTGGCCCGGCGAAGCCAACTGATCGCTGTCAGGAGCAGCCCGGCGGAGGTGAACAAGGTAACGCCCAGCCCGACATACACCAGTGTGGGACGAAAGACCATTTCGATGATATGCTGGCCGGGGGAATCCAGATACACCGCGCGAAACGCGCTGTTCGCGCGGTATATCCGGGTTGGATGTCCATCAACAATCGCTACCCAGCCGGGATAGTAAGTTTCACTGATCATAAGATAGGCCGGGGTGGAATTTGCCACTTCTAGCGTCATTTGATTGACGCCATAGTTCTGATATCGAACGCGCCCATCTGATGGCGGCTCAACTTTCAGGGCCGGGCCATTTTCCACAACCACTACCTCGCTCGCGTTCCAGTTGGGGCGGTGAACTCGCTCAAATGCGGCTGGCTGAGAATCAACGGAAATAGCTCGATATGCCAGCCATGCCATCGGCAGCGCATTCTTATTCTGGTATATCGTCAGGCCATCGGGAAACGCCTTGACCGGGACGAAAGACTCGTCACCTGGCGGCCCTGAATCGCTAATAACGAAGCGGACGCCCAGCGCATTGTATGTCGGCGACCCACGATAGCCAACAGCCCAATAGTAAGTGTGGTATGCAGCTAGTGTTAGCGGGTTGGGGATTCCGTAGGTGTCGTACAGCGGCCCGCCATGCATTGTCGCCGCGTCTGGTTGCCATGACGCGGCGGGAGTGGCATCAACACGGAAGGGCTGATCTGGCTGGCTGGAAAGCCACGCGACAACCTCTGGGTGGTTGTAACCGACCCGCGGATCGATGTAGTCGATCTCAGCGGCAGAGCCAAACGCAATCAACTCGGCGGCAGCCAAAACGGGGAGCAACCAGATCGAATTTGAAAATTGAAAATTGAAAATTGAAAATTTGATATCACTCTCGGTCTTGCCTGACAGAAAGCGATATAACTGGTGAATAGCGATAGCTCCCAACCCGGCTTCGGCGAAATTCATCAACAAGACAAACCGCGCCGGAGCGCGGATGCTACGAAAACCGGGCAAGAATTCCCATGCCCAGCGATGCAAAGGAAAGCTCTTGCCCAAGGCCAATAAAAAGGCGACCAACGTGACCAGAATCAGAAATGTCGTTAGCGCGCGATTTTTCTTTGCCCGTAGGCCGACCAGCGCGCCCGCGACAGACAGGGCCAGACCGATGACGCCCACATACCCCACTTCGACTCGATCCCACGTTCCGGTGAAATTCGCTGGGCCGCGTCCATAAACCCACGGGGCGATCACGCCAACCAGCGCGCGCGGTGGCAAGCTGTACTTCGACGCCGCCTCATAAGTAAGCTCTATGCGGGCAGTGTGCTGAGTCATCTCCAGTGTGGGCAACCACCCACCCGCGCTCAGGCCAAGCCCAATCAAAGCAATAAGAGCGACCAGTCCGATCCGTTTTGCAGTCAGGAGAAGCAAAGCGCGTCCTGTCTCTCTCCAACCTGCTAAAGAGAACAGAAGCCAGAAAATCCCCGTTCCACCGATCATCATCGCGGTGAACAGACTCATCTGAGCGTGTCCAGCCAATATTCCCAATCCAAACGTGACGCCGCCAAAAACAGCCCAATGCCAGCTCAGATCGCGCATAGCGTGCCATGCGCCAAGAAATGTTAGCGGTAGCCAGGCCGCGGCGGCTATCAGATTAAGGTTGCCTATATGCGTGACAAACACGTCCGAGAGCATAAATAGAATTGCGCCTAACGCCGCCCCAGCAGGGGACATCGACACGCCTTGCGCCTGCGTGGACTCGCCCGGCTCCGCGAGCAGAAGGCGCAAACACGCAAACATCGCCAGCCCCGCCAGCCAGATATGCGCTATGACCAGCCCTTCCAAAGCCTGATAAGGCATGTCAGTCACGAGCATGACCAGCAGAGTCGGGGGATATAGCAGGCTGCTCTGGTTGTCCGCCCAGAACGGCGCGCCGCTATAAAGATGCGGATTCCACAGCGGGAGATCGCCAGATCGGAGAGTCTGGGAGGCAAAACGATAAGTTGGCCACAAAAAGGAGACCAGATCGCCGCCGCCGTTGGGCAGCCAGAATCCACCAAACAGGACGGGAGCGAAAAACGCTATCACCGCCAGCGTGATAAGACCAACCGCAAGCCAATCACTGCGACTAATGACAAGCCGTTTTAAGACATGCGTCAGGGGCGACTCATGAGTCGCCCCTGACGATATTCGAGAGGATTTGTCTGTCATAGATGGCAAGCGTCTTATTGCCCGAAGGGGAGTCCAGCGTCAGCCCGCGAATCGAGAATCGCTTCCATCAACGGAAGCTCGTCGGCGACTACCGTGTCCAGCTTCGCGTTGGCGCGCTGGGTCTGAACTTGTTCTTGCACAAAAAGAACGGTATCACTGCGAGCCAACACCGTCACAGCCACCTGTTTGTCAGGCGGAATAAAAGACAGTAATTGCCAGTTGTCAGTGACTATCGGCTGAAACCGCTGCCAGTAACGGCGGGCGGCCTGAAAGAACCACGCCGATTGCAGCCCCGGCGCGAGGAGCAAAAAGTGATAATCATAACCATCAGCCATAGCGAGCTTCCTTGATTGACACCTGAAGGTTGACTCGGCGTTCGTGTCACGACCGATGATAGCATCGTGATAGGGGATGGTCAATGGCGCAATCGGGCAATTGGCACAGCGGCAACTAGATTCGCCTGCGCGATATCAATAATCGCGCAGGCGAATCTAAACTTTCCCCGCTTTCAATCACAGCCCGCCAGCAAAGACTCTAACTAATCCTGTACCATCGAATACCGTAAATTATCCAGATTGAACTTCTCAATCTCAGCGCGGCGGGCGTCGAGCAGCGCATAAGCCTGATTGACGCTCCAATGATACGCGCCTAACCCGGCTTTTTCCTGCCGCCGATCTAACTGCGCCAGATGCCACTTTAGCCAGGGGCCAATCCGCCCGCGCGTGTTTTCCCCATAGTCGGTCAGCAGAGGCATCAGGTAGGGAATGGCGTCTTCGGATAGGCTTCCCAGATATTCCACATCAAATTCCTGATTGCCCGCTTCAAAGCGTTGCACGTTCTGCTCGACAATGAACGCGTCCGGGTTCAGGATATCCATCGTGATCACATAGCCCATCGCAAACACGAGCAGAGCCGTAGCGAACCATGTCATCCGCTGCGCGACGAGGCAGATTAGAAATGCCGCGAACAAAACCGCCAGCCAGATCATGAAAATATGCGGATAAACGCGCAGGCGGGTGAAGCCGTAGGCCAATTCATAAAGCTGCATGCGCTCGTAGGCCGACGCCAGAATAATGATAGTCAGACCGATCATTAACCCTGCGCCGATCATAAATGCCCATCGTTGGCGCGGCGTTTCGCGCCGGGAAAAGAACTCAAGCGTAAGGGCCAGACCCAGCGTGATAATCGAGACGACGAGCAGTTCAAAGAACCCGCGCCGCGCGTATTCTGAGTAAGTTATCCCCTGACTGCGGATGAAGGCCTCTCGGCCAAATAGCGCCGCGAATTGAATACCGACGAAGATCGCAAACAATGTGTCAATGCTATACAAGATCACCGAAGTCTCGATGCTGCCCAGCCACCCTTTTAGCGCATCTGTTGGGGCCTGCGGTGTCGGGGCTCTCTGCGCTTCTGCAGTTTGAGGCTGCGCGTCTGGCGATGCGCTGATCCGAACATTGAAGAATCCGGCTTGTTGCGCGCGTGTGAGAGCGTAAGCCATGCCGCCCATAGCGAACCATGCCAGCAAGGCTGTGACAAAGGCGTGTCCGATGATATCCGGTATCTGAATCGCCATGATGATCGCGTCCGCCCATTTACTGAACACCAGATCGGCGGAGGAAAATAGCGCGCCAAACACCAGCAGGAACGGCAACGCAATCACCAATCCAACCGCGACTCGGCCTATGACAAAGCGGGCAGATTTGCCATCTTGCCGGCTCTCGTTAGACACCCGCGCCAGTAGCATAAAGGGCGCAATCAAGCTGGCTATGCCGCTTTCAATCCACGCGCCAACATATCCGCCAATAGACAGCGAGAGCAGTGGCGCGTTCGCCAACCGATTCGCCAGCAGCAGGGCCAAGCCGACTGTTCCGGCAATATTCATGAAGCGCAGCAGAGGTTCGGCGCGAATGGCAGAAAAGGCTGCTGTCGTCATCAGCGGGATAACCAGCCATAAGTTGGTGAAAGTTATTTCTGTTTTCTCGACAGCAGCAAGAGCTAACAGGCCGATCAGCAAGGCGAGGGTTAAAATCGGAATTGAAATGCCGGGCGGCTGATTGTAGGTAAGCAAATCGCCAATTAGCCCGCAGATCAACCCGACGCCAACCACTAGCGCAGGGTATTTTAGTCGTGACAGGTTCACTAGAGAGCTCCTTAGTTTTTCAGGATTATCTTGATTGTAAAACGCATTCTATAACTCAAACACCGTTTGAGATCGATTTCATACACACCTGAGCGCTTGACGATTGCGATTCGGCGAACGATCTGGATCACGGGTTATAATCCACTAGCCTCAGATTTCGTCATTCGCTGGACAGGATAACCGTGCCCGACACATTCGAGATTGAACTCACAACAATGGCGCATGGCGGCGCGGCGTTAGGCCGCCATAATGGACGCGCGATCTTTGTCCCCTACACTCTCCCCGGTGAACGGGCGCTTGTCCGCGTCACGCAAGATAAGACGCGGTTCGCCTTTGCCGAGGCTCTCGAAATCATCACGCCTTCACCCGCTCGTGTCGCCTCACCTTGCCCGCACTTTGGGCCGGGGCGGTGCGGTGGCTGCCATTGGCAGCATATCAATTATGCGAGCCAATTGGAACACAAACGCCAGATTGTCGTCGATCAGTTAGAACGGATAGGCAAGTTCGTCGCGCCCGAAGTTCTGCCAACGCATCCCAGCCCCATCTTGTACGGGTATCGATCGCATATGACTTTTGCCCTTGCCGAAAATGGCTTGCCCGGCTTGTGGAGCGATGATAATAGCCATGTTGTTCCTATCGATGAGTGCCATATTCTAAGCCCGGCCCTCGCCGAGATTTATCCCAAACTGGCTCTCTTCGCGCCGGATATTGCGCGCATTCGGTTGCAGGTTGGCTCTGATCCAGCGGATCGAACTGTTATTCTCGATGTGGATGGAGATGGCGCCCCGGAAGTTGAGGTTGATCTTCCAATCTCGGTCAACCTGATCACGGGCGACAATGAGCCTGTCAATCTGATCGGCAGCCCGCATGTCACTTATCAGATTCTCCATCGGGTGTTTCGCGTTACTGCGGGAGGGTTCTTTCAAGCTAATCTGCCTATGACAGAGGTTCTGGTCAAGGAGGTTATGTCTCAACTGGGTCTTTCTGGAGCAGAGACTGTGTTGGATTTATACAGCGGGGTAGGCATGTTAACGGCGTTCGTTGCCGAGCAATGCGGCCATGTCACCAGTGTTGAAAGCTATCCACCGGCTGTCACCGACGCGGAGTTTAATCTGATGGATTTATCCAACATTGATATTATCGAAGGGTCAGTAGAGGCAGTCCTTGCAGACCTTGACAGCAGTTACGATTGCGCTGTTGTTGACCCTCCTCATGCCGGGCTTGGCATGGAGACGCTCGATCACTTGCTGCGACTTGCCCCGCCGCGGATCGTTTATGTCAGTCACGACCCGGCGACTTTGGCCCGTGACGCGCAACGATTGGTCAGGGGCGGTTATCGCCTTCGATCAGCGCAGCCGCTTGATATGTCCCCGCAAACTTCTCATATTGATGTTGTTGCCACGTTGGAACGGTAGCTGTCATTGCTACAATGCCGGGATCGCTCCGGAAGAAGGCTGGGTGAATTAAATCAGTCCCTGAAACAAGAATTAGTGATCGCGCTAACTGCGCTGAAAATTTTGATCGGATTGGATTCGACGCCCTTTGTTGGATTGGATATACTCTCGCCGCTTTTAACTCTGTTTGCATACGAGGTTTTAGAAATCAAGATGGAACAACAAGGTTTTACGTTATGGATGACCGGGCTTTCGGGCGCTGGCAAGACGACCATTGCCAAGGTGCTAGAAACCGATCTCCATGCGCGGGGCATCCGGTTTGAACGGTTGGACGGAGATGTCGTGCGCGAGTCGCTGACCAAAGATCTCGGCTTTAGCAAAGAAGACCGGGACAAGAACATTGAGCGTGTGACATTTGTTGCCAAGTTGCTCTCACGCAATAACGTGGGCGTGGTCGCCAGTTTCATTTCTCCTTACCGCGCTACCCGCGACATGGTGCGCGCTGAGACCACCAATTTCATTGAGGTGTTCGTCAACGCCCCACTGGAAATATGCGAGCAGCGCGATGTTAAAGGGATGTACAAGAAGGCGCGCGCCGGCGAAATCCCGAATTTCACGGGCGTTTCTGATCCCTACGAGCCGCCGCTTAATGCGGAAATCACGCTCAATACGCACGAAGAACCCCCCGAAGCAAGCGCGGCGCGTATCATCCGTTATCTTGAAGAGAAGAGCTTCATCCCGGCGCCGATTCCAGCCCGGTAAAAAGGTCGCCCGAATCCCCGGTTATGAGCGGGGATTTTTCTTTGTCGCCGAATGTCGGCTTCGATATAAGCCACTTTTGAGCGAGCTAAATGGAATTCGCCTAGGCGCCAGGCGATCTTGTTCAAGGCCCTTTGAGTATTCCATGTTCAAAGGGCGTTGCGATTTCAATCTTCATAGGCTGCGCTGAACTGTGGCGCGACTTTTGCGAAGGTTAAATTACGGTATAATGGGTGTTCAATAGTGTAACCAAAAACAAATAGCGGGTTTGTAACGCTATCGTAACGCGAAAAACCGCCTACGGGAAATAGGGAGCAGGTACAATAGCCAGATCACAGCAATTCAGGCTTGAGCAAGAGGAAACAAATGTGAGTAGCGGGCGAATTCTGTACGTCGAAGACAATTTCGATAACCGGATTCTGATCAAGCGGGTGCTTGAAGCTGAGGGCTATGTGGTGGTAGAGGCCGAATCCGGGCAAGTTGGCTTGACCAAAGCGGCCAGTGAGCTATTCGATCTAATTTTGATGGATATTAATCTGCCCGACATCGACGGTTATGAATGCACGGCGCGGATGCGCAAGATCGATAAGGCAATCAAAGTGCCTATTGTGGCACTCACGGCTAATGTGATGGAAGGGGATAGCCAGAAGGCGATGGACGCGGGTTGCGATGGCTATATCCCTAAGCCAATAGACGTGGATAACCTTCCCATACAGGTTGCATCTTTTATTAATCATCGCTAAAGCGCGATAACTGCTAATTTGGCAGAGAGGTTATGAACATGGCAGCGCAAAACAATCCGGCAGCCCAGGCGCAGGCGAAGGCAAATGGCGGCCCCAAAAAGGCAATCGACCCCAGCCAGGCGCATGTGCTCGTCGTTGAGGACAATGTGCCCAATTTTGTGCTGATCGCCCGTATGTTGGCCTATATGGGCGTCCAAAGGTGCGAATGGAAAACCTCTGGCTGGCAGGTGGTAGAGTTCGCCGACACGCTGCCCCGTATCGATCTGATCTTGATGGATATCCGCCTGCCTTATGAAGACGGCTTTCAAGCCCTTGAAAAGGTTCGCTCAAATCCCCGGCTGAAAGAAACGCTGGTGGTGGCTGTCACCGCCGAGGCTAGCGTCGAGCAGATGAAACGCGCTCAGGAAGCCGGGTTTGACGGTTTTTTGGGCAAGCCGCTTGATCCGGATCGTTTTCCGGATCAAATTCGCCGGGTCTTGAACGGCGACCCGGTGTGGGAAGTGCACTAAGCCTGTTTCGGCTTGTTCGCCTGCCTGTTGCGCATCTTTCGCCTGTTCTCCACATCGCCCCGGCGAGCGGGTCGCCACGTGGCAGTTTCCAGCTAAACCGCGCTGCCTACTTTCAAGCCCTGAGCGGGAAATTTGGATTCAGTTATAATTGAGCAATTGATGATAGCTGGTTAACGGCAGGTAGCTGGCGCTTAGATTTTTAGCGCGAGGGGATCATGAACGAGAACCCTTCCTTCTCCATCGACAACGTGCCAGAAACAAGCAGCCCGATCTTCACCGCGACGCGGTTGATCGCCGGAGCAAGCGACGGCGCGCAGATTATCGCTGCGGTGCGCGATCATTTGATGCCGGACGCCGACCGTTTGGCGCTGTTCTATCTCGAAACGGAAGTTTCTGGCAAGCAATCCTGCCAGAGTATAGCTGTATGGGATCGCGACAACCTTGAGCCTCAGTCGGAACTGCCAATTAAAGTTCAAGAGTTGATCGCGAGCCAGCCCCTTGTCGTCATTGACACCATATATCTGGACGAATTCCTCGCGCCGTTGAAAGCGTATATGGTTGACACGCTCAAAGCGACCAGTTTTGCCATCGTCCCGCTTATTCGCCATGAGAAAACAATCGGCTATTTTGAAGTGGTGACACGCCACCCCGGGCTGAATAATGATCATCAGGTGCGCGCCCTGCTGTTGGCTGCCTGGCAAATAGCCCCGACGCTGGAAAGCTTGATCCTTGTCAACGCAATGGATCGCGCGCGAACTCGCCAAGCGGCCACCATTGCTGCGCTACGGGCTATTGTCTCCAATGGGCATAAAGAAACTCTTGCTGAAGCGGTCACTGCCAGCATTCAGGCCATTCTACCTATTGCCCATTTGAGCGTGGCTTTGCGCCACGATAGTGAATCGCCAGATGTGGAGATTGTCATATGGTATGGGCCGGACCTGCCTCAACGCTCAACGTTCAATGGGTCATTGATGCAGCAGGCGCTCAAAAGCGGTTCTGCTGTCTGGTTAGATGGATTGAACACAAGCGCTGTTGATGTTGGAGAGGATCAAACTCCTCGCAGTCAGGAACTTGAAAAACTAATTATCGCGCCCATGATAGCGGGGGATCAACCCATTGGCACGCTTAATTTTGGTTTTGGCAGCGGGGTTGCGCTGACTACTGAGGATCGGCGGCTGGCCGAAGAAATTGCGGCGCATCTGGCGGCGATTTTCGCCAGCATGAGAATCCTTGACAATTTGCGGCGGACACTGGAAGAAACCACCACGCTTTACAGCACCTCGCTAGCGATGACCGCCGCGCAGACGTTTGAGGAAATTTACGGGACGCTGCTGGCGGAGATGGGGTCTGTCAGCGAATCGGATCGCATTATCCTATATCTGGCGGGGCCCGATGCGCGAGACAGCATTGATTACGTGGAAGTCGCCGCTGTATGGAAGAATGGCAAAATGCAGGCGGCCAAAGGCCAGCTTCGCTATCCGCTCGATCAGGCCCCCGTGCTGTCGCAGTTTCCGCAATCGCGCTCCAATTTGATCTTCAACGACACCCGAACTGACCCGCGCTTGGACCGCGATCTCCGAAATTTTTACGCCGAGGAGAAAGTCAACGCGCTGACGATGATTCCCCTAAGCACCGGGACAATCTGGCTGGGGGCTGTTTTAGCGGAGGCCCATCAAGGGCAGACGTTCAGCAACGAACAAATTCGGCTGTGCCGCAGCCTGGCAGATCAGGCGGCGTTGGCGTTGGACACCCATCTATTGCTGGCTCGCTATGAGCAAGTGATCGGGCGCGAGCGGGCGTTGCGTGACGTTTCTGAGCGCATCCGTCAGGCCGCCACTGTGGATGAAATTCTGACGGTGACCTCCGAAGAATTGGGCAAGGTGACGGGCATCAACTCGGAGAAGCTCAAGTCTCTTGATCTCACCGATAGCGTCAAGTTCCGATTGAATCGTGAAGAGCGCGAATTTATCAACAGCGTTCAAAATCAGGTGCGACTGGCGATAGACAACCTCAAACTCATTGACACCACGCGCGAAGCCGCTGAACACGAACAAGCCTTGCGCGACATCGCGTCGGCCTTGAACAGCACATTGGAACTTGACGAAGTGTTAGCGCTAATTCTCAGCAGCGCCAGCCGTGTGCTGCCCCACGATGCAGCGAACGTGCTGGTAGTCCAGAATGGATTCGCAAGGGCTATTTCCACTCGTGGCTATGCTGAACGCGGGATAAATGAAGACGCTATGCGCGCGTTGCGCCTGCCGGTGGCCGAGGTTTCCAATCTTAAGCGCATGATCGAGACCCGGCAGCCGTTTGCCGTGCCCGACACAAATGATTTTCCCGGATGGGTTAAAACCCCGGAAACGGACTGGGTGCAATCTTACATTGGCGCTCCTATCTACATCGAAGACGAGATCATTGGCTTCCTCAATCTGGATAGCGCCACCGCTAACGAATATACCAATGCTCAGGCTGATCGGTTGCAGGCGTTCGCCAATCAGGCAGCGATAGCCATTCGCAACGCTCAAATGTATCAGTCGACGCGTTTGCAAGCGGCAGTGATCGGCAATGTGACGACTAACTTGCAAAGCGCGACGGGGGTGGATAACGTGATGGAGACTGCCGTGCGCGCTCTAAGCGCGACTCTGGGAGATTATGATGTTCGGCTACGGCTAGCGCCTCGCCTTCGCCGCGCCGGAGACGAGATGCCGGCAGGCGATTTGAACAGCAAGGATGGCAGCGATGAAGCAGAATCTTAGCTCTCCACGCAGCCTCTGGAACGCGCTCACCGAGCCGCACGCCGAGATTCGCAGGCGTCGGGATCGGCATCGCGCTAAGTTTTTGGCGGGGAGCGTTCTGACGCTGGCTATTGTCGGATTCCCGCTTGCGCTTTATGTGACAGTGGCTCTGAACGTAGTGGGCGGAGCGGCAGGTCTTGTTAATGTTGGATTGCTGTTGCTCTGCTACGCATTAAGCCGCTCCCAATATGCGAAGGGAGGGGGCGTGTTGTTGGTGATCGGGCAAACGTTGTTTGGTTTTTGGATTTTGTTAGCCACGCAATTCGCGTCCATAGCCGCATCAACAATTGCGTTTATGCTCATTCCAATCCTGTTCTCTATGCTGCTGTTGCCCGCGCGCTGGACAGCGGGCCTAGCGATAGGGATTAACAGCGCGATCGGCATTTATGCTGGCGTGAGCGGAAGCATGGCTCAATTCTATGCTCCGATGACCTTTTTGTTAATCATCTCAACTATTTCTGCTATCACGTCATTCCTGCGTGAGCGCGATTTTGACACTATCGAACAGCAGGCCGAACAACTCACCCATCGCGCCAGCGCTCTGACGTCTGAGACGGACGAGCGCACCCGCGCGATCATGATGACGGCAGAAATTGCCCAGATTATGACCGGCTCGCGCGAGGTCAATGCGATGCTAAAGCAGGTCGCCAGCTTGATTGTGGAGCGATTCCAAGTTTACCATGCTCAAATTTTCCTGATTGAGCCGGGCGCCAGGCAAGCGCGTCTCTATGCCGCCAGCGGCGCTGCCAGCGACGAGCTTATGGCGCGCAACGACGCCCTGCCTTTGAGTGTCCAATCTGTTGTCACCCGGGTTATTTCGCGTGGCGAAGCGGTAGCGGTCAATGACACCGATGTTGACCCGATTCATCGGAGGAACGAATTGCTGCCGCTTACACGCTCAGAAATTGGGCTGCCGTTGCGAGTTAGCGGGCAAGTGATCGGCGCGCTAAACATTCATAGCGTGATCCCTAACGCTTTCAAGCTGGCGGATATTGCGGCGTTCCAGACTATCGCTGATCAGATGGCGATATCCATCGAAAACGTGCGGTTGTTTGAGCGCGCCCAGCGCGATCTTGCTGACATCGAAACCCTCAATCGCCAATTGACAGGCGAGGCATGGCGCTCTTACCTGACAGGGCGAGGGGGCGGGGCGCCAGCTGGCTACGCGACCTCAGACGGGCGGATCGCCCCGATTAATTCGACGGATGAGGCAGAATCCCCGTCTGGCGAGGGAACCATCAGCTTGCCGCTGAAAATTCGCGGCGAGACCATAGGGCTGCTTGACGTGACTTCGCGCAGCGGCGAAATGCCCGACAGCGATACGCGGTCAATGCTTGAAGCTGTCGCTGAACGTGTGGCTTTGGCGTTGGACAGCACCCGGCTGGGCGAACAGGCCCAGCGTCAGGCCGAGCGCGAGCAAATCCTGAGCAAAATATCGGCGGAACTGCAAGCCACCACCGACATGAACGCGATCCTACGAATCGTTGCCCGCGAATCCAGCAAAGCTTTGGGAGCGCCACGTAGTTTTGTGCATCTGACAATGGAATACAGCAAAGACAAACCGGGCTAACTTTCTTTTGAAGCGCGCTTCCAGTTGCGCTTCAATATTGAACTATTGGCTTAGAGATAAAAGGCGCTGATAGCGCAGGTAACTATGGCAGATAACACTCTTAATTCAAGCGCCACAAGCGGAAGGCTGGGCGACTGGCTTCTCCGTTCAAACCATAGCGATCCAGCAACCGGACGGCGAGGAAGGTTGTTAGCGGGAGTGTTGCTTTTTGCCGCTGCCGTGCTCCTTGTCGCTGTGTTCGCGACGCTAGGGATTCGGGCCGGCGACCCAACCCCGAACATCCTTGCGCAGGGGCCTTTACGCGGCGTGTTGGCTGTTGCCGCCGTGGCCGCGTTGTTTAGGCTCAACCGTCAGGGCCAGACATCTTTAGCAGGGACGCTGTTTGCTACGCTGTTGCTGGCTGCCGATCTTTTTTTGATCGGCGAATTCGGGCCGCTATCGCCCAATTCACTGGCTCTGACCATGCCAATCATTATTGCAGGGTTTTTCGGCCCCCCATTGTCGGCTGTGGCAATCGCCATTGTGGCTGCGCTGGCATACCTTGGCCTGAACGTCTCGGCGAACCCTGCCTATTTCAGCGCGGTCGCGAAGGGCGGTGAGGCAACACAGACGCTGGTTGTGTATGCCAATCTTTTGTTCATGGCTGTTGTGTCGTGGTTGTTCTCGCGCACGACCCGTCAGACGCTTCAGGAAAGCCGAGAGTTGAGTCTTGCTCTGGTCGCCCAACGCCACGAGCTAGAGCAGCGTCTCGAAGTCCAGACTCGCCAGCTTCAGGCGACAACATCTGTGTCACGCGCTATCGCTGGTTCTCGTGATGTGAATAAGTTGTTGGAAGACATCGTCCGGTTGGTGCGTGAAACCTTTAATTACTACCATGTGCAGGTGTTTCTGATCGATGACGATTCTGCGTATGCTGTGCTACGCCAGAGCACAGGCGATGTTGGACAAGCATTGCTGGCCCGCAACCACAAATTGCCAGTGGGCAGCTTGAGCGTGATCGGGCAGGTCACAGCGTCAGGCCGGCCAGTGATCGCGCGGGATGCTGATAGCGATTTTGTCCACAAACGCAACGAGCTTCTGCCTAACACGCGATCCGAGATGGCTATTCCCCTAACCATTGGCAACAAGATCATCGGCGCGCTGGATATGCAGTCAGTCGACTCGAATGCCTTTGCTGACGAAAATTTATCGATCTTTCAAGCTTTGGCTGATCAGCTCGCTATCGCTATTGAGAATGCTCGCCTGTTTGAGCAGGCAGAAGAAAGCCTGCGCGTGATGCGCGAATTGAACAGGGAAGCTACCGAACGGTCGTGGGCGGATTTTCTGGCAGAGGCCCGCGAGGAGGAAAAGCATTTCGCGCAGGGGCCGGAGACCAAAACAATTGAACTTCATCGCAGCCGGGTGATAGAGCGTGTGCTGAGTTCAGGCGGAACTATTGTCTCAACGGGCAAGGATGGCAGACAATCATTTATCGCCGCGCCGATTGTTGTTCGCAACGAAGTTGTCGGGGTGCTGGGCGTCGAGCCGGACGACTCGCGCGAGTGGGGGCAAGAAGATTTGCAGTTGATCCAAAGCATCGCCGAACGCACGGCTCTTGCTGTCGAAAACGCCCGATTGTATATTCAGGCGCAGCGAGCCGCTGACCGCGAGATTTTGATCAATTCTATCGCCTCGCGGTTGCAACGCGCCCCCAATCTTGCGATGCTATTGGAAAGCGCTGCCAAAGAACTGGCTGACGCCTTGGGAACCGCGAATGTCTACGCTGAAATCAGTGTCGATCAGCCGCTCGGCCAGACACGCAGAGATGTCGCCGAGAGTGACGCCGAAGTTAGCGCGCCAACATCGGATCAGTCTGAGGAGGCGAGGGCCTAAGCAATGCTTAAACAAGTCCGTTTCCTGCGGGCGCTTGATCCGCGCGCCTTTCCGATTGCGGTCAAGATCACGTTGGGCCTGGTAGTTCTTCTTTCGGTCGCTTTTGTGACCGCCGATGGTCTTATCGCCCGCGTCGTGTTGAACGCTCAAATTCAACTGGCGCTCGACGACATGAAAGACTTTAGCCGCACACAGGGTTTCCGTGTGGTGGATTTGTTGGGCCAAGAAACTGCTATTCTTACTCAGCTTGGAGGCGACAGCAATATCCAGGCCTACCTGCGATCTCATGACGAAAACTCGCAAGTTGTTGTGACGGGCAGGATTGTTTACGATCCGTTCAATGTCACGCAGGATCAAATCATTAGCTTTCGCCGCACACATGACGAGTTTGATAGCGTGGTTGTGGTTGACGATTTGGGCCACATCTTGGCTGCCGATCCTCAACCAGCGCAGTTGCGCGTGATATCAGAGCCGAATTGGACATGGTTCACTGGCGCCTTCCGCGACGGCGCTGGAGCCACCTTCATCTCCAATCCATTTGACGACAAACTGACGGGAATCCAGCAAGGCATTCATATCGCCGTGCCTATTTTCGACCAGCAAAACTCTGCCGAGATTATTGGCGTTGTCTACGGTATTTGGAATATGAGCAACGCCGCCGAACTTACCATCACGGGCGGCGGTCGCGAGGGCCTGATCATTCAGCGTGATGGCGCTATTTTGCTGTCGCCAAACGCCTCTGAGCGCGGACAGGCTGTTAGCGCGCGGCTACTGACTCAGGTGGGAGCGTCAACCAACAACGCTTTCGTGTTCACCAATGATGACGGCGCCGAGTTCCTGTACGGACATACCCATTTGCCCGAACTGGGGATCAGCGACCCTGCGATTGCCGGGCTGGGTTGGGTGATGCTGGTGCGTCGACCCGCCAGCGCGCTGGAAAGCAGCATTACGTTGCTGCAAAACCAGCTACGAGTGGCCCTCTTTGCGGTTGGCGGGGCAGTCACCTTGCTGGTTCTGTTATTCTCTCGAATATTATTCCTGCCGCTACGGCAGTTGACTGAAGCCGCGAGGCGTATTGAAACCGGTCACTTGAACACGCCCATTCCTCAGTTCGCCCTGGATGAGATCGGGCGGTTGGCGAGCGTTCTGAGCAAAGTCGTGACGCAATTGGTGAATCGTGTTCAGAGCCTGAATAGCGCAGTAGAAATCTCGCGCAAAACATCGACCACGCTGGATGTCAATTACATGCTGGCTGATGTCACCAGACTGCTTTCTGAACAGTTTGGTTACCCGGATGTTCGCGTGTATTTGTCAGAGCCGACAGGCAAACGCGTTCATCTTCATGCAGCGGTGGGTGGCGAAGGCGAACGCTTGCTCCGCGCCGGACATCGACTGGATATAGACGAAACATCGTTGGTAGGGCGGGCAATGTTGCTCAACGAACCCACGCTGGGCGGATCGAGAGATAGAATGCGTGAGGCAGGATTAGCGTCCGAGTCCACCGAGTTAGCCTTGCCGCTCTACGCGGGCGGGCAAGGGTTAGGGGCAATAATTCTATTCTCGCGTAAATTACAGGAGTTCACCCAGGAGGAAATTGATATTTTACGCTTGGTCGCAGATCAGGTGAGCTCCTCTATTCAGAACGCGCGTCTGTTCGAGCAATCCGCCGCCAATGTCCGAGAAATTGAAGCCTTGAACCGACGGCTGACCCGCCAGGCTTGGGAAGAATACGTCACCGATAGCGGAGCGCTCAGGCATACGCTTGATCCTGAACAGGATTGGCCTGCCGCATTAGCTGAGGCGCGCAAAAGCGACCAGATCAAGGCCGAAAACTACAACGATGAAAGCGGACGCTCAGTGCTGGCTGCGCCGTTAATCTTGCGTGGCGAAGCGGTGGGAACGCTGGCGGTGACGCGACCCGGCGGGGAAAACTGGACACGCGACGAAGTTCTATTATTAGAGGCGATTGCCTCGCGCATGGCGATTATCGCCGAAGGCATCCGGTTGGTGGACGAGTCGACCCAACGCGCCGAACGGGAACAGCGCGTCAATGAAATTTCCGCGAACCTGCTCCAGCGCGCCACCAGCGTCGAGACTGTGCTGCGAAGCGCGCTTGGGGAATTGGGTGGAGCGCTGGGCTCGGATCGCATCTCGCTCCGAATCGGTAAATTGCCCGTGCGCGATGATCATCAAATTGGCACCGGGCCGTTGGCTGATAGCGGTGACGGATCGCTGGCGGATAATGGGCATGATGGTGAAAGCGCTCCATTAAAAGACAGTGAGCCGCAGGAAGATGGAAATGGAGGAGAGGCATCATGACCAACAAGGACATCTTAAGCACACCTGCGCCCCCGCGTGGTTGGAGCGCGCTGAAAGACAAGTTATTCAAAGTTCGACACAACTATCTCGATCCGCTTGACCAACAACGTGCCAGCACTCTGATAATCATGCTCGTTGTGCTGGGAGGCATAGGGTTGTTGGCAGCAGCAGGGCTGGCGGTCGCGTTCCCAGAGCGCTACCCGGCGGAGCGAATTGTTCCGCCTATTGCGGGGTTGAATTTGCTGTTCGCGGCTTTTTATTGGCTGACCATGATTGGGCGGCTGCGCGCTGCCAGTTTTGGTTTTATCCTGTCCTTATGCGTGATAGCTACCACCTTGCTGATGCCCTATGGATTGGTAGGCGTAGGAGAATTCTTCTTCATACTGCCGGTTGTGGCTGCTTCGTTACTGTTAGGAGGCGTGTGGGGCTATTTAGCCATTATTCCGGCGGTCGCGGGTCTTGGCTTCGTGTCTTTCTGGTCAAATTTCGTCAGCCCGTCAGCAACACTGGTCGCGCTTCGGCCTGCGCCCGAAACAGTCGTTGCGAATATCGCAGTTGGCAGTATTTTCATGCTGCTCATCGCGACCATGACTGGACAACTGGCCAATGGCTTGCGTCGCACAGCGGAGCAAGCGCAGCGTCGCGCCCATCAGTTGGAAGCGGCAGCTCTTGTCAGCGAGGCCGCCGCCAGCGCGACCAGCGTTAATGCGCTGCTTAATCTCGCCGTAGAGCGCATTCGCGAGGCTTTTGGCTTTTATCACGCGCAGGTGTTCTTGCTGGATCAAGAGAAGCGCATGGCCCGCCTTGAAGCCAGCACCGGGCGGGCGGGCGTGGCTCTGATGGCTCGCGGTCACGCGTTGCCGGTTGGGTCGCGATCGGTGATCGGGCAGGCGACTCACACAGGCAAGTCGGTGGTGATTAACGATGTTCGCCTTGATCCTACGCATCGCCCGAACGATCTGCTGCCTGACACACGAGGCGAATTGGCTCTGCCGCTGATCGTTGGCGGCGACGTTATTGGCGCGCTGGACGTGCAGAGCGTGACTGCCAATGTGTTTGGGTTAGATGAAGTTAATTCGCTTCAGGTTATGGCGAACCAACTTGCAGGTTACGTTGAAAAGGCGCGGTTGCTGGCCGAGCTTCAAGCCCGCACGAGCGAACAACAATTCCTTATTGAAGAAACTCAGTCCAACCTGCGCCAGATTGAAGACTTGAATCGCCGCTTGACGCGCGAGGGTTGGAGCGAATATTTGCGGGCGCAGCGGGCACAGGGCACGCTCGGCTTCACGCTACAGGACGGGAATGTGCATGGCGATAACCACTGGACGGCCCCAATGCGTCAGGCGTTTCAGGCAGAGCAAAGCGTGGTGATTCAGCAGGATCAACAAGCGCACATTGCAGCCTTGCCGCTCCGTGTGCGCGGTGAGGTGATCGGTGTATTGGAAATTGAGCGCGACGGCAGCAAACCATGGACAGATCGCGAACTGGAAATGGCTGAAACGCTGATCGAGCGCCTATCTGTTGCCGTTGAAAATGCGCGCCTTTACGAACAGGCTACGTTGGTCGCCGAACGCGAGCATGTGGTCAATAAGATCGCGCAGGAGGTTCAGGAGGCCGACAGCGTGGACGCTATTCTCCAGGCCGCTCTGAGCGAGTTAAGCGCGCTGTTAGGCGCTTCGCGCGGGGTTGTGCAAATTCAAGCTAAAGGCGCGGACGCCTCCGGCGCAGTCTAGCCAGTCACGAGGAGCCTATCGGTGGAACGCTTTCTACGTCGTTTTTTATGGAACAATCTTCCCCTCAGAGCAAAGACAGGGTTGGTTTTTGTGTTACAAATCCTCCTGATCGTGGCTCTGTCTGCCGCAAGCTTTATTGCCCTCGATAGTGTTCGCGGGGCCGTCGAAACAACGCTGACGCGTGTGGTTGAAGCGCGCTCGCTCGCCAGAGACCTTGAGCTTCAGGTTGAGCGGCTAGAACAAGCGCGCGTGGATTTGTACACCAATTCTGCTAACCCCGAATTTGATCCATCCCGGTCAACAGCGCTCTCAATATATGGCAATCAGGTTTTGCAAATCAAGTCTAGCCTTGGCGATTTGCAGGTGTTGAGAACTTTGTTAAGCGGCGCGCTGCCAGACGAGGCGACCTCCGCGACATTCACCGGCTTCAACCAGAGCCTCGACGCCAGTCAGCTAGATTTTCAGGAATCGTTCAAGATCGTGCAGCAACTGACCAACAGCGTTGATGGCGTGTTGCCGCGCTTGCGCGCGTCTGGCGACAATCTTCAAAATGTGGCGTTGCTTACAGGCGATGGGGCTGTCGTTTCCAAAGCGGCATTCATTCGCAGCCTTGAGACTAGCTTTGTTGCCAGCTATTCCGAAGAATCGCAGCGCGCGTTGCAAAATGCGCTTCAAGATTTTCAGAATAGCTATCATGTTGTTGCGCCGCCAGAAATTTTTGATCGGGGCGATGAGGCAGTGGCGACGTACACCGAACAGGTGAACAGCGCTGCTACGCTTCTGCGGCAGCGTGATAGCTTGCACAACGAGACGGGCGCGCAAATCGCGGCCTTGCGTGACGGGAGCGCTCGCTTGATCAACATTGTTGAAGCGCAAACCAGCAGCCCTTTGGAAACGGTCTCGAATATTCTGGATCAAGCCCGCGTGACGCTAGTGATAGGTTTGCTATTAGCGCTTTTTGCCGGCGCTGTGATCACTGTGTTGTTTAGCCGCAACCTCAGCCGGAGCATGATCAAACTGGTCAACTCAGCGCGCCAATTGGAAGAGGGCAACTTCCGCGCGCGCGCAGTCGCCCCCGGCGCAGATGAGTTCAGCCAGCTTGGCAATGCGATCAACGCTATGTCAGTGCAGATCGAGGGGCTGGTTAGCGGGTTGGAACAGCGCGTGGCGGAACGAACGCGCGACCTGAGCATCACCGCCGAAATCGGACGCGCGGTGGTTCAATTGCGCGACCCGCGCGAGCTGATGAACGAAATTGTGGAACTCATTCGGCAGCGCTTCGGCTATTATCATGCCCAGATTTTTCTGGTGGATGACAACCGTGAAAAAGCCGTGCTAGTCGCCAGCACAGGCATGGCCGGGCGCGAGTTGCTCTCGCGTGGGCATAGTTTGGAGGTGGGGTCGCAATCAGTGATTGGCCAGGTCACCGCCAAAGGCGCGCCAGTCATTGCTTCCGACACCGACGTTAGCGGCACACATAAACGCAACGAATTGCTGCCGGACACCCGCTCTGAGATGGCTCTTCCGATGCGTATTGGCGACCGCGTGATTGGCGCGCTGGATGTGCAAAGCGTGGCCCCTAGCGCTTTTCCTGAGGACGTGGTTGCGGTGTTTCAAACGATGGCAGATGAGTTGGCCATCGCGATGGAGAACGCGCGCATTTTTAGCCAATTGCAAGATGCGCAGGCCAACTTGGAAGCGATGGAGCGCCGCGTGATTCGTGACGCATGGCAGGCCTATGAGCAGTCGCGCCCGGCTACAACCCCGGCGGCCTTTGTGTTTGGCGATGGCGGGCTGCAGGCGCACACGGGCGCAGCCCCTTACGCCGTTCAAGAAGCGTTGTCCTCCGGTCAGGCTGTCACATTGGGCAACGGGGACGATCCTCCCGAGTTGGCGCTGCCGATCAAAGTGCGCGGCGAGGTGATCGGCGCGTTTGGGTTTAGCGGAGAGGCTCTGCAAAACCTGAGCGAAGATGATATCGCGCTGGTCGAAGCGGTTATTGACCGAGTCGGGTTGGCGCTTGAGAACATCCGCCTTGTGGAGCAAACCGCCAGACGCGCAGAGCACGAGCAAATTGTTAATGAAATCACCGCCAAGATTGTAGGTTCAACCGATGTGAACTTCATCTTGCAGACAACTGTGAAAGAATTGGGCCGTGTGCTGCGCGCCCCGCAAACGAGCGTTCAGTTGCGGCAGGACAAGGCGGAGTGACTATGACCAGCAACGCCAGCCTATTATCAAAGAAAAGCAATGCGCCGCGTCTTAGCACACGGCTGCTCATCGTGTTTCTAGCGTTGACAATCATCCCGGCGATCATTATGTCGGTCATCCCGGCGCTTACGCAAGTTCAACACGAGCGAGCAGATCAATTGGAAGCACTGGAAACCGACGCTAACATCCGGGCCCGGTTCCTTAAGGATTGGGTGGCTTCAACGCAAGAGAATCTGCGGGAAATTGCCAATGATCCAGAAACCCGGCCTATTATTACGGCGCTCACAGTCACCGATCCGCAGGCCCCGCCCGAGCTTGCCTCAATTCGCCAGGCGCGAAATACCACCTTCTTCTTTGAGCAAGTTAAGGCCATTGTCAAGACGGGCGGATTGTTTAACCGGATCGTGCTGGTCACACCGGACGGGGAACTGCTTTCCAGTAGTGATGTTGACATCAATACCAATCGCCCAACTTTTGGCGGCGAGCTGTGGTTAACACAGGCGTTGCGCAACCCCGGCGAAGTCGTGATCGCCGGACCTATGAGCGATCCTGTGGATAGCGCGGGCAGCCTGTATTTCGCTCTGGCCATTCGCAATAGCGATGCTGAGGCGCCGACAGGGGTGATCGTGGGTCGCGTCCCAGAATCGGCCCTGCATGATGTGTTGGCAAAAGTCCCTGTCTCAGGAGATACCGTCGAATTTTTCCTGGTGCGCGAGGGGCGGCAGTATATTATCCCTCCGGCAGGCGAGACCAACATGCAGCTCGCCAGCGACACCATTGTGCCTACGGCGCTGCTGGGGCAAGATGGCAATGGCGAATGGCGAGATTATCGTGGCAAAGAAGTGACTGGTGTTTATCAGTGGATTGCCCCGCTTCAAATGTCTCTAATTGTCAAGAAGGAATCCGCCGCAATCCAGAGTTATGTTTTTGAAGTTATACAGTTACAAGTGATCGTTGGGGCCGCGATGATCGTGGTGGCGACTGCCGCCGCGTTTGTCATCGCCCGACGCGTGGTGGGCCCGTTACAAACTCTGAGCGCTATTGCTACACGCGTGGCGCGTGGCGACACATCGGTGCGCGTGCCGGAAAGCGATTCGCTGGAGTTCAATCAGCTCGCTGATGCCTTCAATCGTATGACAAGCACACTGCATAGCGTTCTGGATCAACAAGAATCGACCATCAAATCACGAACGCGCCAACTGGAGCTTACATCACAGATTGGGCGTGTGATTTCGGCAGAAACTGATATTGAGCGGTTGCTCAATACGACTATCAACATGATCCGCGACGAACTGGGTTACTACCACGCGCAAGTGTTCATGTTAGACGATCTTCGCCAGAACGCTGTGCTTCGCGCCTCGACCGGCGAAGTCGGTCAGCAGCTTCTGGCAAGAGGACATCGCCTGATGGTTAGCTCCCAGTCAGTGATAGGCCAAGTGACTTCAAAGGGCGAGCCAGTATTGGCTTCGGACACCGACCGCAGTTCAGTGCATCACCGCAACGAGTTGCTCCCCGACACCCGGGCTGAGTTGGCTGTCCCGCTCCGTATCGGCGAGGAAATTATTGGCGCATTGGATGTGCAGTCGGTGTATCCTGACGCGTTTGATGAAGCCACCATTGCCTCGTTCCGCACCATCGCAGATCAGTTAGCAATCGCCATTCGCAACTCGCAACTATTTGAAGAAAAGGAAGGCCTGCTCTCTGCGTCGCTACAACTGACACAAACCCTGACCCGCGAAAGCTGGGACAGCTATATGGGCGGGCGCAAGCCCGATGAGCCGGTCGGGTTCAAATATGATCTGACTGATGTCAGCGCTATGGATGCCGGCGCGGCTGAGTCGGAGGGAGGCAATGGTCGCAGCCTTGCCTTGCCCATCTCCCTGCGCGGTCAAGTGATCGGCGAAGTCGCCGCGAGTATGGCGGAAGGCGTGACTTTTAACGCAGAAGATCAGCAGTTAGTGGGGCAGGTGTTAGAGCGTGTGGCGTTGGCATTGGAAAACGCCCGGCTGTTTGAGCAAACACAAACATCGTTGATGGAAGCCAACCGGCTCTATACTGCCAGTCAGGCAATTTCAGGGGCGAACACGCCGCAGGATCTCGTGGAAAACCTCATGAACTTGGCAAAGACTGACGCGCTGGATCGCGTGGCCGTGTTGCTGCTTGAAGAATCAGATGATCCGCTGATGGGTCGCCATGTGCGTGTGGTGGCTCGCTGGGCGCGCGACCCCAAAGACCCGTCCGGTAGTTGGCCGGAGCGCGTTCCCTTGGAGGAGTTTCCTCTTCTAACTCAGTTCGACGCGGCTATGAAACCCGGCGGGCTGATAATTAATGACGCCAGATCGGCGGACTTTAGCGAGGAGACCCGTAAAGCGTTAGGCCAATACCAGGTCAAAGCCCTGGCTGAATTCCCCCTGATCACAGGCGGAAGAACGCTCGGCTGGTTGCTTCTGCACGCCACGCGCAACGCCAATGCATTCTCTGAAAGCGACATTCGATACTACTCCTCGGCGGCAGATCAGGCAGCGACAGCGTTAGAAGGCTTGCGCTTGTTTGAACAGACCGAAACCCGCGTTCGCCGTCTTCAAGCCACCACCGAAGTCTCGCGCGCGGCGTCATCAATCCTCAATCCAGACATCTTGCTGCCGCTGACCGTTGACAAAATCAGCGAAGCGTTTGATTACTATCATGCCCAGATTTTTCTGGTGGATGAATTGGGGGAGTTCGCCCGGCTGCGCGCGTCAACCGGCGAGGTAGGCCAGGAATTGATGCGCCGCGAGCATAAGCTGGCGGTGGGTTCTCAGTCGGTGATCGGCCAGGTCACGCTGCGTGGCGAGTCGGTTATCGCCCGTGACACCGACTCGGACGCCATCCACAAGCGCAACGAGTTGCTCCCCAACACCCGCGCTGAAATGGCAATCCCGCTTAAAACGGGCGACCGTGTGATTGGCGCGCTGGACGTGCAAAGCACGCAGGCCAACGCCTTTGACATTGAGGCGCAAGTTATTCTGCAATCGCTCGCTGACCAAATTTCGGTGACGCTGGAAAACGCCCAACTCTTTCAAGAAATTCAAGACCGCGTCGCCGAATTGACCACCGTGAACTTGATCTCGCAGGCAGTGTCGCGCGCGGAAACGCTGCAAGATCTGTACGATGTTGTCGCCAATCAATTGCAACGCACCTTCGGCGCGCGGCATGCTCTGTTGGCTGTGCTGCATGAAGATCTCATTGAAATCCCGATCTTTCTTGAAGGCGGCGTTCTGCTTCCTCCCATTCAACCTATTCCGCTGGGGCAGGGCCTGACCAGCCACGTTATCAGAACCAAAGAAGTGTTGCTTCTCAACGAGAACACCGAAGAGGAAGCGCGCCGGTTGGGAGCGAAAGTCATCGGCGTAGTGCCTAAGAGTTTGCTGGCTGTGCCTTTGTTGCTCGGCGATGAGATCATTGGCGTTATCAGCATTCAAGACCCGGAGAAAGAGCGCGCATACGACGAAACGCATGTCCGCCAATTGACGACGCTGGCCGCCTACATTGCCATTAAAATTCGTAACGCCCAACTTCTGGAAGAGGCCCAACGCCGCGCAGAAGAGCTTGGCTTCCTTTTCAACGTGACTCGCGCTGCTGTCTCGACCACTGAACTCGATGAAGCTCTGGGCAATGTGGCCGGCATCCTGCGAGACGAGATTAAAGCGGCGGACGCAGCCCTGATTTATCTGGTCGCCCCCGGCGAGGAGACTTTGGAGCCGCACGCGGCGGTAGGCTACGGGCGCGATATTGCTGCGCGCTACACTTCCATTCCATTTAATGTCGGCCCGCTGGGGGTGGCAGCCGGGCACGGCCAACCGTTGATTATCAGTGACGCTCAGGCGGAGGCTCAGTATGCCAGCTTTGACGAGCGCACCCGCGCGGCGATTGTGGTTCCGTTGAAAGCCGGACAGGAGCTTATTGGCGTGGCGATGATTGCTAGCGCCCAGCCCGGCGTTTTCCGGGGCAGCGAGCTAAGGCTACTGGAGGCGGCGTCAGGCACGCTGACGGCGGTCATCCAGAGCGCCCGCCTGCTTGACCAGATCACCCGCGCCAACGACCAGTTGCGCGAGTTGGACAAGCTCAAGAGCCAGTTTTTGGCGAACATGAGCCACGAGCTTCGAACCCCGCTCAACTCGATCATTGGCTTCTCGCGCGTGATGCTTAAAGGCATTGATGGCGCGCTCAACGATTTGCAGACCCAGGACTTGAACACGATCTATAACAGCGGCCAACATCTGCTCGGCCTGATCAATGACATCCTTGATCTGTCAAAGATCGAGGCAGGCAAGATGGAAATCCAGCCGGAATACATCGCCATTGAGGAAATTGTCGACGGCGTGATGGCGACTGGCAAGGGTCTTATCAAAGACAAGCCAATCCAGATTTTCAAAGAGATTGAACCGGGGCTTCCACAGGTGTGGGGCGACCCGGTGCGTGTGCGTCAGGTGCTGCTCAACCTTGTCTCGAACGCTTCTAAGTTCACCAACGAAGGCAACATCACGATTCGTGTCACACGGCAGCCAGAAGACCCGGCAACGGGCGAACCTGAGCGCGCGCAGATTGACGTGCAGGATACAGGTATTGGCATTGCTCCACAGGACATGAACAAGCTGTTTGAAGCCTTCAGGCAGGTGGATGGCTCGACCACCCGGCAGGCGGGCGGCACCGGACTCGGTCTCGCCATCTCGCGCCAGTTTGTCGAAATGCACGGTGGGCGCATGTGGATTGAATCGGAGGTTGGGGTTGGCACAACCTTCAGTTTCACTGTGCTGCTCCACCCGGCGGCGCTCGAAAAACCGCAGGTGGTTATTAACACCAAGAATGGCGACAACAAGCCGTTAGTGATGGCAGTCGATGATGAACCGGGCGTTCTGGAGTTGTATGGCCGGTATTTGGAAAAAGGCGGCTATGCCATTGTTGGGTTGTCCAACGCCAACGAGTTAATGCACAATATCCAGCAGTTCAATCCATCGGCGCTGGTGCTTGATCTTAATATGCCCGGCAAAGACGGTTGGACGGCGATTGGCGAAATCCGCAAGAATGATGTCACGCGCAATCTACCCATCATCATTTGCAGCATCGAGGATCAGCGTGAACGGGCGCGTGTGGCGGGCGTCAACGCTTACCTGATCAAACCAATTGTTGAGGACGATCTTCTCGACACGCTAGGGCAGGTAGTCGCTGCTATTGTAGGCAAAACGCTCGACGTTCTCATTGTTGACCCTGACACAAATTGGGTGAAGCAAGCCCAGACCGATCTGGAAGCTTCGGGTCTGTATAGCGTTCGCTCTGCGCCAGTAGGTTATGACGCGCTGGGAGCTATGCTTAAGCCTGTGCCGGATGCCATTCTGCTCGAACTCGATTTGCCAGATATGGACGGCTACGGGATGCTCATGGCAATGCGGACGCAGCCCGAAACCAAACACATCCCGGCGCTGATTGTCTCCAAACGCGACCTGAGTGACGACGAATTGGCGCGGGCTGATCCGGCGTTGACTCAGGCTGTGAGCAAGAATAATCTCACAGCCAACGAATTGATAGCCGCTGTTCAAAACCTGCTGGATAAAACAAGAGCAACTGCCAGCAGCGCCACAGATTGACGCAATAGTTGGGGGAGGCATGTCAGCCTCCCCCTCCCTATTGTCTTGGAACCGGCGCAACTATTGTCTATCTATGCGACCTCTGAGCCGTTGGCTCCATAGGCGGCTTGCGCGTGACGGCCAACTGTGTCGCTGATTCTATGGATAGATGCGACAGGAAGCGCCTCATGTATTCAGCGAAATAGCGCTTCCGCGCTGTCTGACATGCGAATGAAAGATACGCGCTCATGACACGAGTCAATCTTTTTTGCCCGAACTGCCAGTATTCTGAAGAATATCTGACTCCTCGGATTGCGTGCCCAAACTGCGGCGACACATATCTTGACGCCACTTATGAATTGGATGGCCCGCTCCTATGGCCGCAGGTTTTGCGTGACCGCCCGAACACCATGTGGCGTTTCCGAGAACTGCTGCCCTTGCGCGATGACAGCAATATTGTAAGCATGGGCGAAGGCATGACCCCCCTCATCCGCTCAGAGAATCTGGCGGCGATGCTGGGCCTCAAGCATCTCTATATCAAAGATGAGCGTCAGGGGCCAACTGCGTCGTTCAAAGATCGGCAGGCGTCGCTGGCGATCTCGCAAATGCGCGAACACGGTATTAAGGAAGGGGTCGTTGCCAGCACTGGCAACGTGGCGATTGCCTACGCCGCGTATGCCGCCCGCGCGCTGATCAAGATGTGGATATTCACCATCAGCAGCGTTCCTGCCGATAAAGTGCGTGAAGTTACGTTATACGGCGCCGAGGTGGTCAAGGTCACTGGAACTTATGAGCAGGCCAAGCAGATCGCCCAGAAGTTTGCCGAAGGCAAGAACCTGTTTCTGGATCGCGGCATCCGCAGTATCGCCGCTAAAGAAGCTATGAAGACTATTGCCTTTGAGACGGCATGGCAGCTCGGCGAGATACTCGGCCCATCCGCCGATGGTCGCCCCTGGCGCACGCCTGATTGGTACATTCAGGCGGTCAGCGGTGGGCTTGGTCCGATTGGCGTGATGAAGGGTTTCCGCGAATTGGAGCAATACGGTTTGTCGAGCGGTCTGCCCCGGTTGGGGATGATCCAGTCCACAGGCTGTGATCCGATGGTGCGGGCCTTCCATGCCGGACTGGAAGAGGCTGCGCCATTCCTGCAACCCAGCACACGCATCGCCACTGTGGCCACCGATGTGCCGGGCGTGGCTTACAAAGTCCTTCGCCACAACATTCTGGATCATGGCGGAACGTTCGAGTCAGTCACCGACGATGAAGCTTTCACTGCGTTGCGAAAAGTGGCCCAGTTAGAAGGATTGTCGGTCGAGCCTGCCACCGCTCTGGCCTTCGCCGGGTTATTCAAAATGGCCCGCATGAAGTTGCTCGATCCGGACCAAGTAGTGGTGGTGAACTGTTCAGGCCATACCTTCCCGGTCGAAAAGCACATACTGGGTGACGCTCTAATCCACGACGTAGATATGTCCGCTTTGGCTGAACAAACTATGCCTCATGAAGGACTGTTGGCAGCGCTCGAAACTAGCGATAGCCGCGTCAAGCGGGTGGTGGTGATCGAAGACGACCCCGGCGCGTCCCGGTTGATGACTCGCATCTTGCAATCGCACGGCGTGCCGGAAGTGCATCAGGCGATGGATGGCGAAACGGGCATCGCTATGGTGATGGATGTCCACCCCGATCTGATCGTGCTTGATTTGATGATGCCGGGCATTGACGGTTTTCAGGTGCTGAACCGCCTCAAAGAGCATGAGATTCTTAAGGATGTCCCGGTGGTGGTAGTCACGGCTAAAGACCTGACGCCGCAGGAGCGCGCCTATCTTTCCGGGCATGTCACCAGCCTTCTGCAAAAAGGCTCGGCAGTGGATCCTGAGGTTTTGAAAAGCCTGATCGAAGAGAAGCTGAAGTGAGCCAACGGGCGCGTTATAATGGGCTGGTGGCGGCCCTGTTGACGCCTGTTCTGATGGGCGCCGCGCCGATCTTTGGCAAACTGGCGATCCACAGCGGGCTTGACCCCTTCACGCTGGCGGCTCTGCGGACATGCCTCGCGGCGGCTCTGCTGTGGATCGTCTACCTGTTGTTTTTTCGCCAGTACATCTATATCTTCCCTGCCGGGCTGCTGTCAACAGCGGTCGTCGGCGCGGTGAATGGCTTCGGGTCGCTGCTGTATTACAACGGCTTGCTAATGCTGGACAATGCCTCGCTGTCGCAGCTTTTGAACATGCTCTATGTGATCTTCACGATGCTGCTGGTGCGGATGTACGGGCAAAAACTCTCCGCGTTGAGCGTCATCCGGGCAGGGTTGGCGTTAGTCGCGGTTTACCTGCTGACGGCCTGGGGGCAGGCCAATACAACCATCCACTGGATCGGCGTCGCGCTGATGATCGGATCAGCTTTCACTTACGCCTTGCATGTGGTTGTCAGCCAGCGCGCCATGTTTGAAATGCCCGCCCCAACAATGGCCCTCTATGCCCTGACATGGATGGCGGTGACGGTCTTGATCGCCCGGGTCGCGTATGGAACTTTCCTCCCCTTAACCACGCAACCCGCCCTGCCCGAAGGCTGGTTGTACGTGATCGGGTTGACCGCTGTGACGGCGCTTTCTCGCGTGACTCTGTTTTCAGGCGTTCGCAACATCGGCAGCCTTCAAACCATTCTGCTCAATGTCGCCGAGATCGGCGTCACGCTGCTGGCAGCAGGCCTGTGGTTGAAAGAAAGCATGACGGTGGTTCAGTGGGCGGGCGTGGGCGGGCTCATTTTCAGCGTTCTGCTGTCGCGCTGGGATGACGGCTTGAAAGACCTCGCCTATCGCCCGTTGTCGATGCTCGGCCTGCCCAAGCGTATCCCGCCGTTCAGTGATCCAACCGATCCCAACGCTTCCTAAATTGGCGTAACATTAAACTAGACCCAAAGGTGTTGAAGAAATTAGTTACAACAAGCGTATCCCTGTTCATCGCGTATTGGCATTGGCTCTTAGTTCCGCACTGTTTGTGCTGACCTCGTGCCAGGGCAGTGCGCCTGTGAGGTCGTTTACCACATTAGAGTTGTTAGTCAGTGTTGATGACTTGCCCCCAGGGTGGGCAGTGGAGTCCAGTGGCATGCTTAGATACAGTCAAAGGTTCGAGAGCACAGATGATTCCGCCTATATACAATATGCTATTGCTGACAAACCTATCCCTGGACGCCCAACTCAACAATATGTCTTCCGCTATAAGAATTCAAGCTCGGCAACGACATACTACAGGAATTGGTTTTTGACCAAGCCCGGGGAAAAGCCGGATGAGTGGTTATTTCAGAGTTCAACGGCGGATGAGGCTGATGTCAAATGTTATGATTATGAGGGTCGAGATTATACGTTTTGTCATTGGACTGCTCGGTATCAGGAATATGTTGTCGAGGTAATGGCATTTCTGATCCCTGATAAGATGTCGCTTCAAGATTTCGAGAAGATCATCATCAAAGCGGATTCGATCATGAGCAAACATCTCAACGGCACAAGTTCTCAGCAGTAATTTTCTGCTTGGCGTAGGGGCGAGATACATCTCGCCCCACTATACAAGCCAAGCATGTAAGATCACTCTCGCCTCTACTCATACTTCCTGTTCCAGTCCATCAGATGCCGCACGGTGATGAAACCGCACACCCCCAGTGCCATGACGAATACCGGTGGCGGCAGGTTCAGCAGCGCCGCCGCGACAATCGCCAGCAGCGCCGCGGCGACTGTCGCGCGCGGGGTATGTTTGATGATGGCAAACCGGATAATCCCCAGCAGCGCGGCGGCGACAAGCCCTAACGGCCAACTCTGGGTGAGCATGGCGCCCTCGCCAGTTGCCAGCCCCATCCCTCCGTTGAAACGCACCCACACCGGGTAACAATGGCCGACAACGCCCATGATCCCGGCGACGGTGATGGCCCATTCGCTGTTTGAGATCAATGGCGCGATGAGCGTCGCTGTCGCCCCTTTGAGCAAGTCGGCGATCAAGACCATAATCAGCCCGGCCCGTCCGGCCCGGCGCGAGACATTCATCGCGCCAGTATGCCCGCTCCCGTAGGTGCGTGGGTCGTCCCAGCCAAAGACGCGAGACAGAATCACCCCCATCGGAACGCTGCCGATTAGATATCCGGCGACGGCGACGGGGAGGAGGGTGAGCGTTTCCAGGCTTCTTTTATGCCCGCAGGTGCATGAACGTAGCAGCAATCAATAGAACTTCCACAATTTTGTCGGGGAACGCCAGTGGATGCTGCGCGTCTTCCGTAAGGATGCCGCTCATGAACACCCATGCAAAGATGGTGAGCACCGCGAAGCCCATTAACAGGTAATGAGCTAACGCCTCCCTGTCTTTAAGCACGGGCGTTATTTTCAGCACGCCGCCCAACAAAACTAAATAGCCGATGCCATCCAGCAGCCACAGAATGCCCAGATTTCGCATCTGTGAATCGCCGACCGAAGTTGCCCCCAGATACAGATGCACCAGCGCCGTGAACACTGTCAAAACAATCACAGCCAAACGCAGATTTGACCGAGACATCGTGCTTTCTCCTTGAAACGTGTAGTTGTTAGACCGGATCATCCGTATGGTCGCATGATAACCATCAGAAGTCAAACCCACGACGCGCCTTTATAGCCCGAAGGATTCAGCCGGTCGGCCTCTACCGTGCTGTTGCAGATAATCGTAGCGGCGATAGTCATGCGCGTTTCAGCCGCCTCTATTCTCTTTTTCTGCTACAATGCACAAATGATGATACGTCTCACGGAACTCCTCAAAGTGCGCTCCGGCGAGGGGCGAATGGTCAGCCTACTCACCGCGTTGATGGTGTCTGCTTTCGCCGGGATGGGCATGGGTAGCAGCGGCATCGATGCGCTGTTCTTTTCGCGCGCGGGCGTCGCGTATTTGCCCATAATGTACATGGCTCTGGGGATTGCAACGCTGGTGACGATGCTGATCATCTCTGCCTTGCTGGGTCGGGTAGATCAGCGCGCTTTGTATATCACTACGCCGCTGCTGATGGCAATCTTTCTGGTCGGGGAGCGCGCCATGCTTCTGCTGGAATTGACGTGGCTCTACCCGATGATGTGGCTGGCGAAAGGCGTAATGACTGCTTTCCAGAATCTCTCTATCTGGGGGCTGGCCGGGGCCATTTGCGACACCCGTCAGGCCAAGCGGCTGTTCCCGCTATTCAGCGCAGGAACGATTCTCGGCACAGCAGTTGGGTCGTTATTGACTCCGCTCGTAGTCAACATATTGCATTCCGAAAATCTAATACTGGTGTGGGCGGCATCGCTGGGCGTGTCTTACGCGCTGGGCCGAACCCTGATTGGAGGGATGCCCGCAACCGCCCGAAAATCGGGACAGGAACGCCAGCCGGGGATAATTGCCGAGATGCGGCAGGGCTTTGAGTTTGTCCGCAAATCGCGCTTTCTCGTGCTGATCGCCGTCTCAGCATTCTTCTTCTCGATTGCGTGGTTCTCGCTCGAATTTTCATTTAACAGCGCCGCGACCGCAGCCTACCCGGATGTAGATTCGCTAGCTGGTTTTCTAGGAATATTTACAGGTGTTATCACAGCCGTCGCGCTCGTGATTTCTCTCTTCGGCGCGAACCGGTTGTTCGCTCGTTTTGGTATCATGCCGATGTTGTTCACCTTCCCCTTGATTTATGTGATTGCCTTTATTACGCTCCCCTTTGTTTCCCCCTTCCCGCTGATCGCCGCCTTTCGTTTCGCGCAGATTGGCTGGGGGTCTGGAGTGGCAGGCACGGCATGGCAAGCCATGTTCAATGTTATCTCTGCCCATCGTCGCGATCAGGCTCGCGCGTTCATTGGCGGCGTGCCGGAGCAGGTCGGGGTGCTGGCGGCTGGCGCGCTGTTAATCATCGCTCAGGAGTTTCTTCAGCCGCAACAGGTGTACTGGATTGGGTTGGGCGTGACGATTCCGATTCTGTTCGTGTTATGGCGAGCCATTGCCGCCTACCGCGCCGCGCTGGTAGACGCCCTGCGGGCCGGTCAACCGCAAGTCTTCTATGTCGAGGAAGAGCCGTTTGGCGGTTTTGCCCGCGACGCTATTGCTCTTGACGCTTTGATCGAAGGCATCTCCAATCCTGACCCGGTGATCCGCCACGTCTCTATCGAAGTGCTGGGCAATCTGCGCGATCCTCAGTCAGCTAAGGCCTTGCTGCTAGCGTTAGATGACTCTGACCCTACTGTGCGGGTTGCCGCGCTCAAGGCTTTGGCGCGGACAGGCGGAACGCAGGAACTGATCCGTTCTATCCAATGCTTGAGCGATCAAGACGCTGACGTTCGACTGGCAGCCGCTACTGGCTTGCGACAAGTCGCCAGCCAATCGCCGCAAGTTCAAACAGCGTTGCGCCCGCTGTTGGCCGATCCTGTTCCGGCAACGCGCGCGCGCGCCGCGCTGGCTCTGGCGGATTTATCAGACGATGCGCGTGTGATCATAAAGAACATGGCATCCGATAGTGACGCCGAAGCACGAACGAGCGCGATTACGGCGCTGGGGGAATGGGGCAATCAGGAAGGGCTGCCGCTTGTGAAACAGGGGTTAGGCGACCCTAATGCGTCTGTTCGGCGGGCCGCCGCCAGCGCGCTGGCGCAATTTGATCATTCTACTATCACCGAAACGTTGGTTGGAGCGCTCGGCGATCCGGATCGGCGGGTCCGGCAAGCTGTCGCCAGCGCGTTGGGCGCTCTTGGCGAGCCGAGCCTCAAACTGACGCTGGCGGCCCTGGCCGATCCTCAACGCGAAGCGGGCGCGCTGGCGGCATTAGAATGCTTGCCCATCGCGCAGGCCGGAGACAGCCTGCGCGCCTACGCGCGCGAGCGAACCACTGACGCGCTGGGTTATTATCGGCTGTGGGCGGTGATTGCCGCGCAGCAAAGCGGTGACCGATCTGCGTTGCTGGCAGACTCCCTGATTGACCAAGCGCGTCATCATGCTGTCCATGCGCTACGCGCAATCGGGTTGTTAAGCGACCGGGTCGGGATGGCTCTGGCTTTGGAGAATCTGCGTAGCGCAAACCCGGAGCAGCGTTCTAATGCGTTGGAAACTCTGGAAGCGATGGGAACATCGATAGATATTATTCGCCCATTGCCGCAAATCTTCGACCCGAAGACGCCCGAAGCTGCTGACCCGACCGACACGCTATTGCGCGTGATGCAGGATCGCAATGGGTGGCTAAGGGCCTGCGGCACGCTGATGGCGGCGGAAAGCGACCATTGGGAAATCAAATCTGCATTGGAAGTGCTTGCGAACTCGGACGAAGATTCGTTGGCTAAAGAAACAGCGGCGCATTCCCTGAAAAGGGTGGAACACGCTGGGCGCGCGCATACTCTTTCGACGATGGAGCAAATCCTGTTCTTGCGGCGGGTGGCTTTGTTCGCCAATGTCGCCCCGGCGGAGCTGCGAGAGATGGCGCGAATTACGGGGCAGAGCGCCTACAAACACGGCTCGCTGTTGGGCCAGCAAGGCGAGTTGGGCGATAGAGCCTATGTGATCACCTTTGGAGAAGTTCGAGTCGTCGCTTCCAAAGCGGGCAAAGGCAAGGTCGAGGTGGCGCGCTGCCGGGTCGGGGACATCATTGGCGAAATGTCGATCATCAGCCAGGAGCCGCGCATGGCGTCCCTGATTGCTGATGGCCCAGTGAGAGCGCTTTCAATTGAGCGCGACCATTTCACCAACCTTTTGCGAGAGCGCCCGCAGATTAGTCTGGCGGTAATCAAAGTGTTATGCGCCCGGCTCAGGGCGTTAGCTTGACAGCGATTCGCTGTTATGCGCAACATCAATATTTGGCGCTTGACAAACCATTTCCTGTAACGAATAATCTCGCAACGATGGGGCTTCGGTCTCTATGCCTGTGAAGCCCGACTGTTCTCTCAACTCTACTCAAGTTCGAGGATTGTTTTTATGGAAGTCTCTCTGAAATCGCTTCTCGATAGCGACGGCCCTATCATCACAGATGGCGCTATGGGAACCATGCTCTTCTCTATGGGATTAGAGCGCGGCGCGGCGCCTGTGGTTTGGAACGTTGAACGCCCGGAGACTATCGGTTCTGTGCATCGGGCATATATTGAGGCTGGCGCGCAAATCATTCTTTCCAACACCTTTGTCGCTAACCGCCATAACCTTTCGCGCAACAATCTGTCGGATCGGGTCTTAGAGTTGAACACCGCAGCAGTGAAAATAGCGCAGGGCGAAGCTAACCGCTCTGACCATCCCGTCGTCGTCGCCGGAAATATTGGGCCGACTGGCGGCATTGTAGCCTCATATGGCGATGTTCCTTACGAGACGGCGGTCGACATTTTCAAAGAGCAGGCCGCCGCGCTGGCCGAAGGCGGCGCAACGTTGTTTTGGATTGAGACTATCGAAAATCTTGAGGAAATGAACGCCGCGCTGGAAGGCGCGCGCCAGGCCGCCCCCGCCATTCCTGTTGTAGCAACTATGTCGTTTGGCACCAATCAGAATATCAACCGAACGACGTATGGTGTGACCCACGAGCAGGCAGCCGATTTGCTTGGGGGCGGCGGCCTTACAGCCTGGGGCGCGAACTGCGGACTTGGCCTGACAGCCGTCGAAAAGGCGATTGAGGGAATGCGCGCCCACAAACCCGATTCGCCGCTGGTGGCGAAAGCGAATGCGGGCATCCCTGCCCTTCAAAATGATCTAACGGTTTACCCGTCAACGCCTGAAGACATGGCCGCTTTTGCCATTGCCGTTCGACATCTCGGCGCGCGCATAATCGGCGCCTGTTGCGGCAGCACGCCTGCTCATATTAAAGCCATGAGGGACGCGCTTAAGAGCCAATGAAGCGCAGGCCAACGTCATTTTGACAACCCTTGCGTGCCGTTCGCGCATCCAGTGTTGTGAGGGAATATTGCGCGCTTGCGTCAGTTTAGCATCATGCTATACTGGCCTCTGGTGGAACGCAGGCAGCAGGGGCTTTGGCCCGTCCCCGGGTCGGGTGGTAGAACGCAAAGGGCTGCCCCGTGCCACATTATCTTGAGGCTACCCACTGCGGGTAAGGAGAAAGAAGATGTCTGACGAGCGTAAGTTGGGGACCGTCAAATGGTTCAGTGGAGCCAAGGGGTATGGCTTCATTGCGCCGGAAGGCGGCGGGGCTGATGTATTTGTCCACTTCTCGGCGATTGAGTCTGCTGGCTTTCGAACGCTGGAAGAAGGCGACAAAGTTGAATTCTCGGTTGAGGAGGGCCAGAAAGGGCCTCAGGCAGCGCGAGTGATCAAGGTATAAATACGCGAATCGACAGGCGATGATTAGGGGCGAGCAAATATTGTCCGCCCCTTGTCTTTTGCATGGGGAAAAACCAATCAACCGGTATTAGTGTCACCGGCGCGAAACACCTTAGCGTCAACTTCATGCCCCTCGAAAGCCTCAAACGTCAAATCTTGCATGGTCAATCCGTAGGCGCGCTTGACCCTGTCGAATAGTTGCGCGTAGCTAATCATCAGGCCGTCGCGCATTTTGAATCCCAGCTTCGCTGCCGTGTCCCGGATGGCATCGGCGGGCCCTTCCAGTTCGAGAAACCAGCCAAAAGGCAGTTCGTCAATATCCGCGATTACGCTTTCTAACCGATACGTCTCCCGACGTTTTTCGTAACGCCAGCTTTGTCCATACCCCAGTGTCGCCAGAGCCGCCAGCAAGGCCGGGCCATCAGCGACTTCTGTCTCAAACTCCTTTCGACGGCTGAGATCAGCATCGCTCCCTGTGACATTCTGTTTCACGGTTAGCAAATATCGCGGCTCTTTGCCTTCCTGCCTGATGTGCCTGACCCTCAAAACAAGGCCGCGCGCTTTCAAGCTGGCTGAGGAATCATCTAGCCGGATATTATCTTCACTATGCGCTCCTTCAAATGTTCCCCCGATGCGCCTAATGGCGTCACGCGCTCGTTGGGGGTTATCCAACCAGAATTTAACCTCAATTTCTTCTTGAACTGGCATGGGCTTTCTCCGGCAACTGAAATGCCGCATTTGCGTAATAGATTTTTAGAATAACTCATTTTGTGGATGGTTGCCTATGACTTCCCCTAAATCGATTGACCCGCCGCCGCGACGTTCCCTTGCATCAAGCGCAGGTTTGGATCGGATGCTGTTGGCGAGCTTGTTGATACTAGTAGTCAGTCAATCAGGAATTGAA
>Ga0210377_10000523_pt1 | contig 36858 bp, 31 predicted proteins | sample PLM4_65_b1redo_FD_155480 | JGI IMG/M metagenome (GOLD analysis project Ga0210377, IMG submission 155480) | Groundwater sediment microbial communities from an aquifer in East River, Colorado, USA - PLM4_65_b1 redo | ecosystem: Environmental > Terrestrial > Soil > Riparian zone | place: USA: East... | reverse complement strand
CAACGTCTCGAGCCCGCCGCCATCCTCCCGGTCCTGGGCGCGTCCCGAGCGCTCGGCGACATTCGCGAATTTGCCGGTTCGCAGCTCGTCCACGATCTCCCGAACGGTCCGCGCCGTGGACTCGACTGGCCGGGTACAGGGGTAGCAACCCAGGGAGCGGTACCGGATTCCCTGGCCCTGGTCGTAGTAGAGCGACACCGTGGGGATGGATTCCCGCTCGATGTACTCCCAGATGTTCAACTCGGTCCAGTCGAGCAACGGATGGATCCGCACGTGGGTCCCCGGCGCGAAATCGGTCTTGTACTGGTTCCAGAACTCCGGCGGCTGCTCGCCGATGTCCCAGGTGCTCTGCTGATTCCGGGGCGAGAAGTATCGTTCCTTCGAGCGGCTGCCCTCCTCGTCGGCTCGCGCGCCCACGATGACCCCTGTGAACGCCTCGCGGTGCCGATCGTCCTCGTATTCCCCGGTGGCATGGTTGAGCCGGCGGCGCGGCCACTCCCCGCTCAAGGTGTACTTGAGCGCGTCGGTCTTGAGCAGCCGGCAGCAGGTGAGCCGGTCGACCGCGCCGTCCGGGAAGGTGCGCCGCGCGGCGAGGGCCTCCTCGTTCTGACCCACGATCATGTTCAGCTTCCATTCCCGCGCCAGCCGGTCCCGGTAGCCGATCATCTCGGGGATCTTGTAGGACGTATCGATGTGCACCAGAGGAAACGGCACGTGCCCGAAGAACGCCTTCCGGGCCAGCCAGAGCAGGACGGTGCTGTCCTTCCCGATCGACCAGAGCATGCAAAGGCTCTTGAAGTTCGCGAAGGCCTCGCGCAGGATGTGCACGCTCTGGTGCTCGAGCTGGTCCAGGTATCCCATCAGCCCCTCAAGTATCGCTGCTCGAGGTACTCGAGGATTCGCGTCCCCGCCTCGGAGACGGACAAGGCGCTGGTGTCGACCGTGAGCTCCGGGCGGCTCGGCGGCTCGAACGGATCGTCGATCCCCGTGAAGTTCCGGATCTCGCCGCGCCGCGCGCGGGCGTACAGCCCTTTCACGTCACGCCGCTCGCACTCCGCCAGGGGCGTGCTCACATACACCTCGATGAAGTTCCGGCACAGTCCTCGCACGAACTGCCGGGAAGATTCGTACGGGGAGACGAATGACGCAATGACGAACACCCCATTCTGCTCCAGCTTGCTGGCGAGGTAGCCGATCCGGCGGAGGTGCTCCTCGCGCTCGACCCGGGTAAACCCGGTTTGCGGAAAAATCGCGCGGACCGCATCGCCATCGAGGCACTCGACCCGGAAACCCCGCTTCCGCAGCGCGTCGCCCAGCCAGACGGCGAGCGTACTCTTCCCCGCGCCGGAGAGGCCGGTCAGCCAGACCACCGCCGGGGCAATCTCCCGCTTCCCGAAGCGCAACCGGTCCCAGGCGCGCTCATGCAGCCAGAACAGGCCGATCTTCGCCAGAAACTCGATGCCGCCCACCGCCAGCGAGAGGGCGAGGCGTCGCGTGAACACGAGCACCAGCAGCATCGTGGCCATGCTGCCGAGCACGCGCCAGCTGATCGCCTTGGCGATCGAGCGGGTGTGGGTCTCCCGGAACATCGCCCGGCTCATGCGGAATCCGTTTCGATCATACCGGTCCCGGGATAATTCCCCTGGCGTGGAGGAGGCGCTCGATCCGGCCGACCGCGTCCGGGTCGTCCGGGTTCCCGATCAGGAGGTCGAAGTCGATATCGGTGGTGGCTTCCGGCCCGAGCCAGATGGTCTCGATCCGCTCGGGATCGACCGTGACCCGGATGAGATCCAGGTCCTCCTGGGTAAGCTCCGCCGCGGTCACGACGAGAATCACGCCGGCATCGATCATCAAATTGGCGACTTCGGCGAGCCGCCGCAGATGCTCCTGCCGGTTCTCCCTGGTCCGTCCGATGTCGGCGTCGACCCCGTACAGCACGTTGCCGATCCCAAGGAAGTACACCATCCGGCCGGTCTCGAACAGCCGGCGCTCGAGATCCTTGGCCAGACTCTTCCGGTCGATGCCCTGGACTCCCGTGATGAGCACCAGCGCCGGCCGCTGCCGGTAGCGCTCGGCGCGCCGCTCGACCGGAATGTTGCTGGACTCCCACTTGTAATTGCGCAGCAGCACCTTGTCCCGCACCGAGGCCTGCGGATCGGGCAGCGCGGCACGTACGATCCCGCCGCCGCAGATCTCGTAGCCGTCCACGATGACGAACCGGCTGGTCGTCAGGCTCACGTCGGGAAGGTCGAACGCGATTGCCCGGCCCAGCTGCAGGGTGCACTCGGCGACCTCGTGCCGGTCCACCCGGTCGCTCCGCTCGTGGACGTCGAGGGTGAGCGCGTCGATGACCCGGTGGATCTGCTCGACGCGCACCGGGGCCCGCGCGGTGCCGAGCTTGAGCAGGTAGTCCTTGCCGGGGATGAACGGCTGCCGCCCCAGCCAGAAGAGGCTGGCCTGGAGGCGCGTGGTCACATGCGGCGCCGGCTCGGCGGCGAGCGTCGCGATCTCGCCGCGCTGTACGTAGATCTGCTCTCCCAGCGTGAATCCGGTGGCCTCTCCCGCGCGCGCCTGATCCGGAAGCGGGCGATTGAATGCCTCGATGGACCGGACCCGGCTGCGTTTGCCGGAGGGGAAAAAGACGACGTCATCGCCCACGTGCAGCACCCCGCCATCCACGGAGCCCGCGATGATTCTCCGGTCGTCGCCCTGCTGGGGAAACCGGTAGACGTCCTGGACCGGCATCCGGAAAGCCTTGTGCACTTCGGGTGCCCCGGGCGTGAACCGGTCGAGCTGCTCGAGCACCGTGGGGCCGGTATACCACGCCATGCGCTCCTCACGACGGGCGATATTGCTGCCCTCCCGTCCGCTCACCGGAATGAATCCGGCCGGGCTCACCCCGAGCTTTTCCAGGAACCGGCGGTATTCCTCCGCGATGCGCTCGAAGACGGCGCGGTCGAAGCCGACCAGATCCATCTTGTTGACCAGCACCGCCACCTGCCGGATGCCGAGCATGCTCATCAGGTAGCCGTGTCGAAGGGAATTCTGCTGCACGCCGTCCTTGGCGTCGATCACCAGGAGGGCCGCATCCGCCCGCGCGGCTCCGGTGATCAAGTTGCGCAGAAACTCGATGTGGCCGGGCGCGTCGATGATGATGCAGTGACGGGTGGCGGTCTTGAAGAACACCCGGGCCGCGTCGATGGTGATGCCCTGGGCCTGCTCGTCCTTCAGCGCATCGAGGAGAAACGCCCACTCGAACGGCTTCCCGGTCCGCGCGCAGGCGGCGCGCACCGCGTCGAGCTTGCCCTCCGGCAACGATCCGGTATCCGCCAGGAGGCGGCCGATGATCGTGCTCTTGCCATGATCGACATGACCGCCGATCACCAGGCTCAAGCGCTCCGGGGCCGGCGCGGAGATTGTCGTCACAGCGTTGCCGTTCACCGTGTCAATATCGTTGAGAGCGCCGGCCGGTCGCCAGCGATGAGAGGTCGGACCGCCAGATCAGCCACACCAGGAGACCCAGCACGGCGTACACCGCGAGGGGAAGGAGCGCGCCGCCGCTCGCCAGTGAAGGCGCGTAGGCCGCCGCCGTCTTGCGGAGCACGGTGAGGAGCGGCAACGAGGGGCCCTCGGTCACGAGCAGGCGAAGCGCGGTGGCGACATCCTCGCGCATCATGGAAACCGCCCACGAGATGAGCAGCGTCGGCGCGACGAGGACCAGGACCGCCCAGCGGGGCAGCGCGAAGAGCACCGGCACCAGCGCGAAGAACAGCAGCGGGACCGCCGGGACCATGTACCGCACCCCGGTGTTGAACTGGAGATGGGCAAACTGGATCGAGCTGCAGAAGACCCAGAGTGCGGCCGCGCCGAGGAGGGCAAAGACCAGCTCTGACCTGGGCGGAGTCCCCGGGCCGCGGCGGACGATCATCCCGGCCGGCGCGGCCAGCAGGATCGGGCAGAACGTGAACAACCCGTAGCGGAGGTCGAACAGATTCCGCCAGAGCAGGTCCGCCGTGGGCGGCGTGAACCCGTTCCACCCCAGCACGCTGTATTCGGTGGCCGGCATGTAGCGCTGGGCGGGAAACCACGGGCTGCCGAAGGCCGCCCACTGGTAGCCGAGCAGCAGCAGCACCGGGCCCATGGCCCCCAGCACGCAGGCGCCTCCGCGTCGAGCCGCCATCCGCAACCCTCCGCTTGCCCGGCCTTCCCAGAGCGCGCGAATGCCAAAAACCAGGGCGAGAGGCGCGGCGCTGTAATCGCATAGCAGGCCGAAACCGAGCAAGGCCCCCGCACCGAGCCAGCGGCGGTCCCGTTCCCCCGGATCGGTCGTGCCCGGCCACCCGACCGTTACCCAGGCGAACAGCACGGCGTGGGCGAGAAGGACATTCTGGTTGAGGAAGGCGCTGCGGAACCAGATCGGGGTCGCGAAGGCGTACAGCAGCGCGAATCCGAGGGCCCGCTTCTCGTCACCGAGGCGGAGCCGGAGAAACAGGAACACGACCACCGCGGCGAGCGCCCCGAGCGGCGCCATCAATCCGAGCTGGGTTGCGAACGCCGCGAGCGCCAGCTTCACATCGAGGCCTCGGGCCCGCATCTCGTTCATGAACCGCGTCCGGTTGGGCCGCGGATCGTCGTACGTCGCGGGCGGCTTGGGCAGGGCCAGCCCGGGCCGCAGCGCGAAGAGGCCGGCGACCAGGGGCCGGGAGAGCGCGTACGGAATGGCGCCCAGCAGCGAGGCCCCGGGGTTACTGTCGATATAGGCGCCCCGGCCTTCGATGCGAAACAGATCGGGATGCAGACCGAGGTAGGGATCAACCCGGAGGGAGAGGCGGTCGCCGATCGAGACGGCAAGATACGTTTCCCGCACGACATTCGAGGTGAGATGCGCCGCGTACACCAGCCACACGGTAAGGAAGAGCCGCCGAGCCGTCATCGCGCGTGCACGCGGACGAGGGAGCGCGAGATCGCAGCCGGATTGGACACCCCGGACATTCCCATCGCATACGCGAGCTCCTGCTGCAGAATCTCGACCACCCGCCGTACCCCTGGCGCCCCCGCCGCGGCGAGCCCCCAGGCCACGGGACGATCCACCAGCACCGCGGCCGCGCCCAGGGCAAGGGCTTTCAGGATGTCTTCGCCTCCGACGAACCCATTGGAGATGAGGACCGGAATCCGGCGCCCTACGGCGTCGGCCACTTCCTCGAGAATGAGGATCGGCGCCCGGCGTTCGTCATTCAGCACCACGGCGCGGGCGCCCGCATCCATGGCGTCGAGCGCAGCCTCCCGCCCGGCGACTCCCGAAACGAGCACCGGAATCCCCGACCCGGACAGCGCGCGCACCCGGCGCGCCCCCGTGGCGCGGCTCGCGACGGGCAGGACGATGGCCCGCGCGCCCAGCACCGACGCACGCTCCATCGTCCGGACCGGATCCCAGGTGACGGAATCCGCGAGGATCCACGGATCGGGTCCGACGCGGTCACCGGCTCGCCCGCCCTCGAACCCCGACTCTCCGATCACCGCGGTCGCGCCCGCCGCCTGTGCGCCGCGCAAGATCTGCTCGTCCCGGGCCGTGCCGGTATAGCTCGGGTGGGCGCCGACAACGATGGGCTCGTACATCGTCTGCCCGAAGAGCACGGCGTGGGCGTCGAGACGGGAGACGTCGGCAAAATGGTGGGGGACCAGCGTGATGCGGTCGAGCACCGCGGTCAACGCATCGTCGTTCGGACTTTGGCCCTCGATCGAGTCCCGATTCGCTCCCCGAGCGTCGACGACGGTCAGCCACTCCGAGGCCCGTTCCCGCTGAAGGCCCTCCTGCCAGTCACAGCCCGTACTCGCAAGCACCGGCGCACTGGCGCCGAGCGCCATTGCCCGGATCATGTCCCTGCGAGTCCACTGCGTGCTCATCGGAATTCCATTTGCACCAGCCGGGAATCCACCTCCCCCATCGACCGGGCTCCGCACCGGGCCATTGCCTGGATCAGCCCGGTGGTGAAGATCTCGAGCACTCGGTGCACCCCCGCCTCGCCGAACGCCCCCAGACCCCAGAGAATCGGGCGTCCCACCAGGACCGCGGCCGCGCCCAGAGCCCGAGCCTTCAGGACATCACTCCCGCGCCGGAACCCGCTGTCGACGAGGACGGGAATCCTCCCGGCGACTCGCTCCACGATGGATGGAAGCATTTCCATGCTCGCTGCGCATCCGTCCAGGACCCTCCCGCCATGATTGGACACCACGATGCCGGCGGCACCCGCCTCCAGGGCGATTTCAGCGTCTTCCGGAGCGAGGATGCCCTTGACCAGCACCGGCATGCCGGCCGTGGACGCCAGATCGAAAACCAACCTCGACGGCGAGGTTGGATAGCGCGGCCGCAGACCGTATCTCGATGGCGGCGTGGTGGGCTTCCGCGCGTCACCCCGGATCACGCGGACCCAGTGCCGCGCGGTTTCCACCAGCGCGCGGCGGAAGGTCTGCTCGTTCCGCACCCATCGGGCGATTCGACCTCCGTCCACCTGGAATGGAGAATCCACGGTGAGCACGAGGGCTTCGGCTCGCTGCGCCCGGGCCTCCTGCACCCGGCTTCCCTGCGACTCGGGGTACATCTGGGCCCAGAAGTGCCCATCGGCCTCCGGGGCCAGACGGGCCAGCGGCATCCCGAACTGGCTCACGGTGACCGTAATGCCGTGCCGCGTGGCCGCCCGATAGGTGGCGCGCTCTCCGTCGGGGTGGACATCGACCTGCCCCGAGGTCGGCGCCACGAGAATCGGATAGCGCATCTGTCGCCCCAGCAATGTCACCGAGGGATCCACCTCGGCCGGAGGGACCGGCGCGCCACGCGGCTTCAACGTGATCCAGTGGAAGGCCCGCTCGTTGCGCCGCATCGTGCGCTCGTCGCGGGCCCCGCCGGCCACGAATTGGTAGACCTGCGCCCGCACGCGGGCTCGCATGATCGCCTCGAACTCGAGCGTCTCGGTTATCTGTTCGGGAGTGCGCGCGGGCGCGCGGGTTGTCTGCATGGAGTCAGTGCGGCCGATAGATCACGAAGGCGTTGTAGAGCAGCCAGAGCGCGACGGCCGCCATCAGGGGCCGGTCGGTCAGAATCGTCTCCATCGGGCTGCCGAGGTCGCGCCGGTGGACGAGATAGAGGTAGCGGAAGACGCCGTAGAGCACGAACGGCGCCCCGTAGCTCAGCGCCTCCGAGCCCACCTTGGCCGCGGTTTCCGAGGTGAGCGAATACATCAGGTACGACACCAGGGTGACCGCGAGAAGCACCGAAGAGATCTGGTCCAGGAACGGTGCGCTGTACTGCGTCAGCACGCTCCGGTGGTCGGCCGACGCGTCTCCGAGTACCAGGAGCTCGTGGCGGCGCTTCGCAAAGCCGAGGTAGAGCGCCAACAGTCCGCCGCAGAGCAACAGCCAAACCGACGGGTGGACCCGGACGGCGGCCGCCCCGGTGAGCAGGCGGAGGAGGAAGAAGGTCGCGATGGCAAAGACATCCAGCAGCACCAGATGCTTGAGCCGCAGCGAATAGGCGATGTTCAGCGCCAGATACGCCGCGATGCAGAGGGCGGACAGCGGCGCGACCAGGGCCGCCCCTCCCAGTGCCGCCACGGCGAGAACCGCCGCGGCGGCATACGCCTGCCCCGTGGAAATCCGGCCCGCGGCGACCGGACGAAGCCGTTTCACCGGGTGGGCGAGGTCTTCCGCGCGGTCCACCACGTCGTTGAAAGCGTACACGCTGCTCGCCGCGAGGCAGAAGGCGCCGAACGCCAGCAGGGCGTCCAGCAGCAGCGCGCCCTCGGTCGCTTTCCCCGAGAAGAGCAGCGGCGCGAGCACGAAGCCGTTCTTGACCCAGTGTCGTGGCCGGAGCAATCGGAGCCAGTCGCCGATCATGCGGTCCCGCCTCCCGGAATTCGTGTCATGAAGCGACCCCTCGCTGTCCCGCGCGGAGCCGTGCCGCTTCGAATCCGTGCACCCGGTCGCGTTCCCCGCCCTGGAAGTACCGGCGCCAGAGGACGGTGAACCCGTGAGCGGCCAGGTACTCGTAAAAAACCCGGGAATCCACGAGTCGCTCGTGCACCTCGCCGATGATCACCCGCACATCGGCGAGGCGGGTCCCGAGACCCCGGAGCACGTCGAGCTCGCTCCCCTCCACATCCAGCTTCAGGAGGTCGACGCCGGGCAGCGCTGCGGTCTCCAGATAGTCCGCGAGCGCGATACACGGCACGGATTCCGTTCCGGGAGCGCCGGGTTCACCGCCGATGCTGTGCATGGCCCCATGCGCCGCCAGCTGCAGCGTGGCCACGCCGCTCTTCGCTCCAAGGGCGGCGCGGGTGACTCGGGCGTCGGTGACTGTCCCCAGGTTGGTCCGCAGATAGGCGAAGTTGACGGACGACGGCTCGAAGCAGTGCAGGTGCGCCCCTGGAAAACGACCCAGGAGCCAGGTCGCGGCCGCCCCGATGTTGGCGCCCGCATCGATGATCACCGGAGAGGCCGGCAGGGGCGACTGCACCGCATATTGGCCCTCGTGAAGAATCTCCGCAAGAGTGAAGATATCGCTGGGCCGCATGCGAAACGGCGCCCGCCGGAGCCCGATGCGAAGCAGGAGATCGAGGTCTTGATCGGGCATACCGGGGCGGAGCAATCGCGCGTAGCAGCGGATCAGGTGACCGGCTGTGCGAAGGTTGCCGGCGTACCCGGCGATCAGGTGCATCGCCTCGACGACGCGCCTGGACCTCTCGAGGAGCCCCACCGTCACCTGACCTTCGCGAGGGAATCGCCGGCGCCGAACCAGTATCCCACGACTTCGCCCAGCCCCCACGAGCACACGAAGACACCGAGAAGAGGCAGCGACCTGGCGACCAGCCCTCGCGGCACCCGCTTGATCGACAATCGCTGGAGCGTTCGATAGAGGAGCAGAGGCGGCAGGAGGAACGCCGCGGCCCCGTAGGCGAATCGCCTGACCGGCGAGGCACCCGCGACCCGGGCGCCCGCGTACGATCTGGCGTAGAGAAACCGCTGCGAAAGATAATCGCCGAAGGTGTAGTGCATCTTGTGTCCGACGATGAGGTCCCCTCGGCACCACAGCCCCCCTCCGTCCGATTTGATCGCGTCATGCAGCCGGTTTTCCCAGCCCCCTTCGGCGGTCACCGAGCGATACCTCTCCAGCACCGCTCGCCGATAGACCACGTTGTTTCCCGGAAGCCAGTCCGAGACGCCGGTCGGAAGCGGGGGCAGACAGGCGCTGTATTCACACAGGAAGCTCGCCCAGTCCACCAGGCCGTTCGTCGCCGCGTTCTCGATCGGGCCTCCCACGACATCGTGCCCTTCGGCCAGCGCGGTGAGCAGTTGTCGCCCCCAGCCGGGCGGGACTATAATGTGATCCTCGATCACCGCGACCGCCTCACCGCGCACCTCGCGAAAGGCTCGATCGCGCATCTGCGGAATGGTGGCGTCCGGCCCGGTGGAAAGCACCCGTACCTCCGGAAACCGCTGGCGCACCGTCGCCGGGAGATCGCCGCCGAGCCGGTCGACCACAAGCACCTCGAGGCGAATCGACGCCCGCAGCCGCTCGACCGCTTCCAGACAGCCGAGCAGATCCGACAGTCCGTTGACCGACGGTATGACAACGGACAACTCAGGCGAGTCCATGCGCTGCTCCCGATGATGTGATAGCGATGCCCCGGCTCTCCCTGATTCGATCCTACCCAATGGAGTGCGCATGAGAGTCGCGGTCGTAGGGGCTGGCGCCATCGGTCAACTGCGGGCCCGTTCCATACTGGCCGTGCCGGGCGCCTCGCTGGCCGGTGTCGCCGACGTGGACGACGCCGCGGCCCGCCTCGCGGCCGGTGCGTCGGGTGCCCGTGTCGAGCGTGATTATCGCCGCTTCCTCGACGCCCCCGACGTTGACGCGCTCATCATCTCGACACCGGTCGGCCTCCATGAGGACATGATCCTCTCGGCGCTGACTGCCGGCAAGCACGTACTGGTCGAGAAACCCCTTTCCAATTCGCTCGAATCGTGTCGCCGGATCCACCAGGCCGCCACCGGCTCGAAATGCGTGGTGGCGGTGGGGTTCAATCACCGCTACTACCGTGCCATGAAATACCTGAAGGCCGCGGTGGACGAGGGGCTGATCGGAACCCTCGACACCCTTCGGGTCTTCGGGGGCCACGACGGGCTTCACAATTTCCGGGCCGACTGGATGTACCAGGGCGCGCTCTCCGGCGGCGGGGCGATGATGGATGTCGGGCTGCACATGACCGACCTGGCGCGCTTTGTTCTCGGGGAGGTGCGGGAAGTGTACGGGGTGGCGGCCGGCAACGTGTGGAAGGTCGCCGGGTCGGAAGATCGGGCGCTGGCCATCTTCAAGGGTGTGTCGGGAGCGAGCGCCTTGTACGAGGCGACCTGGAACGAGTGGCAGGGCTATGAGGTGTCGCTCGAGGCATACGGTGAGAAGGGCATGGTGCGAGGATCCTATGCACCGATGTCGAACCTGCTCATCACGCAGACCCACCCCGGGGCCCCTCGTCGAAGGACGACGCGCCGATACCTCGATCTGATCGTGAAGGAAAAGGTGCAGGGCTGGCAGAGCACGACGTTGACCACTTTCCAGGAAGAGCTGACCGATTTCCTGCGGAGGCGGGATGGAGCCACGGTCCCCCTCGCCGACACGCTGGACGGGCTTCGCGCGGTGGAGATCGCCCAGGCGGTGTATGCCTCGACCCGAACCGGAGCGGCGGTCACGATTGGCTGACCGGAGCGAAGCCCTGCGCCTGTCGGTCGTCGTAACTCTGGTGGACGGCGGCGAGCAGCTCAGGCGCTGCCTCGCGGCCCTGGCGCGACAAACCGGCGCTCCCGCGCTCGAGGTGCTGATTCCCTACGACGACACCGTGGGAGACCTCGCCGAGACGCGGAGGGAATTCTCCGGGTTCACCTTCATGCCCCTCGGACCCGTTCGCACCGAACGAAGCGCCAGCTCCCCGGCGGGTCAGCACGAGCTCTTCGATCGGCGCCGCGCTGCCGCCCTCGCGGCCGCTACCGGCGACCTCGTCGGGATGCTCGAAGACCGGGGGGTGCCCCGCCCCGAGTGGGCCCGCACGATGCGGGAACTGCATGCCCGGCTTCCCCACGAGGTGATCGGCGGCGCCGTCGACTGGGCCGGCCGCGGCATCCTGAGCTGGTCGGTCTATGCCTGTGACTTCACCCGGTACGAATCGGTCAATCCGGCGGGACAGCGGGCGTTCGTCACCGACGTGAACCTGTGCTACAAACGCCGGGCGCTCGACGCGACCCGACCACTCTGGCAGGAACGCTACCACGAGCCCCGGGTGCACGACGCCGTGCGCCGGGAGGGAGGGGTTCTCTGGTTTGCGCCCGAGGCAGTCGTTGACGAGGCCCGCTCGGGACTCCGCATCTCGGCACTCCTCGCCGAGCGATTCGCCTGGGGCCGCCTCTACGCCGCCATTCGGGTGGCCGATGCCCCGGCATCCCGCCGGGCGCTCCTGGCGCTCGCCACCGTGCTCCTTCCCGCACTCCTCTACCTGCGAATCTTCCGGCGGCATGCTCGCCGGACCCCGGCCCGTCTGCTCGGCGCGACCCCGGCCCTGCTCCTGCTCCTCATCGCCTGGAGTGTGGGCGAATGCGCCGGTTACATCACCGGCGATCCCTAGGAAACCTCTGAACAAGTCCCTGCGTGCCACCGGGCCGGCGAGCGCTCCCGGAGCTCACCTCGGGCGGGCTGGCTCGGAGTGCTCGACCAGGTGGCCCACAGATCACACAGATGAACAGACCGGATGGTTTCTGGCAAAGGATTCCTCGCGTGGCGCCGAGCCATCGGTTTTCTATCGGTGACATCTGTGGGCCCCCGGTCATCGGACATCGTAGTCCACCGGCAGGATCGCGTGAGAGTCTGCTCAGCTTCGGCCCTCCGGACCGCGCGATGACCGCTTGCAGAGATTCCCTAGCCCTTACCGCCCCCGGTAGAGCAGACGATAGAGGAGCGTCTCGCCTCGCTGGGACATCCGCACCGCCGTCCGGAACGAGCCGGGTGCCAGCGTCGGCAATTTGACCGATCGGACCCCGCCGAGATTGGCCCCTGCCACATCCGTCAGATACTGATCTCCGATCATCACGGTTGTCTCCCTCTCACACCCCAGCTCCCGCACAGCGTACTCCGTCAGCGCGGCGCTCGGCTTGCGAATGACCCGGGCACCTTCCGCCAGCCGGGTCGTGAGTTCCTCGGCGGTCCAGGAGTCCGCCCCTCGATCCAGCTTTCGATAGAGCGTCGTGCCGCCACGCTGGTAGGCCCGCAGAATGGGAAGGTCGGGGAACATCGTCCCCAGTTCTCGAAACCGGGCTTCCCCCGCGTTGGAGAGGATCACGTGCTGGATACCGGGAACGGCAAGGAGCGCGGTGAACGCCGCCTCCGCTTCGGGAATCAGTTCGGGCCGGCGGTCCCCGGTGAGGGTGCCATCCACATCCCACACCAGGCCGCGGATTCGCTCCCGGCGCAGGAACTCCGGATCGAGCGCACTGAGACCCGGCAACTCCCAGGTCGGCCGCATCTGCCGGATCAGCTTCAGCAACCGCGGCGCCGATTGGACGAACGTCGCGAACGCCGACTCCCCGCTCGCGATACGGTTCATACCGCCAGCTCCGGCCGCGCGCCCCGGCGAAACCGCACTCCTCCGAGCAGAGTGAGGATCGCGCCATACGCCAGCGCACCCAGAACCACCGAGCCCCACCAGGGAGCAGTCCGCGTCACCACCAGCACGAGCGCCATGGCCACGCCCGCGACGGCGGTGCGCCAGAACCGCCGCGAGGACGTGAACGGGAGGCCTGCCGCGCTGGAGTATCCCAGTACCACGGCGGTGCGGATCGCCTCGGTGAGGAGCGTCGCCACGGCGGCCCCCGTCATCCCCCATCGGGGAATCAGCGCGACGTTGAGCAGCAGGTTGAGTCCGGCGGCTACCATGACCGTTCGCAGCAACTGCCCCTGCCGGTCGTGCGAGACCAGGACCGCCTGCGCCACGTTCCGGAACAGTGCGAGCGGAATCGACCAGATCAGGATCGAGAGCGCGAGGGCCGCCCGCTCGTAGCCGTCGCCGAACAGCACCGCAATGAACTGATGGGCGAGAAGACATCCGCCAATCGCGACCGGGAAGGCGCCGGCGAAGACCTGGGCCATCGCACTGTCATGGAGTCGCCGCTCATCCGCCGGGACGCTCCGGAGCCGCGCCAGCACCGGAAGCAATCCCATCGAGTAGGACACGCCGAGGTTGAGAAAAAAGCTCACCAGCGTGTAGGCCACCGCGTAGTAGCCGACGCTGGCCGAATCGCGGAAGACCCGGAGGAAGAGGAAATCGCTGTTGAAGATCGCGAGGCCCAGCAGCGCGTGCAGCACCAATGGCCAGGATCGCCGGAACACCGACGCGACGACGTCGGTGCGGAGTGAGACCCCGAGCGCCGCGGCCCCGTCCGGAAGGAGCCGAAGCAGGATGAATGCGCCGGCGCTCTGGCCGATCACCTGGGCGAGCGGTGCGCCCGCGGCGTCCCCCGGGCCCCGGACCAGCAGCACGATGAGCACCGCGGTGAGCGCCTCGGTGCCGACCCGCACCAGCCCCACTCGTCCGGCCCGCTCGAGCCCCAGGTGCACCCACTGAGTACCGAGTGCGACTCCCCCCAGCGTGAGGGCGTACCCCGCCAGCAAAGCGCCATCGGGCTGAGGAAGGAGGAAGAGCCCGGCGCCGGTCACGATCACCACCAGGATGGCCGCCACCACGAGTCGGGCAACGAGAATCGACGGGAGGAATCCAGCGATCCCCGAGGGCTGGCGCGCCACATCGGAAACGCCGAGCATCTCGATGCCGCAGTCGGTCACGCACGCCAGGTACAGGAGTATCGCGGTGGCGAGGGCGATGGTGCCGTAGACGTCGGCGCCGAGACGGCGGGCGAGATACGCGGTGGCGCCGAAGGCGATGAGCCGGGCGACCGCCTCCCCCGTTCCCAGCTTGAGAAAGCTCCGGCCCACCGCAGCATCGTGCCGGGGCTCGGTGGATTCGGTCACCATCCGGTTCGGGCCCGGGCGGCCGGGTCGCAGTGGCGCTGCATTCGGTGGATAATACCGCAGGATCCGGACCATGGAACGAGGCTTGCATTATGGTGTGGGATTCCCAGTCGAGGTGGTAATGCAGGCTTCGCCGGCTCCCGCGCCGAGATTCTCTCCGAGTGGTCTGCCCGTGGCGGCGTTGCTGCTGCTCGGGTTGGTTCTCCGCCTCATCCACCTGGGCAGCGGACTCTGGTACGACGAGATTCAAACCCTGGTGGAATACGCACGCTTGCCGATGGGCCGCATCCTCACCGAGTACCCCACCACCAATCACCACCTGCTGTACTCGGTGCTCGCGCGAGCGAGCACCGGCCTCCTGGGAGAATCCGGTGCCGCGCTGCGCCTCCCCGCGGCGCTGTTGGGCACCGCGAGCCTCTGGGCATTCTGGCGGCTGGCGCTCAAGGTCACCGACCGGCGCGAAGCGCTGCTGGGCACGTTGCTGCTGACCGTCTCCTATCACCACGTGTGGTTTTCCCAGAACGCCCGCGGGTACTCGGGATTACTGCTTTTCACGCTGCTCGGAACCACGGCCTTCCTGCGGCTGCTGGAGGATCCCCGCGCGGGCTGGCCCGCCCTCGCCTGGTATAGCGGGTGCATGGCGCTCGCCGCCTATATTCATCCCACCGCAGTGGCCCTTCCGGCGGCCCATGCAATCCTGCTGGGAGCGCTCGCGGTGACCTCGCGAAAGGCCGGTGCCCGCGCGCTCTGGCGCCCAGCCGCCGGCCTGCTGCTGGCGGGCTGCCTGGCACTCCTGCTCTACGCACCGGTGCTCGGGCAGGTGGTGAAGACAGTGACGGCGGGTAATCCGCAAGGAGCCGAGACCGCCTGGAAGAGTCCGGTGTGGCTGCTGCTCGAGACGGCGCGCGGCCTGAGCGTGGGGCTCCCCGGCGGGTGGGTCACGCTGGCGTCCGGAGTGGTCGTCTTCGCAGCCGGCATGGCGAGCTTCTTTCGCAAAAGCCCGGCACTGCTCTGGCTCCTCATCGGGCCTGCGCTCGTGACGGCGGCGATCGTCCTGGCCCTGCGCCACAATCTGTGGCCCCGGTTTTTCTTTTTCAGCGCCGGTTTCGCCGTGCTGATTGCCCTGCGGGGCGGTTTCGCTATTGCCCGGACGCTCTTTCGCGCCCGCGGGCCGGCGCTCGCGACCGCCGGCGCGATCCTCGCCGTCCTGACGAGCGCCGCCATGCTGCCCCGAGCGTGGCGTCCCAAACAGGATTTCGAGGCGGCGGCGCGCTTCGTGGATCGGGAGCGATCGCCGGAAGACGCCGTCGTGACCGTGGATCTCACCGTCTTTCCGTACCGGGAATGGCTCGGACGCGACTGGGACGTGGCACGCAGCGAAGCCGAGCTCGAAACGATCGAGCTGGGCCACCGGCGTACCTGGCTGGTGTACACTTTCCCGGTTCGCCTGCAGGTGGTGCAACCGGGCATCTGGAATCGCCTGACGGCCCGTTATCGTCCCGCCGCCGAGTTCCCCGGTACGGTCGGAGGCGGCGCCATCGTGATCATGGTGTCACCCCCGACTCCTCCAGCGCGCTGAGGATTCCGTGATCGAGAACGTCTTGGCCGATGAGCTCGTGGGAATCACCCGCGCCGTGAGCGTCGTGATCCCCGCGTACAACGAGGGAGAGCATGTTGCCGGACAGGTGATCGCCGTGCGTGAGGTGCTGGCGCGGAGCGGCTGGCCGTTCGAGATCATCGTCGTGGACGACGGCTCCACCGACCGCACCGCAGCCGAGGCCGACTCGACAGGGGCTCGGGTGCTCCGGCGACCCAGGAACCGCGGCTACGGCGCGGCGATCAAGCTCGGAATCCGCCACGCGAAGCACGACTGGATTCTCATCACCGATGCCGACGGCACCTACCCGGTGGAAGCGATTCCCTCGCTCCTCGCCGCCGCGGAGCGGAACGAGATGGTGGTGGGCGCCCGGATCGGCAAATCGGTGAGTATTCCGCTGGCGCGCCGGCCGGCCAAGTGGTTTCTCACCCGGTTGGCGAGCTACCTGGCCGGACAGCGATTGCCGGATATCAACTCGGGGCTCCGACTGATTCGTAAATCCCTGGTCGAGCGCTACGAGGTCCTGCTGCCCGATGGCTTCTCCTTCACCACCACCATCACCCTCTCGGCGGCCTGCAACGGGCATTCCGTCGGCTACCTTCCCATCGACTATCACGCGCGCCTCGGAGAATCGAAGATCCGCGCCCGGCATGCCTACGATTTCACCTTGTTGATCCTGCGCACGATCGTGTTCTTCAACCCGCTCAAGATCTTCATCCCCTTGGGCGCGCTGGTGGCCCTGGCGGGGCTGGCCAAGTTTGCCTACGACTTCACCGTCGGCAACCTCTCGGAGAGCGCTGTCCTCGCGTTGCTCGCCGCGCTGATTATCTGGGCGGTCGGCCTGCTGGCCGATCAGAATTCCCGCTTCCTGGGCCGCCGGTGAAAACCTGGGCTCGGGCCGCCGTCAGCATCGCGCTGCTCGGCCTGCTGTTCTATCTGCTTCCCCTCTCCCAGGTCAAAGACGCGCTGGGGCGCCTTCCACCCACCGTCTGGCTCGGCGTGCTCACCGGTTTTCTCCTCGGCCACGCGCTCGGGATCGGAAAATGGCGCTTGTTCGTGAACGCCGCGCGCGGCCGCCTCGGGCGGCTGGACGCGACGCTGTGCTACTCGGCCGGGCTCTTCGCCAACCTGTGCCTGCCGAGCATCGTGGGAGGTGATCTCCTCCGGATGGGCCTGGCCGGCAAGCTCTCCCGTCGGCCGGAGGCGGCGTTGTGGGGCGGCGTCATGGACCGGGTGACCGACCTCCTCTCCCTCGCGATCCTGGTGACCGCTGGCGGCCTGCTGGTCCGGACGAGTGCGACGGGATGGCTTGGGCGTGTGCTCACCGTGGCGGCGTTCGTGATCGCGGCCCTCGCGGTGCTCGTCCTCCCCTTCGTCATTCGCCGTCCCCTCGCGCGGTGGCCAAAGCGACTGCGGCGGCCGGTCGGGCGCGGACTCGTGGGACTCCGCCAGCTCTGGCGCCGCCCCGGAACCGCCGCCCTCGGTCTCGCCCTGTCGCTCACCATCCAGGGAAGCTTCGTCCTGCTCAACGCCTGGCTGGGCCGGAGCGTCGGCATCAACGTCGACCTGGCGGTCTGGTTCCTCGTGTGGCCGCTCGCCAAGATCGCGAGCCTGATGCCCATCAGCCTTGGCGGCCTGGCGGTGCGCGAGGCCAGCCTCGCTGCGCTCCTGCTACCCTTCGGAGTCCCGGTGGCGCAGAGTGTCGTCTGCTCGCTCCTCTGGCAGACGGTCTTGATCACCGGCGGGCTCGCGGGTGGCGTGATCTGGCTGGTGCTGCATCGGACCCGGCGCATCACCTTCCGCGCGACCGGCGGTCACCTCACCGTTTCCCGCACGGGGAGCGAGTGAGCCGAATCGCGCCCCGCGTCCTCATCCTGGGTGCGGGTCCCGCGGGAGTCGGCGCGGCCTACCGGCTCCGCCTGCGGGACGCCGCGCGCGTCACCGTCCTCGAACAGCAGACCCGGCCCGGAGGCAATGCCGGGAGCTTCGACTTCGGAGGGATGCGCGTCGACTACGGCAGCCACCGCCTGCATCCTGCCTGCGCAGCCGACATCATGGCCGACATCCGGCGGTTCCTGGGCGACGACCTGCTGGACCGCCCGCGACACGGCCGCATCGGTCTCCGGAACAAGTGGATTCATTTCCCGCTCAAGCCCGCGGATCTGGTGCTGCGGCTCGATCGCGGGTTTGCGCTGGGGACGCTCCGCGACATGCTGGTCAAGCCGTTCCGCCGCGGCGGCTCAGGGGAAAGCTTCGCGGATGTTCTGCTGGCGAGTCTGGGCCCGACGATTTGCAACTCGTTCTACTTTCCCTATGCGCGAAAGATCTGGGGGCTGCCCCCCGAACAGCTCTCCGCGATCCAGGCTCGGCGGCGCGTCTCGGCCGGCTCCTTCGCGAAACTCGCGCGGAAGGTTCTCTCCCAGGTTCCCGGCTTCAAGCCGGCCGGCACCGGACGGTTTTTCTACCCCCGCCACGGCTACGGGCAGATCAGCGAGGCCTACGCGTTCGCCGCCGTGAGCGCCGGGGCGGATATCCGATACGGCCGCCGGGTCGTTTCCGTGCTTCCACCGGCCGGGGCCTCGGAGCCATGGATCGTCGAAGCGCAGGCCGGGGAGACAACCGAGAGGCTGGAGGCGGAATACCTCTGGTCCACCATCCCGGTCAGCATCCTGGCGCGGCTGCTCGGCCCCGCCGCGCCGGGCGAAGTGCACCAGGCTGCCGCGGCGCTCGAGTATCGCGCCATGATCCTGATCTACCTGTCGCTCCCCGTCACCCGATTCACTGAATACGATGCGCACTATTTCCCGGGCAAGGACCTGCGCATCACCCGACTCTCCGAGCCGAAGAACTATTCCGACCTCGGCCTCCCCGCGGGTGGAACCGTGCTCTGCGCCGAGTTGCCCTGCAATCCGACCGATCCCTGGTGGACCCTGGACGACGCCGACCTCGGCCGACTGGTCGCGGAGGATCTGGCCGGAGCGGGCATTCCGCTCCCGGTGCCGGCGGCGGATATTCACGTGCGCCGGCTGCGGCAGGCCTACCCGATCTACCGCACCGGATACGAGCGCAGGTTCGGCCTCCTCGACGAATGGGTGAACGGGGTGCCGCGCCTGCTGAGCTACGGACGTCAGGGGCTGTTCGCCCACGACAACACCCACCACGCGCTCGCGATGGCCTACGCCGCCGTGGATTGCCTCGAGAACGGAACCTTCGACGCCGCGCGCTGGGCCGGATACCGCACGGTCTTCGAGACCCACGTCGTCGAGGACTGAGGGAGCACTCCGCGATGACCATTCTGGTGACCGGCGCTGCCGGATTCATCGGCAGCACCCTGACCGACGCCCTGCTGGGCCGGGGCGAAACCGTCGTGGCCGTCGACGACTTCAACGACTACTACGACCCGGCGCGCAAGCGTGCGAATGCCGATTCGTTCCGGCACCATCCAAAGGCCCATCTCTACGAAATGGACATCCGGGATGCGGCCGGGATCGGGCGCCTCTTCGCGGAGCACCGGCCCCGCGCCGTGGCGCACCTCGGCGCCTACGGCGGGGTCCGGTACTCGATCGGCCGCGCACCGCTGTACACCGAAGTCAATTTCCTCGGCACCGTCAACCTGCTGGAGGCAGCGCGGCATCACGGAACCGGGGTCTTCGTGTTCGCATCCACCTCCTCGGTGTACGGGAACACCACCCGGCTGCCGTTTCTCGAAACCGATCCGTGCAATCTTCCGCTGGCTCCCTACCCCGCGAGCAAGAAAGCCGCGGAGCTGATGGGCTACACCTACCACAACCTCCACGACCTGAATTTCACCGCGTTGCGTTTCTTCAGCGTCTACGGACCGCGCGGACGGCCCGACATGATGCCCTTCATGGTCACCGACCGGATCGTCCGCCGGGAGGAAATCACCCTCTTCGACGCCGGCCGGCTGCGGCGCGACTGGACCTACGTGGACGACGTCGTCGCCGGTGTGGTCGCGGCACTCGAGCGGCCAATGGGGTACCAGATCATCAACCTGGGCCGGGGCGAGCCGGTCCTCATGACCGATTTCGTCGCCATCATCGAAAACCTGGTCGGAAGGAAGGCGATACTTTCCACGCCTCCGGCCCCCGACAGCGAGCCGCAGGTCACCTTTGCCGACATCGGCCGCGCCCGCCAACTCCTGGACTACCAGCCGGACACTCCGGTCGACACGGGTCTCCGTCGCATGTGGGAGTGGTACCGTCGCGACGTGATGCGCTGACCCGTACTCCGGCTTTCCGCTCCGGAGACCCGAGACTATTCTTGGGCATCCCTCGACCCCCACTTTGCCGATGCGCGCAATAGTCAAACCCGGGCCCGGCCCGGGCATGGAGCTCCGCGACGTGCCGACGCCCGGGTACGGGCCGAGCGACGTGCTGATCCGGGTCCATGCCGCAGGTGTGTGCGGGACGGATCTGCATATCTGGGAGTGGGACGCCTGGGCCAGCGGCCGCCTGAAGCCGCCGGTCACCATCGGGCACGAGTTCGCCGGTCGTATCGAAAACCTCGGCTCCGAGGCCCGGGCGGAGGGTCTGTTGCAGGTCGGCGATCTCGTCACGGCCGAAGGTCACATCGTGTGCGGCCATTGTCTGCAATGCCGCACCGGCAACAGCCACCTCTGCGTTCGAACCCGGATCATCGGGGTGGACCGCGACGGCGCCTTCGCCGATTTCATCGCGATGCCGGCTTCCAACGTCATGAAGCTCGAGGGCATTCCGGTCGATATCGGCGCGATCATGGATCCCCTCGGGAACGCGGTGCACACCGTGCTCGAGGGCGGCAACGTCCCCGGCAGCACGGTCTTTGTTCTGGGATGCGGGCCGATCGGCTGCTTCGCGTGCGGCGTGGCAAAAGCGGCGGGTGCGTCGGTGGTGATCGCCAGCGACCTCAACGACATGCGCCTCGATCTGGCCCGACAAATGGGCGCCGGCGTCACGCTCAACCCGTCCCGGGATGACGTGCTGGGAAAGATTCGGGAGCTCACCGGGGGCGATGGCGCCGACCTGGTCTGCGAAATGAGCGGGCACCCCGCCGGCCACGCGCAGGCGTTTGCCGCGGCGCGGCGCGGCGGCCGGGTGAATCTCCTCGGCACGCCGAGCCGCTCCACCGAGGTGGACTTCGCCCGGGACATCATCTTCAGGGGATTGACCCTCTACGGCGTCACCGGGCGAAAGATGTATTCGACCTGGCACCAGATGTCCCGCTTCCTCCGAAACGGGCAGCTCGACCCGCGCCCGGTCGTCACCCACCGCTTTCCGCTCGAGGGCATCGCAGCGGCCATCGCCGTGATCAAGGACGGCAAGGCGGGGAAGGTGATCCTGGAGATCGCGTCATGACCGCGCCGCTCGAGACCCGCCTCCGGGAGCAGCTCGCCACGTTCCGGCACGACGGCGTCTACAAGACTCTCACCTATCTCGAGGGGCCGCAGGGTCCCCGGGCGCGAATGGAGGGTCGGGGCGAGGTCATCATCCTCTCCTCCAACAATTACCTCGGTCTCTGTACCGAGCCGGCGGTGATCGCGGCCGGCCAGGATGCGCTTACCCGCTACGGCGCGGGCACCGCGTCGGTGCGCTTCATCTGCGGCACCTTCACCATTCACCGCGAGCTCGAAGCGGCGCTCGCGGGACTGGTCGGAACCAGCGCCTCCTTGAGCTTCGTGAGCTGCTGGAACGCCAACGAGGCGCTCCCCGGCACGGTACTGACCGAGAAAGACCTGGTGCTGAGCGATCAACTGAACCACGCATCGATCATCGACGGCATCCGCCTGGCCAAGGCGATCACCAGGTGTCAGACCGGCGTCTATCAGCACGGGGACCTCGCCGACCTGGACGCGAAGCTGTCGCTCGCGCGCGACCGCGAGGTGAAGATGGTGATCAGTGACGGGGTGTTCTCGATGGAGGGCGCCATCGCCAACCTTCCCGGGCTGCTCGAAGTGTGTCGCAAGCACCGGGCGCTTCTGGTGATCGACGACAGCCACGCCACCGGGGTCCTGGGAACGACCGGGCGCGGCACCGCCGAGCACTACGGAGTGCTCGGTGAGGTGGACGCGATCACGAGCACCCTGGGGAAGGCCCTCGGCGGCGCGGCGGGTGGCTTCGTGGCCGGGTCCGAGGCCCTGTGCGACTATCTGACCCAGCGAGGCCGGCCTCAGCTCTTCAGCAACGCCCTTCCCTGCACCGTCGCGGGCAGCGCGCTCGCCGCCGTTCAGTTCCTCCTGGCACATCCCGAACGGGTGACCCGGTTGCGCGAGAATACCAGCTACTTCAGGCAAGGCCTCATCGAGCTGGGTTACCAGCCGCTCCCCGGGGAGACCCCGATCATTCCGGTGATCATCGGCGAGACCGCCGACGCGATTCGACTGAGCGAGGCCTTGCTCGACCTTGGCGTTTTCGTGACGGGATTCGGCTACCCGGTGGTTCCGCAGGGGACCGCGAGGGTGCGCTGCCAGATCTCGGCGGCCCACTCGCGGGACGACCTCGATGAGGCGCTACGGGCCTTCAAGAACGCGGGCCGCCGGCTCGGATTGGCCTGAAGGGGAGGTTCCCGCCCTTCTGGCCTTTTGCCGAAAGGATGCGAATCGGGAGGGCGGGACCGGCGGACGCGGTGCAGCCCCTTGCCGTGCCGCCCGGGTAAGCCTTCCGGTCGATTGTGATATCTTGTTATAGATCAAAGAGATACCGAACTGTAACGGGACCAGTGGGTGTCCGTTTTGGGGCTGATACCCGGCGCCGGCGTCCCAATTTCCCGGCGAGCACGGGGTTTGCCGTGGAGCAGTCGGACCGAGGCGGCTTTCGCCGCCATATCCACATCACCGAAAACTCTCGCAGAACACCGACTTCTCGTTCGGAGGCAGGCACATGCGCATCCCCTCCCGGATTCTCCCGTTCCTCGCGATCGTGGCTGTGATTGCGCCGCATTCGGCCCAGGCCCAGACGGCGCAATCCAGTCGGGCGCCGGTCGCCGAGGTTCGCGACAACCGGTTCAAATGGTTCTTCGGCGCCTCGGGCGGCGCGATGTTCTTCGAGACTCAGGGCCAGACACAGAGCGGGATACCCGCGGCCGGCGCGCACATCGCCGTGGTGTCGCGGCGCGGCGGGCTGATGCTCGGAATCGACGAGGGATTCGGGAGCAACGAGCCCACCCGGTTTCTCGACCCGAGCGATAACTTCAACGTGCGCGCGGTCACCTTCGACCGGATCCGCCGCTACGGATTCACGATGACCGGGTATCCGGTGCGCGGCATGCTGGAGCCCTACATCGGGTTGGGGTTTGGCCTCACCCAGGTCGTGAATCCCGAGGTGCAGGGAGTCTTCGCGTCGCAGGACGCGGCCGCGACCAGCGAATTCTTTGCGAAGGAAGTTTCCGCAAACGGGTACGCATCGCTCATGGCGGGCGTGCAGTTCCGCGTCGGCCGCCTCGCGGCGTTCGGACAATACCAGATCAACACACCGCCGGCGCAGGAACACCTGCTCCGGGGGCCGATGCACATGCTTACGGGCGGACTGCGGTTCTCGCTCGGAAGCTCAAAGCAGGAACTGAAGGGCGGCGGATACTAGGGCACGTTCCTTCGGAGCCCGCCGGCCGGGTCCCGGCGGGCTCGATCAGAAAACGAAGCGGCCAGTCCGCCGCCTTGCTGATCCCGATTCGCGGCGTCACCAGCACGGGGCGGGTTTCCCGGCCCGCTCCGACCACCAGCACGTCTGAGCCCCGCATGGGCACGCCGTCGAGCGCATCCGAGATCGACAGCGCCTGACAGAGTTTGCCCGGACCGTTGCTCAGGTCTCGATCCCTCGCACCGCCCCGCCGCCCCCGCATCGTCTCGACTCCCTCTGCCGGCAGGATTGCGCGCAGCAGCACCGCGCCTCCCGGCCCCGGCCCCTCACAAACAAGATTCGCGCACCAGTGGATCCCGTACGATCGGTAGACGTACCAAGTCCCCGGGGTAGCGTAGAGGCTCGCGTTCCCGCGATGAAGCCGGCCCCGGTACGCGTGAGATGCCGGATCGTCCCGCCCGAGATACGCTTCCGTTTCGATGATCCGCCCCGACGCGCGGGCACCGCCGAGGGTTGAAATGATCGTCGCCCCGAGAAGGTCCTGGGCTACGACCTCGGCGGGGCGACGGAAGAAGGAAATCGGGAGCGGCTTCACCCCGGTTTCTTGGCGCGGGGGCGGGCGCGCTTCTTCGGCGGGGCCGCGTCGGGAGACGCGGCCGCTTTGGCGGTGCGGGCGCGCGGTGCCCGGGCTGCCTTTGCCGCTTCGGGCGGAGGCGCGTCGGGCGGCACATCGTCATCCACGCGCACCACTCCGATCAAGGGCAGCTCGAGCGGGCGGATCGGCGCGCGAGACCCCCGTCGGAACCGGAGCGCTGCGGGGCTGCGCGCTGCGGGCTCTCCCACCGGGGCGGCGGCGGGTGCCGCGCCATTCCCGTCCGAGACGGGCAGGTCGGGCCGCGCTGCCACCGCTCGCGCAAAAGACAGATCGGTCTTGTGCGGGGAGACCTCGAAGCTCTCGTCACCGAGCTTCCTCACGTCGGCGATCTCGGCATCGTTGGCCTGCTTCAGGAATCGCGCGAAGCGGCCGGGCTCGAGCAATGGATCTTCCCGGCCCAGCAGCGCTGCCATGCGCGCCCGGACCGCTTCGCCCCCTACCGGCAATGGCAGCTCGCCCATCGCCCGAGTGAGAAGCTGGAATGCCGCGGCCAGGCTGAGCTGTGCGCCCTGGGGCGCGCCCGCCACCACGTCGGCTGCCTTCTCCCGGGGCGATTCGTCTCCGCGGGGGCGGCCCCTGCCGCGGCCCCGGCCGCGCCGACCCCGCGGCTCCTCGGGACGACGTTCGGGCCCCTCGACCTTCGGAGTGGGGGACGCGCCCCGGCCGCTCGGGGCCGGGCCACGGCGCCGGCCCGGGGCCTCGGCCCTCGGGCCACCTCGACCGGACCCCTCGCCCTGTGGGCTCGGGGTGGCACCCGTCGCAATGGGTGCCACTTCAAACTGCCCATTGTCGAGCTTCGAGACTTTGAGCAGGCCCTTGTTCCCCGCCTCCGAGACGAACTTGCTGAAGCGATTGAAGCCTGCGTTCCGCTCGTCGAAGTTCGGGTCGATCTGCTGCATGACCTGCTTGAGCCGGTCCGATCGCATCACGTCGCCGTTGCGAGCCATCTGCTGGACCGCTTCGCCCACCAGCTCCCAGGGGTCGCGCTGTGCCGAGGGAGTATCGGCCTCCTTGGTCAGCCCGGCCAGATCGCTGTACGAGTAATACTCATCGCAGTTCTGAATCAGGAGGTCGCTCGCCGACTCCCGGATTCCCACGCCGATGACGTATTTCCCGTATTCCTTGAGCTTGAGCACCAGCGACGAGAAGTCGCTGTCGCCCGAGAGGAGGATGAAGGTACCGATCTCCGGACGGGTGAAGACCAGCTCGGTCGCATCCACCGCGAGGCGGATGTCGGTCGCATTTTTCTTGTTGGTTCCGAAGGCCGGTGCAAAGATCAGGTCGATCGAGGATTCGGACAGCGGCACGATGTACTGCGGGTATCGGCGCCAGTCGGCATAGGCTCGTTGCACCGCCACCTTGCCCTTGATGATGTCGCTATTGAGCAATGTCCGGAGTTCTTTGGTGAGATCGCTCCGGATTCCCAACGTGACGTTATCAAAGTCGATGAGGAGGGCCGCGTGGGGTGCGTGGTGCACATGTGCCGTGGGGGGGGTATGCGCGATGGGCGCTTGGGCGGCCTGTCGGCCAGCCCGATGGGTCGGATGACTCACGTTGTTCTTGCTCTCCGGGCCCCGCCCCATTCGAGCTCCCGCCGCTTCCCGGACCACGATCGCGGTCAAGGAACTCGGCAGGGAGCACGCGGGGGAGGAGCCGCATCTGTTTCGGATTCCGGTCCGGCCCCATTGGCCAACCGGTCGTCCGAGAGAAGAAGTTAGCTAAGTCGTTGGGGCGACGGTAGTGCGGCTCTCGAGGAGGGCGGCGATAACACGCTCCCCGGCTCGGCCGTCCCAGCCTTCCGGCTGGCCGGCATGGAACCATCCCCTGGCACGGCGAGCCAGCAGGTCCACCACCGCCTCGTCAATCGCCGCCCGCCGCGAGGCGACCAGCCGGTTGGTGCCTTCGGTAATGGTCACCGGTCGTTCGGTGCTCGGCCGCGCGGTCAGACAGGGCACTCCGAGAACCGTCGATTCCTCCTGCAGCCCTCCCGAATCGGTGAGCACGAGCGCCGCGCTTTCAACCAGGTTGACCGTCTCGAGGTAGCCGAGGGGGTCCAGCAATCGCACCGGTCCATTGGGTACCCGGAGACCGAATTCGCTGATGCGACGGCGGGTGCGCGGGTGAACGGCGAAGAGCACCGGCATGCGCGAGCCGAGATCGTCGAGCGCTTCGAGAAGCTCTGCCAGAGTGTTCCGGTCATCGACATTGGACGGCCGGTGGAGCGTGACGAATGCGTAGTCCTTGCCGTTGACGCCGAGTTGCTCCGGCATGCCGCGTTTGGCGGCCGTCTCGCGCAGACGGAGCAGCGTATCCACCATCACATTCCCGACCAGGCGGACGCGGCTGGCGGGAATCCCTTCGGCGGCGAGGTTTTCGTTCCCGTCGCGGCTCGGAGTCAGCAGAAGATCGGCGAGCTGATCGGTGAGAATACGGTTGATTTCTTCGGGCATGCTGCGGTCGCGGCTTCGAAGCCCGGCCTCCACATGCGCGATCCGAATCCCCTTCTTCACCGCCACGAGGGCACAGGCGACGGTGGAATTCACATCGCCATAGACCACCACCCAGTCGGGGGCATGGCGGTCGAGCACCGGCTCGAACGCGAGCATGATGCGCGCGGTCTGCTCCGCGTGGGTCCCGGAGCCGACGCCGAGGTTTTCGTCGGGAGCCGGGAGTCCGAGGTCCCGGAAGAACGAATCGCTCATCGCGGGATCGTAGTGCTGCCCGGTATGGACCAGTACCTGCGAAAGCCCGGCGACGGCCTGCCCGGCGCGAAGCACGGGAGCCACCTTCATGAAGTTGGGTCGCGCACCGACCACGTGCACCAGTTTCATGGGCGCTCCGGCTGGGCGGCGAGCAGGAGTTCGAGGGTGAAGGAGAACCGGGTGCCGCGTCCCGCCTCGGTCTCCACCTGGAGCGTCCCTCCCATCGCCTCGGCCAGCTTGCGACAGATGGAGAGGCCAAGCCCCGATCCGGAAAAGGCGTAATCGCGGTCCTTCTGGCGGCGGCGGAACGGCTCGAAGAGCATCGCCATCGCCTGCGGCGGGATTCCCCGGCCGGTATCCCGCACCGAGAATTCCACCCCGAGCTCGCTCACTTCGGTGCAGCTGACCTCGACGTAGCCCTCATCGGTGAATTTGAGCGCGTTGGTGGTCAGGTTGAGCAGAATACGGCTCAGCGCGACAGGGTGACCGAGCCGCGAGGTGCGAGCGCAGGGAACCAGACGCACCTCCAGCCCCTTTTCCTCGGCGATCGGTTGCACGATGTCGCGCACCGATTCGATGATGTCGGCCACCGAAAAGGGGAGCGGCTCCAGGTCCACCAGTCGGTCACCGCCCCGCGCGAGCTCGATGACGTCGCTGGCCACCGAGCTCAAGCCGAACGCGGCGCTGTAGATCAGGCCGAGCTGGCGCTCCTGCAGCGGGGTCACCGGTCCGCTGCGTCCGCGCTTCATCGTTTCGCCGAGGAACAGAATCGAGGTGAGGGGAGAGCGGAGATCGTGGGCAAGCTCGACGACCAGCTCGAGACCGTCCGGACCGGTCAGCCGGTCGGCGAAGCGCTTGTCCCAATTGGGCTCCAGCAGGTGACCCACCGCTTCGAACGCCTGGAGGATCGTGATGAGCTCGCGTCCGTCGGGAGGAGGCTCCTCGGCGCCGGCCAGTCGAACTACCCTGCTGCGAAGCAGGCCGAGCAGTCGGCGGGGCAGCTGCGATTTGGCGAGCTCATCCAGCTCCTCGGGGACGCCATCCAGCGCGGCGCCGACCGCGGTGGTCAGCGCGTCGAGAGTCCTGACGACGTCCTCACGGGACGCCGCATCCTGGCGAACGAGGTGCCAGTCGTCCGTGACCTGCAGGACGGCTTCGTCGAGCAACCGGCGCAGCCGCCGATCGTCGCGGATGACGCCGCTCACTCGGCGTCTCCGCCTCGCTCATCACGCGGAATGTGATGCTTGTCCATCAGACGGTAGAGCGTCGTCCGGTCCACCCCCGCCAGCCGGGCGGCCTTCGACATGTTTCCCCCGGCTCGGGACACCAGCCGGGCGAAGTATTCCTTCTCGAAGTGGGCCACGACCCGTTCCTTGGCCGAGTGGTAGGGCTCGTCGTTCACCGGCAGCAGCGAGGAGCGCTCGCCCCCGGACTCGGCGGAGTCCTCGTACACCGGAATATCGCTCGGCTGGATTTCCTGATCGGGTTCCACGAGGACGGCAACGTGCTCGATCACGTTCTGGAGCTCCCGCACGTTCCCGCGCCAGGGCCGGGAACGAAGAAACGCCATGCTCTCGTCGCTCAGGCGCGGCAGACGCGTCGTGCTCCCGCGATGGCGGGCCCAGTAGTGAGTCAGGAAGTGGTTGGTGAGCAGGGGAATGTCCTCGGGCCGCTTCCGCAAAGGCGGCAGCGCGATCGGGACCACCCGAAGGCGGTAGAACAGGTCACCGCGGAGTACCCCGCCCTCGACCGCCTGTTGCGGATCCCGGTTGGTCGCCGAAATGAAGCGGACATCCACGTTGGCGTCGGTGGACTCGGAGCCGACCCGCCGGACGACGCCATCCTGGATGACCCGAAGCAGCTTGGCCTGCAGCGGAAGCGGCATCTCGGTCAGCTCGTCCAGGAACAGCGTCCCGCCATTGGCCATTTCCAGGAGACCGGGCTTGTCCCGGTCCGCCCCGGTAAAGGCACCTTTCCGGTGCCCGAACATTTCCGATTCCAGGAGATGCTCCGGCAGCGCGGCACAGTTGATTGCGACGAGCGGCTTCCGGCTCCTTCGGCTGTGCTGGTGGATAAACTGCGCGATCACTTCCTTGCCGGTGCCGCTCTCCCCGCTGATGAAGACCGAGGCATCGGTCGGCGCGACCTTGCGGGCGAGATCGACCGCTTTGCGGAACAGGGGTGAAATGCCGATGAGCGCGACCGAGTCGGAGTGACTGTTCTGGTCGAGCACCTGCTGGCGCAGCTCGCTCGCCTCGCGGTTCATCATGACCGCGTGGGACGCCCGCCCGATCAGCACCTGGAGATGGGTCGCGCTGAACGGCTTGGGCAGGTAGTCCCAGGCCCCGGCGCGGAGCGCCTCGATGCTGGACGTGACACTTGGATTACCGGTCATCACGACGACGATCGTGTCCCGGTGCTCATCCAGCGCCGCGCGAAGCAGCTCGAGCCCCGACACCTGGGACATATAGAGATCGACGAGCACGATATCGAACTTCCGCCGTCGCACCAGGTCGCGGGCTTCCTCGCCCCGCCCAGCCAGCGTCACCGCAAAGCCGTCCATCTGCAACACACTGGCGCAGCTCTCCCGGAGGGTCCGCTCGTCATCCACGAGCAGAATCTTGATGCTCGCCTTCACCTCGGGCGCAATGGAGAGGGGATCGCGGGTTCCCCCTGTGTCCGGAAAGCCAGAGCCGCTGTTTGGAAGTGCCGTCGGTGGACTGCTCATTCCGATCCTGCGCCGTTATGAGGAGTTACGGGACTACCCTGTTGCGATAGTGCATCCAGTGTGCTGCGAAATCTATGCCTACTGTGCGTCCAAGCAACAGGTATTCAAGATCAGTCACTTGGCCTGCAGCCAATGTACGGCAAAGTGATGCATCAACGCTACAGCAGATTGGCGCCGAACTACAGTACTGGCAACACAAGCGACACCTCGCCACATGTGGTATCAGGCTTGCGACACCCGTCTCGAAGCATGATGTTCCCTTGAGTCGAAATATCCATTGGAAAGAGTGCTGATGCGCAATGCGATGGTTCCGGGTCAGACGACTCAGGCGGTCGTAGGGGCCGACAGTGGTGGAGCGGGCCTCGAGCCCTATGCCGAGCCGCCCTCTCAGTACACCACGTCGAGCAGCGCATCCCGGATCGTCTCCGCGCTTCGCCGCTTTCGGTGGCTGATCGCGGGGCTCGGAGTCGCGGGGATCGGTGGCGGGCTCCTCGCCACCCGATTCATCAAGCCGGATTACGAAGTGACGGCGCGTATCTGGATCGAGACTCCCAACCGCGGCCAGGCGGGCACGCCTATTCAGGGCCAGGAGCTGCTGGATGCCAAGGCGTGGGTCGAGCTGCTCACCACCTTCAAGGTGCTCGATCCCGTCGTCCACGCCCGGAAGCTCTATTTGAAGACCAGCGACCCCGATGACATTGGGCTCTTCGAGCACTTCGAGATTGGCGGCCGGTTCATCCCGGGGACCTTTGAATTCAGTGTCAATGACGACGGCAAACACTACGATCTGAAGCAGAAGAGCGGGTTTTACACCGAGTCGGGCACCATCGGCGATTCGGTGGGCAAGCGGGTCGGATTCAAGTGGGTGCCGAGCCCTGGGAAGAACTATTGGGGCACGAAAGTCGGATTCGAGATCGTGTCGCCTCGCGAGGCGTCGGCGGCGCTCAACCGACGGCTGGGAAGCACCCTGAGAGAAATGAACTTCCTCATCCTCACGCTTCGCGAGAAGGATCCGGAAGGCGCCGCGCTCACGATGAACACGCTGATCCGCCGTTTTGTGGATGAGGCGGCGGAGCAGAAGCGCTCCAAACTCACCCTGCTCGCGCAGGTGCTCGACAGCCAGGTGATCGATCAATACCGCCGGCTGAGCGACGCCGAGCAGCGACTCGAGTCGTTCCGGGTCGGCACCGTCACCAAGCCCCGGGAAGAAGCCCCGGTCGCCCCTGGCCTCGCGTTCACCCAGCCCACCGTCTACGGCAGTTACTTCGCCCAGCGCAACGCGCTCGATTCCATCCGGCGCGACCGCCAGGAGATCCAGGAGGTTCTCCGCCGAAGCAAGCAGGGAGAAGTCGCCGTCGATGCGTTCAACACGATCTTCTCGGTGCGGCTGGCTCCGGATCTGCAGCGGGTGCTCGGCGAGCTTTCGACCGCGGAATCCCAGCTCCGGGACTCACTCGCCCGTTATACCGATGAGTACAAGGGCGTAATCAATATCAAGAACCGGATCGACCTCCTCCGCAGCCAGACGATTCCGCTCTACGCCGAGGCGCTGATCCGGCAGATCCAGAATCGCGAAGCTGAGCTGGAAGGACGCATCGGGACCGCCTCGAGGGAGATGCGCGATATCCCGGTTCGTTCCCAGACCGAAGCGCGGCTGCGCCGGGAGGTGGATCAGGCGGATCTGCTCTACCGGACACTGGAGAACAGTCGCCAGCAGGCCAAGCTCGCCGAGGCGAGCGCGATCCCCGATGTCCGCGTGCTGGACGAGGCAGTGGCCCCGACCAAGCCGGTGCGGGGCGGAAATGTCACGCTGGTGGTGTTTGGACTGCTCATCGGGCTCGCTGCGGCGATCGGCATCGCCCTGCTTCTCGACCGGTTCGATCCCAGGTTCCGCTATCCCGACCAGGTTTCCAAAGGACTGGGGCTCCCGATTCTCGGGACCATTCCGGAGATCAAGCGGGCAAAGGGCCTGAACGCGTCCCAGGACGAGGCGGCGCAGGTGGTCGAGGCCTTCCGCTCGATCCGGATGAGTCTGGCGCACAGCTTCGATCCGTCCGGCCCCATCGTGCTCACGATTTCGAGTCCGTCCCCGGGCGACGGTAAGTCGCTGATCGCCTCGAACCTCGCGTTGTCGTTCGCGGAAGCGGGTTACCGGACCGTCCTGGTCGACGGCGATATCCGCCGCGGGTCGCTGCACCACACTTTCGGGGTCGAGCGCCGCCCCGGTCTGGTGGATCACCTGGCTGGGGATGCAACGCTGGCCGGCATCCTCCGGCCGGCGACCCATGCCCTGCTGACACTGATTCCCTGCGGATCCCGGCGGCATCTTGGCCCCGAGCTTCTGGGAAGTGCCCGTATGCGCGAGCTGATGGTGTACCTGAAGAACTCGTACCAGGTGATCATCGTCGACACACCCCCGCTCGGCGCCGGCATCGACCCCTTCGTCATGTCGACGGTGACGGGACACCTGGCTCTCGTCCTTCGCGCCGGCGAGACCGACCGCCAGCTGGCGGAAGCCAAGCTGCAGATTCTCGACCGGCTGCCGGTGCGCCTGCTGGGGGCGATCCTCAACGATGTGCGGCTCAAGGAAGGGTCGTACAAGTACTACCGCTACAGTTACGGCTACGTGGCGGATCCGGAGGAGGATACGGTAGAGCAGTTACAGCAGGGCGGCCAGCCTGGCTGAGGTCACGCGAACCTACAGGGCGACAGCCGAGCCAAGGAGCGCCTTCGCATCAGTGTTCGACAGCTCCTCGGACGTCGTTTCCTGGATCGCCGTCCGGACCTCGACGTGCCCGATGCCGTTGCCGACTTCATGGAGGGCGGTGACGAGACGATCGGCCAGACGCCGGGCGCCCTCGAGCGGATTCCCGGACGACACCACCGCGAAACGGAGCGGTCCGACCCGGCCCACGACATCGGCGGCGCGCACGGTGTGCCGCACCACCTGGCCGGCGCGGCGTGCCAGCGCCCCCGCCTCCTCGAGGAGTTCGGTCCGAGCCGAGTCGTCGAGGGAAACGGTGACGACGGTAATCTCGCGATGGGTCCGGCGAGCGTCGGCCAGCAGCTCGTCGGTCCGGCGCAACAGGCCTTTCGCGCTGTAGAGGCCGGTGAGCTCGTCAAGCAGAGTTTCCTCGGTGAGTCGCTCCGCCGTCGCCCGAACGTCGAGATATATCCGGATCTTCAGGAGAAGGATTTCGGGATCGAGCGGCTGGCCGTAAAACTCCCAAGCACCGGCCTGATAGGCCTCGATGCGCTGCTGCCGTCCCGCAGGCCCTGCGGTGCTGAGCAGGATGGGTGTCGACATCCCGATGCGGGAATCGGAGCGCAGCTGGCGGCAGACCTCGGGGCCGCTCAGATCGGGCATCTGGGTGTCGAGGATGATCAAATCAGGAAGGATTTCGAATGCGCGTTGCAGAGCCTGGCGGCCGGTGTAAACCCGATGAACCTCGTATCCCTCGGCGACGAGGATGGTCTCCACGGCACGAGCAGCCCACTCCTGATCGTTGGCGATCAGGATCCGGCGGGTCCGTGCTTCCGGCTGAGGGGCCGGGTCGGTCATCCGTTGACGCCGGGATTGCGAGCGCTCACGCCTGGTCTCAGGAATCTGGTGGCTGCATAGTGGCGATGGTGCAACATATTGCTGCAGCGCTTTCGCCGCGGGCGTCGCGGCCGGAGCAGTGTCCCAAGGCTTGGTGCAATCATAACTCATTGCATCTCAATCTATTGCATGCTCGATCTCGAATGGCTGGCCGGCTCCTCCCGCGGGACTGTGGCCCTAAAGTGTTGGAGATACAGCAAGAAACCTTCCGTTATTGTTGAATAACCTTACGGTTGGATGCCGAGGGAGCGGGATCGAGGTCCCCCGAAGGCTAATCACGGCAATGTTTTGGCAAGAAATGGTGCACTGGCTCAACACCCTGTAGCTCAGGTGCAACCACTGCTATCGGACCGAAGGGCATGCCAGTTCGTCGGAACTCCGTAAGTGATTATACGCTAATTGGTTGAGTGCCTGTATCGTGAGCGCATACCTGGAGCACGCTACCTGCTGTCATGGACCGGCAACCACGAGAGAGAAACTTGAGCCCATATCGCCTGTCGCCCCGAATCAGCGATCACTTTGTCCTCATCGCGCTGTTGTGCGCAGGCGTCCCGGCCGCGCTTCAGGCGCAGGATACCCGTCGGTCCCAAGCCACTCGCCTCGAGCTGGAAGCGAGTCTCACGGAGCTTGCGAAGTACGCGGCGTCCTCCGGATACAGCTCCCGTCTTCGAGACGAGAAGGCCCGGGAGGCCGCGATGATCCGGACCCGCCTCGAGGCGGGGGATCTCCAGGTCGGAGATCAAATCGAGATTGACGTGGTCGGTCAGCTCGCCTTCAGCGACACCTTCGCCGTTGCCTCTGGGCGCGTCCTGTCCCTGCCCGGGCTCCCCGACATCCCACTCCAGGGCGTTTTGCGTTCCGAAGCTCAGGACTATCTCACCAAGCAGCTTGGCCGGTATATCCGCGACCCTCAAGTGCGAGTGCGGACAATGATTCGGCTGAGCGTATTCGGCTCGGTGGGACGGCCGGGCTTCTATCAGATCCCGGCCGACGTGAGGGCCGATGACGCGATCATGGCGGCTGGCGGCCCCGCGGCCGATGCCGACCCGAAGAAGGTGTTCGTGCGTCGGGGAACCACGGAGATCTGGCCGCGGGACGCACTGGTCGACGCGATGCGGCAGGGGCTCACGCTGGACCAGCTCAACCTTCGTGCGGGGGACGAGCTTGTGCTGGACCCGCGGAAACGCCCGGGAGGGATGAACTTCTTTACGGTGCTCGGCGCCCTCGGCGGCGTGATCTCCTCGGTCTACTTCTTTGTCCGGGTCTTTTAAGCGCCGGCGCGCGGCTGCGACGAAATGACTATGCCGATCGGAGGAACGCGACGAGGTTCAGGGCCGGATTCCCGGCGGCGCCATCTCCACCTTATTCGGGAGGGGAGTGTCGTGCTGCTCCCCGTGTCGGAGGGGCCGCGCCGTATCCTCAATCTCGTGGTGGCGCTGCTCGGGATCCTGCTGACCTTGCCCTTCTGGTTCCTCATCGCTGTCGCCATCAAGCTGACTTCGCGGGGTCCGGTGATTTACACCCAGACCCGGGTCGGCATCGACAAGCGCGCCACCGGCAATCGTCCCAATGACCCGCGCCGCAGGCAGGACATCGGCGGGCGCCCCTTCAAGATCTACAAATTCCGCACGATGACGGTGGATGCGGAGCGGGGCACCGGCGCGGTCTGGGCCACCCAGGATGACGGCCGGGTGACCGCCGTCGGACGCTGGCTGCGTCAATTCCGGCTCGACGAACTCCCCCAGCTCATCAACGTCCTCAGGGGAGAAATGAACGTGGTGGGACCCCGGCCCGAGCGCCCCGCCATCGTCGCCGATCTCCGGGGAAAGATCCCCGAATACCAGGTCCGGCAGCGCGTTCGCCCGGGCATAACCGGGCACGCCCAGGTCAATCTCGAGTACGATTCGAATCTCGATACTGTGAAGCAAAAGGTCGGGTACGATCTCGACTACATTTCCCGGCAGGGGTTCTGGGCCGATCTCTGGATCATGGCGCAGACCATTCCTGTGATGTTGTTCCGCCGGGGATCCCGATAACCTGATGACCGCACCCGAAGCCTACGCAGTGCGAACAGCTTCCGCGACGACCAGTCGGGGTTACCTCCTCTGGGTGGCGACCGCCGCGCTGTTCGTCCTGCTCTTCGCGAAGCCGGCCGCGCTCCTGGGCCGCGACTGGTGGACAAACCCCGAGGCGGGCCACGGACTGCTCCTCGCGCCCGTCGCCCTCTGGCTGGCGTGGAAACGCGGATGGGTGGACCCCGCCCGGCCGTCGCCGCTGCTGGGGGGGGCGCTGCTGTTGTTCGCCGTGCTGGTTCGCGAAACGGCCGAGCTTGCGGCGGAGCTGTTCACGATGCGGGCCTCGATGCTGCTGGCGGCCGTCGGGCTGATCGTCTATTTCCGCGGGCTCCGGCAGCTTCGCGCCTGGTGGCTCCCGGTGCTCCTGATCGGGTTGTCCATCCCGCTCCCCGAACTCGTGACCAGTCGGATCGCGCTGCCGCTGCAGTTCAAGGCCTCGGCTCTGGGCGCCCAACTTCTCGAATGGCGCGGCGTCCCGGTGCTCCTGTCCGGCAATGTCATTCAGATCCCCAACCATCAGCTCTTCGTCACCGAGGCCTGCAGCGGTCTCCGGTCCTTGACAGCCCTGCTGAGCCTGGCCGTCCTCATGGGCGGGCTCTGGCTGAATGCTCCGATGAGCCGGGTGCTGCTGGTTGCCATCGGTATTCCCATCGCAATCTTCATCAACGGAGTGCGGGTCTTTCTGACCGGTTTCCTGGTCTATTATGTCGATCCCAAGATGGGTGAAGGCTTCATGCACATCACCGAAGGGTGGCTGTTGTTCGGAGTCTCCTTGTCCCTGACGGCGCTGGCCGCCGCGGGTGTGCGCGCCGTCGAGCGAAAGCTCGGCCACGCCGGGAGCGACTGACCCGATGCACCGCCTCACTCCCCTCACCTCATGGTTCCCGGCCCAGATCCTGGCCCTGGGATGTGTGCTCCTGCTTCTCTCCCGGCAGCAACGGGCCATGCCCCTGACCGCTCCTTTGTCGGAGCTCTCCGTCACCCAGCCGGGGTTCGCGGGGCAGGATGTGCCGATCGGCGAGAAAGAGCAGCGCATCGCTGGAATGTCGAGTTTTATGCTCCGGCTCTACACCGATTCGACCACCGGCCGTGCGTTCTCGGTGTACGTCGGCTACTATGAGGAACAGGTGCAGGGGAAGAGCATTCATTCGCCGAAGAATTGTCTTCCGGGGGCCGGCTGGGAACCCTTGTCGGCCGGCGTGACCGAGATCAGGACTCCGGGGGGGGCGTTCCGGGTGAACCGGTATCTCCTCGGGAAAGACGCCTCGAAGGCTCTCGTCTATTATTGGTATCAGGGTCGCGGCCGAGTTCAGGCGAGCGAATACGCGGTCAAATGGGATCTGCTCCGCGATAAGGCGCTCACCGGGCGGAGTGACGAAGCACTCGTCCGGATCGTAGTTCCCCTCCGCTCCGAGAGTTCGGAGGAAGCCGACAGTCTCGCGACCACAATTGGTGCCGAGCTCATTCCACAGCTGGAGCGTCGTTTGCCGTCCTTCGCGGGCCGCGTGCTCTCGGCCGCGACGGTGCCCGGCCTCAAGCTCACCTCGACGCAGGGGACCTCACCGTGAAGAATCTCTCTGAGGAGTCCCGCCGCCGGGCCTTGGGGCTCCTCTACATCGGCGCCACCGTCATCGTGATCGTCGAGCTGATCGAGATCATCGCCATGGTGCTGCCCCCGCACGCCAGGGTTGCCAGCTGGCGCTTCGGACTTTTCGGCATCAGCGTGAGCCGGATGGCCCAATTCGTCCTCGCCGACGCGATGTTCCTCGCCGCGGCGCTTGCCCTGGGCCACCGCCGCAGGCTTATCCTGGCGGCCGTCCTGCACCTGGCGCTCGGCATCGTCCTCCTTCCGGCCATGGCCTTT
>Ga0210377_10000522_pt1 | contig 36956 bp, 32 predicted proteins | sample PLM4_65_b1redo_FD_155480 | JGI IMG/M metagenome (GOLD analysis project Ga0210377, IMG submission 155480) | Groundwater sediment microbial communities from an aquifer in East River, Colorado, USA - PLM4_65_b1 redo | ecosystem: Environmental > Terrestrial > Soil > Riparian zone | place: USA: East... | reverse complement strand
AATCAGGCCCATTCGACGGTTCGCTGGCAGTTCACTTCGCCCGATGCGCGAATTCGTTTGGCTCAACTTTATCCTTCAATTCCTGATTGACTGACTACTAGCTTTTTCAACACGTCCTGAGACTTGCCTCTACAGGCGGGTGACACAATGGCTGAAAACAATCATGGACATCACAGCGAAGCGTTAATTAGCGCGGCAAATGTGTCGTTGACGCTGGACGGCGCGCAGATCATTCGCGGCGTGTCGCTGGACCTGCGCGGCGGGGAGCTGGTCGGGCTGATCGGGCCTAACGGGGCGGGAAAAACGTCGCTGCTGCGGCTGCTGGGCGGTCTGCGCAAGCCATCGTCCGGCGAGATCAGACTGATCGGTCGGCGGTTGAGCGAGCATTCCGCCCGCGAGATCGCGCGGCTGATCGCCAGCGTGCCGCAGGCGGCATCGATAGATTTCGCCTTCACCGCGCGCGAGGTGGTGCTGATGGGCCGCGCCCCGCATCTGGGACGCTTCGTGTTGGAAGGCCAGCGCGACCGGGACATCGCGGATGAGGCCATGCGCCAGATGGACGCGCTGTCCCTCGCCGAGCGCTATCTGCCCACGCTGTCGGGCGGCGAGCGCCAGCGGGTGTTCGTGGCGCGGGCGCTGGCCCAGCAGCCGCGCGTCCTGCTGCTCGACGAGCCGACCGCCAACCTCGACGTGGGGCATCAACTGGATATGCTGGAAACGGCGCGGGGGCTGGCGCATGATCAGGGCATGGGCGTGATGGCCGCCATCCACGATCTCGATCTGGCGGCCCAGTTTTGTGATCGCCTGATCCTGCTGGATCGCGGCGCGCTGATCGGCGAAGGGACGCCGGAAGCCGTGCTGACCGCCGAGCGATTGCGGGCCGCCTTTGGCGTCAGGGCTAATCTGTACCGTGACCCGTTCAGCGGCGCGCTGAGGTTGTCGGTGGAGAGGAACGGCAGCCACCCGTCCGCCAAAAACGCCGCGTGAATGAATCCTCCCGGTTTTGCAATCTTAATGATGCAGGACTACCATCATCAGGTTGAAGCGTTGACCAATCTACAGATAATGAGGGATTTGCCATGAGCAAAACGATTGTGTTCATTCACGGGGCGTGGGTCACGCCGCTGTGCTGGGATCAGTTCATCCCGTTTTTTGAAAGCAAGGGTTTCAAGTGCGTCGCCCCGGCATGGCCTTTCAAGGATCGGCCCATCGAGGAGCTGCGCCAGAATCCGTCCGCCGGGCTGGCGACGCTGGGGGTGGGCGAGATCGTCGATCATTACGAAAAAGCGATTCGCAAGGAAGACAACCCGCTGCTGATCGGCCACTCGTTTGGCGGGCTGTTTGTCCAGATGCTGCTGGATCGCGGGTTGGGTTCGGCGGGCGTGGCGATTGACCCCGCGCCGCCCAAAGGCGTCCTGCCGTTTGCCTACCCGTCGGTGCTGCGCGCCAACCTGCGGATACTCGCCACGCCGGGCGGCTGGGCCAAGATCATTCCCACGTCGTTCAAAGACTTCCAATACGCCTTTGTCAATAACATGCCCGAAGCCGCGCAAAAAGCGGCCTTCGATAAATATGTCATCCCGGAGACCGGGCGGGTGTTCTTCCAAACGGCGACTGCGCTGTTTAACGACATCACGAAGGTCAACTTTAATAACGCCAGCCGCGCCCCGCTGCTGCTGATCGCGGGGTTGGCCGATACCATCTGCCCGGCGGCGCAAATCCGCGACAACTACCGCCACTACGCGCGCTCGACGGCGCGGACGGATTACCGGGAGTTCCCGGATCGCGCCCACTGGATCATCGCCCAGCCGGGTTGGGAAGAAGTGGCTACGTCGATCCATGATTGGCAGGCCGGGCTGCCCGTTGAATAAAGGGCCAGCGTGAGACTAGCCTTTTTGATTTCATGATAAAATGAAGCACTGAAAAGGGAAGCGCGTGTTGAGTCGCCATCGCCTATGGTATCTCTTGTTCGCCGCTTATGGTCTATCGCGGATCGTGTTCTTGCTCGCGTCCGCGCCGCAACGGATGCCTTCTGGCCCGGTGAACTGCTCGCAGATAGAGACTTACTACGCCGCTCAATATCGCGCTGCGCCACGGCTTTTGCCGCCCTGTCCCTGATAGGTCTGTATGCGACGTTGGCCGTGCGTTCCCCGGATGGCGGGTTTGACGCATGGGCAATCTGGAACCAACATGCCCGCTTCCTGATGTATGCTCCTGAAGTCGGCTTCCACCCCGGTGTCACCCATCCCGATTATCCCCCGCTTGTGCCGTTGCTGGTCGCTTTTGGCTGGCGGTTGTTTGGGGTCGCGCCGGTTGTGCCGATCTTTATGCATGGCCTCGTCTTTTGCGCAATCCTCTATCTTCTCAGGCATTCTGTTTGGCGCATGGCGCTAATCGGATTATGGCTGGCTCCGTATGCCGCCAGCTAGTGCGCCGATGCGCCTCTGGCTTTGTGTTTGCTATCCGCCTGTGTTGCCATGCGCCGCCAGAATTGGCCGCTCCTGGGCCTGGCGCTCGGTCTCGGTTGTCTCGTCAAAAACGAAGGGCTGGTAATGGCTATGGCAGTGATGGGCGTCGCGTTTATCCCCTTTAGACGCCGCGCACTGCTAGCCGTTATTCCGCTGGGGGCATGCTTACTGTTTTTGGCAACTTACAAGCTGCTGGCCGGGTCGCCGAACGATATCCTGAGTTCCAGTGGAATAGTTGATCGTCTTCTGGATTGGCGGCGGTATGCGCTTCTGGCGGCGCTGCTACCCGTTGAAGCGGTGATCATGGTCGGCCCGCCTATGGTGGTTTTGCTGGTCGGAGCATGGGTAGAAGGCCGCCCCGTTGATCGAGCCATGTTATGCGCGGTGGCTGTTATCCTTGCTGGCTATGTGGCGATCTACCTCATCACTCCGCACGACATATTGTGGCATGTCAGCTCTAGCCTCGATCGGTTGGTGGCGCAGATCGGTCCGACTCTTGGTCTTGCCATGTGGCATAGAGACTGACAAATGGTATCATGTGGAAATGACCTTTTCGCGCCTGACCTCGCCCCTGTCTGACCGGGCATCGCTGGCCGTGTGCGCGGCCTGCGCGCTGCTGGTGACCGGCATCCTGTTCGCGCTGACGGCGACCACGCCGCTTTCGCTGGCGGACGAAGGCTGGCACTGGCACGCCAGCGTTCACACCGCGCAGGGCGAAATCCCCCTTCGAGATTTTCAATCGTATGATCCGGGGCGCTACTACTGGTTCGCCGCATGGATGCTGGCGTTTGGCCCCGGCATCGAGACTCTGCGGTTGGCGACCGCCGCCGCGACCGCGATTGGCCTGTTCGCCGCGCTGCTGGTCGTCCGCCGCGTCCATGCATCGCCGTTGGCCCTGATGGCAATGGCGACGCTGCTGGCGTTGAGCGTGCGCGACCGCTTTGAAGCGGCGACCTGCGTCATCGGGTTGTGGCTGGCTGTGCGCCTGCTGGAACAACCCACGATGCGGCGGCACATTATCGCCGGGATCGGGGTGGGGCTGGCGGGCTTTATCGGGCGCAATGTGGGCGTGTATAACGGAATCGCCAGCCTGATCGCCGTGCTGATCGTCTGGCTCAAAACCGCGCCGAGCAAGGCTCCGCAAGGGCTGGCATGGTTGGGCGTGGGGGCGCTCATCGGTTATGCCCCCGCGCTGCTGTTGATGGCTCTCGCCCCCGGCTTCGCCGCCAGCCTGATCGACTCGGTGGCGCTGTTGTGGCGGTTGGGCCGCGTGAGTCTGGTTCTGCCGATTGCGTGGCCGTGGGTCGGCGACATCGCGGGCGGGGCGGGGGAGGGCGGCCTGACCGCCCGGGGCATCGGCTGGCTGCTGATCATGATGCCGGTTTTGTATGGGGCGTGGATCGTCGGCGCGCTGCGCGCCCGGCGCGAGGATGTCGGTCGGGTGGCCGTTCAGGCGGCGTGCGGCCTGTTTGGCATGGCGTATCTGCATTATGTGTTTGGCCGCGCCGATATGCCGCATTTGACTGCCAGCATATATCCGTTCCTGCTGGGCCTGTGGGCCATGCTGGTTATCAGGCTGGGCAAGCTGATTCGCTCGGCGACTGCCCGCAAAATCGCGCTGGCTGCCAGCGCGCTGGTTGTGATCGTTCCGGCTCTGGCGCTTGTCGCGGCGATGATCTGGGCGGCCCGCCCCGGCCAGGTTGTCCGGGCGCGTTTGCCCGGCGGCGATGTGTGGCTGACGCCAGCGCAGGCGGAGTCTTTTGAAATCCTGAACCGCGTCGTGCTGCCGCACATGAAGCCGGGCGAAACGCTGATGGCCGCGCCGTTCATGCCCGGCCTGTACCCCGCGCTGGGAAGAAAATCGCCGCTGTGGGAAACCTACTTCTTCTGGCCCGCGTTTGAAGACTATCAGTTGGAGATGATCGACACGATGAAGCGGCAGCAGGTCAACTGGGCCATCGTCTCGGATGTCGCGCTGGACGGCATGGATGAGCGCCGCTTCAGCGCCACTCACCCGTTGGTGTGGCGCTACATACAGGACAATTTCAAGCCGCTAAACCCGCCGGTGACCGTGTTTGGGGATTATCAGGTTCTGCGCCGATCAGCCGCTTCGCCTTAGCCCGTACAGCTCGTTCGCCAGCGCGTCGATCTCCTCGCTTGCCCCCAACCTTGCCAGCCGATCCAGTTCCGCCACGCGCGGATCGTCCGCCGCCGCCCACAGCCAGCCGCGCAGATCGCCGGGCGCGATGGCCGGTCGCTGCCGCCGCAGGGCGCGGATCATCGATTGAAGCGAGACGGCGTCCAATGGTATCTTTAATCCAATCCAAGTATAGTTCTCTGACATCGCGGCAATTGACGCTTATACTAGCGCTAGTCGCGGCCCGTGTTCATTCACGCTGTGGTGGCAAGCCATGAAGAAATCAACCCGACTCCCCAAACCCTCATCATCCCTTCCCGCGCCAGCTATGACCGACGAACGCCCCCGGCAAAACGAGGAAGCGTCAGCGGCTAAGGCGAAGATCGCTATCGCGCGGCCCCAACCGGGAGCGTTGGCGGCGCTGAACGCTTTTTCCCGGTGGGCGGGCATCTTCACGGTGGCAGTTGGCAGCCTCGCGCTGGCAAGCTGGATATTCAACTTGTCCGCGCTAACGAGCATTGTCTCCGGCTTTGCGACCATGAAGGTCAACACAGCCCTGTCTTTCATGCTGGCCGGAAGCGCGCACCTGACGCTGCGCGGCGCGCCCGCGCGCCGATGGCGGCGGGCCGCGCAGGTCGCCGCTATCGTCGTGGCTGTGTGCGGGCTGCTGACGCTGGGCGAATACGTCTTCAACTGGAATCTGGGCCTTGATCAATGGCTGATGCCGGATCCAGACCCGACCACGCTCCATCCGGGCCGGATGTCGCCGATCACCGCTTTCAACTTCGTCATGATTGGCGTCACGCTGGTATCGCTGGCGCGCGCTCGACACCCTCGCGTGGCGCAGGTTCTGGCGTTGACGACCGCGTTCCTGTCGCTGCTGGGGCTGATCGGCTATCTGTATGGGGCCGAGCAGCTTTATCGCATCGGCGCTTTTATCGGCGTCGCTCTGCCGACGGCGATGACGTTCTTTATATTAAGTCTGGGGCTGCTGGTGGCGCGGCTTGAAGCAGGCCCGGTGGCGATTCTCGGCAGCCCCAGCGCGGGCGGGGTTCTGGTCAGGAGCTTGCTGCCCACCATCGTTATCCTGCCCATTTTGATCGGCTGGCTGGGGTTGAGAGGCCAGGCGGCAGGGCTGTTCGATGTCGCGCTTGGGGCGGCCCTGCGCGCCGTCGCCAACGTCATCGTCATTAGCCTTGTGATTGGCTGGGTCGCCGCCAGCCTGCGCCGGGTTGACGCGGAACGCGAGGCGGCGATCAACAATCTGAGCGCGGCCTATGACGGCCTCGAAGCGCAGGTGGATCGGCGCACGGCTGATCTGGCGGCGACGGTCAAACAATTAGAGACGGAAATTTCTGAACGGGTGCGCGCTCAAGCCGCCCTCGACGTTCAGAACCAATATCTCAACTCGCTGCATGAGATCACGCTGGACATGATCAGCAACCTGAATCGGGACAGCTTGCTGCAATCCATCGTCGAGCAAGCCGCCGTGTTAGCCGAGTGTCGTGATGTGTATGTCGCCCTGCATGACGCTTCCGCCGACCAGATGGTCTTAAAGTTCGGCGTGGGGCGCGCTGGCGAACATCTGGGGCTGACCTACGCTCTCGGCGAGGGATTGGTCGGACAGGCGTGGAAGAGGGGCGAGGCGGTGATCATCGAAGACTACAACCGCTCCCCGATTCGCAAGCAGGCGTTCGATTGGGTTAGCTCGGCGATGGGAATTCCGCTGCGGTCTGGCGGGGACGTGGTGGGGGTGATCGGGTTGATCTACGGCGAGCCTGACCGGCGCTTTGACGCGGCGCAGCTCGCCATGATGGAACGCCTGGCGCGGCTGGCCGAACTGGCCCTGCAAAACGCGCGCCTGTACGAAGCCGCGCAAACCGAGATCGCGCGGCGCGCACAGTTTGAAGACCAGATGCGCAAGCAGAACCAGTATCTCGAATCCCTGCACGAAGTAACGCTGGGGCTGCTCAACCAGCTTGATCCGTCCAGTGTGCTCGAATCGATTCTCTCCCGCGCGGCGGCCCTGATAAACACCGAGCACGGATTCATCGACACGCTGGAAGAAGCTAAAAACATCCTGACGCAAAGCCTTGGAATCGGCGATTATGCGCGCATGATCGGTTTTGAGACCCAGCGCGGAATGGGCGTCACCGGCACGGTCTGGAAGACCGGCGAAACGCTGGTCGTTAATGACTACCCGACGTGGGCCAGCCATTATGACGAATTCGCATGGACTAAAACAGTGGTTGGCGTCCCGTTGAAAATCGATGGCGAAGTCGTTGGCGTGCTGGGCGTCTCGTATCAAGAAGAAGGGCGGACATTCAGCCCCGAAGACATCGCCATCCTCGAACGGTTCGGCCAATTGGCGTCATTGACCCTGCGCAACGCCCGGCTTTACGACAGCGCCCAGCAGGAGATCGCCGAGCGCCGGGCCGCGCAGGAGGCGCTGCGCGCCAGTGAAGAACGCTTCCGACGGTTAATTGAAAGCGCGCCAGATGGCGTCGCCCTCAGCAACCAGCGCGGCCAGATTGTCCTGGCCAATACCCAGCTTCATCGTCTCTTCGGCTACGCGCCCGATGAGTTGGTTGGCATGAAAATCGAGCGCTTAATGCCGCGCCGTCTTGCCCGCCCGCACCCTGAGCTGCGCGCGGCGTTTTTCGCCGAGGGCGGATCGCGTCAGATGGGCGCCGACCGTCGCATTCTGGCCAGGCACAAAAACGGCCACGAGTTCACCGTTGAAGTTGGCCTGAGCGTGATCGAACTTGACAGCGGCTCGATGGCGGTCAGCTTTGTCCGGGACATCAGCGAGCGCCGCGAACAGGAAGAAGCCCTGCGCTTGAGCGAAGAGCGTTTCCGGCTGATCTCATCCGTCAGTTCCGACTACACCTTTTCCACCGAGATCGGGCCGCAGGGCGAGCTCGTTGACAGCGTGCTGGGCGGGGCGTTTGAATCGATCACGGGCTACACGCCCGAAGAATTCACGGCCCTGGGCGGCTGGCGCGCCTCGCTGCACCCCGACGATGTGGAGCGCGACGAGCATGATCTGGAGATGTTGGGCAAGAACCAGCCTATCGAAAGCGAAATTCGCATCATCAAGAAAGGCGGCGAAGCTCGCTGGGTGCGCGTCACCGCGCATCCGGTCTGGGACGCCAAGCGCGGCAAGCTGGCAGGCATCCATGGCGCGGTGCAGGACATCACCGAGCGCAAGCGGGCCGAGCAGGCGCTTCAGGCCGAGCGCGACTTTGCCCAGCAGATTATGAACGCGATGGGGCAGGGCCTTATCGTCGCGGATAGCGAGGGGGAAACCCTGTTTGTCAACGCCGCCGCTGCCCGAATGCTTGGCGGCGAGCCGGAAAAATTTATCGGGGCGTCCGTGTATGACCCGGTGTTCGGCGTGGATCACAACATCTTGAATGCGGCATGGGAGCGTCGCCAACAGGGAGCCGCTGACTCCTACGAAACGATGCGCACAACGCAGGACGGCCAGCAGATGTTTGTCCTGATCAGCGCCGTGCCTTACCGGCGCGACGGCAAGGTGATCGGCTCGATCTCGACCGTGACTGACCTGACCGAACGCAAGCGCGCCGAAGATGATTTGCGCGAGAGCCGGGCGCAATATCAGGCGTTGGCCGCCGAAGCGCAGGCTCAGGCCAAGGAGCTGGCCCTGCTGCATCAGGTTCGCACCGCCATTTCCGCTGAACGCGACCTGCCCGCGCTGTTCCGCGCCGTGGTCGAGAGCATCGTTGAAACACTCGGTTACAGCCAGGTTAGCCTGTATCGGCGGGTTGGCGAAACGCTGATCATGGAGCATCAGATTGGCTATAAGCAGGTCATCCGCGAGATTCCGGTTTCCAAAGGGGTCGCGGGGCGGGTGGCCCTCAGCGGCAAACCTGTCTTGATCGAAGACGTGGCAACCGATCCTGACTTTCTGGCCGCCATCCCCAATCTGGGCTCCGAGATATGCGTGCCCTTGATTGACCGGGATCGGGTGTTCGGGGTTCTCAATATCGAAAGCTTCAAAGGCGAACGGCTCGCTCAAGCCGACCTCAGCTTGATGCTCGCCTTGAGCGAGCATATTAGCCTCGCCATTCAACACGCTCGCTTGCTGTCCGAGCTTCAAGCCGAGCGCGACTTCGCCCGGCAGGTGATGGACATTCTGGGCAGCGGGTTGACTATTATTGACCGTGAGGCGCGGTTTGTGTTTGTCAATCAGGCCTACGCCCGGATGCTCGGCTACGAGCCTGACGAGTTGATCGGCAAGACGCCGTATGACACCACCGTCGAGCGCGATCATTACCGCGTTCGGCAGAGCGTCAAAGAACGGCTGTCAGGCGAGGAATCCACGCACGAGGTCACGCTAAGGCGCAAAGATGGCCGCGAGGTGTACGTCCTGATCAAGGCCGTGCCGCGCACCAAGGACGGCGAGGTGATGGGCGGCATCGCGACGGTCACCGACCTGACCGAACGCCACCGCGCCGAGCAAGAGCTTCAAGCCGAACGCGACTTCGCCCGGCTGGTGATGGACACGATGGGGCAGGGGTTGATCATCACCGATCTGAACGAACGCATGGAGTACGTCAACCCGGCGATGGCCCATATGCTGGGCCACGAGCCGCCAGACATGATCGGCCAGATCGGTTATGACTTTGTCGCTCCTGAAGCGCTGGAAACAATCAAAGAGCGCGTCCACTTGCGGCAGGAGGGGGTTACCGACTCGTATGAGTTAAACGATCTTCATGCCGACGGCCATCGCGTCCCGGTGTTGATCACAGGCGTTCCGCTTCGGCGCGAGGGCAAAGTCGTTGGGAGCGTGGGCGTGGTCACCGATCTGACCGAGCAGAAAAAGGTCGAACAAGCGCTGGCGCAGGCCCGCGACGAAGCGTTGGAAGCCTCGCGCCTTAAATCCGAATTTCTGGCCAACATGAGCCACGAGATACGCACCCCTCTCAGCGGGGCGCTGGGCCTGCTCGAACTGGCGCTCGACACGCCCCTGACGCCAGAACAGCGCGATTACCTGAGCACGGCCCGGCTTTCGGCCAACAACCTGCTCTCGCTGATCAACGACATCCTCGACTTGTCGAAGATCGAGGCCGGGCGGCTGGAACTGGAAGAAACCCCGTTCGATCTGCGAACCGTCGTCGAACAAGCGTTGGCCGCCGTCCGCCCGCGCGTGGCGAACCGCAATCTGCGCCTGACCAGCAAGCTCGGCGCTGACGTGCCCGCCGGGTTGGTCGGCGACCCGCTCCGGCTGCGCCAGACCCTGCTGAACCTGCTGGGCAACGCGATCAAGTTCACCTCGCGCGGCAGCGTCAGCCTGTCGGTCAAGCTCAAAAAGCAAGCGGCTAATATGGCGGAACTGCAATTTTCCATCCGCGACACCGGCATCGGCATTCCGGCGGACAAACAGGGGGTGATCTTCGAGGCTTTCAGCCAGGCCGACGGCTCGACCACGCGCAAGTATGGCGGCACTGGCCTCGGCCTGACCATCACCGAGCGCCTGGTTAAAAAGATGGGCGGCAAAGTGTGGGTCAAGAGCGCGCCGGGCAAAGGCAGCGCCTTTCACTTCACCGCCCGCTTCAGCCTTGCCGATTCTTCGCTCGCCGCGTCGCTGGCCGGGCAGGATAAAGTCGCCGGGCCGGACAGCGATTTCCGGCCCGCGCGCATCCACGCGCTGCTGGCCGAAGACAACGCCATCAACCAGCGCGTGATTGTCAGGATGCTGCAAAAACAGGGTTGGCAGGTCACCCCCGTTGACAACGGCAAAAAGGTTGTCACGCGCGCGCTCAAGGGTGGGTTTGATGTCGTCCTGATGGACTTGCAGATGCCCGGCGTGGATGGCTTCGCCGCCACTGCCGCCATCCGCGCCGCCGAGCGCGAGTCGGGCCAGCATATCCCGATTATCGCGCTGACTGCCCATGCCATGCAGGGCGACCGCGAGCGCTGTCTGGCCGCCGGGATGGACGAGTACCTCGCCAAGCCGGTGACCGCCGCCGATCTGATTGCTATGATCAGCCGGGCAGCCTCGGGGCGGGGACAGCCGCAGGGCCAGCATCGCCAGCCGGAAACGGCGCGGCTGGCCGTGTTTGATCGCGCCGAGGCCCTGATGTATTGCGCCGATGATGTCAATACCCTGCATGAGATCATCGCCACATTTGAGGAAGGATGGCAGGCTGAACTGGACGCGCTGCGGACGGGGCTGGCGGCGCGCGACAGCGACGCCCTGCACACGCGCGGACACCGTCTCAAAGGCCAGGCCAAAGTGCTGGCCGCCGGCGAAGTCGCGGCGATAGCCCAGTCGATTGAAGATTGTTCGCGCGGGGACGATTTTGACGGAGCCGCCGCGCTCATCGAACAACTTCCGGCGGCGTTGAAGCGCCTGCATCGCGCCCTGAGCAAGGAGCTTAAATCATGACCATGCCCCCTGCCATCCCGGACAAACCGCCGCTGTTGATCCGTCTGTGGTGGGCGCTGTGCGACGTGTACGCGGTCGGCGTCTTGGCTTTTCTGGCGGCCCGGCTGGTCTTTGGCGAGAGTTGGGCCATGATCGCGCTGCTGAACAACCTGACGCCGTGGGCGCTGCTGCCCGCGCTGGCGCTGGCGGGGCTGGCGCTGGCCCGGCGGCGCTGGCGGCGATTGGCGCTGTATGGCGCGCTGGCCGCGATCTTCTTCGCCCTGTACGGCGAGTTGTTCCTGCCGTCGCTGCGCCCTGCGCCCGCCTGCGCCGCCGAATCGCCGGGCTGCGCGGTCAAGCTGCGCGTGATGCAGTTCAACCTGTACAACGACAACATCGACCTTGCCCGCCTGATCCCACTGCTGCGTGATTCGGGCGCGGATATTGCCGTGTTTGAGGAATTCAGCCAGCGGCCTGCGGCGGCGATCAAGGCCCAGCTTTCCGATGTCTACCCCTATCAAGTCCAATACGGCGACGGCATCCCCGGCGTGGGCCTGATCAGCAAATACCCGATTGTGTCCGCCGAAACTTTCACGATAGAGTCGCCATTTCTATTTCACCTCAAGGTGACGCTGGACATCAACGGGTCGCCGCTGCGCGTGATCGTTGCCCATCCCGACCCGCCCGCCTTTGACAGGTCAGAGCGAATCCCGCGCTACGTAGTGCGCAGCAGCGCCGACGTGCGCGCGCTGGCTCGCATGGCGACGACGGGCGAGCCGACTCTGCTGGTCGGCGATTTCAACACGGTCGATCAGTCGGAGGATTACCGGGCCGTGCGCGACGCGGGCCTGCGCGACGCCTTCCGCGAGGCGGGCTGGGGGCTGGGCGTGACGTGGCCGATGCGCCTGTCTGTGCCGCCGCTGGTGCGCATCGACTATATCTGGATGACGCCGGATTTTGTGGCGACCAATGCGTGGGTCGGCCCGGAGGCTGGCTCGGATCATCTGCCCGTGCTGGCCGATCTGGTCTGGACGCCTTAAAAATTCTTGAGCCCCAATGGGTGTGAACACACAAAGAACGCCAAGATCACAAAAAGAGTATCTTAGCCTTTCTTTGTGCTCTCTGTGCTCTTTGTGGTTAAAGGCTGTTGCCGTTCTAATTCAGGAAACGACCTTATGCGAATCCTGACCGCCGCCGACGTGCAAGCCGCGCTTGCCATGCCCGACGCCATCGAGGCGATGCGCGAAGCCTTTATCGCGCTGTCGGCGGGCCGGGCGACTGTCCCGATGCGCGGCGCGCTCCCATCGGCGGACGGCATCCTGCTGACCATGCCCTCGCAGCTGGATGATGGCTGGGTGGTCAAGATCGTGGGGGTCAACCCCGGCAATGCGGCCCTCGGCCTGCCTACGGTTCATGCCATGCTGCTGGTCATGGATGCCGCCACCGGCGTTCCGCAAGCGCTGATGGACGGCCACGCCCTGACCGCCATCCGCACCGGGGCGGCCTCCGGGCTGGCGACCGACCTGCTGGCCCGGCCCGACGCGGTCACGCTGGGCGTGATCGGCGCGGGGGTTCAGGCCCGGACGCAGATCGAAGCCGTGTGCGCTGTCCGGCCTATCCGCGAGATTCGGGTCTACAGCCGTTCCGGCGCGCAGGCTCTCGCCGACGAGATCAAAGACAGCTACGGGGCGCGGATCGTCGTAGCCAGCAGCGCGGCGGAAGCGCTGGCGGGGGCGGATGTGATCGTCGCTGCCACCACCAGCCAGACGCCCGTCATCCATGCCGCCGACGTTCAGGCGGGGGCGCACATCAACGGGGTCGGGTCGTTCAGGCCGACCATGCAGGAAGTCGCCGCCGATATGGTCGTCAAAGCCCGCGTGTTCGTCGATCAGCGTGCGGCGGCGTGGGCCGAAGCGGGCGACCTGATCATCCCCCGCGATCAGGGGTTGATTGCCGAAGATCATATCGTCGGCGAGATCGGCGAAGTGGCGGCGGGCCAGATCGCCGGGCGAACGTCGCCGGACGAGATCACTTTCTTCAAATCGGTGGGCAACGCGGCGCAGGATAACGTGGTGGCGCGGCGGGTTCTGGCGGCGGCGGTTTCGCGCGGGTTGGGGATGGATGCGGCGTTATAACAAAGCGTGAATGCAGGTTTCGAGTAAATCACATTACCTGGTTATTTTTTCAATGCGTTATATCATTATCAATAACATTCTGATCCGTGACAGGCGCAGTGGCGCGCGCCAAGCACTTTAGCCAAAAAAGAGAGGAAAAACATGAATCGCAAGGCTCGTTGGTTAGTGATTGTTGTGTCTGTCTTGTTAATCGCCGCCATGAGCGCGGCCATTGTCTCGGCTGACGCCTACACCAACAGCACACCGGGCAGCGCTGACGACAGTTCGTTCACCCGCACGGTGGTTGTCTCCGGCGAGGACGCGGTCTATGATCTGAACGTCACGCTGGACTTCTATCGCAGCGGAGAAAGCGATTGTGTTATTGCGGGCACAACCGACAATTACAGCCACCCGCACGAGATGGTGTGGACGCTGCAAAGCCCGGCGGGAACTTCGGTTGTTATGATTCCGGAGTACACCTTTGACGAGGGTGACACCCCTGATCCAGTGCTGATCGTGCTAGATGACGAAGCGGGCGCGAGCCTGCCTTATCCCGTCCCCCTCAGCGGCGTGTTCAAGCCTGTCAACCCGCTGTCGGCTTTTGACGGCGAAGATGCCAATGGCACATGGACGCTGACTGTTGAAGACACAGACATGGGCGACTGGACGTGCTTCTACTCGTACACGCTCGATTTTGGCGGCGGCACATGCAATACGGGCGATGACCGCATCAACAGCGAGGCCTGCGCCGGGCCGGTGGCGTTGTACTGCGCTGGCGAAGGGCTGGAAGTGTGGGACGTTGACCCCGATACCGGGGCTGGCACGCTGGCCTTCACCTACAGCGGCAGCGTTGAGGTCCCCGCCGTCAACACGCTGCTGATGAGCGCCGGCGACATCCAACTGTGGATACTCGACACCGGCGAGTTTCAAGTCAACGCCGACGCGGGCGAAGGCAAGACCTACGCCTTCATCTTCAACGGCTGCCCCTACAATGGCGGCGGCTATAACGCCAACCTCGACCCGAACGAGTAAAGAAGCAGTTAGCCATTAGTGCAAGGCCAACCCCCTGATCCGTAAGTAGATCAGGGGGTTGGTTTTTCATTTGCTTTCTAAAATCTGCGTTCGTTCTTTACCTCGTTCCCGAATTCATGTACAACAACGCCGCATCACGCGGGGAGGGGATCACAGCCTCATGTCCAACCTCATCGGCCAGACTGTCGGACAATACACCATTGTCGCGGAAATCGGGCGGGGCGGCATGGCGACCGTCTACCGTGCCATGCAAGAATCCATCGGGCGCGAGGTCGCCGTCAAGTTCCTGATGAAATCGCTGCTAGAACAAGACCCGGCCATCGCCGAGCGTTTCCAGCGCGAGGCGCAGGTGGTCGCTAGCCTGCAGCGCCCGGCCCATTGAGGGCGTTCCGAAAGGGCGGGTCAGCGATCCCAGCCAAAATCGCGGCCCAACAGATCGTAGAGGCGCTGGTTGTGCGGGCGAAAATAGTCTACGAGGCCCTGACGGGTGTCGGGGCGCATGGGGGCCTCGTATGGCTTTTGCTGGCGCGCTCTGGCGTCGGGCCGGAGCGTGAAGGAAGGCGCGCTGAGGAATGCCATCGCATGATCCAGTGCGGCTTGCGGCGCGGCGTACAAGTCTTCGCTGCGAGTAATCAGCATCTGCTCGCGCGGAAAATGCTTGAACCAGCGTTCGAGCTGCTCGGCGTACAGCCCGCGCGCCTGATACGAGAATCGATTGAACGAGCCTTGGCGGGGAGCCGGGTTCTCCAGCATCCGTTCAAGCGCGCCGTCTAACCGTTCCGCCTCGCGGTCCAGCGCTTCTTCGAAGCCGAGCGTTTCCTTGCCAATCAGGGTGTTAAAGTTCCAATGAGAATAGGCCCGGTCAACCGGGTTGCGGAGCAGCGCGATCAGCCGGATGTGGGGGTAATCCGCTTTGACGCGCTCGGCGGCCAGCGGGTGAAACAAATACGATGGCGAAGCGTCGCCGGTGAACTGGCCCGGCGCGCCAGCCAGCGGAAACCGCGAGCGATACCAGGCCAGTCCGCGCGAATAGTGTGTCGAGAAAAAATGAAGCTCCTTGTTGCGCCCCGGCGCGAACAGCGGGTTAGACATCAGATAATGATAGAGCGAGGTCGTGCCGCCGCGCATCGTCCCGATGATCAGAAAGGATGGCTGAAGCAGCGCGTCCGGGTTGAGCGCGAGGGCCAGATTCCGGGCGGGCATCCGGGCTAAATCGCCGAGCTGCCCTTTCACTTTCTGAATTCGTTTGAGCGTTTTTTTGTTCACTTCTTGCTTTGTTGCTGAATCTCGCGCATACGCCGGACGATTTCGTCGCGGTTCTTGGTGTCGAGTTGGACTTTGCCCTCAGCAATCAGTTGTTGCATGTAGGCTTCGCCCTCGGCAATGTCGCGCTCGATCTCCTCTTGGTGGTCGTAGTAGTAAGCCAGCGCGGTATGAACCTGCGCGGGTGTCAACTCGAAATCTTCTACAATCTCCTCCACTGTCATTCCGCCAGCATGGTACATGGCTACATCCTCCACTTTCATGCGCGTTCCATCAATTCGTGGCTTGCCACCGCAAGTTCCGGGAGTAGCAACAATACGAGCAATCATTAGCGTTGCCATTATGCCTCACTCCCCGCTGGGAACCCACGCGTTCTTGACTTGTCCAACAAAGCTCACACGCCAAATGGCCTTGAAATGCTGTTGCAGGGGCTAATCGTCTTTAGCCTCTCTCCGATTTCTCCATTCCGCGCCTAGAGATCGTCCGACCTCTAATTCCTTTTCACGGCTCCAGGTGGCGTAATCCGACGCAGTAGTCAACTTGACAAACTCGTGTATGTAACCGTCACTATATGCTTGTAGCCACAAATAGATCGTATCCGGTAGCAACGCTGCACTGTTCTGCTCAGTAAAATTTGAGACAAGTTTTGCAAAATAGTCAGATTCGCTGTCAATGATCCGTTGACTTGCGGTCAATTCATGGCAGAAGGTATTGAGAGGATCGTATATTGCCATTTTGTGGCGACTGCAGTTCAAAGGAGTTGTGCGGAATATTCTATGATCGATATGTTCAGCGTCGCCGAACTTGCACATCGCACAGCTCGGCATATATCCCCCGTTTGGCATCAAAAACTCTCCTGACTAGTGATGTGAGAGGCAAAGTATGTCGAACGTCTAAAGCTAATATACCTCACTCCCCGCTCGGAACCCACACATTCTTGACCTGCGTGGCCTCCCGCAAAAACTCCTGGCCTTCGCCCTGATGCCGGTCGAACCAGTCCCGCGATTCGCCATAGCTGACCCACGTCCGCTTCATGTTGCTGGCCGAAAGATATTCGACGTGGGCGCAGCCCGCCGCGCCGCCAAAGTGCCACATCGAGTCCACGTCGTCATGCTCGACCAGCGTCTTGCTCAAATGGTCGCGGCTGCCGGTGACGATGTTGACCACCCCGCCCGGCAGGTCGGATGTTTCAAATATCTGGTAGAAATCGGTCGCCAGCAAGGGATATTTCTCGGAGGGGATGATCACGACCGTGTTGCCGCGCGAGATAGCCGGGGCCAGCAGCGAGACAAAGCCGAGCAAGGCTGGCTCGTCCGGGCAGGCGATGCCGATCACGCCGATAGGCTCGTTGAAGGCCGCCACCATCCCATACAGCGTTGTCTCTTGTAGCGTCCCGCCGTACTTGTCGGCCCACGCCGCGTAACTGAACAGCCGCGAGATAGCCGCTTGGACTTCGGCGCGGGCGTCTTTGGCGGGCTGCCCGGTCATCGATGCCAGCCGCGCCGCGAACTCGTCCTCGCGGATCGCCAGATTCTCGGCGATGTAGTACATGATCTGCGCGCGGACATGCGGCGTCCGGTCGGCCCAGCCTTTGGCGGCATGGGCGGCTTCCACCGCGTCGCGGATGTCCTTGCGGTTGCCATCGCCCACCTCGCCGATCAGCCTGCCATCCGGCGAGGTCACCATCCGGGAGTACGCGCCATCGGGCCTGACCTGTTTCCCGCCGATGTACAACTTGGCCGTGCGATCAATCGTCGGCAGCGATCCATTCACGCGCTTTTTGGGGTCGAGGCCATTGGGGATCGCCGGGTGGCCGTGCACGTACGCGCCCCATTTCTTGTCGGGCAAATCGCCCGGCGCGGCTGGGCGGGGGCGGGCTTCCCACTTCGGGCGCAGGTATTCGAACAGGCCCTCTTTGCCGCCTTCGCGCCCGAAGCCCGATTCGCGGTAGCCGCCAAACCCGGACGCGCCGTCAAACAGATTGGTGCAGTTGACCCACACGCTCCCGGCTTTGACCCCGCGCGCGACCTCGGTGGCGAGATTGATGTTCTCGCTCCAAATGGAGGCGGCCAGCCCGAACCGGGTATTGTTCGCCAGTTCGATGGCTTCGGCGGGCGTGCGGAAGGTCATCGCCACCAGCACCGGCCCGAAGATTTCTTCCTGAACCACCGCCGCCGACGGCGAAACGTTGGTCAGCAGGGTGGGCTTGTAAAACCAGCCGCGATCCGGCATCGGGCAGTCGGGTTGATAAATCTCCGCGCCTTCTTCCAGCCCCTTCTTGACCCAGCCATCGATGGTTTCCCACTGAGTCTGATCAACCACCGCGCCGATGTCGATGGCTTTGTCCAGCGGGTCGCCGACGCGCAGGCGATCCATGCGCCATTTGAGCTTCTTGATAAACTTCTCGCTGACGCTTTCCTGCGCCAGCAGCCGCGAGCCAGCGCAGCAAACCTGCCCCTGATTGAACCAGATAGCGTCAACCACGCCTTCAATCGCGGCGTCCAGATCGGCGTCTTCAAACACCACGAAGGGCGACTTTCCGCCCAGTTCCAGCGACAGGCGCTTGCCGGAGCCTGCGGTCGCGTGGCGCAGGACGCGCCCCACGTCGGTTGAGCCGGTGAAGGCGACTTTGTCCACGTCCGGGTGGTCGACAATCATGCTGCCGGCCTTGCTGTCGCCCGTGACGATGTTGATCACCCCCGGCGGCAGGCCCGCCTCGGCCACAATCTCGGCAAACAGCAAGGCAGACAATCGAGTATAGGAGGCAGGCTTGAGCACGACCGTGTTGCCCATCGAGATAGCCGGGGCGATCTTCCACGCCAGCATCAGCAGCGGGAAGTTCCACGGGGTGATCTGGCCGATCACGCCGACGGGCTGGTAGTCGGCGAGTTCCGTCTCGGCGAGCTGCGCCCAACCCGCGTGATGGTAGAAGTGCCGAAAGACGGCTGGCACGTCAATATCGCGCGATTCGCGCAGCGGCTTGCCATTGTCCATCGATTCGATCACGGCCAGCAGACGGTGATGCTTTTGCAAATGCCGCGCCAGCGCGTATACATGGCGCGCCCGGACGTGGCCCGGCGTTTTGCTCCATGTCTTGAAGGCGGTTCGCGCTGTTTGGACGACCAGATCAATATCGGGCCGGGTCGCTTGCGCGGTCTCGGCGATCTTCTCGCCGGTGGCGGGGTTGAGGCTCTCCCGGTATTTGCCAGCGCTGGGCGCGACCCAGTGATTGTCAATAAACAAATCAAACTTCCGCCCGTGATCGTCGAGCCAGCGGTTGGCCGGGTCCGGCGACTCCGGGGCGGGGCCATACTCCATCGTTTTGAATATCTTGGCTACGGTTGTCATGGCATGTCTCCAGAAGACTGCAAAAGCTAAACGCAAAGGTCGCTAAGGCGCAAAGAGCGCAAAGGAACTACAGGTTTAACACCAGACGGCGAATGCCGAGTCGCATGACCCTGACATTGAAATTAAGCAACAGGCCAAGTTTGGTTCCGGTGAAGCGGAGATAAGTCAAAACTTGCGCTTCATGCACATCGGTCAGTTTATCAACAGATTTGAGTTCCACAACTACCAGGCCAGCAACCAACAAATCTACCTTTAGAGCATTTCTTACCTGTAATGATTTGTAAACGATGTCAACCGACTTTTGGCGCTCGTAGGGAATTTCGTGCACGCCAAATTCATAAGCAAGACAATCTTCATAAGCCGATTCGAGCAGACCCGGCCCTAGCCCCCGATGAACATCAATTGCTGCCCCAATGATTTTGTTGGAGAGTTCATCCTCATCCATTTTATGAATTCCTTGGCGCCCTTTGCGCCTTGGCGCGCTTTGCGTTGATCTGTTGACTTTGCCTTCGATACCCTGTGCGCCATATCAGCCACGACACAAGGCGCGGCGTGAAGCGGTTGACGAAGGCGTAGAACCACATGATCCACGGAAAGACGACTTCGGTTTCGCCGCGCTCAATCGCCTTGAGCAGCCGCGCCGCGACCTGATCAGGCGTCAGGGTAGGGATGGTTCGCCCCAGCCCCGGCAGCCGATCAAGCACGCCGGGGTTATGGTCAAAGTACGCGCTGGACACCCGACCCGGCGTGATCAGCGTGACGCCGATCCCCGTGCCGCGCAGATCGGTTTTCAGCGACTCGGCCAGCCCGCGCAGCGCCCAGCGCGCCGCCGTGTACGCGGTCGCGCCCGGCCACACGGCATACGACGCGGGCGATCCGACAATCACAACCCGCCCGCTGCCCCGCGCCAGCATATCTGGCATAAAAGCGCGTGCTGTATAGAAGGCCGAGAAGTAGGTTGCGTTCATGATCTCGGTCGCTTCGGCCAGCGGCGTTTCTTCGGCGAACAGCCAGCGTCCCGACCCCGCGCTGGCGACAATCACATCCGGGGCGCCAAGCTCGGCTTTGATCTTCGCGGCGGCAGCCTCGACGGCCTGTTCGTCGCCGAGATCAAGCGGGTAGACGTGCGCTTCTCCGCCAACAGCTTTGCAGTCGGCGGCGACCTGATCTAATTCCGCTTGGCGACGCGCCAGCATAATAACCCGCGCCCCACGCGAGGCCATCAGGCGGGCCGTCGCCGCGCCAATGCCGGATGACGCGCCAGTGATGAGAACGAGACGTCCGCGTACGTTGTTCAATATCCGATTACCAAAATTCCTTTTAGTGGTAACTGTAAACGGTTACTCGCATACAGCGTATCAAAGAACTTAAGTACCTTCTCGAAGTCCGGCCTATTTCTATACTGATTACGAACTGCGATAGCAAGATAGTCAACGTCTTGCATCATACATGCCTGAAACAAGTCTTTAAGAAACTGGTTGTTGATAACGCCTCGGCCTGCTTCTACCTCAATTACAAAACCAAACTCAGGATAGTACGCATCGGCATTAAACTTCTTTAGAAGCTTTCCATTTCTACCAAATAGGACTGGAACTATTATTTTCTTGGCTGCGGTCTTTCCAGTTTCGACTTGAAATCCGATAGCAGTCAGCCCATTTGATACAATACGGAGCACGTCATTACTTCTCAACTCATTATCTGATGAAGCAATCGTGTCTGCCGCGTCCTCGAAAACCTGAACAACTTGAATAACAAGATCGGAAGGTTTGTCGGACTGTGGATAATATGACCAGTTAATCATAGTTGGATGTCATCTGGCACAGGCAGATTGTCTTGCTCCAATGCCTCGACATAAACCTCAATCGCTTCCCTGACTCGCTCCAGTGCCTCATCGCGTGTCTTGCCATCGCTCACACATCCGGGCAATGATGGGACTTCGGCGATCCAGTTGCCATCTTCGTCGGTGTAAAGCATTACGTGACGCATCTCAATCTCTCCTTCAATTCAACGGCTCTCGCCATCTGCCGTTCCATGCCCCATGCGCCATGCCCCTTGCGTAGCGCCCCGCTCACCCCATCGGCATGTGATGCTTTGCCGCGTAGCGCCCGGTGACGGCGTGGCTCAACTGGCGCTCGATGTCGGTCAGTAGCGAACTGGCCCCCACGCGGAACAGGTCGGGCATCAGCCACTCGTCGCCGAGTTCTTCCTTCATCAGCATTTGCCAGCTCATCACGGCTTTGGCGCTGCTGATCCCCCCGGCGGGCTTGAAGCCGACTTTGTGCCCGGTCTGCTGATAGTAGTCGCGGATGGCCCGAACCATGATCAGGCTGACGGGCAGGGTGGCGTTGGTCTTTTCTTTGCCGGTCGAAGTCTTGATAAAATCCGCCCCCGCCATCATGCAGATCAGGCTGGCCTTGTGGACATTTTTCAGCGTGCCTAATTCGCCCGTCGCCAGAATGGTCTTCATATGGGCTTTGCCGCAGGCGGCGCGGAACTGCTTGACTTCGTCGTAGAGGCATTGCCAATCATTGTTTAAGACGTGCGCCCGCGAGATGACAATATCGATCTCCTCCGCCCCGGCTTTGACCGATTCCCCGATTTCCTCGATGCGCTGTTTGAGGGGACTCAGCCCCGCCGGGAAGCCGGTTGACACGGCGGCGACCGGGATGCCCGATCCCTTGAGCGCGTCCACCGCGTCGGCGACGCGAGCATGATAGACGCACACAGCGCCGACGGTGATCGCTTCGTGGGCGACGCCCAGCTTTTCCAGAATGTCCATACGGACGGGGGATTTGGCTTTGTCGCACAGCCGCCGCACATTGCCGGGCGTGTCATCGCCGGAGAGCGTGGTCAGGTCGATGCAGGTGATGGCCCGCAGCAGCCATGCCGCCTGCCATTCTTTCTTGACGGTGCGGCGTTTGGGGAGCGTCTCGGCGCGGCGGTCGGTCGCGCTTTTATTGACGCGGGATCGATTGACCCAGCCTTCGTCAAGGGGGATGCCGGGGTTGCGTTCGTGTTTGGCTGCCATAGGCGCCTCTCCGTGATTATCTTGTTTTCGAGATTATAGCATAGCCGTCATAGGAACGTAGTCTTGCAGAAAGCAAAAAAATCAAACGCAAAGGGCGCAAAGCGCACAGAGAAAAGATAAATGATTTTCCTTTGCGCTCTTTGTGCCCTTTGTGGTTCAGGCCGTTAAGGACGCGGCGAGAACAACAGGCGGGGGATGAAGAACAGCATCAGGTTGAGCGTCACCTGACAGGCGAAGGCGGCGGCCAGCCCGTAACGCTGGCGGATGTAACTGTACAGTCCGGCCAGCGCCGTCAGGAACAACACAATAGCGATCACCGTGCCGATGGCGTCGCCGCTGGCGGGCCAATAAAACAGCAGCGTCCCCAGCCCCGCGCCGATAATGCTGGCGATAATCCCGCGCCGTTCCTGAAGCACCCCGCGATAGAAAATGGTTTCCCCCAGCGGGCCAAGCAGGACGAGCGTTTGGAACAAGGCGGGCAAAGTGTAGCGCGATTCGGGGAACAGCAGGCGCGAGGTGGCGTACAACCCCTGTGCGACGAAGGCCAGCAGCAGCCCGCCGATCAACACGCCGTAGCCAATGCCCCACGCCAGATTGAGCGCGCCCACCCCTCGCCGGGCGCGGCGCGAATCGATCAACGTCAGCGCGCCGCCCAGCAAAACCAACATGCTCCAGAGGGTGGTATAACGCGCTTCGATGTTGTCAATCGCGAATAACGTCCCCAACGCGGCGGCCAGAAACAGGGCCAGCGCGTACAGCGGATCGAAAGCCTCGAAGATGGAAGGCTCGTCGTCTTCGATCACGACCTGCGGGGCGGGACGCGCTTCGGGCAGGGCTGCGACCCCACCCATCGTTGCTGCGCGCTGATTTCCCTCCCCTTGCAAGGGGAGGGGTAGGGGTGGGGTATGGGCAGGCGGCACGGGCTGAACCGGCAGCGGGGTTGGCGCGGCAGCGGCAGGGCGTGATTCGCGTGTCGGCCCGACGGCGGGCTGACTCAGCGGCGCGGGCGCGCCGGGTTGAGGCGCAGGCACAGGCTTGGGTGTAGGACGAGCTTTGCGCACAGGACTTCCACCGACCAACGGCGGCGCGACCGGGCGGAAAGCGTCCGGGCTGGGCAGCGGGCTGTGGCGTAGGGGCGGGAATCCCGGATTGACCGGCTGCGACGCGGCGACCTCATCCAATGGAGGCGGCGGCGCCATCTCGAAATCTTCGACATTGACCCCGCCATGACGCAGAGGCAGCATGTGATGGATGGCGAAATTGAAATCGCCGGGGTCGTCGTCCTTGGGCGGCGGGCCGATGCGCAGCTTGCCCATTATTTTGGCTCCTCGCTTCGTCCGCCTCCGACACCCCCTCCTATCCTCGTTCCACTCGGATTTCCCTCCCCCGTGAAACGGGGGAGGGTGGCCGAAGGCCGGCTGGCCCCTGCTAAGGGGGTGGGGGTGTTTCGGGCGGCGATAGGGGTTGTCATTAGCATCAGGCGGCCTGCAATGTGTCGCGGATGGCGGCGATGGTTTGATCCACGCGCTCCGGCGTGATCCAGTAATGGGTCACGGCGCGGAAGGATCGCGGCCCGCGCACATCCAGCTTGATGTTGTGATCACGCTCCAGCCGGGCGTAAAGCTGTTTTTCGTCGAGCGGGACGGACTCGTCCAGCCCAAAGTAGATCATGTTGGTCTGCACTTGATTCATATCCAGCGTGATGCCCGGAATCTGGCGCAAGCCTTCGGCGAGGCGTTTGGTGTTGGCGTGATCCTCGCCCAGCCGCAGGGTCATTTTCTCGACGGCGATGATCCCGGCGGCGGCCAGCACGCCCACTTGCCGCAGCCCGCCGCCCAGCATCTTGCGGATGCGCCGGGCGCGGTGGATAAACGCGCCGGAGCCGCACAGCAGCGATCCGGCAGGGGCGCACAGCCCTTTCGACAGGCAGAAGGTGATCGAATCGGCGGGGGCGGCCAGTTCCTTCACGTCAACGCCCAGCGCGGCGGCGGCGTTAAAGATGCGCGCCCCGTCGATGTGAAAACGCAGCCCCAATTCATCGCACAAAGCGCGAACCGAGCGCGTGTATTCCGCAGTTAGCGGCAGCCCGCCCAGCGCCCCGTTGGTGTTTTCGATGGTCACCAGCCGGGTGGTCGGGTAATGCGGGTCGTCGTCGCGGAACGCCCGCCGGATGTCTTCCAGCGCCAGCGTCCCGTCCGGCTGGATCGGGACGGGCCAGGGGTGCAGCCCGCCGAGGGCCGCCGCGCCGCCCGCTTCATTGATATACGGGTGCGCTTTCGCCCCGACGATGTATTCATCGCCGCGCCCGCAGTGGGCGAGGAGAGCGGTCAGGTTGCCTTGCGTGCCGCTGGTGACAAACACGGCGGCTTCCTTGCCGAGCTTGGCGGCGGCGAGGGCCTCCAACCGATTCACGGTGGGGTCGTCGCCGTACACGTCATCGCCGACTTCGGCGGTCGCCATAGCGTGGCGCATTTCGGGCGTGGGCCATGACACAGTGTCGCTGCGGAGATCGATGAAGTTCATATCAAGAATACCTGCTTTGTGGTCAAGGTCTTGGCGAGAATTGCTCACTATAAATCGTGAGTGGATAGGAGTACATCCAATTAGCAAGCGATTGATCAGTAAACCAGAGAAGCTCACCTATCTGGTTTTCTCGCTCCTCAATCCTTCTAGAACTTTCTGTGTTACCATCAATCTGCTGGATGTCAGGTTGGACAAAGAAGGTCTCTGGCAAAGTTGCTTCGCCAAAATAGGCAATGCCTAATGCCGACGTCTGTAAAACACCCTGACTTTGATGGCGGGGTTCGGCTGGAGGATCAGAATTAAACAGCGACCGTATGACCCATTGACCATTCTCCGTGATTTCCTGCCTGATTCCAAACTCAAATACCGCAGCGCTTCCAATTCTTCTTCTTTGCGACACAACATACCTTTTCTGCTCATCCAGCGTAACCGGCCAACCCATGATGATGATTTGCAACCCTTTAGTTGGATCAACTCCTGATAACTTGGAGTCCATTGCTCCCGCTATTGCGTTTGCCAATTGCTCATTGGATAGACTCTCTGGTTGCTCAATACCGGCTCTCCATGCGAACCCCAGCAAAACAGCCCTTCTCCAAACATCCTCGGCGCTCATCCCATCACGTTCAAATGCGGGATTCCATTCGTAGGTAGAGATATGTGGCGATAAATCAATCGCAGTCTGATCAATGACGATTTCTGGAAGGGCGTTATCTAGAATGGCTTGAGCAGGGTCGAGTGTCGGTGTCAGCGTTGCAGTTGGCAACGGAGTCGCGGTCGCGGTAGGCGGCACAGGAGTCGCGGTGTCTGTTGGGCTGACAGTCGGCGTGGGCGGCGTGCTTGCCGCGCAACCTGTCAGTATTCCCAAAATCATTGCGATTGGAATGATCGCTGCTGGCTTCATGCTATTCCTCCATGCACCTCGGGGGTCGGCCATGACACGGTGTCGCTGCGCAGATCGATTGCGTTCATAACTGCTCCAAATAAAACGGCGACCAATGGGGTCGCCGCTAATCATAGCATAGTTGCTGTTGCCCTAACAGCGAGGGCTATTTTGCGGCTTCCTCAGACTTGGGCAGCGAATAGGCTCGCGCTTCAACCGGGCGGCCTAATCCCGGCTCATCGTCGATCATAGCTTCCAAACGCAGCAGCATCGGGCCATCATAGTAAGCATGTCCGCAGTTGGGGCAGACCATCGCCGGGACGTTCTCAAAGATATACCAGCGCCCGTTGTTGGTCATCGTTAGCTCGACTTCGCGCGGCTCTTGAGCCTTGTCGGTGTCACAGAACTCACAGGGATATTCGCGTCGTTTGGTCATGTTTCAATCCACCCTATAGCGATTATCTTAGCACATCTCGCCGAAATTGAAACGCAAAGCGCCCTGCGGAAGGTTTCCGCGCCATCCAGTCTACCCCTGCAGGGGGCTGTTCCAGTTTTCCGCGATTCGACCCGATGGCTTCCCAAAAAGCGACTAATCGATCATAATAGCGCCTTCGCTGGTGAGGCATTGCTTGCAGCGCGGGGAGACGGTTAATGGTGAACAGCCTGCTCACCCCTTATTCGGCGCCGTTATTCGCCGGGGGGATTCTCATGTTGGGGTTGGCGATCATGGCCTGGTCGCGGCGCGCGGCGCGCGGCTCTTCGGGGCTGGCGCTGGTTTGCCTCGCGCTGGCGCTTTACGTCACGGGCTACGCTTTTGAGATCAGCAGCCAGTCCCTGGCCGAAGTCCGCTTCTGGCTCAAAATCGAATATCTGGGCATCGCCACGCTGCCCGGCTTCGTGCTGGCAGCCGCCACGCTGACTGCCGGGATTGACTGGTTCCGGCGGCGGCTCAACCTGACGCTGTTGTTTTTTATCCCCGCCATCTCGCTGCTGTTCGCGTGGACCAACGAAACCAACGACGCCCTGTGGCGCAATTTGAGCATCGACACTGCCGGGCCGTTCACGATGGCCTTATTCGAGCGCGGCCTGTGGTATTACGTCAACACGGCTTATGCGTTCCTGATTATGATCGCTGCGGTGATCGTTCTGGCGCGGACGTTCTGGCGCGAAACCGGTTTGTATCGCCGTCAGCTTGCGGTCATGCTGGTCGGGCTGCTAGTCCCCTTTGCGGCTTACGCGCTGTATATGTTCCACGCGACTCCGCCCGGCCTTGATCTGAACGCTTACGCGCAGTTGGTCGGGATCGCGATTGTGGCGTGGGGCATGTTGAGCCATCAGATTCTTGACATTGGCCCTATCGCGCAGGAAATCATCTTCGCCAACATGCGCGATGCCGTGCTGGTGTTTGACGCCCGTGACAGGCTGGTCGATCTCAACCCGGTGGCGCGCCAATTAGTGGCGCAGGCCACGATTGGCGATGGCTTTGCGACGGTGGCGAACGCATGGCCCGATCTCGCCGGGCTGGCCGCGAAGCTGCCGCTGAACGGGCCGATCTCGACGCCAGCGCGCCACGCGCAGCAGGTATTTGAGGTTAGCGTGACGCCGCTGCTTGACAAACAAGGCAAGCGTCTTGGGCATTTGCTGTCGATGCGCGACACCACCGAATGGGCGCAGACGCAGGTTGAGCTTCAGGAGTCCAACGAACGGCAGGCGACTCTGCGCAAGATTGGGCTTGAACTGTCGCGCAAGCTCAAGGTCAGTTATGTCGCGCAAATGGCGACCGACGCCGCCCTGCGGATTTCGCGCGCGGATGCCGCTCTGCTGGCCCTGATTGACGGGGATGGCTATCGGGTGGCGAGCGCCATTGGCGCGTACCCGCCCGATCAGTACGGGCAGTTGATCAAAATTGGCGAAGGCATCGCCGCGCGGGCATTACAGCGGCGCGAACCTGAGTTAACGCTGGATGTCGCCGCCGACCCGGACTATCTCAAGATCATTGAATCCACCCGCGCCCAGATTACCGCGCCGCTGGTGTCCGGGGGCGAGGCGCTGGGCGTGCTGGTTCTGGAGACCAGCCATCCCGACTATTTCACCGAAGAAATTTTTGAGACGATCAAGCTGCTGGCGGCGGGCGTGGCGGTGGCGGTGGACAACGCGATGGTGTATGAGGAACGCGATCATCTGGTGCAAGAACTGGAGTCGTTCGCCCACACAGTCGCCCATGACCTGAAAAACCCGTTGAGCGGCATCAGGAGCATGGCCGAGATGATGATGATCTCGACCCCTGAAAAAATCAAGAAATTCGCGCCAAGGGTTTACGATTCCGCCAACCAGTCCATGAAGATCGTGGACGCCCTGCTGCTGCTGGCGCGGGTGCGCTCCGAAGGCAAAGTCGAAATGTCGCCGGTCGATATGTGGGCGGCAGTCAAGAACGTGGAATCGCGCCTGTCGCCCATCGTGGAGAAATACGGGGCGCGGCTGATCTACCCCGACGAATGGCCGACGGCGACGGGCTACGGCCCGTGGGTCGAGGAAATCTGGGCCAACTACATTAGCAACGCCCTCAAATACGGCGGCGATCCGCCGGAGGTCAGGCTGGGGTGGGACGCCCAGCCCGATCAGCGGGTCCGGTTCTGGGTCAAAGACAATGGCAAGGGCCTGACCGAAGCGCAAGCACGAACGCTGTTCCAGCCGTTCACCCGGCTGGACAGCGGGCGGGCCGAAGGGCATGGGCTGGGCCTGTCGATTGTCCAGCGCATCGCCGAGCGGCTGCATGGCGAAGCGGGCGTCGAAAGCGCGCCAGGCGAAGGCAGCCGGTTCTACTTCATGCTGCCCGGTGATGGCGTGGACAAAGCTCCCAAGAGCAAATCGCCCCGGCGCGCTGCCAAACGCCCGAAGTCAGCGCAGAAGAACTGACTCGCCTAAGATTCCGCGCTGGCCTTGATCAACAGCAACAGCATAATGACTTCCGTCTCAGCATAGACGCTGTGCGGCATCCGGGCGGGCATGTGAACCCATGCGCCAGGCCGGGCGTCCTGCGGCTCGCCGCCGAGAATCAGCTTGGCCGTCCCGGAGATAAAGTGCAGGATCGCGGGCATGGCGGCGGTATGCTCGGAAAGCTCCTGGCCCGCCGCGAAGCGGAACATGACCGCGCGCGTGTCGGGCGCGTCCAGTATCGTGCGGCTCAGGATCGAATCGGCGGGAACATCGGACACGAGGGCGGCAAGGTCAAGAATATGGGTGTAAATGTCGGTCATGGCTATATCCTTTCCAATCGATCAAACCACTCGGCGCGCCAATTTCGTAATGGGTGCGCTTATTTTTCTTCCTAATCTTTATCCTTTGTGTTCTTTGTGACCTTTGTGGTTCAAGGTCTTTATAAGGGTTTCTTGGTCGGCATCCCCGCCCGGCGCGGATACTGCGGCGGGGTGGCGGCGACCTTCTCGATTTCCACCAGATAATGCGTCTCGGCCACGCCGGGAAGCTCGACTGGCGTGACACGCGCCAGCTTCCCTCCTAATAACTTGATAGCGTGCTCCGCTTCGGCTGCCTCCTGATGGGCGCTCTCGCCTTTCTGGGCCAGACAGCGCCCGCCCACTCTGACCAGCGGCAGCAAATACTCGGCCAGCGTGGGCAGCCCGGCGACGGCCCGCGCCAGCGCCCAGTCATAGCGCTCGCGCTGATCAGGCATCTGGCCCGCGTCCTCGGCGCGGGCGTTGAGCAGCGTCACGCCGTCCAGCTTCAAAGTCTGGACAATATGCGCCAAAAAGGCGGCTTTCTTGGCGGTGGCCTCGACCAGCGTCAATTGAAGCGATGGGTTGACAATTTTGAGCGGCAGGCCGGGGAAGCCCGCCCCTGTGCCTACATCGATTACCTTTAACCCCGAACGCGGGCTGATGGCCTTCAGGCAGGCCAGCGAATCGGCGAAGTGGCGCATCTCGATCTCGCCGGGGTCGGTGATGGCGGTCAGGTTGACGCGCTCGTTCCACGCCCGCAGTTCCGCCGAATAGGTCGCAAAGGCGGCAAGCTGGGCGGGGGAGAGGGCAAGGTTCAGCGCGTCGCTGGCGTATGAGGCAAGCTGCTGCATGAGCGCTGCCGATCATTAAAGGGATTCGGTAACTACTTAGCCCGCACCCCCACCTGACCTCGCTACGCTCGGTCTGTCCTCCCCCGTAAAACGGGGGAGGTGGCCGTAGGCCGGAGGGGGTGAGTACTTATAGGGTCTCAAGCAGGTCCCGCGCCCGGGCGGCGTCGGGCGCGGCCCGGAGACTCTCAAAGGCGGGCAAGGCTGATTGAAGCAGGTCGCGCGCGGCGGAGGCGTTCCCGCTATCCATGAGCGTCAGAGCCAATTCCATTTGAGTTCGGGCCTGCTGCCAGGGCATGTCCATCTCGGCGAACCGTTCTAGAGCCTGTCGCAGCCGCGCTTCCGATTCGTCCAGCGCGCCCGTCAGACGGGCGTAGACTCCCCAGCCGCGCGCGGCCAGCGCCTGATAGAATAGGTGGCCGCCGCGCGCAGCGGCTTCTTCGGCTAACGGAAGATACTGCCGCAGGATATCCGCGTCGTAACTGCGCGACGCGGAGTCGACGATCAGCCCATAGATATCGTGATCGCCGCTGGGAACATTCCAGCCGCCGAGCAGCGGGATGGCCGCTTCCATATGCTGTCTCACAAGGGCGAACTCGCCCTCCGCCGCCAGCGGCAGGCACATTCACATATGCTGGACGCGGTCCCAGCGAGCCTCATTGTTGTCCCTCCCGGTCATGATCTGATACGCCTCGTCGCGCCGGGACGCGCCAGCGTCAGCCTCGCCGCGCAGGAAATGAACTGCCGCCGCCACCGCGATTGTAAAACAGGGCAGGCTCAACCGTTCATGCGCGTACTGCTTGCCCAGCGCCAGCGTTTCGTCCAGCGAGGGCAAAACCTCGTCCCAGCGATCAAGGCGAAACAGCGCGTAGGTCTGGAGTTCCAACGCTACCCTGAGCTTGCCGACTTCTTCAAGTTGTCGAGCCAGTCGCCCATATTCCTGGGCGTAAGTGAGCGTCTGGCGAAAATCGCCAATGTACATAGCGCTGGTAGCCGCGTCGATCAGCGGTTCCAGCCGCGCGCGCGGGTCGCTCAGGCTGGGCGATTGGAGCAGCGCCATCTGGCGCAGGGCGACTTCATAGCGCTCACGAAACAAACCCTGCAAGCCATACAGGTTGTTCAAAACGCTCAGGCTGGAAATTAAGGCCAACGGGTCGTCCAACCGTTCGGCGATTTCCACGGCGCGGCGCGCCCGACGCTCGGCCTGCGCCACATCGGGCGGCTTGTCGCGTACCGAGGCATCCTCTGCCAGCGCGACATATCCCTGCACGATCTCGCGGCTAGGTGTCTCGCCTTCCGTCGAGTCAAGTAGCGCGATCAGGCGATCCCGATTGGGCAGGCTGGCGGTGAGGACTTCGGCGTGTGGCTCATCACTAAGATGCCAGCCCGCGTTGGCTGCGCAGCTCACGACTTTAGCCAGCCAATGAATCGTGGTCGCGGCGTTGCCTGTGCCAACATTGTCCCACTGCCCAACGGCGAGCTGAAACGTAGCGATGGCCTGTAAGACATGCCCCAGCGAGTTGTGCGCGTTGCCAATGCGTTCCAGCAGCGGCAGCCGTGTTTCAATCGGGATAGTCAGGCCCGGCAAGCGGAGCGCGGCCTCGATGTGCTGGATGGTCTCTTCGTGGGCATAGGCGCTGGAAGCGCGGTCGGCGGCCCGCAGGTAATAGCCGTAAGCGCGGGCGTTCTCCCCGGCGGCGGCCAGATGATGAGCCAGCAGCCCCGCCAATTCGTCCAAGCGATCTGGATACAGACTTTCCAGCGTATCGGCTACCCGCCGATGCAGTTTTTTGCGGTCGCTTTTGAGCAGCGTTTCATAGACGGCATCCTGAACCAGCGCATGGCGAAACAAATACTCGATTTCAGGCTCAAGCTGGGACACGCGAACCAACCCTCTGCTTTCGAGATGGCTGAGTTGATGGTTTAGCTTGCGTTTGCGGGCGGGCGTCATGCCCTTCTTAGCCATACTGACCTTGCTTGCTCCTGATCGCCAGCGCGCCTAATCCTCTTTTCGCTCCAGCATGTCAAAGTAGAACGGCTCGCCGCGCCGGACAAAGGCCGACAGCCGCGACCACACCCAGTATTCGGCGTCGAGGTCGGCGGGCCGCGCCAGCCCGAAGGCGTCCAGAATCTTGTAGCGGTGCAGGTCGAACGCCTGCCCGACCATCACGCCCATCGATCGGGTGTACGACACCCCGGCCTGATAAAATGCCCAGAAGAACACGGCGCAGATCGCGGCGACGACCAGCAGCGTTAGGTTGAGGCGCAGCGCCGCAAAGACCAGCGACTCCAGCGCGGCGATGCCCAGCGCCAGCGCCAGATGGATAGTCACGTCGATCAGCAGTTTTTGGCCGTCGATGCCCGCCAGCAAGGCCGCGTCTGCGCTGCCCATGACCGTGCGCAGGTAGGGCCAGAACACCATGCTGTCGATGCCATAGCGGGCGTGCGGATATTCTTCCATCACGGCCCACGCGTTGCCAAACAGGGTCGGCGTCAGGCGGTGGCGGTCAAACGGCAGCGATTGGGTCGGCTCTTTCTGCTCTTTGGCCGAATGCAGATCGTCGAGAGCCAGCGCCAGCGCGTCTGCTTTGGCTTCGTCACGCTGGCCGCTTTCCTGCGCTTCCGCCGATAGTTCGTCCATCGCGGCGCGCTTCTCGCCGATAGCCCCGTACAGGCGGCGGTGCGTGCCCAGACGCATCGCGTAGAAGGGAAACAGAATAGCCTTCATGCCGGGCAGCAAGCCCTCAAACAGCTTGATCACCAGCGCGTTGAGCGGCACGATGATAAACGCCAGCGCTAGCGCTATGACGATGGTGGTCAGCATTTCTGGGCTGAACAGCCCCAGCCACGGTTCGGTCAGCGCTGGGAAGAAATTCCACACGGTCGCGTCTGGCAGAAATGGCGGCGCGAACAACACATGCTGGTTGACCGCCACCAGAATCAACATCGGGACAAACCCGGTCAGCAGGAATGATCGCCCCAGATGGCTGACGATGCCTTCGACAAAATCAGACAGATTGCCCATGTCACGACTCCCAAGAAAGCTGTTAGCTGTTAGCTTTTAGCCATTAGCCAAAATCAACTTCTGCGTTCTCGCCTCTGACTTTACTTCTGCATTCTCACTTCTGACTTCTTACTTGCTTTTCTTGGCGATAGCCGCTTGCCGCCGCTTGCTGCCCAGCAGCCCCTTTTTGGGAAGCTCGGCGTACTGGCCCGCCAGCCCGACCAGATCAGAGCTGAACAGGCCCGCGCTGCGGGTCGCCCCGGCGGTCAGGATGCCCCGGAACTCGCCGCTGGCGGTGATCACCGCGACGTGGCTGGCAGTCGAGGCCGCCTTGTCTTTGATCGCGGCGGGGTCGGACGCGGCCTGATCGCCCATCGTCTCCACTTTCGGCAGGACGCCGCCTACCAGAGCGCCTAACGATTTGCTCAGAAAGGCGGCTTGCTCTTTCTTAAGTTGGTCGGACAGGGAAGAATAGGTCGCCGCGCCATACGCGCCGCCAGCGTCCACCACCAGATGCCACCATTCGGCTCCCTGTGCGTCGCGCAGGGCCGCCAGCGCGTCGGCGACGGTCTCGTCGTCGTACATCAAAATGCACCGATTGCGGTCGATTTCTTGATCTGTGATGCCCGCCATGCGTCAACTCTCCTCGTTGGCAAATGGGAATGGGCGCATCATAACATGAGACGGGCAAAAGGGGAAATCAAGCGGTTAGCAGTCAGCTATCAGCCATCAGCCATACGCTATCAGCCATACGCCATGAGCCACCCGCGGCTTCGCCAGCGCGGATGTTTCGGTGTATGATCAACCTATTGTTTCGCGCGGCTCAACACGAGGGGTTTCATGATCAAGACAAACCGTTTGCTGGTTCTGCTCGCAGGTCTGATCCTGATCGGGATCGTCGCGCTGGTGGGCCTGCTGGCTGTGATTATCACGACGCGCGGCGGCGTCGACGTGGCCGCCCTGTTCGCCACCCGGACGCCAGTTCCCACCGCCACGCCCACGCTGACCGCCACGCCCACGCAGACGCTCACGCCCAGCCTCACCCCGACTAGCACGAACACGCTGACCCCCACCAGCACGCTCACCGACACCCCGCGTCCGACCGACACGCCCACGATCACGCCGCGCTTCACCGAGACGCCGCGCCTCACCGACACCCCGCGCCCCACCAACACGCCGGTCGCTTCGGCGACGCCGAAGACGCTGGTGGAAACCGGCCCGAATTTGCTTGGCAACCCCAGCTTCGAGGAAGGATCGTCGGTTTACAATAATGATGGCGATCTGCGCGTCCCGAATGGCTGGGCGCCCTTCTGGAATTTCATCGTGGTCGATCAGTGCCACAATCTCAAGCCGCACTACGAAATCGAGCAGCATCCCACCCACGTCAAGGATGGCTCGTCGTCGGCGCGGCAGTACACGGGCTACGCCACGCACAACGGCGGCCTACTTCAGCAAGCGGCAACCACGCCCGGCCAGACCTACCAGTTCAGCGTCTACGGCTTCGCATGGTCAACCAACGACCCGGTCGTTGATTCGCCTTCGACTGCGACCGCCACGCTCTCGGTGGGCATCGACCCGGCGGGCGGAACCAACCCGGATGCCGGATCGGTCGTGTGGTCGCCGGGCGTTGTCCAGATGGACTCCTTTGGCTTTTTCAGCGTCCGGGCGACGGCGACCGCCAGCAAGGTGACGGTCTTCGCCCGCGCCAACTCGGATTTTTGTGTGGCCCGCAATGACGTTTTCTGGGACGCCGCCAGCCTGCGCCTGATGGCCGGGCAGTAGGGACACGGCCTGCCGAACCCTTTGGGGTGTCCCTACTTGCGCGTCAGGGGCGCTATATTCACCGCATAGCATTATCATAGGCGGGCATGGAACGACTTAGAGGGTGTTGAAAAAGAGCGTTATTCCGCGCATAACCCCACCCAAACCTCGCTACGCTCGGTTATCCCTCCCCTTGCAAGGGGAGGGCAACCCAACTTTTCGAGCGAAAATGGTTGCGGGTGGGGTTTTTCAACACGCTCTTAGACTTCTGCTAATCGCCCTCGCCGCTTTCGCGCTGTCCGGCTGTGGCATGGCTAACGGCGGGCTGGGCGTCGTCCAATCGAGCGTCAGCCAGCATACTTCTTGCCCCGAAGCGTACTATTCCGGCCCGGTGTGGGCCCCCGATGGCGACACTATCTACTATTCGTTCCAGCGCGGGATCGGCATCGGCTCTGAAATCCGCGCCCTCGACACGCGCGCTGGCGTGGATCGGCTGGTGGCGACGGGCGGCAAGCTGCCGCAGGTCTCGCCGGACGGGGCATGGGTGTTGTATCGCAACGCCACCACGCTTCACGGCGACCGCTGGGATGTCTTTCTGGCCCGCGCCGATGGCTCCGAAACGCGCCACATTCTCGATATTACATCCGGCACAACCGCGTGGTCGCCGGACAGCCAGCGCATTGTGTTTGTGGACGCGCCCGACGGCGACGCCAATCTCTATCTCTATGATCTGGCGACCCACGCCAGCGCTCCGCTGGTCGTTAGCGTGGGCAGCGACATCAACCCGGTATGGTCGCCCGATGGGTCGCAGATCGCCTTCGCTTCGGATCGGCAGGACTCGCGCCTGATCTACCTGATCAACGCCGACGGCAGCGCCGAACGCCGCCTGACCGAATTCAACGCGGTTTGCTCGCGCAGCCCGCATTGGGATGATCCCGAAGCGTGGCTGCCCGATTCATCGGGGCTGGCTTTCACCCGAACCTGCGATGGCTACCGCGTGGTGCAAATCGCCGACATGCAGGGCAAGCTGATCGACGATTGGAGCCGCCTGCGGCATCAAAGCCAGTGGCCGGAGTGGTCGGCGGATCGGTCGCAGATTGTCTACCAGTTGAACCGGAACAATTATTACGTCATCCGCGCCATGAACGCCGACGGCTCCAACGACCGCGAACTGGCGGTCGATGCGTGGTCGGCGCATCTGGCCCCCGATGGCAAGCGGCTGGTGGTTGTGTCGCACGACCCGAACGGCCTGACCGCGCTGTACCTGATGGACATCGAGACCGGGGCCAGCATTCCGCTGACGAGCAATCCGGGCAATGGCGTGTGTTTCCATTAGGGCGTTGCTAAGGATGAAAGTCATATGACAATGCATGAATTGTTCATAGACGCTGATAGCTAAATCGTATATAATAGTAGTTTAAGGCTTTTCTTGAATCAAATCCCCTACATCGCACCTCCTTCGCCCTCCGATTTTTGAAGCTCGGGGATAGCCCTCTACTTTCGCAGGCTCTCTGCATCCCGCCAGGAGATCTGAAATGCTCCAAATCACCAAACCCCCGTTCAAAAGACACATTCGGAACGTGCTGGTCGCTTAATGGCAACTTAGAACAGAATTGAGGGCTTTATGACGCGCTTGCTGCAATTTCCTCGATATCATGCCACTATAAAATTCCTGACATTCTTGCTGGCGATGCTGGCCTTGCTGGTGATTTTTGGCGGCGGCGAATTCGCGCACGCCCAGTCTGCCGTCAGCATGACAGGTCTATTCACCATCACCATGGGCGACAGCGGCCCCGGCGCAAACCTGCCGCATCAGCAGATCTACCGGCTGGTAGACGATCAGGGCCAGGACACCGAGCTTGTGCTCGACGAAAAACTGGCCGAGCCACATGGCGGCGTGTTCGGGCTGCGAAATATGCGCGTGCACGTTCTGGCGATCCCGACGCCTGTCGGGCCAAATGATAAGGCGCATTCAAAACGCAAAGCCACCGTTCAGAATATCACCCCGGTCTCTGCGCCGACCGGGCCTTCGGGCGCGCCAGCGCCCAGCGCGGTCACCGGCGCAGTGAAGTGGATCAACATTCTGTGCAAGTTCAGCGACTCGCCCGGCGTCGAGCCTAGAACGCAGTCGTATTTCACGGGCTTGTTCAGCAATTCCTATCCCGGCCTCAACGACTTTTGGAGCAATAATTCCTACGGGCAGGTGAATCTCACTGCGGACAATTCGCCTGCGTCAGGAAGCTGGTATACCCTGCCGAATCCCCGATCCTATTATCTGCCGGGCGGCAATCTCAACTTTAGCGCTGCCGCCGCCGACTGCACCAGCAAGGCGAATGCTTCCGTTTACTTCCCCAACTACTTCGGCATTAACCTGATGTTTAACGACGATCTGGACGGCTACGCGTGGGGCGGGACGCAGACGATCAGCGCCGATGGCGGCGGCACCTATGCTATGACGTGGGAACCGCCATGGGGCTATGAGAATGCCGGGCCGATTACCCATGAGATCGGGCACGGTTTTGGCCTGCCGCATTCGAACAATTCGGACGGAGACACCAACCCCTACGACAGCGTCTGGGATGTGATGAGCGACATGTGGACAAACTGCGTTTATCATGCCACCTATAACTGCGTTGAGCGTGGAACGATTGGCTATCACCGCGACAGGCTTGGCTGGATTCCAGCCGGCCAAATATACGCCCCGTCAGGCAGCGCGCCGCAGACGATCACGATCGATGCGCTGGATGTCCAATCGATCCCTGCGGGCGAGTATCGGATGGCGCAGATAACCATCTCGTCGTCGCAGTTCTACACCGTCGAGGTGAGACGACCGCAAAGTTACGACTCGTCGCTGCCGGGCAGCGCGGTAATCATCCATCAGGTTCAACCGTCGCGTGGCGAGCCTGCGTGGGTGATCGGC
>Ga0210377_10000521_pt1 | contig 36968 bp, 36 predicted proteins | sample PLM4_65_b1redo_FD_155480 | JGI IMG/M metagenome (GOLD analysis project Ga0210377, IMG submission 155480) | Groundwater sediment microbial communities from an aquifer in East River, Colorado, USA - PLM4_65_b1 redo | ecosystem: Environmental > Terrestrial > Soil > Riparian zone | place: USA: East... | reverse complement strand
GAGGGCTTTGGCGATTTCAATAAGCTGGCGTTTCCCGACCCCTAATTCCTTGACTTTGGTCGTCGGGTTCACGTCCAGCTTCACTTTCTTCAGCATTTCGGTGGATTGTTTGATGGTTTCATTCCACTGAACCAGTGGGCCATTGCGAATCTCATGCCCCAGAAAAATGTTCTCGTACACGGTCATCTCAGGCACAAGGGCCAACTCTTGATAAATAATGGCGATGCCTGTCTTCTCGCTGTCGGCGATGCTCTTGAATTTGCGCGTTTCGCCGCCAAAGACGATGTCGCCTGTGTAGTCGCCGTGCGGGTAAACGCCGCTTAACACCTTCATCAGCGTCGATTTTCCTGCGCCGTTTTCCCCGACAAGGCAGTGGATTTCGCCCTGCGCGACTTGAAAGCTGACATCGTCCAGAGCCTTCACGCCGGGAAACTGCTTGGTGATGTGCCGCATTTCCAAAATGGGAGCGTTCATGGCATATCCGGCCTCGATGGTGCGGAGAGTGTAAGGTTATTATAGCTAATTTGCGATAACAAAAAAGTGACAGCCTGAGCTGTCACTTTTTTGTTCATTAGGCGATCTTAAAACTTAGGGCAGGCCAGTGAAATCGCCGGCGGGCCAGTAGCCCGAGTCGATGATTTCCTTGACCACGTTGTCCTTGTCAACAGCGACCACCGCCGATGGCTTGGCCGGAATGTCGGCCTTGCCGTTGTTGTAGGTCGTCGTCTTCTCAGGGGTCTTGCCATTGAGGAAGGCGACTGCCGCGTTGAAGGCGTCGTTGACCAGCACGCGGACGTCCTTCAGCACGGTCATCTGCTGCTTGCCGTCAATGATGTACTGGACTGAGGCTTCTTCCGCGTCCTGACCGGTGACCACGTAGCTGGTCACGTCCTTGTCAGCGGCGAAGGCGTCAGCGATGGCGCGCGCGGTGCCGTCATTCGGGGCGAGGATCAGCACATCGCCCTTGTCGGCAGCCGGGGCAGCCGTCAGGTTGGCTTCCGCCAGATTCTTGGCGGTGTTGAAGTCCCAGTTGGTGGTGACCTGGCCCAGAATCTTGCCCTCCTCGTCGCGGGTCAACTCAGCCTTGTCCTTCAAGGCAACCGCTTCGCTGGAGTTCTTGATCACGAACGTGCCGTCCGCGATCTTGGGCTGGAGAACCGACCACGCGCCTTCGAAGAAAATGAAGGCGTTGTTGTCCGACGACGCGCCAGCGTACAGGTACAGCGGCTGGCCAGCCTTGCCTGACGCGTGGTCAACCAAGTATTGCGCTTGCGCCGCCCCGACTGCCTTGCTGTCAAACGTCACGTAGTAATCGACCGCGTCGGTGTCGCGGATCAGACGGTCATACGAGATGACCTTCACGCCCGCCGCGCGGGCTTCTTCCGCGGTGGCTGCCGCCGCCGCCCCGTCCTGCGGGGTGATGATCAGCACGGTGACGCCCTTCGAGATCAGCGATTCGACGTTCTGCTTCTCGACCGCTGACGAACCCTGGCTAAACAGGATTTCGACTTCTAACCCGGCAGCCTTCGCCGCGTCCTTGAAGCGAGTCTCGTCCTGAATCCAGCGCGGCTCATCCTTGGTCGGCAGCACGATGCCGATCTTCCCAGCCGGAGCGGAACCAGTTCCACCGAGGCCAGTGAAATCGCCGGCGGGCCAGTAGCCCGAGTCGATGATTTCCTTCTGGACGTTGTCCTTGTCAACAGCGACCACCGCCGACGGCTTGGCCGGAACGTCGATCTTGCCGTTGTTGTAGGTGTTCGTCTTCTCAGGGGTCTTGCCGTCAGCAAAGGCGACCGCCGCGTTGAAGGCGTCATTCACCAGCACGCGCACGTCCTTGAGCACGGTCATCTGCTGCTTGCCGTCGATGATGTACTGGACCGAAGCCTCTTCGGCGTCCTGACCGGTGACCACATAGCTGGTCACATCCTTGTCGGCGCTGAAAGCGTCGGCGATGGCGCGCGCCGTGCCGTCGTTCGGGGCGAGGATAAACACGTCGCCCTTGTCGGCAGCCGGGGCAGCCGTCAGGTTGGCTTCAGCCAGATTCTTGGCGGTGTTGAAGTCCCAGTTGGTGGTGACCTGGCCGAGGATCTTGCCCATCTCGTCGCGGGTCAGGGTCGCCTTGGCCTGCAGGGCGACCGCTTCGCTGGAGTTCTTGATCACAAACGTGCCGTCGGCGATCTTGGGCTGAAGCACGTTCCAGGCGCCTTCGAAGAACAGGAAGGCGTTGTTGTCCGATGACGCGCCAGCGTACAGGAACAGCGGGGCGCCCTTGGCGCTGCCGGCCTTGTCGACCAGATACTGCGCCTGCGCTTCGCCGACCGCCACGCTGTCAAACGTCACGTAGTAATCGACCGCGTCGGTGTCGCGGATCAAGCGGTCATACGAGATGACCTTCACGCCCGCTGCGCGGGCTGTTTCCGCCGCCGCCGCCGCCGCCGCCCCGTCCTGCGGGCAGATGATCAGCACGGTGACGCCCTTCGAGATCAGCGATTCGACGTTCTGCTTCTCGACCGCTGACGACCCCTGGCTGAACAGGATTTCGACTTCGTAGCCGGCCTTAGTGGCCGCGTCCTTGAAGCGAGTCTCGTCCTGAATCCAGCGCGGCTCGTCTTTGGTCGGCAGCACAATGCCGATCTTCCCCGCCGCTGCGGGCGCTTGAGTCGCCGCGGGCGGGGTGGTTCCGGCGCAGGCGGCCAAGACATACGCCGCCACAAACAGCGCCAGCACGCTTAATAACTTTTTCATGCTCTTTTTCTCCTTTTATGCGGCCCAAAATGAATATAGTTATTCTAACGCTTACTACTATATTCTGCTACAACGACTTTGCGTTCTATTGATTTATTGATGAGGAAGAATACAGGAATATGCGCTCGTGACAGAGAGGCTGAAGAGAGGCTGTTCGCGGACCTGGCAGGCCGCCGTGAATCTGGCCTTAACTGCCCGCCGCGATCTCGCTCTTCGCCAGCGCCACTTTGAGCAGCGTTTGCATTTCGTCGACGCTGAACCCGCCCTTTCTGAGCACCCCCACCACGCCCGGCAGCTTTTTCATTTGCGAATCGTCGGCCACCCCCGATAGCAGGATCACCGGGATGGTCCGGCCCGGCTTGTAGCTGTACAGCTGGGTGATCATGGTGAAGCCGTTCATCACCGGCATCATCAAATCTAGCACAATGACACGCGGCAGGCTCTCCTGAACCATTTTAAGGGCTTCCTGCCCGTTGACCGCCTCGCGGCCCGGCACATCCATGATGTCCAGCACGTCCATGATCAGCCGCCGCACGTCAGGGTTGTCATCGACCACTAAAACATAGTTCTCCATGCCTTCTCCCTTAAAAGCCCGCGTTCCATAAGTGACCTAATCGCTTGCTCGTCCGTATAAGTATACGGCCTTGCGGCATGCAAGTAAATGGGATATTGCTTATACCGCGCGACCCCCTGTGTCACTCTTGCCCTTGAAAGGATTGCGGTTCTGGCTATACAATCCGGGGATGGCCCAACCCTGCGTTGTTCTCATTGGCCGCCCGATCTGGAAAAACCGCGCAGCCGCCTTGTTAAGACGGCGGGGATTCGCGCTGGTTTGTTACGAAAGCCAGCGCGGTTACGTCTCGCGGCTCGCCGCGGATCAACCCGCCCTGATCATCGTGGACGGCGCGCAGCCTGACGCGGAATTCTGGATCACGACGGCGCGTTCCAGCCCGGCCAGCCGCCGCATTCCGGTCGTCGCCGTCGCGGGCGCGTCCGCGACGCGGCAGGCCGCCCTCGACGCCGGGGCCAATTTTGCGCTGTCGCCTGCCAGCCTTGCCGCCGATCTTTCGCCCATCCTAGCTGATCACGCCCGTGTTCAACCGGAGGCCGAGCGCCGGGCGCTGCTCGCCGAATGCGATCAATCCCTGCCGCCGCAGGCCATCGAAGCCATCCGGCTGTTCAACGCGGGCGAATACTATCGCCAGCACGATCTGCTGGAAGCCCTATGGATGGAAGAATCCGGCCCGGTTCGAAGCCTGTATCAGGCCATCTTGCAAGTAGGGATCGCCTACTATCAGGTCGCGCGAAACAATCGAAAAGGGGCGCTCAAGATGCTGCTGCGGGCGCGCCAGTGGCTGGCGATCTTGCCGGATGTTTGTCGCGGCGTGGATGTCGCCCAACTGCGCGCCGACGTGGATCGCGTTCAGGCCGCGTTAGAAGCAACCACCGACTCGAAGATGGCGGCCTTTGATCACGCGCTTCTCCGCCCGGTAACGTTGGCCCACACCGATCCTTGATTGCCCCACAACAGTCAGCAATCAGCAGTCAGCCATCCGCCATCCGCTATATGCTATCTACTATCTACTGTCTTATTTCACCTGTTCCACGGCCTCAGCTGAGGCGTTCATCAATTCCAGCAATCCCATCAGATACGCCGCGTCCAGAATCAACCCTTCCTGCTCAAACCGGATATCTGTCCCTTCGACCTCAAGCTCCACGTAGCCTCCGACCTTCACATTGAGCAGCCGCTTGCGGAATTCAGGGCTGGCCGCGATAGCGCGCGCGGCGACGCCCGGCGGGATGCACTTCACGTCAAACCGACGGTCGATCTCGGCGTCGTGCATGGACTCGTAAGGCGCGCCCAACATGCGATCAGTCTTGCGGTAGGCGCCCTTTTTCGAAATTCGAATAAAATGCCTCAGACTGTTGCGCGTTGAGCCATGAATCTGCGTGTACATGATCGTCTGGCGGTCGCCGCTGGCGCCAATGAGGGCATGGACTCGCAGGCTGATCGCCACCTCGCGCCGGTGGAACGACCCGGCCAACTGCGCCTGCGCCAGATCGGTTTCGGGGGCGGTGAACTTGAGGCTGGCGCGCTTGGCGACCTCGCCCCAACTTTTGATGATAGCCTGAAATTCCGCCGGGCGGCCCGCGCCGCGCAGCGCGATGGCAATCGCCAGCCCGATCAACACGATGACGATGGCGATGACGCCAATCACAATCGGATCCATGTTGCGCCTCCTTGCCTGTGAGAGGGGAATCGCTCCTACGGGTTATGAACAGCGATGTCCCCCGCCTCCTGCACGTCCACCGGCACGCCATCCACCTCGGCGGGGAGCATGTCAGCGGGGCGAAGGTCGGCGGGCGGCAGCTTGTGGCGCACCATCACCACCACGCACACCTCCCCGCTGATCTGGCCCCCGCGCTGGCGCAGCCCCACTCCCACGCTGACCACGCCGGGCCATGCCATCAGTTCAGTCTCGTGCGCCGCCTTTACTGTGCGAATTCGTTCAATATTCTGGCTCTTCTTAGGCATGTTCCCGCGCTTTACATACCTTCAATTAGGTTAGCAATGTGGTCGAGTATCTTGAATGCTTCTAATAGTAATTCAACATCATGTTCGCCGCCTCGACGGTCAAGCCAAAGATTGGGACCATTGATCTCAATTTCAACCCAGCCGGGCAGACTTAGCAACTCACTCTGTATGACTGTGTCAGAAATCAATTTCGTTGTCATTGGCTGCGGATTGCCCCAAATCATAAATCGCGCGTCAATTGCATCGTTGCCAGTATGAACTATATTTGTGCGTGAAAAGTCGCTCAAAAAGTTCAATGATCGCTTTGAGGTGCTTATCTTCATTCGTAATTGGCTGCGATTTCTAATGGTCAGCCTTAGCCGTGTGTTATACCCTCGTCTCCAACCACTAGGCTGTAGATACATTTGCGCAGGTCGCCCGCCTTGCTCGCCGACTACGGAAGGCCCAAAGGAAAAGGAAGCTGGATTCAGATTCATCCCCAATCTAGCGCTCAAATCTCCCCATGCGAGATTGATTGTTCGGGTGCGCCGTCCAGCAATATAGAAAGCAAGCGCCGCGAAGCCTGTTGCAGCAACAAAAATGAGTATGATGAATGGAAAGCCGCTCATTATCGATCTCTATAACAAAGTCACATCAGAACGCGCTCCGCTTCTTTCCTTCCACCCAATCCGCCAGATCGCTGAGGGCGCGTTCGGTGTCCGTCATCGCCGCGTGTCGATTCGCTTCACGCCCCAACCGGGCGGCGGCTGCCAGCCGTCGATCCGATCGGCGAGGCCGCTGAGAGTCTCGGCGGCGATTGTGAGCGTGTCGACATTTCTCTCGACGCCCCAGCCCCAAAAACTCAGCGTCTTGTCAACCAGTTTGATGCGCGCCCCGCCCTTCAGCCGCGTCAATTGCTCGCGCAGCGTCGAATCCGCGAGCGCGCTTGCGGCGAGTTCCGGCGGATCGCCGTGCGCGGTGATTTTGTCGTCAAACGCGGCGTCGCCCGTTTTGATCGATTCGCCGTGCAGGGCGCGATCCACCGCTCTGAGTAGCTTGCCATCGCGCTCCAATGTCAATCGGGCGAAATGCGGGTTGGCGACGCTCATTTCCATTCGGGTGCGCTTGGGATCGTCCTCGCTGCCGCCAATCGCCATCATGTTGAAGGCGCGCCCTTTGATCTCGCCGACGACCCGTGGGGCCGACAACAGCCCGCCCCGTTCGAGCCGCAAGCCCATTCGCCCGGCGAAGCTCTTCCATGCTTCTAACTGCGCTCGGCGGCCCAGAACGATTGCCAGCAGGCCGATGTTGACGCTGATGGCCGCCAGCAGGATGACCCCGCCGGTCAGGAATTCAATCAGGTAGCGCTGTAGCAATGTTTCCATTGAATCGCCTCCTAATGCGCGTTACTGGCCGCCATGCTAAAACGCGCTCCGCTTCTTGCCCTCCACCCGATCCGCCAGACTGCTGAGGGTGTCGAACAGCTTTTGCAGACGGTCGGCGTCGGTGATGACGCCGCGCTCGGTGTAGGTCAGAGTAGAGCCTCGAAGCTCAATTTCAAAACGCGCCGTGATTTCCGCGATGCCCATGCGTGTCATCGAATCATCCAGCGCCACGCCGGCGAACGTCTCCGGGGCGCTTTTCACGGTGAACCGCGAATCGAACTCCGGGTTGCCGATCTGCACGTCCTTTGTGTTAAACACCTTGCCGAAAAAATTGCCGACGGCGCTGGCGGGCGAAATGCCCAGCGTTGACCCGGTCGCGTTTTCGACTGTCAGCGCGACTCGGGTGTAGATCTGGCGGCTTCGGTTCGACCCGCGCTCGAAGGTGTTCATGTGGAGGGGCCGGCGGCGATACTCACCGCTCAGTTCGGGCGACTTGAGCCACGAGCCTTTCGTCAGGATTAGCCCGGCGCGCATCCCCACCTCGCCCCAAGCGCGGATCATCGCCTGACGGCGTTGGTAGCCAAAGAATAAACTCGCGGCGATAATCACCACGTTGATAGCGATGACGCCAATAACAAGAAAGTAGGGCGTTAGCTCTTGTATCAGGTTATCCATAACCATTCATCCTTAAAGTGGGCCAACGTGATCGCTTCGCTCAGAAAACGCTCTAGCCGAAGCGGGGCTTCCCTTGCCAGCGCCCTGTCTATTGCCGCGCTACACTCTTTGCAGCTAACTCTATCATACCATCGGAGCGCGGAATGCAGTATTCAGGCATGAACATGCGCGGCAAGGTCTGTCTGGTGACCGGCGCGACCAACGGCATCGGGCGGGTGACAGCCCTCGAACTGGCCCGGCTGGGCGCGACGGTCGTGATCGTGGCCCGCTCGGAACAGCGCGGGCAGGCCACGCTCGCCGACATCCGGGCGCAGACGGGCAGCGATCAGGTCGAAATGCTGATCGCCGACCTGTCGGATGAGGCGCAGGTCAAGAAACTCGCCGCTGATTTCAGGGCGCGCCATGATCGGCTGAACGTGCTGGTCAACAACGCCGGGGCGCTCAACTTCAGGCGGCGGGAAACGGTCGATGGGCTGGAAATGACCTTCTCGGTCAACCACATGGCCTACTATGTTCTCACGCACACGCTCCGTGATCTGATCACGGCCAGCGACCCGGCGCGGATTATCAACGTGTCATCGGGGGCGCACTACGACGGCGTGATCGATTTTGACAACCTGCAATCCAAAGGGATGTACTGGGGGCTGAGGGCCTATTCCAACTCCAAGCTGATGAACATATTGTTCACCTACGCGCTGTCGCGGCGGCTGGCCGGGACGGGCGTCACGGCCAATGCTGTCCACCCCGGTTTGGTGGCGACGGGTTTCGCGCACAACAACGGGCCGCTCGTTTCGCTGGGGATGCTGGCGCTGGGCCTCGTTAGTTTGACGCCGGAGCAGGGCGCGGACACGCTCATCTGGCTGGCGGCTTCGCCGGATGTGGAAGGCGTCACTGGCAAATACTGGTATCAGCGCGTCGCCCGTCGTTCGTTAGCGGCTTCCTATGATGAAGCGGCGCAGGAACGATTGTGGGAGGAAACCAAAAAGCTCGCGGGGTGATCGCGCTTGCTGTCAGAGCAATGCCTCGCGGAAAAATGCGACCACACGTCGCCGATATTCCTCCGCCGCGACCTGATGCGCTTCCCGGTGTCCCGCTCCTTCGACGCGCCATAACGACTTAGGCTCGCCGCAGGCAGCGAACACAGCGTCCTGATCCGCGCGCGGCACGAGCGGATCGTCCGCGCCGTGAATCAAGAAAACCGGGCGCGGGCTGATCATCCCCACCGCCGCGCTAGGTTCGGCTTCTGTCAGCGACGCGCCCAGCCGCGCCTCGACCAAGCGGAATGTCAGCGCCATCAATGGCCGGAGTAGGGGCGAGATAGTTCTCGCCCCTACTCCGGCCAACTTTTCTGAGGCAAATCCCTCAAACGCATGCCGCACATCGACAAAACCCCCGTCGCAGACAACCGCCTTGATCCGGTCATCGCGCGCCGCGGCGCGCAGCGCCACCGCCCCGCCAAACGAGAAACCCATCAACCCGATTTGCCGCGTCCCACGCTGGTAAAGAAAATCCGCCGCCCCCAGCGCGTCGTTGATCTCGGCCACGCCCAGCGATCCGCGCTCGCCCTCGCTGGCTCCATGCGCCCGCCAGTCGAATTGCAGCACGTCGAAGCCCGCGTCGAGGAACATCGGCAGCAGCGGCGTATCGCCGTCCATGCTGCCAAATAGTCCGGGGCAGAAGATGACCGCCGGGCGCGGCGATCCCTCGCCGACCAGCCGCCCGCCCAGCGCGACTCCATCACGCGCGGGGAACGTCACCTTGCTGTAAGGCAGGCCGAAAGCGTCAGGCGTGGATTGGGGGTCGGGGCTGCGCCGCGCCAGCGCCCAGCCGGAAAGCGCCCACGCGCCAATGCCGTGCGCCGCGAGCAAGATTGTGAGCGCAATAATCAGGACGCCGATTGCCATCAGGCTATGATACACCGGGCGCGGGCCGAGCACGAACAGGGGAGTAGGCAGACTATTAGCAATCCCCTTGACAAATCATCGTTATTAGACTATTATCTATTATAGATAAGATAATTATCTAACAATAATGTTGCTGATGGTACGCGTAAGAGTTGCCCAAGGAGAGCAAAAATCATGTTAGATCGCGTTGCTGTCGCACACACCCGATTGAACGTCGCTGAGATACGCGAGGCAATCAACGGCGAAAGATTGACCGAGCATAAAGGGGCGGTCAATCCGATTGCGCATCAAATAGGCCACGCCGCCAAAGCCGTTGGCGCGCGGCTCATCAAGCTGGGCGAAGCATGGGATCGCCACGACGAACACATCGATACTGCGCCATTGGGCCAACCGGGTCTTGCCAATCAGTAGCCGCGCTTCGATTCTTAGACGTATCGTCACTGCTCAGGCATCACCCCCACCAATCCTTGCTGGCGCTCGGATTTTCCTCCCCCGTGAAACGGGGGAGGTGGCCGAACCCCGCGATCTTTGCAGGGGATGGCCGGAGGGGGTGAAGCCTCTCGCCCTTGCTTTTGGCGCGCTTGGAGAAAACTCATGAAAGCGATTGTGTACACAAAATACGGGTCACCGGGTGTTCTTCAGATCAAAGAGATAGAAAGACCGGTTCCGACTGACAATCAAGTTCTGGTAAAAGTTCATGCGGCATCAGTCAACGCGCTGGACTGGCGGCCTTTCACGCTGCCACCGATCCTAGTCCGCTTGATGAGAGGCGGGCTTCTCAAGCCAAAAGACACAACGCTCGGCGTCGACCTTGCCGGGCGGGTTGAGGCAGTTGGCCGCAACGTGAAGCAGTTCAAGCCCGGCGATGAGGTGTTCGGGGTAGCCCCGGGCGCGTTCGCCGAGTATGCCTGCGCCGCTGAAAACAGGTTAGCGCTAAAACCGCCCAATGTGTCGTTTGAGGCAGCGGCAGCCGTCCCTGTGGCGGCGTTCACCGCGCTTCAGGGCGTCCGGGATCGCGGGCAGGTTCAACCCGGCCAAAAGGTTCTGGTCAATGGGGCGGGCGGCGGTGTGGGCATATTCACCGTGCAGCTTGCCAAGCGCTTCGGGGCTGAAGTGACCGCCACATGCAGCGCAGCGAATCTGGACATGGCGCGCTCGATTGGCGCTGATCACGTCGTGGATTATGCGCGAGAGGATGTCACGAAGAACGGCCAGCAGTATGACGCAATCATGGCCGCGAACGGCTATCACCCGATTCTAAACTACTGGCGGGTGTTAAGGCCCGGCGGAATTTATGTCATTCTCGGCGGTTCTCTGGCTCAAATCTTCGAGGGGATGCTTCTGGGGCCCTTGCTGTCGAAGATCGGAGGCAAGAAGATGGGAAACATGCTGGCGCGTTCAAACCAGGAGGATTTAGTTTTTATGGCAGGGCTTCTGGAAGCGGGCAAAGTCACGCCTGTCATTGATAGACGCTACCCGTTGAGCGAGACGGCTGAAGCCATCCGGTATCTTGTGGCAGGCCACGCTACAGGAAAAGTAGTGATAACGGTGGCAGATAACCGCAAAACCTAACCAAGCGCCTCTCTTGGTCATTAGGCGTTCGAGAATTCAACCAACCCCAAAAGGAGATGAAATCGATGAAAGCTGCCATTTACAAATCATATGGCCCCCCCGAAGTCCTGAAGATAGAGGATGTCGAAAAGCCATCCATTCAAGATGAGGGTGAAAGAGTGTTGGTGCAAGTGCATAGCGCTTCCGTCAATCCATTTGATAATCTGTTTCGGAAGGGATACTTGCCCACGAGGCTAGACAATGGCCTGTTTAGGCCTAAAGAGCGCCGATTGGGCATCGATGTCGCGGGCACGGTTGAAGCCGTCGGCAAGAATGTGAGCAGGCTAAAAGTGGGCGATCAGGTTTTCGGGAGTTGTCTTGGATCGCACGCAGAATATGTGCGCCCGCTTCAAGCAGGCATCACGCTGATGCCCAAAAACGCGACCTTTTCGGAAGCCGCCGCGCTGCCATGCGCCGCTTTGACCGCCTTGCAAGCCTTAAGAAATGTCGCTCAAATCAAGCGGGGCCATAAAGTTTTGATCTATGGGGCTTCGGGCGGCATCGGGCATTTCGCGGTTCAGCTTGCCCGATATTATGAAGCTGAAGTGACGGCTGTTTGCAGCGCCTCTAATCTTGAGTGGGTCGCAGCGCTTGGCGCGGATTATGTGATCGACTATGCCCAAGCAGATTTCGCCGACAACGGCCAACAATACGACATCATTCTGGACGCGGTGGGCAGGCGGACATTCTTCAGTTGCCGACGATCTTTGACCCCAACCGGAATTTACATCTCCGAGCATGTTTTGTATCCAATCTATCATCCCGTTCAACTGCTGGTTGCTTCGGTGATGGGCGACAAACGAGCCAAAGTCCATCTAACCAAACCTAACTTTGAAGATATTGACTTTATTCGGGGACTAGTCGAGGCGGAGAAGCTAAAGCCAGTGATTGAAAAACGCTATCCTCTGGATCAGATTGTGGACGCTCATCGACATGTTGAAAACGGGCACACTAAGGGGAAAGTCGTCATTGAAGTCCAAAAAGGGTAAGATTTCCCTGATTGTCGGTTGACATTTATGCTGTTCGAGTCTAGAAATGGCTATGACAAAACAAGCCAGACCAGACGCGAGCCAGCCCGCTCAATAAAGTAGGCTCGCCCTGCGGCACGCTCCGCGAATGAGGCTTTATGGGAACACCTAAAGTAGTGTGGGATCACGGCACGGCCTATGACATGATGGTTAGCCTGGCGGTGCTGCACAGCCCTGCCGATTACGGCTTGCGGGCGGCGTGGGCCGCCGGGATGCGCTCCCGGCTGCCTGCCGCCGAGCGCGAATTTCTTGAGCAGCTGGCCGGCGCGCACGCCTTGCAAACGCCCCTGCTCTGGCTCCACAATTTGTCCGAACCCAAAGACGGCGCGGCGCTGCTGCGCGTCTTGGCTGACACGCCCGCCGCCGATCGAATGTCGCTGATCTCGGGAAACCCGTATAACGACATGCCTAAACTCTTTGATGAGCGCTTCGCCGCTGTCCGCGCGCGCGGCGCGTGGGACGCCGACGATCTCGCGGCGATCACTCAGGCTGCGCAGGAAACGTATCCCAAATTTTTCCACAAGGCCATCAGCCAGAAGGATCTCGACTCAATCCCGGTGATGTTGGACTGGGCGGCTGATTCCGCCGCCTATGGCGAGCGCTATCTGCGCGCCATGCAGGCGTATTATGAAGCCTTCTTCGCGGAAGAAGAGCGCCGGATCGCCCCGGCGCTGAACACAGCTTTAGAGCGCGCCCACGAACTGGCGGAGACGATGACCGTCGTTGAACTGCTGGAAGAACTCTCGCAGGGCGTGCGCTCGGAGGACGTGACCCACGTCGCGGAGCTCGCCCTCGCCCCCTGCTACTGGACGACTCCCCTCATCTTTTTTGACAAAGTCGGGCCAGACCGGATGCTGGTCCTGTTCGGCGCGCGCCCGGACACCGATTCGCTGGTTCCCGGCGAGGACGTGCCGGACACGCTGGTGCGGGCCCTCAAAGCGATCTCCGATCCCACCCGGCTGCGAATTTTGCGCTACCTCAGCAACGAGAGACTCACGCCGTCCCAATTGGCGCGGCGGCTGCGGCTGCGCCCGCCCACCGTGATCCACCACCTGCAAGCCCTGCGCATGGCGCGTCTGGTGCAGTTGACCGTCGATGAGGGCAAAGAGCGCGTGTATTCCACCCGGCCCAAAGCCATGCAAGACGCCTTTGATCTGTTGGGTGTCTTCCTGCGTTCCGATCAGGCCGGAGAAACGATCACGCGCCAATCGCCGCCAGAAGACTGACGTTCGTGTGTTAACGCTGGACTAGTGACGAAAGAGGGACAAATTATGGCAATGCCTGCCGCTACAATCGCTACTATGACCTTCACCCGCGAGATCGACGCCCCGCCCGCCGAGGTGTATCGCGCTTTCACGACAGCCGTCGCCCTGCGCGAATGGATGTCGGATGGCGCGCAGGTGGACGCCCGTGAGGGCGGCGCGTTCATCCTGTGGTGGAACAGCGGGTTCTGCACGCGCGGCAATTTCAAAGCGCTGGACAAAGACAAGAAGCTCACCTTCACCTGGTTTGGCAGCGATGAGCCTACCCCGACCAGCGTCACCGTCACCCTGGAGCCCAAAGGCGGCGGCACGTTCCTGACCATGACCCACGACGAAATTGGCAGCGACAGCGTGTGGGATCATTTGCGCAAGGAGATTGAAGACGGCTGGAACGAATCGCTGGAAAACCTTCAGTCCGTGCTGGAAACGGGCGACGATCTGCGCGTCACCCGCCGCCCGATGTTAGGGATTATTGGCGGAAGCATGTTGACCGCCGAAGACGCCAAACGGCTGGGGCTGGAAGGCGTCGAGGGCCTGCGGATCGATGGCACGGTGGAAGGGATGGGCGCGCAGAAAGCCGGGATCGGCAAAGATGCGGTTATCGTGCGCTTTGACGGCGTGGCGATGACCGGCTACAACGCGCTGATCGAGACGGTCAGCAAGCATAAAGCTGGCGACAGAATCGAGGTCGAGTTTTACAAGGACGGCCACAAGCAGACGGCGACAATGGAGCTTTCCAAACGCCCCATGTCGGAAGTGCCCGGCGACCCGAAGCGGCTGGCCGAACTGGTCAAGGCGCGCTACGACGAGGCCGACCGGCGGCTGGGCGAACTGTTGGCGGGCGTCAGCGAGGAGCAGGCGTCGCGCCGCCCGGCGGAAGGCGAGTGGAACGCCAAAGAGGTTCTGGCGCACCTGCTGGACACCGAGATCGACCAGTCCAACTGGATCGGTTCGCTGATCCAGAATGAAGAAGTGTTGTGGTTCGCCGACAACGAGCATACCCGCGTCGCGGCGACGGTCGAAGCCTACGGATCGCTGGCCGCGCTGCTGGAAGGTTATCGCCGCGTCCAGCGCGAGACGCTTGCCTTCCTCGCCAACCTGCCACCGCATTTTGTGGCCCGCAAGGGCAGCTATGTGCGGGTGGGCCGCGCCTATCTGGATGGCGCGTACCATTCCGACGACCATTATGATCAGGTCAAGACCGCGTTGGGCAAGTAGCGGCGCTCGCTTAAATGCCCGCAGGGACACGGCTTGCCGTGTCCCTGCCAGCGTCGCCAGATTGCGCAAGCCCCAATTGCCTTTCTCTGTGCTCTCTGTGTCCTCGGTGGTTCAAGACGTTAGCCGTTAAAGCTGCCCCTTCGACCCCCACTCCTCGACCATCTTCCGATACGCCGGATCGTCATACCGTTCCAACCTGAACTTCGGCTCGTAGTCCGGCAACTTGCCCCCGGTGATATGCGCCGCCAGCAGTTCGCCCGCCGCCGCGCAGGCCATCAACCCGAAGCCCGACAGCGCGCCAATCACGTAAGCCCCCTCGACGCCCATCGGCCCGGCCAACAGCCGATTCTCTTTCGTCTTGGTGTAGTATCCGCCATCCACATACGGCTTGGGCAGCTTGTCCACATACGCCTTGAGGCCGGGGATCATCGTCGCCATCCCGCGCATGACGACTTCGGGGGTGTCCGGGTCAAGCGGAATCGGGAAGGTTTCTTCCACTGGCGGCGTGTGATACGGCCACAGTATCAGGATGTTTTGGCTGCCCGCCCCGCCTTCGGGCCGGGCATGCACCCCCGCCGGGAATTCCTCCGTCATCCAGCGCGTTTCGTCGTCCGCCGCCAGAGCTTCGCGTTCTTCGTCTGACCATGCCAGCGATTGCGCGTCTTCCCAGATCAACAGTGGCGCGTCGCGCGGGACAACCCCCAGATGATCCTTGAATGACGCCTTGACGTGCCGCTCTGAGAACACTGGCAGATCGACGCCAACCAGCCGCCCGACCGGTTTGAGCATCGGCCCGGCGGCGTTGACAAACTTGCCTGTGGCGACGCTCTCCGTCCCGTTGGCGGTGGCGATAGTCACTCCCGCCACCCGCCCGCCGTTGAGGGCCACGCTCTCAAGTCGCCCGTTGATCAGCCTCACGCCGCTGGCCTGCGCCTGTTCCAGCATGACCATTCCAAACTGCTGCCCGCTAAACCAGCCGCAGGCGCGGGCATGCATCACGGCGCGGGTTGACTCATGGAGATACGGGAAATGCTGGCGGATCAGGGCCGGGTCGGTGATCAGGTCGGCCCCGTCCTGCCGATCCGCGAACCCCTCCGCGTGGTGCGGAATGTAATCAGGATCATGGCTTGAACCGGTGTGCCGCCTTATCGCGCCCGCCCCCTGCGCCGAAGCCCGTTGGGCCGATTGCTCAAACGCGGCGATCTGCGCTTCGCGCGCGGTGGCGTACACATACCCGCGCCGGTTCAGCAAAAAGCGGTTGCCGCACGACTGCGCCAATTCTTCCATCAGCGCGATGCTCCGATTCATCAATGCTGCCATCGCGGCGTCGGGGCCGGGCCACCAGTTGCGATACGCTTCGGTGGATTTGTCGCTGGTGAGCGTCAGCGGGGGCAGATTGTCAACGAGGACGACGTTCTTGACGCCCTGCCGGACAGCCAGATGATAGGCCGCGCTGATCCCGGCGACCCCCGCCCCGCAGATCACGACCTCCGCTGATTGAGCCATAATGTTTTGCCTATCGCCAGGCGCAAGTTATAAGAATACCGGGCGCGTGATGGGCGCTTCTGACCCATGAGCCTTCAGGCCCGCCGAACCCGCGTCTCTTGCGTGGGGTCGTTTGAAGATCTGTGTTCTTCGTTCTGACTTCTCACTTGCCTTTCGCTTGCTGGCTGACAAAATACACCCCGCCCAGTATCAGCGCCGCGCCGACCACAAATTCCCCGCTGACCACTTCGCCGAGAAACAGCGCGCCCAGCGCCGTCGCCGCCAGCGCCACCACATAGCCGGACATCGCCGCCAGCGTCGCCCCGTGCCGCTGCAGGACGGTCAGAAACAGCCAGTATCCCAGCGCCGATCCGGCCAGCCCGCTGGCGAGGGCCGCCTGCCAACTGACTGCCGGGACCGCCGCCGGGTCGAAAGCCGCCAATTCTGGAATAATGAACGGAATCGCCAGCAACAGCCCGGCGAACGATTGAAACACTCCCATTACTGTCGGGTCAACCTCGCCGAGATATTTGCGCGAATACACCGCCCCGCACGCCCCGCCCGTCGCCGCCATCAGCGCCAGCGCATACGGCGTCAGGTCGTCGGTTTCCGCGCCGGAAAGTCCGGTCGTGCGGGTGAGGATCAGCAGCAGCGCGCCGCCAAACGCCATCGACAGCCCCGCGATCCGAACGCGAGTCATCGGCTCTTTCAGCCACGCCCATGCCACAATCGCCGTGATCAGCGGAACCAGCGACGTGAACACCGACGACACGCCGCTGGACATGCGGGCCAGCGACGCCGTGAACCCGATCACGGGCAGCCCCGCCCCGATCACGCCGCCGACCAGCAAATGCCCGTACAGCGCGCCGCGCCGGGGCAGGGCGCGCCGCGTGATCGCCGCTGCCACCGCCAGCCCCAGCCCGCCGATCAGCAGGCGCAGCCCGGCCAGCAGCATTGGCGGGAGTGACCCCAGCGCGAAGCGCGTCACGACCACCGAGATGCCGGTCAGGACGCCGATGGCGACCACCGGGCCAAGCCGGGCGAAATACGATGGCGGGGTGTTGGTCATGGAGTCTCTTACTGGAAATTGGACATCAGGCGAATGATACCGGATTTTCGCCCGGACAAACACCTGAGTCTATCCCCCACAGCATAAACCCCCTCACCGGCCCGCGACACTCAGCCGCGCCGCCCATGAGAGGGTCTTGTCTTTAGCCTTTAGCTTTTACTCAGTACTGAGTACCCAGTACTCATCACTGCCTTTACTCGTTTGGATCAATGTTGGCGTTGTACCCGCCGCCATCATACGGGCAGCCGTTGAAGACGAAGGCGTAGGACTTGCCTTCGCCGGGGAACGAGTTGACCTGAAACTCGCCGCTGGTCAACTGCCACAGCGAGGTGCGGCCCTTCTCGGCCAGCTTGGTGTTGACCGCCGGGGCGGCGCTGGGCCATGCGCTGAATGAGAAGGCCAACACGCCTTCGCCCGTGCCTGCGTTGATGTCCCAGGCGTTCAGCGTGTCGCCGTCACAGAATAGCGCCACCGGGCCAGCCGCGTCCACCGGGTTGATTCGATCATCGCCTGCGCAGATGGTCGTGGCCCCGGTCCCGGTGCTGGGGTTGTAAGCCGTGACTGTTGCCCACGCCACAAACGCCGGATTGGTATAGCTGAACGTGTTCCCGCCAACCTGACCGTAAGGGCCATTAACGAAAGTCAGATAGTTCCCGCCAACATAAACATCGGCGCCGGTGCTGCTGGTTGTGCTGTAGTTATAGCCGGTAATCGTGATCGTGTTGGTAGCCGCGTCGCAGCTCACACCGTTGATGTACCAGTAATGTGTGGCAAGGGCGGGAGCTGCCAGCGCCAGCGTCAGCGCCAGCGTTGCCAGCGCGCCCACGCTGGTGATAAAGGCTTTCCGGTTGATCTTCATTAAGTTTCTCCTCCTTGGTGAACAATTACAGAAATATTGCCGCAATAATAGCGCGGCTTGGGCAGAATAGACAAATCGCCGCATATTTTGGATCGCTCTGCAGCATAAACCCCCTCACAGGCCCGCGACCCTACAGCCGCGCCGCCCATGAGAGGGTCATGTCTTTAGCCTTTAGCTTTTACTCAGTACTGAGCACTCAGTACTCATCACTGCCTTTACTCATTCGGATCGATATTGGCGTTGTAGCCGCCGCCGTCATACGGGCAGCCGTTGAACACGAAGGCATACGTCTTGCCCTCGCCCGCGTCCGCGTTAACTTGAAACTCGCCTGAATCTAACACCCACAATTGAATGTCGCCTACCTGCTGAAGCAGGGTGTTGCTGGCGGGCACGTCAAAACTGCCATTGTAGGTGAAAGCCAGCGTGCCAACGCCGTCGGCGTCAATATCCCACACTTCCAGCCCGTTGTCGGTGCAGTACAGCGCCACCGGGCCTGCGCACGACGCGCTGTTGATCCGGTCGTCACTGATCGCGCAAGCCTCCACGGGGAGCGGCAGAAGGGTAACATTGCCCGTGCCGCAGTCGATTATAGCCTCTACGTCCCACACCAGCACATTCGACGTATATTTGACAAAATGGATCAGGAACTGATCGGTTGCGTTCGAGTCAGCGGAGGTGGGCGCGCCGAGTCGCCACGAGACCAATCCCTGAAAGGCGGGAAAGTTATTCAAATTCGTGTCAGTGGAATAAGTCTGCGTGCCCGTGCGCAGGTTCGTGAGCCAGTAATAATTGGTATACGGCCCGGTCGGCCACGATGTGTCAGACCACAGGTACAGGTTGACATTCGGCCCGCATGTCGCCTGCGTCTGATCAATGGAGAGCGGGTTCCAATAATACTGGGCGGCGCGCGTGGGGCTGGCGGCCAACGCTGCCATGATCACAAAAGCCAGAACGAGAATTACGTTGCGAAGCCTTGAAAAGCGCATGATACCCCCGTTTGATGTAGGATGTCCGAGCGGCGAGCGACATTCGAAGGACATCATCAATTAAGATGTCGCAGCGCCTCAATGTCTGCCAGTATTGCATGGAAGATTCCCATTGTCAACACACGTCAACAGGCAGCGGTTGGGGCGGCATTCTGCTGGCCCTCACTTCAGGACTCGCCCGGTGAGGCCGTAATGCTAAGTCTCGCGCGGGTTTTCGCGGTTTGCCTCCGTCGAATCGCCACACAGCATAAACCCCCTCACCGGCCCGCGACTTTCTGCCGCGCCGCCCATGAGGGGGTTATGTCTTTAGCTCTTAGCCTTTAGCTTTTACTCAGCGCTCAGCGCTCGGAACTTGGAACTGTCTTTTCTACTCATTCGGATCGATATTAGCGTTATACCCGCCGCCGTCATACGGGCAGCCGTTGAACAGGAAGGCATAGACTTTGCCTTCACCCTGATCGGCGTTGACCTGGAACTCGCCGCTGTCGAGTATCCACAGTTGGATGTCGCCGGAGCTCATCAGCAGCGTGTTCGCCGCCGGGACATCAAAACTGCCGTTGTAGGTGAATGCTAGCGAGCCAACCCCGTCCGCGTCAATGTCCCACACTTCCAGCCCGTCGTCGCCGCAGTACAAGGCCACCGGCCCGGCGCACGAGTCTGGATTAATACGCCCATCATTGATGCTGCACGCCTCGCCGGTGGCGGCGACGGCCAAACTCCCCAAAACAATGTTGCCCGGCCCGCTGACGCCGACCTCGTAGGGGCCGGTGTTCAGCGACACATTGGCATAGACAACCAGATAATACTGTGTATCGGCGCTTAACGAGGCAGAGGCAGACGGATTACCCTGTGCCGCAATGCAGTTCGCAGTAACATTAGTGGGGTCGAAACCGCCGGGGCCAACGATCTCGAAAAAGACATCCAGGGTATTAAAATTATCCGTGAACGTGTACGTTCCAGCCGCCGTGACGTAAAACGGATGCACATCGTTGTATTCGGCATAGCCAGCCAAGATAACGCAGCCGGTGTTGGTTGCATCGGCGCTGTATATGTCCGTTGTCGCTAGCGCGCCTGAAATGGTCGCCATCCCGGCCTGCGCTGGCGCGGTCTGCAGCGCCAACAGCGCTGCCAGCGCCAACCCAGCCGAACCCAGTTTGAGCATTGTGAACAGCGATTTTGATTTCATGCTTATTCTCCTTGAGTAGTGGTTGGCTGAACGCCGTCAACTTGGCGTTTTGCGCCGAAGGGCGCTAATTGCAGCGCCTGCTCATTATTTTTGATCCGTGCTCGGGCCTCCTTCCCCCTCGTGCCAATCGGGGAAATCAGGATAGATGACGATCAAGGATTTTCAGCCAAACAAGACTGTCACGATAGGCGCTATTATAGAGTCGGCGTGCCAGAACTGGCAACTCGCCGCCTCAGTCGAATCACCGCACAGCATAAACCCCCTCACCGCCGCGCGACTTTCAGCCGCGCCGCCCATGAGAGGGTCATGTCTTTAGCCTTTAGCTTTTACTCAGTACTGAGCACTCAGTACTCATCACTGCCTTTACTCATTCGGATCAATGTTCGCGTTGTACCCGCCGCCGTCATACGGGCAGCCGTTGAAGATGAAGGCATACGTCTTGCCCTCGCCCGCGTCGGCGTTGACCTGAAACTCGCCCGTGTCCAACTGCCACAACTGGATGTCGCCAGCCGACATAAGCAGCGCATTGGTGGTAGGTGTCTCAAAACTGCCGCTAAACGTGAACGCCAGCGAGCCAACGCCGTCGGCGTCGATGTCCCACACTTCCAACCCGTCGTCGCCGCAATACAGCGCCACCGGCCCCGCGCACGACTCGCTGTTGATGCGGCCATCGCCGATGCCGCAGCCGCCAGTCGCCACGATTTCGCCCGTGTCGCACACCCACGCAATGGGGCTGTTGACCTCCGCGTAGACGCCGTCGATTATCCACCAGAATTCATGCACGAGAACGTCGCCACTTTGCGTTCCGTCAGGGATCGCTACATACCAATTAACAGTGTTATTACCACCGGAAGGGCTCGGGTTGTAAGAACCAACCTGGTAGAAATTGGAAGTCCCGGTGCGCGCGTTCGTGACTGTGTACGCATAGTCAGCGACCGTGCCATCCGGCCCAGCGTACGATTCTTGAAGATACGCGTTATTCCCCGGCGTGCAGTCAAGATCGCCAAGAGCGGGGCCAACCGTCCAAAAAAAGCTGGGGCCTGCGACAGCTAACCCGGTTGGCCCAAGCAGCAGGGCCAGCGCCAGCGTCAGCGTCAGGGTTGCAAGCGCGCCTGCGCTGGCGATAAGAGCCTTTCGGTTAATTTTCATGAAGTTTCTCTCCTATGCTGAATAATTACTGGAACATTGCCGCAATCATAGCGCTGCTTGGGCAGAATAGACAAATCGTCGCATGTTTTGGATCGCTCCGCAACATAAACCCCCTCACAGGCCCGCGACCTTTAGCCGCCTCCTATGAGAGGGTCTTGTCTTTAGCCGTTAGCTTTTGGCTTTTACTCAGAACTCAGTCCTCAGTACTGCCTTTACTCATTCGGATCAATATTGGCGTTGTAGCCATTGCCGTCATACGGGCAGCCGTTGAACACGAAGGCATACGTCTTGCCTTCGCCCGCGTCGGCGTTGACCTGAAACTCGCCGCTGTCGAGTATCCACAGTTGGATGTCACCCGCGCTCATCAGCAGCGTGTTCGCCGCCGGGATGTCAAAACTGCCGTTGTAGGTGAAAGCCAGCGTGCCAACCCCGTCCGCGTCGATGTCCCACACTTCCAGCCCATTGTCGGTGCAGTACAGCGCCACCGGGCCAGCTATCGCTTCATGGTTAATGCGGTCGTCGGGGAACACGATTTCGCCCGTGTCGCAAACCCACCCAATGGGGCTGTTGGTCACCGCGTAGACGCCATCATTAATCCAGTAGAACGAATGCAATAAGACATCGCCGGGTTGCGTTCCGACTGGGATGGTTGTATACCAATTAAGTTGGTCGACGACGCTGCCGCCAGCGCTCGGGCCATAGGAACTATAGTAGGAACTGTAGCTTCCGGTGCGCATGTTGGTGACCGTGTACCCATATTCAGAAAACGTGAGAGGCGGCTCAAGGTATACTTCGTGAACGTATGCTGGATTCCCCGGCGTGCAGTCAAGGTAGGCAAGGGCGGGGCTAACCGTCCAGAAACCGGCGGGCCCTGCGATAGCAAACCCGGTTGGCCCGAGCAGCAGGGCCAGCCACAGCGACGACAGGACGGCAACCACGGGTTTTAGGACGCGCATAGAAAGACTGATTTTGTTCTGCATGTAATCCTCCCTCGGATTTCTTGCGGAATGGAGCGCTTCAGAACTTGCGTGAATTCTATTCGAGTAGCACATAATCGTCAAGCAGCCCTAATTCAGAACATAAGTTCTAACGACATTCGAACGAAACTCGTACCGTCCCCCTATTGACTCGAACAGAACATGCGTGCTAAGATTGCGCCTGTTCGGATTCGGGGACGGCTTTCTTCTTTTTGGCTTCTTTTTTAGCCGGGGTGGGATCGATCCGATCCGAGGTGACGAGCAAAGCCTGAATGCGCTGCCATAGTTCGTGGCCGGGCAGCGTGTGCGCTCTTAGCCGGGCCGCCCAGTACAGCATGTCGCCTAACAGCCCGGCGGTGAAGGCCGCGAACAGCGGGCTGTCGATCTGCACGTCATGCTCGCGGCGGGCGTCCTCAGCGCTGTCGCGCTCCAATTCCGAGAAGCGCAGGTCAACCCCCGACGAGGCCGCTTTGAACAAAAAGATGTTCTGGTTGTCGGTGGCGATGATCGCCTGATCGGGTGGGTCGTTGAACCCCACCATCTCCCAGCGCAGCCCGGCGCGGGGGATAGGGTAGGGCGACAAGGCCGCCGTCAACTGGGGCAGGGCCAGCGTCACGTCCGGCCCGCCAAACCGGGCGAACGCTTCATGCTCTTGCAGCATCACGCCGCTGAAGTTGACCAGCGCGTACAGAATCTCGGCGTAGGGCAGCGGGCGGTACGGGTCAAGCGGCAGGTACTCGTCAAGGATAGGCCGCCACGCCCGCGCTACCAGCGCCAGATCGCTGGCGATGTGGATCGCCGCTTCGTCGCCGCCTTCACGGGCAATGTCGACTAGCAGCTTGCGGGCGATCTCGCGGTCAACCACCGGGGCGGTTTGCACGTCAAACAGCGCCGAGCCGAGCGAGATCAAGACGCGCTGGATCGCCGACTTGTCAATCCGGCCAATAATCGCCACCAGACTGAGCATGTCGGCCATCGCTTGGATGCGTTCTTCGGCGCTAGGTTGATCAGGCATGTGGTTGTCCCCGGGGCACGCAGCATTCAATGAGGGTATTGTACGAGAATCGCAAAACCCGCGCCAGTGGGGTGGCGCGTGGCGTATAGCCTATGTCGTTGCCGGTGATCTTTTGCCGCCAGCATATGTCATCAGCGTCTTCGTGAAACGAGCCAGCATGTCCAAAAAGCGCAAAATGCCTGACAACCAGCTTCCGATGTTGTGCCCGCACTGCGGCGGCCCGGCCCGTGACCTGCGCAACAGCGAGCGCGTCCTGTTTCGCTGCACGGTGTGCGGCAAGCGCCTGTACGCCTACTATGTCGATCCGGCCCGCAGCCACGAGACGCCGCCGGAACGCGAAGACGAATTCTTCATCAAGCGCGCCGAGCGCGATCTGGCGAACAGCCTCAGCCAGCCCGCGCAAGCCCTGTATGAATACCTGCGCCGCCATGCGCGCAAACACGGCTACGCGCCCAGCTTCCGCGAGATGCGCGACGCTTTAGGCTGGGAAAGCCACTCGACGGTCTCGTATTATATGAAACAGCTGATCGATGTTGGGCTGGTCGAGCAGGACTATGCCACCGCGCGGGCGATCCGGCTGCCGTTTGCGGCGTGACCCGCTGCCCATTATAATCAATTCAATTGACATTTTTCGTGACAAAAAAAGGCTGTTTTTTGTCATTCCCTCACAAAAATACCCTGTTTTGATTGACAAAAACTATGACACAACGCCGATACGAAGAAACACACCCCTGGATTACTTTCCAGCTCAACATGGAACAGGCTTCGCCGTCGCTCTGGATGCTGATGGGTGAAGCTGAATCTAAGTGCGCGCATGTGGCAGGCGTTCCTCTGCTGCCTGCAATACATCAATACTTTCAACAGCTATATTTGGTCAAGGGCGCGGTTGCCACAACAACTATAGAAGGCAATACATTAACTGAGGAAGAAGTGAGCCTGCTCAGTGAGCGCAAGCTACAAGTTCCCCCGTCCCTAGAATACCAGAAGCAGGAAGTAGAAAACGTGCTCGAAGGTTTCAACTTAATTGCCGAGCGCATGTTAGGGGGGTACCCCAAAGATATTAGCGTGGAGGAGATCAAAGACCACAATCGGCTTATCCTGAAGAATACACTTCTGCAAGAGGATGTTTTCCCCGGAGAGATACGACATCACTCAGTTGAAGTGGGAGGTTATCTCGGCGCGCCCTCACAGGACTGCGAGTATCTATTAGAAAAGCTATGCGCCTGGCTCAATAACGCCGATGGATCGTTCACTTACCCGCCGCGACACAAGCTGGCCTATGAAATTCTCAAAGCTATCGTCGCGCATCTATATCTGGCATGGATACACCCTTTTGGTGACGGGAATGGACGCACAGCGCGGTTAGTTGAATATCGAATCATGCTGTCGGCGGGAATTCCAGCCGTTTCAGCGCATTTGCTCAGTAACCATTATCACCAGACACGGGCAGAGTATTATCGCCAATTAAGCCTATCCAGCCAGGCTGGGTCTCCCATGAGTTTCATTCAGTATGCGTTTGAGGGTCTGGTTGATCAACTCCGGGATCAGGTAGAAACCATCAAAGCCCAACAAATCACGGTTCATTGGCATGACTATGTGGATGAACTGTTTCGTGATAGAGCGACCAAAGTGGCCCAACGCCAAAAGATGTTGATATTGCGACTCTCAGAGGAAATCAACCCGGTTCCAGTTTCACAGATGAGGTATCTCAGCCCCTGGCTGGCCGAGGTCTACGCGGGGAAAAACGCGCGAGCTATAGATAGAGATGTCAAAGAGTTGATGCGAATGGGTCTGGTCGTGTCGACTGAAAATGGCTATCGCGCTCGCAAGGAAATCATATTGGCATTCCTTTCCCCGGTTCGTGATGGAGATCAACAGTAACTCCTTTCTCACCGGCTTCAAACCAGATTTTGACAATTCTGCGGCATGGGTTTATAACGAGCCTCACGTCCTGAACATCTCCTCGGATGATAGGGGTGAGGCCGCATGGCGAAACGCTGCACCCGCTGCTGCCAGTGGAAAGAAGCGTCTGATTTTTACCGCGACAAGAGCAAGCTCGACGGCTTGAAGTCGCATTGCAAAGACTGCCACGAAAGCTACAAGCGCAGCTATCGATCCACGCCCGCTGCCCGCCTTATCGAAAAGCGCCGAATCTTCTGGCGACGCTGGCTGGCGAATCCATCCGCGCGCCGCGCCCCGGATCATGTGGCGCTGTTGCAAGCGTGGCGGGCGCGCAACATTGCCCGCCGCAAAGCCCATGTGATGGCCCATCTGCGCCAGTGGCACGCCCGCCATAAAGACGAAACTCGCCAGTGGCAGCGCGACAACAAAGAGCCGATCCGCGCCGGGCGGCAGGCCGTCCGCGCCCGACAGGTCGGCGCGACCATCAACGACCTGAGTTCGGTGGAATGGCAGTGGTTGTTGGATCGCTATGGCCGCCAGTGCGCCTACTGCGGGTCGCATGGTGAGGGCCTGACCCCCGACCACGTCATCCCGCTGTCGCGCGGCGGCGACAATACCCTCAGCAACATTGTCCCGGCCTGTGGGCACTGCAACCTCAAAAAGGGGGCGCGCACCCCCGACGAAGCCGGGTTGAGCTTCGCCGTGCGCCTGAGCGTGATCGGCGGCTTTGAGCAGTTGGCGCTCATTTGACTACCGATAGCGTTTGCGCCTTTCACCATCGAAAGAGCGAGAAACAAAATGATTAATCGCCTCATCGTCGTGGGCGCGCTGACAATGCTGATCGCTGTCGCCTGCGGCAACGTCGCTCCCACACCCTACAACGATTTCCCGCCGCCGCCGCCCGACTATCTGACGCAGGCCGCGACTGGCGGCTTTTCTGCCTCCGCGACGCCCGCCCCGGCCATCCCCGGCGGCGAAACCGCCTTTGTCGCCACTGTGGTGGCCTGCGGCAACCTTCTGCTTGCGCCTGTCACACCATCTGCCTGACAATTTTTGAACGCGCCAAATCCATTGGCGACCTTTCCAACTCCCAGTATAATGAGCAATATGGTTAGCTTGATCAGGATCCTGAGCAGCTAGGCGGTCGGGCGCAACCGAAAATCGCCCGCGACTTCAGGGCGAGAGCCGCCATAAGTTGCGCGTTCAGAAAGGATGCAGATATGAAAGCGCACCTGAAAGTTCCTTGTCTTGCTATTGCTGCCTTGGTGGTGGCCTGCCAATCGACGACACCAGCCCCACCGCCGACATCGGCTTCAACTCCGACTTCTCTGGCGACCAGCACACCTCAGTCTTCTCCCACTCTCGCGCCCACCCCAATAGCCTCCCCCACCCCCTCTCAAATCGACCTGCTCCTGCCAGCCGCAAAGGCCGAGGGCGAACTGACCGTCATTGCGCTTCCTCATGATTGGCTAAACTACGGCGAGATCATATCAACCTTCTCAAAGAAGTACGGCATCGTAGTCAACGAGCTTGACCCCGGCGCTGGGTCGGCTGAGGAGTTAAAGGCGCTCAGGAGAGCCAAGATCGCTGGGGATTCGCCCGCCCCCGACGTGATCGACGTGGGGCTTGCGTTTGCCGCCCAAGCGAAAGCAGAGAAGCTTTTGCAGGCCTACAAGGTATCGACATGGGACACCATCCCGGATGCTGCCAAAGACCCCGAAGGGCACTGGTACGGCGATTACTACGGCATTATGACTTTCGAGGTCAACACGCAGATCGTGTCCACCGTCCCCAAGGACTGGCCCGACTTGCTCAATTCCAATGACAAGGTTGGGCTGGCAGGCTCGCCCGCCGTCTCGTATCAGGCCCTGATGGCTGTCTACTCTGCTTCGCTTGCCAACGGAGGGTCTTTGAGTGACATCGAGCCGGGACTGCGGTACTTCCAACGCCTCAACCGCATGGACAAGCTATCCGATGCCATCGCCGATGGGCAGACCGTCGCTTCGGGAGAGACTCCCATAGCAATCCGCTGGGATTTCTTGGCTCTTAGCGACCGGTACGCTCAAGTGGGCGACCGGGAGATCGTCGTGGTCATCCCCAAGACGGGGATCATAGGCGGCCTGTACGCCCAGGGCATAAGCGCCTACGCCCCCCATCCCAACGCCGCGAAACTGTGGATGGAGTTTCTGTACTCCGACGAGGGCCAGTTGCTGTGGCTGAAAGGACTGGGGCATCCCATCCGTTTTGCCGATTTGTCCGGGCGCGGCGTGATCCCCGAGGATGCTCTGGGTCGCCTGCTCCAGTCAGACCTCTATCTTGAGGTTAATTTTCCGACTGGCGAGCAAATAGGCGCCGCCGACAAATCTGTGGTGGACAATTGGGCTTTGTATGTGCCATGAGGTCGCGTCGCAAGCGTCGCTGACCCTCTCCATGCCCGGGTCGGCGACGCTGGTCAGGTGGTTCAGCGCGTCGTAGGAGTGCCGCTGCCGAGACTTTCCACTTTGCTCGGCGATTTCTGGTCGATTAGGCGGGAGGTGGTCATAACCAGTCTGCTAGAAAGGGCGAACATGAAGATCGTGGCCTCTCGAATATCTGTCGCCGCTTTGGCTTTGACCCTAAGCGCCGCGCTCGGCTGCGGCAACGTCGCTCCCACACCCTACAACGATTTCCCGCCGCCGCCCGACTATCTGACTCAGGTCGCCTCTGGCAGTGCCGCCACCGCAACCTCCGCCCCGGCCATGCCCGGCGGCGAGACCGCCTACGTCTCGTATGTCGTGGACGGCGACACGATTGATGTTGACCTGAACGGCCAGACCTACCGGGTGCGCTATATCGGTATCAACACCCCGGAGCGCGATCAGCCGTGTTATAAGGAAGCGACTGCCGCCAATATCAACCTCGTCTGGCAGCAAACCGTGACTCTGGTCAGGGATGTCAGCGAGACCGACCCGTATGGTCGGCTGCTGCGCTACATCTATGTCGGCGAGACTTTTGTCAACGCGGAACTGGTGCGTCAGGGTTGGGCCGAAGCCAGAGATTATCCCCCGGACAGCGCGCAGGCTTTCACGCTCGACGGGCTGGAAGCCGACGCCGCCGCGTCGGGGCTGGGCTGCTGGCCGAGCGGCGTGTTCCAGCGCTAAAACTTAATCCCGCCGCGTGATTCCCCCTCTCCGCATTTGCGGAGAGGGGGTTGGGGGGTGAGGTAGCCGCGATCTCCCATTGCCAATAATCCGGCTTTGCGTTACACCTGTGGCTGTCACCCAAGGACGGCACAGGCATGACTCAAACCGAACGTGGTTGTCTCTTCTATGTGTTCCGCTTGCTGGCGATTCTGATCATCGTCATCTTCATTCCCCTCAGCGCGGCGGTTATGGTGGCATTCAATCTGGAACGTCAGGTCTTCAATCCCGAAGTCTACAAATCGGCGCTGGATCAGCAGGGGTTCTATGATCATGCCCCTGAGCTTATCGGGTCGGAATTGTATCGCTCTATCGTTTCCGGCCAGACGACCGCCGACGCGCTGACAAATCTTAGCCAGTCGGATATGCAAACTATCCTCGCTAACATAATGCCCGCTGACTGGATCAAAGCCCAGACCGAGAGCGCGCTCGACCAGTTCTTCGCCATGCTCGACACCGACGATCCGCCTCAGGTGACAATCTCGCTGTCCGCCGTCAAGCAGCGCATGGCCGGGCCGCAGGGCGTTGACGCGCTGAGCCGGTTGGTGGCGTCGTGGCCGGAATGCACGAACGAGCAGCTGTTTCAGGGTCAGCAAGCCCTCGCCGCTAGCGACGATCTCTCCACGCTGCCCGCTTGCAACCCGCCCGCGCCGTTGCGCGCCCAGCTTGACCCCATCATCGCGCAGGCTGCCCAAACCATCGCGGACAACATCCCCGCCGAGGTCAATCTCGCGGAGAGCTTCAATCGCGGCTCCATCGAAGACCCGCGCCCCACCATCCGGCTTGTTCGCCAGATCATTCATTTCAGCCCCATCGCGCCGCTCCTGCTCCTGATGCTCGTCGCGGCGCTGGCGGTGCGCAAACCCAAAGACCTCAATACATGGTGGGGAATCCCGATGCTGCTGTCAGGCATGATCGGGGTCGTGATCGCGCTGGCGATGTCCCCGCTGCGTGTGTGGCTGATGGAACTGATGGCGATACAGGCCAGCCAGATTCCCGGCAGCCTGCGCGAAGTCGTAGACCGGGTTTTGCAGACGATTGCCGGACGCGCCGGGCTGCTTATCGGCGCTGAGTCGGCTTTGGTGGCGCTGGTCGGCTTTTTGCTGCTAGTGTTTGGCTTCTCCATCTGGCGCGATGATGGAGTCCCTCCTCGTAGTTGATCTTCCCCGCCGAACGGCGATCTGCGCCTGACTGCGCGCCGAATTGCCCCAAATGCAATGACATTTGTAAGGTTCAGTTTCACTCGTGTTGACTCTTCCAAAGAAGTGCGCCTATACTGATAAAATTAGGCATAAACCATGCACGATTCATCTTGGGGAAAGGGGCAATGAGATGAAGTCGTTCACAAGGCGTTTAGGTTTAGTGATGTTGCTGGTTGCCATCCTCGCGCTGGCTGGCGCCGGCGCGGCGCTGGCGCAGGACGCCACCCCGCCGCCAGCGGTCGAGACGGGCACGCTCAATCTGACCTGCGGCATCGCCAACGTTTTGGAAACGGACGTTGTCGCCTGCTCGGTGTCTATTGACGCCGCGCCGCAGCCGGATATCCCCGCCGGGGCGATGGTTTCGTTCCCATTGCCGATGGGGAGTCATACGGTGGTGGTCACGCCGGTAGGGGCGCAGGCCATCTACTGGGAACCGACCAGCATCCAGACGGTCGTTTCGCTCACCAGCGCGACCTATCCTCGCGCCTATACCGCGCTGTTCTTGAAGCAGGGCCATCTGGTGGTCAACCTGAAACAAGAAGGCGTGACGGCTGATTTCTACGTGGACACCGTGCTGGTCAGCCCGCAGGTAGCCAGCGTCGATCTGTGGCTGTCGCCTAACAAGAGCCACACGATTGGCATCAAGAATGTGGTTGATCCCGCCGCCAACGGCATCTACGGGTGGAACGACAGCACGCAATACGCCTACACCACGGCTGGCAGCGACAAGACACTGACAGTCAACCTGATCAAGAAGCCGATCAAGGGTTTCTTGAAGATCAAGTGCGTGCTCCCCAGCGTCCAGCCAACCGATCTGGTGGTGTGCCGTCCCACCATTGACACTATCGTGCAGGCGGACATTTTGCCGGGCGCAGAATTCGTCTATCCGCTTGACAAAGGCAGCCATGCGGTGCAGGTCGATCTGGTCGGCGACTCGGCCCATCTGTGGGCGCCTCAAACCCGCGCGCAAAAATCCACGATTTACGCCGGGTATACCACCACCTATTCGCCGATTTTCACCAAGAGCGGCCATCTCGTCGTGACGCTTGACCAGCCCGGCGTCGTCGCCGATTTCTATCTGGACGGCGTTCTGGTTGCCACGCAGGTCGCAGGCTTTGACGCCTGGGTGACACCGTTTGTCAACCACAAGGTCGAGGTTAAGGCTGTCTTTGACCCGCTGGCGGGCGCGCTGTACCACTTTAATGACGCGACTTCGTATGCGTCTGTTTCGCCGGGCGCAGAAAAGCCTGTCGTCGTCAAACTAGTGAAAGTAGTCACCGCCGCCACAGTCGGCGTGTTGTGCCTTTTGCAGAACGCGCCGCCGCCAGATTATTTGCCGGCCTTTTGCGACGTTTACATCGACGGCGAATACCGGGGACAAGTGGCCAGCAGTTCAGCGACAGTGTTTCTGGTCTCGGCTGGTCACCATCAGGTCGCCATCGATTTGGGGCCACAGGATGTGTGGTCGGCTGATCCGACGGTGCACGAAATTGATCTGGCTATTGATGAGAACATCGTTTTGACAGCGATTTACTTCTTGAACTGGCAGTGAGTTGGTGACGGCGCAAACCAGAAGGGCGGCCCCCTACTGCCGCCCTTCTGGTTTGCTTCTTTTGCGCGCGGGTCAATCGCCTTCGCGCCGATAGCCTCGATTTCCCCACCAAAGCATTTGATCGTATGATTAGCGCGCTGGCAATTTTCTGCCTGTCTCCCTTTCAATTTGCAGGGTATGTGATGTCCCGCTACATCTGCGCCACCTGCGCGGCCCAGTTCGCCGAGAGCGACTCGCCGCCCGCCGCCTGCCCGATCTGCGACGACGAACGCCAGTATGTCGGCTGGGACGGCCAGCAGTGGACGACTCTGGACGACTTGCGCGCCGATCATCGCACGCTGATCAAAGAAGAAGAGCCAAACCTGATCGGCATTGGCGTTGAGCCAGCCTTTGCCATCAATCAGCGCGCCTTGCTGGTCCAGACGCCGGAGGGCAATGCGCTGTGGGAAGCGTCGCCCTTCATCGACGATGCCGCCATCGAAGCCGTGCGCGCTCACGGCGGCATCCGCGCGATTGCCATTTCGCACCCGCACATGGCCGCCTCGATGGTGGAATGGAGCCATGCTTTTGACCACGCGCCGATCTACCTCCACGCGACGGATCGCGCGTGGGTTCAGCGGCCTGACCCGGCCATTGTGCATTGGGAAGGCGACACCCACGCGCTGGGCGATGGCCTGACGCTGATCCACTGCGGCGGGCATTTTGAGGGCAGCGCCGCCTTGCACTGGCAATCAGGGGCGGAGGGGCGCGGCGCGCTGCTGGCGGGCGACACCCTGTATGTGACGCAGGATCGGCGGCATGTCAGTTTCATGCGGAGTTACCCGAACCATATCCCGCTCAACGCCGCCGCCGTCCGGCATGTCGCCGCGATGGTCGAGCCATATCCGTATGACCGCATATACAGCGCGTGGTTTGGGCGGGCAATCGTATCGGACGCGAAGGCCGCCGTGAAACGTTCGGCGGAGCGCTATATCCAAGCCATCGGCGGTTGACGTTCGTCCTGCTGTTCAATCTCAAATCGTAACTACTCAGCCTCACCCCCAGCTGACCTCGCTACGCTTTGGCAAGCCCTTCGGGTCTGTCCTCCCGCTTGAACCCCTGAAAAGGGGCAAGGGGGAGGTGGCCGAAGGCCGGAGGGGGTGAGTAGTTGCCTCAAATGTAAAATTTGAAATCTCAAATCTCAAATCGTATTTGTTCTCCCCGCCGATCTTCATCTATACTCTCAGGCACGTCGGAGGTGACGCATGGACTCAGATCGCGCCCCGTGGATTATTGGCGGCGTCGCAGCCGCTTTCATCGCATGCGTGGCGGCGTTGGTGTGCGCGGCGGCCTTTTTCCTGATGCTCGGATTCACTGGCAGCCGTCAGGCCCTGACCTCGCCCGTGACAACCCTTGCCATGCCCGTCACGGCTGTCGCGCCGCCTCCCCAGCAGGGCGGCGTGACTATCATTGACGTGGATGAGGACGACGACCCATCGCTGGGCCCGGCGGACGCGCCCGTGGTGATCGTCATGTTCAGCGATTTTGAATGCCCGTTCTGCAAGCGCTTCCGCGATGGCACGCTGGATCAGTTGATGAAGGAATATGACGGCCAGATACGGCTGGTCTACCGCGACTTCCCGCTGACCAGCATCCACCCGCAGGCCATGAACGCTGCGATGGCCGCCGAGTGCGCCGACGATCAGGGCCAGTTCTGGGCGATGCACGACCTGCTGTTCGAAAATCAGGATCAGTTCAGCGACACCTTGTACCCCACTCTGGCGGCGCAGTTGCAGTTGGATCAGCAGCAGTTCGAGACCTGTTTCGACACGGCCAGCCCTCAAGACGAGATTGAGCATGACATCGCGCAGGGCGAGTTGTATGGCGTCACCGGGACGCCCACCTTTTTCATCAATGGCCGGATGGTCGTCGGCGCGCAGCCTATCTCGGCGTACGAAGCCGCGATTGACGCGGCTTTAAGCGCGCCCTGAGCGAGCCAGTGAGTCAGCGTGCGGGGTGTGGGAATCACAGAATGACACGGAGCAGCGCGAATCTATGAGCGAGCAAAAAGTCGGACGCTATGAGCTAAAAGGCGAAGTCGGGCGCGGTGGGATGGGCACGGTGTATCGCGCTTTTGACCCGCTGACCCGGCGCGAGGTGGCCCTCAAGCTCCTCCCGCGCGAATTCCTGCACAACCCCACCTTTCGCGCACGGTTTGAGCATGAGGCCCATTCCATCGCCTCGCTGGAACATCCGGCCATCGTCCCGGTCTACGACTACGGCGAAGAAGACGGCCAGCCGTTTCTGGTCATGCGGCTGATGCCGGGCGGCTCGCTGTCGGATCGGGTCAAACAGGGGCCGATGTCGATGGCCGACATCGCGCGAATCATCGGCCAGATCGCGCCGGGGCTGGATCAGGCCCACGCGCAGGGCATGATTCACCGCGACCTGAAGCCTGCCAACATTCTGTTTGACGGTTACACGAACCCGCATATCTCGGACTTCGGGCTGGTCAAGCTGGCCGAGGACACGTCCGGGCTGACCAGCAGCGGCATTGTTGGCACGCCCAAATACATGGCCCCGGAGATGACCAACCCGAAGGGCGTCACGCGGCTGGTTGATATTTACGCGCTGGGCGTGACCGTGTACGAGATGGCGACCGGGGAATCTCCGTTCAAAGGCGATACGCCAATCGCTATCTTGATGGCGCACCTCAACGCGCCCGTGCCGCGCCTGCGGGATGTCCAGCCCGATTTGCCGGAATATCTCCAGATCATCCTTGATCGGGCGATGGCGAAAGACCCCGCCCAACGCTACCAGTCCGCCGCCGCGCTGGCCGCCGATTTGGAGCAGTTGATCGCCGCCGAAAAGACCGGCAGAATCCCCGATCTCAGCTTTGCGACTTCGCCATCCATGCCTGTTCCGCGCCAACGCAAATCGGGCGGAATCCCGGTGTGGATACTTGCCGGGGCGGGCGGCATGGTTATTGTCATAGGGTTGGGGCTGGGGCTGGTTTTTGGCGGAGCGCTGGGCGGCGCCAAACCCATCGACACGCCCACTGAACTGCCGACGCAGCAGGTCGCGGCTGTCACAGACGCGCCGACTGAAGCGCCTGCCGAGACCAGCGCGCCCGCCACCGAAGCGCCGACCGAGACGGTCACGCAGGCCGCCACCGAGCCGCCCGCCTCAGCTGTCACGCGCAAGATCGTTGCCACGAATCTGCGCGAGATGACGCCGCTGCGGACGCTCAGTGGCGATATCGCTGTGCTTCAGGATGTTGAATGGTCGCATGACGGGGCGATGCTCGCCACCACCATGGGTGACAAGGTGATGTTGTGGAATCCGCAGACCGGCGACAAGCTTGCCGAGTTTCGCGGGGAGGACAAGACGCACAGCGTGGCTTTCTCGCCGGATGGCACACGGCTTGCCACCACGTGGTCGAACCGGCTGGCGATCACCCTCGACACCTTGACCGGCAACCCGGTCGGCAATCCCTTCCGCGCGCCCAATAACTATGGTTTCTCCGACGCGTCGTGGTCGCCCGACGGCAACCTGATCGCGCTCGCGCCCGATTACACCAGCGTCTTTGTCTGGGATCTGCGCACCGACTCGGTCGCCTATGAATTAAAGCGGCATTTCAACCGGATCACGTCCGTCGCCTTTAGCCCGGATGGCTCGCTGCTGGCGTCTTCGGATCGGGATGGCAAGATACACCTGTGGAATGTGTCCACCGGCGAATTCGTCGCCAGCATGGTCGATCATTTCGATGGGCTAGTCAACCAGATTGCGTGGTCGCCCAACGGCAACTATCTGGCCGCCGCGACCTTTAACAAAGAAGTGGTGATCTACGATGTGTCCACCACCCGCGTCATCTTGAGGCTGGGCGCGGTGCATACCGACGTGGTCAACTCGGTGGCGTGGTCGCCGGATGGCTCGCTGATCGCATCGGGCGGGCTGGATCGCAGCATCGTGATCTGGGACACCTCCAACGGCCTCAAACTGTTCCAGCGCGACACGGTGGACATCAACCCGCGCATCGTGCAGCGGCTGGCCTTCTCGCCTGATCAAACCATGCTGGCAGTCGGGCTGGAAAGCGGCGAGACGACCGTGTGGGGATTCGGACAGTAGATCAATGGATAGTATTGGTTATTTTTGGGAAGGACAAATGCCATGCTAGGGTTTAATCGGATCACCTTTGACCCGCAAATCATGGGTGGGCAGGCTTGCGTTCGAGGAATGCGAATCCCGGTGGCGCTCGTGATCAACCTTATCGCGCATGGCAAGCAGCCCGGCGAGATCATTGAGGAGTATCCTGATCTGGAGCCAGAAGACATCCAGCAAACGCTTGAATATGCCGCGTGGTTAGCCAGAGACGAAGTTCGCCTGATCAGACCGGAAGAGGCGGCATGAAGTTTTTGGCGGACATGGGCATCTCTTTGCGCACAGTAGCCTGGCTTCGCAATCAGGGGCATGATGCCAGTCACCTCCGGGAAGAAGGATTGCAGAGAGCGCCCGATCCGGAAATTCTGGCGAAAGCGCGCGCTGAGGGGCGCATCCTGCTCACGCTTGATTTGGATTTCGGTTATCTGCTTGCCGCCAGCCGCGCCCAAATGCCCAGCGTAATCCTGTTTCGGCTGGGCAACGAAGCGTCTGAATTGGTCACCCGGCGTTTGGAATCGGCGCTTGCGCAGTTTGGCGACAGCCTCCAAACAGGAGTCATGGTATCTGTCACCGAAGATGCGATTCGCTTGCGACGCTTGCCCATTGTCTAATCAAACACACACAGCCAGACGAGTAACCGATTCTTGAATCTTCTCGCACGCAATATTTCCAAGCGCAGCAATCTCCTTACGAATAGTGTTGGAGCGGCCCTGCTGTTGACTGCGAGGTGGCAGTGATGGCTATTCTGGCGCGCCTGCGGCAGTTCTTCTGGGTGGTCATTTCAGGCGTCCGGGCCGGGGTGCGCAGCATGGCTGACGACGCGCGGGCTGCCGTGCGCGGGCCGCGCCTCCCGCCCATCCCGCGAAAGTGGCGAACCCCGCTGGAGCTTGCCGCGCTGGCAGTGGCTATTCTGCCCATCGCCTACCCGGTTATTGTCGGCCTCGGCCCGAATAATCTATCCGGCTGGGAACACCAGCGGCTGTCCGGCATCATCATCCCGGTGCGAGAAGCGCTGTTGGAACGCGGCGAACTGGCGATGTGGAATCCCTACCTGCTGCACGGCGAGCCGCTGATGGGCAACCCGTTCAACTACCTCTGGAATCCGCTCGCCAGCGTTCCCGTGTTAGCTCTTGGCCCAACGCTGGGGACACGCTGGGCGCTGGCCCTACATCTGTTTGCCGCCGGGGTAGGGGCGTGGTTGTGGGGCAAGTCGGCGCGGTTGGGCTGGCTGGCGCGGCTGTTTTGCGGCGCAATCTACGCCGTCAGCGGCGGCATGATCGGCAAGTTCGCCATCGGCCATTTTCAGTTGGGCCTGAGCCTGGCCTGGATCCCGTGGGCGTTGGCCGGGTTTCAGTTTTCGACCCGCGCCGATATTCGCGCCAACCCGCGCGCGTTTCGGCGGGCCATTATCCTGATGGCGGCGGGCGCGGCGCTAACCTTCCTGTCTGGCAATATCTTCTATGCCCTCCCGCTGGCGGTTTCGCTGGGGATCGCCGGGCTGGCCTATCTGTTCGCCCGTGACCCGGAGCGCGGCGGACGGCTACGCCTTGACCGCCACACGCTGATCAGCCTGCTGGCCGGGGCGGCGCTGGCGGTCGGCCTGAGTGCTGTTTTGCTCTTCCCGGTGTGGGCGCGCCGTGACCTGATCGGCGCGCACAGTGACGATCTCAGCGAAGAAGGCTCGCAGACGATGGCGCAGGGCTTCGCCAATTACCTGATCAGCGATGCGGCGGTCTACAAGTCTCGTCTGATGGGGTTGACGCCGTGGATGGGCGACAGTTATTCGTACATGGGCTTGATCCCGGTGGCGCTGATGGCTCTCGCCCCGGCGGCGGCCCTCGCCCGCCGCGAGCGGCGGGCCAGCGCGATCCTTATGTTCGGGCTGCTGATCCTGATGCTGGCGTGGGCGGGCAAGAGCCACACC
>Ga0210377_10000520_pt1 | contig 36970 bp, 37 predicted proteins | sample PLM4_65_b1redo_FD_155480 | JGI IMG/M metagenome (GOLD analysis project Ga0210377, IMG submission 155480) | Groundwater sediment microbial communities from an aquifer in East River, Colorado, USA - PLM4_65_b1 redo | ecosystem: Environmental > Terrestrial > Soil > Riparian zone | place: USA: East... | reverse complement strand
GAGAAGGTTCACCCCGACACTCATGTTGGGTGACATGAACACTCGATCCCGACGCGATAGCCGTTTTATCTCCGACAATTGCTTTGGGTTAAAGCCCGTTGTGCCGATGACGATGGGCGCGCCTTTGCGGGCGGCAATTTTCAGATGCTCCAGGGTGGCTTCCGGAGCAGTAAAGTCGATAACCACGACCGGGCTTTGTAATAACGGCGCCAGCTGAGGGGTGATCGGAACGCCCACTTTGCCCACGCCCGCCACCTCACCCGCGTCCTTGTCCATTTGGGGACTGCCGGACCACTCAACGGCGCCTACGAGTCTCACCCCGGCGCTCTCCTGGATGAGACGCACTACCGTGCTTCCCATCCTCCCCGCTGCTCCGCAGACGACTAAACCTAACATGCTCACCTCAAATCAGACCAAAAGCGGTCAGCGCTTCTTTAAGCTTTTTGAGATTGGGTTCGGACATCGGGGTTAACGGCAGGCGCAAATCTCCCCGACATTTTCCCATCAAAGAAAGCGCTGTCTTGATCGGAATGGGATTGGTTTCGATGAAAACCGCGCGAATCAAGGGAATGAGCTTAAATTGAAGCTTTCTCCCTTTTTCCCAATCTCCTTTCAAACAGGCTTGGGTCAGTTTGGACATTTCTTTGGGGATGATATTCGCCACCGTGGAGACCACCCCTTTACCTCCCAATGCCATCAGAGAAAATGTCAGGGAGTCTTCTCCCGAATAGACTGCGAAGCGATCTTTGCAGAGGCGCAGCACATCTATGGCCTGATCTACAGAGCCGGTTGCTTCTTTTACCCCGGCAATGTTTTTGATCTCGGAAAGGCGGGCCAGGGTTTCCGGCTCGATCTTGGAGCCTGTCCGAGACGGGATGTTATAGACAATCAGCGGAATGCCGACTGCAGCGGCGACTTTCTTGTAGTGTTGATAGATACCTTCCTGCATAGGCCGATTGTAGTAAGGCGAGATCAACAGCGCTCCATCAGCCCCGTCAGCCTCTGCCGCGCGCGTGAGCTCGATCGCCTCTTCGGTCGAGTTAGAACCTGTCCCGGCGATGACCGGAACTCTTTTCTTGACGGCCTTGATGACTGCCTTAACCACCTCGTTATGTTCTTTGTGATTGAGGGTGGCGGATTCTCCCGTGGTCCCGCAGGGGACAATACCGTGGGTGCCGTTCTTGATGTGGAACTCCACCAAACCTTCCAGGCTTTCCCAATCTACCTTGCCGTCTTTGAACGGCGTCACCATGGCCACTATCGAACCGGAAAACATAGACACGCTCCTGTTAAATCTTTACCGTCCCGTGAAACACCTCTTCCGCGCCACCGGTCATATAGACATGATTGTTCTCGCGCCATTCAATTAGCAAATCTCCGCCTCGGAGATGAACGGTGACCCTTTTCTCCGTCTTGCCGATCAGTGATCCGGCGACGCCTACCGCACAGGCCCCTGTCCCACACGCCCAGGTCTCCCCTGCGCCGCGCTCCCAAACCCGCATCCTGACCTCATGAGGGCCAAGGACCTGGACGAATTCCGTATTGACCCGCTTGGGAAAAAAGGGATGATGTTCGAAGCGCGGACCAATCTTTTCAAGGTCCAGATGGTCCAGGTCGTCGAGGTAGAGCACGCAGTGCGGGTTCCCCATCGAGACGCAAGAGACCTGATAGGTTTTGCCATCCACCTCTAAAGGGTAGTTGATGATCTTCCCATCGGCATTGACCGGGATCTTTCTCCCTTCAAGAATAGGCTCACCCATGTCTACTTCAACCTCATTTCCCCTCAAACGGGGGCGGATAATCCCGCCCAGGGTCTCCACCTCCAGCTCTTTTTTCTTTGTCAGACCATGATCGTAAACGTATTTAGCGAAACAGCGGATGCCGTTGCCGCACATTTCCACTTGCCCACCGTCAGCATTGTAGATCTCCATCTTAAAGTCGGCGATCTTCGAAGGATGGACCGTGAGGAGCTGGTCAGCTCCGATGCCGAAGCGGCGATCGCAGAGCCTCTTGGCAACACCCCCGAGGTCGCCAATCTCCCCGTTGAGGCAGTCAAGGAAGATAAAATCATTGCCGCAACCATGCATCTTGGTAAAAGGAATCTCAGCCATGCTTCCTTAACCCCTTACCCCATCCCGATTTGCGATTTTAGATTCAATCCAAAATCCGCAATCCAAAATCCAAAATTATTTATCCCCTTCAACCCTATTGTAGGACCGGCGGGATCGTCTCTCCGCTGATGAGATCTTCGAAGCTCTCTCTTTTCCGGACAACATGAAAGTTATCCCCATCTACCAGGATCTCCGGCGCCCTCGGACGGGAATTATAGTTGGAAGACATGGTAAAACCGTAGGCCCCGGCGCTCATGACCGCCAGAAGGTCTCCCTCTTGGGGTCTCGGAATTTCCCGATCCTTGGCAAAAAAATCACCGCTCTCGCAGATCGGTCCCACTACATCGGCTACGATCATCTCCCCCTTTCGTTCTACAACCGGACGGATCGCCTGATAAGAACCGTAGAGAGCGGGACGGATCAAGTCATTCATGCCGCCATCGACAACCACAAATGTTTTTTCCTCTCCCTCCTTCAAGTAGAGCACCTCGGTAACCAGGATCCCGGCATTTCCCACAACGACACGACCCGGTTCGAGGATCAGAGTCACATCCAGCCCCCGGAGCCCCTGGATCAAGGCCCCCGCATACTCTTCCGGATGAGGCGGCTCCTCGTCCTTGTAGCGGATCCCCAGTCCCCCGCCCAGATCGAGATAGCGGATTCGAGCGCCCTCTTTTCTCAAGGCTTCCACGAATACCTTAACCCTGGACAAGGCGTCGACAAAAGGAGGAATCGTGGTAAGCTGCGAGCCGATATGGCAGTCCACGCCGATGACCTCCAGATGGGTGAGAGTCAGTGCCCGCTTGTAGACTTCCAGCGAGCGTTTGATATCGATGCCGAACTTACTCTTTTTCATTCCCGTGGAAATATAGGGATGGGTCTTGGGATCGACATCTGGGTTGACCCGCAGGCTGATCGGCGCCTTTTTCTCCATTCCTCGCGCGATTTCGTTTAGAACAGTCAGCTCCTGCTCGGACTCAACGTTGAACATGAGAATCCCGGCGTTGAGGGCATACTCGATCTCTGCCTTTTTCTTGCCCACTCCGGAGAAAACAATTTTTTTCGGGTCCGCGCCTGCCTTGAGCGCGCGAAAAAGTTCTCCGGCGGAGACGATGTCGAATCCCCCCCCTTCTTTGACAAAGGCCCTGAGCACAGCCAGATTGGAGTTGGACTTCATGGAAAAGCAGACAAGGTGAGATAGCCGCGCAAAAGCCTGATCAAAGACGCGGTAATGGCGCTTTAGAGTAGCCAGGCTGTAAATGTAGGCGGGGGTCCCCACCTCCATGGCTATGCGCCGTACCGGAACCCCTTCGGCAAACAATTCCCCGTTGCGATATTCAAAGTAATCCATCAGGGCTTCCAGCCCGCCTCTACGTCATTGGAGGGATCGCTGAGCGAATCATCCATCAGCCGGGAAAAAACGCGATAGCGATAGGTGGTCTGAGGTGTCAGTTCCTGGTCTACAAACCGGAACTGTTTCTTTTTCATAAACTTTTCCTGATCCTCGACGTTCACCGTGGCTCGCTCTCGATAAGGGGCTGGGCAATCCGGACAGGACTTGGAAAGCTCCTTACGGAAGATGACAAAACCCGCAAGATCCCGAAGTTCTTTTCCATCAACATATTGCATCGGCCGGCTCCAGGTAAGGGCGATGCCCCTCCCCTCGGCATGGGCCTTAAGGTCCCGGATCGTCTCCGGCATCGCTAGCTCCGGCGCCCGTGGATCCCCTCTCTTGCCGCAGCCGACGAGCGAAGCCAATGAAAATATCAAAATGAAAATTGCAAATTGCAAATTGAGGGACGATTTCGAATTTTGCATTTTGCACTTTGACTTTTGCAATCCGGCAAGACTCATACTCTCAGCTCCTTTAGACGGCGGCGTACATTGGTCAAGGCAGTTCCTCCCACCGCCCGCCGCCGCCGGACCATAGCCTCGGCGGTGAGATAGGTGTAGACATCCTTGTCGATCTTCGGCGAAAACCGCTTAAGCTCATTCAAAGACAACTCCTCGATCATGCGGTGGTGATCCAGACAGAAACGGACCACCCGTCCGACCAGGGCATGGGCCGACCGAAAGCTCAGCCCCCGGCCCACGAGGTAGTCCGCCAGGTCCGTAGCATTCATAAAGCCGCCTTGAGCGGCTGCAAGCATCCTATCTTTTCTTACCTTGATCTGCTCCACCATCTCCCGCATCATCCCCAGGCTCGCCTTCACCGTGTCCACGGTGTCGAACAAAGGGACCTTATCCTCTTGGAGATCACGGTTATAGGCCAAGGGCAACCCTTTCATCACCGTCAGCAGGGCCTGGAGGTGACCAAAGACCCGACCGCTCTTAGCGCGGATCAACTCGGGGACATCCGGATTTTTCTTCTGCGGCATCATGGAACTTCCCGTACAGAATCGGTCCGGCAGCTCGATGAAACTGAATTCTTCACTGGACCACAAGATCATCTCCTCCGCAAAACGACTGAGGTGCACAAAGAGAATAGACGACGCTGAGAGAAATTCCAGCACGAAGTCCCGATCGCTCACCGCATCGATGCTGTTCTTGGAGATTCGCGGAAAGTCGAGCAACTTTGCCACATAGGCCCGGTCGATGGGGAAGGTCGTTCCCGCCAGGGCCCCGGAACCCAGGGGCAACACGTTGACGCGCTCCAGGCAGCCGCTCATGCGCTCCCGGTCGCGATCCAGCATGTCGACATAGGCCAGGAGGTGATGCGAGAAGAGGACCGGCTGCGCCTTCTGAAGATGGGTGTAGCCGGGCATGATAACATCGAGGTAGCGCTTGGCTCCCCGCGCCAGCTCCCGCCTCAGCCCCTCCAAGGCCGCCAGAATTCTTTTAAGCTCCTCTCTGAGATAAAGGCGCATATCCAGGGCAACCTGATCGTTGCGGCTTCTGGCGGTATGCAGCTTTCCGCCCACGGCGCCGATTTTTTGGGTGAGCCGGCGCTCGATATTCATGTGGATATCCTCATCGACCGGGGAAAAAGGAAATTTTCCCCTCTCGATCTCTCTTTGAATCGCCCTGAGACCTCGAACGATTTTCTGCGCTTCCCTCGATGAGATGATCCGCCGGCGCGCGAGCATCCTGGCATGGGCGATGCTGCCCTCGATGTCATGGCGGTAAAGCCGCGAGTCCACGTCGATGGAGGCGGTAAAGGTCTCGACCGAGCCCACCGTCCGGCCGGCAAAGCGTCCGCCCCATAGCTTCTTACCCTCCATCGAGAAACCCCTCGCCATTTTAGATTTTAGATTTTGGATTAAACCCAAAATCCCCTTCAACCCCTAAACTTTTTAGTCTGTTTCAGCCTACGGAGCTTGAGTCTCAAGGCATTGAGTTTTATAAAACCTTCCGCGTCGGCCTGCTGATACCCTTCTCCTTCTTCAAAGGTCGCCATTTTCGGGTCGTAAAGGGAAGAGGGCGATTCTCTCCCGGCCACTATGGCATTTCCTTTATAGAGCTTAAGACGCACCCGACCATTGACGTTCTGCTGCGAGGCGTCGACGACCTCTTGCAATATCTCCCTCTCCGGGGCGAACCAGTAGCCATAATAGACGAGTTCGGCATACTTGGGAATGAGAGAGTCTCTGAGCCGCATCACCTCCCGATCCATCGTAATCGACTCCAGGGCACGACGGGCGCAATGGAGGAGAGCGCCCCCAGGAGTTTCGTAGACCCCGCGAGACTTCATCCCCACGTACCGGTTTTCCACCAGATCCACCCGTCCGATTCCGTGCTTCGCCCCCAAGCCATTCAAACGCGAAAGGAGAGTCGCAGGAGAATAACGTCTGCCGTTCATTGCCACTGGATCCCCGCGGGTGAAGTCGATCTCGATATACTCGGGCCGGTTCGGCGCCTTTTCTACCGATCTAGTCCAGAGAAACATATCGGCCGGCGGCTCGCGCCAAGGGTCCTCCAGGATTCCTCCCTCGTAGCTGATATGGAAGAGGTTGCGGTCGATGCTATAGGGTCTCTTTTTACTTACCGGGACTGAAATGCCATGACGCTTGGCATAGTCAACCAAGGCCTGGCGCGAGTTGAGATCCCAAAGCCTCCACGGCGCGATCACCTTAACGTCGGGCTTGAGCGCGTAGTAGGTAAGTTCGAAGCGCACCTGGTCGTTTCCCTTGCCCGTGGCCCCGTGCGCAACGGCATCCGCCTTCTCTTTAACGGCAATCTCAATTTGTCTTTTGGCGATCAGGGGACGGGCGATCGAAGTCCCCAAGAGATAGGAGCCTTCGTAGACGGCATTGGCCCGCAACATCGGAAAGACATAATGCTTGACAAACTCTTCCCTGAGATCATCGACGAAAACCTTGCTGGCCCCGGTCTTTAACGCCTTCCGTCGGATCGCCTTCAGGTCCTCTCCCTGGCCGAGATCCGCGCAATATGCGATCACCTCGCAGCCATATTGCTCAATCAGCCAGCGCAGGATCACCGAGGTATCCAGCCCCCCGGAGTACGCCAAAACAACCTTCTTGACCTTCATCCCCTTTGTCCCTGTTGCCTTCGGCACATTGCAAAATGAAAATTGCAAAGTGTAAAAGTTAAAATCCCGCTTCTTCTTTGATTTTGCATTTTGAAATTTACAATCTGCATTTTGCCTTTATCTTTTCTTACCTCTTAAACCCTTTGTCCCTTTTAATACCCACGCCATAATCGCCTTTTGCACGTGGAGACGATTCTCCGCCTGATCGAAAACAATCGAGTGCGGACCTTCCAAAACTTCGTCCGTGATCTCTTCTCCGCGGTGTGCCGGGAGACAATGCATCACCAACACATCCCTTTTAGCTAACGCCACTAAACTCTGATTAACCTGATAGCCCTGGAAGGCCCTGCGCCTCACCTCCAGCTCTCCTTCCTGTCCCATGCTCGCCCACACATCGGTGTAGATCACATCCACGCCCCGCACCACCTCCGAAACGTCATTAGCGACAAAAATCCGACCGCCATTTTCCTTCGCAGCTTTCGTGATCTCCGCACTCGGCTCGTATCCCTGCGGAGAGGCAACAGAAAAAGAAAAGGGAAATTTTTCCGCAGCCTGCATCCACGTGTGAACCATATTGTTGCCATCGCCGATGAAAGCGACCTTCAACCCTTCCAGCTTTCCTTTATGCTCCAACAGGGTGAAACAGTCGGCCAGCACTTGACACGGATGAAAGAGATCCGTGAGCGCGTTGATCACAGGGACTGTCGCGTAAAGAGCCATCTCCTCCAAGGTCTTCTGAGCAAAGGTCCGTACGACGATGAGATCCACCCAGCGGCTGAGACTGCGCGCGCAATCCGCCGGGCTCTCCCGAACTCCCAACTGGATTTCCCTGGGACCGAGAAACACTGCGTGGCCCCCGAGCTGGACCATGCCGGTCTCAAAACTAACCAGTGTCCTCAAGCTCGGCTTCTCAAATACCAGAGCGAGTGTCTTCCCAGCCAGCAGTCGATGGGCGATTCCCCGCTTCTGCTCGCGTTTCAGCTTTCGAGCAAGGGCGAAGATCTCATCAATCTCTTTCCGGCTGAGATCGCTTAGATTCAGAAGGTCTCTTTTTTTCATGAGGCCAAGAAAAGGCAAAGAGCCTACTGACGTGCGAGGACTTTTTCCAAAATAGCCAAACCCATCTCAATATCTTTCTTCCCAATGGTCAACGGAGGAATAAAACGCAGGACCTTATGCGCCGTACAGTTGATAAGCAGTCCCTCGCGCAAACAATCGTCCACAATCTTGCTTCCTTCCCGTTCGAGCTCCATGCCAATGATAAGCCCCTTTCCCCGCACCTCCCGGATAGAGGGAAAACGCCTTTGAAGCTCCTGGAGGCCATGCAACAGGAGCTTTCCCATCTTTACGCAGTTTTTCAACACGCCGCCTTGAAGAAGGGTTTTCAGTACAGCCAGACCAACACTGCAGGCCAAAGGATTGCCGCCGAAAGTCGAGGCATGGGTCCCAGGGCCGAAACTCCGGGCTACCTCTTCCCTTGCCAACATGGCCCCCAAGGGCAATCCTCCCCCCAGGGCCTTGGCCAGGGTCATGATGTCCGGCTCGACTCCGTAATGTTCGTAGGCAAATAGTTTACCTGTCCGCCCCATTCCCACCTGGACCTCGTCAAAGATAAGGAGAATGTTTTTTCTGTCGCACAGTTCTCTTAACCCCTGAAGATAGTCCTTATCGGGAATTACCACTCCCCCTTCTCCTTGAATCGGCTCGACGAGAATGGCAGCCGTCGTCCTCTCGTCGATCGCCTCCTCCATGGACCGGAGATCGTTAAAGGGTACCTGACGGAAACCCGGCGGCAAGGGATCGTATCCAGCGCGGACCTTCTCCTGCCCTGTGGCGGTCAGGGTCGCCAGCGTCCGACCATGAAAAGAGTTATGGACCGAGAGCACCTCATATTTTCCTCCCAATCGCTCCCCGCCGTAGCGCCGGGCAAGCTTAATCGCTGCCTCATTGGCCTCGGCTCCGCTGTTGCAGAAAAATACTCGGTTCGCGAACGAATGGCGACAGAGTTCTCGAGCCAGCTCTGACTGCGGAGCAATGTGGTAGAGATTGGAGACGTGGATGAGTTTGCGGGCCTGCCGCTCGATGGCTCGAACTACCGCCGGGTGACTGTGCCCCAGACTAACGACTGCTATGCCTGCGACAAAATCGAGGTATTCCTTGCCGTTGGCATCCCACACCCGCGTCCCTTTTCCACGTACCAGGGCGACAGGAAAACGCGCATAGGTACGGGCTACATACTTTTCGGTGAGCTTGAGAATTCGTTGGTTGTTCATGCTTTACTTCCGCACTACCTCGGTCCCTACCCCTTCCTTGGTGAATATCTCTAACAGGACGGCATGCTTGACCCGGCCATCAATAATGTGGGTTTTCCCCACGCCCCCCTTGAGCGCCTCGATGCAACACTCCACCTTCGGGATCATCCCTTCTGCCACTACTCCTTCTTGAATGAGCTTGCGGGCCTGATTGATCTTAAGCGTGCTCAAAAGCCCTCCCTTTTTGTCCTTAACCCCATCCACGTCGGTGAGGAGAATCAGCTTTTCCGCGCCTAAGGCCTCGGCCAACTGGCCTGCCACAAGATCCGCGTTGATATTATAGGTCTCCCCGTGTTCTCCGGCGCCGACAGGGGCGATGACCGGAATGAATTTGTTTTCATCCAGGGTGTTGATGACCATCGGGTTAATCCCAACGATTTCTCCTACCAAGCCGATGTCGATGATCTCAGGGGGTTCCCCATTGGACGCCACCGTCACGCTCATCTTGCGCGCCTGGATGAGACCGCCATCCTTGCCGCTCAAGCCGACCGCCATCCCGCCATGGCGGTTGATGAGACTGACGATCTCCTTGTTGATTTTACCTGCCAGGACCATCTCCACAATGTCCATGGTCTCCTGGTCCGTAACTCTCATGCCTCGTACGAATTGGGTGGGAGTCCCCATCTTTTGCAGCACTTCATTGATCTGCGGACCGCCGCCATGAACCACCACGGGATTGATCCCGACATATTTTAGTAGGACCATGTCCTGGGCGAAGCTGGCCTTGAGTTCCTCATCCACCATGGCGCTTCCGCCATATTTGATCACGAAGGTCTTCCCATAGAAGCGCTGAATATAAGGAAGCGCCTCCATCAATACTTCGGCCTTGCCGATAAATTTTTCCATCGCTCGACCTGCTTACAAAATATACCTCGACAGATCCTCATCCTGTAAAATCGGGGTTAGGCGGTCCCGGACATACTGGCCATCGATGACGACCTCTTTGCCCTGCATCTCTGGCGCATTAAAAGAGATCTCATCCAACAATCTCTCCATGACGGTATGGAGCCGTCGCGCCCCGATGTTCTCCATCCTCTCGTTTACCTCAGCCGCGATCCGGGATATCTCTACAATAGCGTCCTCGCGGAAAGATAGGTTGATTCCTTCCGTCTCCAGCAGCGCCATATACTGCTTGATCAGCGCATTTTTTGGCTCCGTAAGAATTCGGACAAAATCGTCTTTCCCCAGAGAGCTGAGCTCTACGCGGATCGGGAACCGCCCCTGGAACTCGGGGATCAGATCCGAAGGCTTGGTGCTATGGAAGGCCCCCGACGCGATGAAGAGAACATGATCGGTCCTTACCATCCCGTACTTGGTGTTCACCGTCGAGCCTTCTACAATCGGCAGCAAGTCCCGCTGCACCCCCTCGCGGGAGACATCGGGGCCATGGGTTGACTCTCGGCCCGCGATCTTGTCGATCTCATCGATAAAGACAATACCTGATTGTTCCACCCTCCGGGTCGCCTCACCAATCACCTTATCCATATCGATCAGCTTGCCGGCTTCTTCCTGGGTCAGGATTTCCATGGCCTCCGGGATCTTCACGGTCTTTTTCTTCGTCCGCTTAGGGAGGAGGTTCGAAAACATCTCTTTGAGGTTGAACTCCATCCCCTCCATCCCCTGCGGGGTCAGGACCTCGATCATGGGCATCATTGTATGCGTCATCTCAATATCGATGAAGCGCTCGTTGAGCTTCCCCTCGCGCAACATTTTCTTGAGCTTCTCCCTTGTCCCCTGAACCCGCCCCGCCTCCCCGGCATCGTCCTCGGGTGTTTTCGCCTGAAGAGGGGGCAACAGGAGATCCAGTATTCTCTCTTCGGCCAGCTCTCTAGCCCGGATCTCCACCTTTTGCTTTTCTTCCTCTTTGACCATATTGACTGCGAGGTCTGTCAGGTCTCGGATAATAGATTCCACGTCCCGCCCCACATAGCCCACCTCGGTAAACTTGGAGGCCTCCACCTTGATGAAGGGGGCTTGCGCCAGCTTGGCCAACCTGCGGGAGATCTCGGTCTTACCCACCCCGGTCGTTCCGATCATGATGATGTTTTTCGGCGCGATCTCCTCGCGCAGATCTTCCGGCACCAGCTGCCGCCGCCAGCGATTGCGCAGCGCGATCGCGACCGCGCGCTTCGCCTCCTTTTGTCCCACGATATAGCGGTCCAGTTCCGACACGATCTCGCGCGGCGTCATCACCGGGGCGGGGGAGGAGGCTGATGCCGTTTCTATCAACTCTTCTCTTCGGGGATCTTTCATAAAGCTAGGGCAACTCTTCGAAGGTTAACTGGTCATTCGTGTAAACACAGATCGCCGCTGCGGTATGCATCGCCTCTTCCGCGATCGCACGCGCATCCATCTGGGTATGCTTGATCAAGACCCGGGCTGCCGCCAAGGCATAATTTCCCCCGGAGCCGATCGCGATGGCACCGTCATCCGGCTCTACCACATCCCCGCTCCCTGAGATCACCAAGGAATCCTCGGCATCCGCGACGATCAACAAGGCATCCAATCTTCTCAGGACACGGTCCGTGCGCCAATCCTTGGCCAGCTCCACCGCCGAGCGTTTGAGGTTGCCGTTGAACTGTTCCAGCTTGGCCTCGAACTTTTCAAAGAGGGTAAAGGCATCCGCGGTCGCCCCGGCAAAACCCGCGATAACCCGGTCATGATAGAGCCTGCGCACCTTACGGGCGGTGTGCTTGAGCACCGTTTGCCCGAGACTTACCTGCCCGTCGCCCACCATCACGACCTTTCCTTTATGACGGACCGCCAATATGGTTGTACCTTGAAACATATTATCGATTTCCGATTTTAGATTTTCGATTTTAGATTCAATCCAAAATCGGCAATCCAAAATCTAAAATTCTGCCGCCTATGCCCTTGGATGGGCTCGATCATAGACCGCTGTGAGCTGCTCTAGGTTCACGTGCGTATACCGCTGGGTCGTGGAGAGACTGGCATGCCCCAATAGTTCCTGAATCACCCTCAGGTCGGCGCCGCTATTCAGCAGATGCGTGGCAAAGGTGTGACGCAGCCCGTGCGGCCCCACTCGCACCGGGATCCCGGTCCCCCGCAGGTGCTTCTCCACCGCCCGAGCAACGCTTCGGGTCGTCATCCTTCCACCCAGACGGTTCAGAAAAACCGCCGCTTCTCCCTTTGCCGCGCGACCCCATCTCTTACCGTGCTCGACGCCGTAATCCCGAAGCGCCTGAAGCGCCACCTCGCCAACAGGAACGATCCTCTCCTTGGACCCTTTTCCAAGAACCCTGACAATACCTAAGCGGAAGTCGATATCACCCCAGTTAAGTCCAACCAACTCGCTTACCCGCACCCCCGTAGAGTAAAGAACCTCCAAGATGGCGCGGTCCCGGATCTCCAGGACATCGACCCCCTGGACATTGCCCAACAGGCGAAAGATGTCATCGATCGAGAGAAAAACCGGTAACGGCCTCTCTTGGTTAGGAGTGGCAAACAACGATAGGGGATCCCGGCCGATGTGCCGTTCTTTGAGGAGATAGCGGAAGAATCCCTTCAGGGAAGCAAGCTTTCTCGCGATTGAGCTCTTGCGGCAAACCTTGGCCAAGGCCCCAAGATAGGCGCGCACGACGTTATGGTCCACCTCCTGGACCTTGATCTTTTTTCCTTTACCTTGGCACAGTCCCTCTTGGTGCAGAAATTGTTGAAATTGCTTAAGATCGCTCAAATAGTTTCTCAGAGTGTGAGGAGAAAGATTGCGCTCGACGCGCAAATAATTCCCGAATTGTTCGATCAGATCCTCCACGACAGGCCCCTATAAAACCTTTTTATCTTACCATACCATGCGTTTATTGAAAACAAAATCCGCTTCGAGACGCCCTTTCGGCCCCGGACAAAATGTGTTATGCGTTTCTCAACCTGTCTCAAATTTATAGCCCGAAATGGAACGTGAAGAGCGAGTCACTTTTCCCAATGACCAGGGACAAATCCTAAAAGGGGTCCTCCACTATCCGGCCGGGAGCACATTTTCTGCCGCCGCGATCCTCTGCCATGGAATGGAATCCAACAAGGAGAGCGAGAAGCTCGTCGCCTTGGGCCGCGCGCTGGCGCAAAAAGGCGTTCTCGCTCTGCGCTTTGACTTTGCATGCGCCGGGGAGTCGAACGGAAAATTTGAAGAGATCACCTACAGCGGCGAAGTTCAGGATTTGAAAGCAGCTTTTAACCATATACGCCAGTATCCGGCTCGCAAGATCGGTATCTTGGGTTCCAGCATGGGGGGGACCGTTGCCCTCCTGTTTGCCGCCGAGGAACCGCGGGTGGCCAACCTGGTAACCATAGCGGCTCCGTTCCATCCGGAAAAAATCACCGATAAACTGCTGACCCGGGAAGAGGTCGAGAACTGGCGCCGATTGGGGCACATCCTTTACCATGGACGGCGGATCAATGTCTCCCTCCTCGACGACCTGAAAAAGATCGATGTTCCCGGGGCCGCGAAAAAAATCTCATGTCCCGTGCTGATCCTCCATGGTGACGCGGATGAAACGGTCCCGGTGGAGGAGGCGCACGAGCTTTTCGTCCAACTCCAGGGCGCCAAAAAGATCCGCATCTTAAAGGGGGCGGACCACCGACTCTCAAATCCCAATCTGCTGGCAACGGCCCTGGAGGAAATTCTCGCTTGGATGACCCAACATTTGCAGTAAAAGCCGATGAAAAAGGTCTCTGCCCGGATTGCTTTGTCTCTCTGCCTACTGGCCGTCCTGTTTGGCGCCTGCAGAAGAGATCTGCGCAGCGCGCAGGGCGTGGTGGAAGAGTTTGTTGACCAGCACTACGTGCGCATCAATCTTCAGAGGGCAAAGGAATACTCCGTCGGCATTGCCTTAGAAAAAATCAACGACGAGATCCGCTTAACCTCCGGTCAGGTCATCGACGCCACGACGCGCAAGCCCGGGGTCCATTACCGTCTCCTGGAAAAAAAGGAAGGGGAGCGGCGCGCCTCTTTTCTCTATGAGGGTACGATCCGGGCAGAAGATGCCCCTGAGTTTAAACGGCGCTGGCTTATCGCAGCGCGCAAAGAAGCAGACCAATGGCGGGTCTCTAACTTCACAGAATATGAATGATCCGGATTTTCCGAAATGGAGAGTTGAATTCAGGCACCGACCGTCTGGCTGACCACCGGGCTCACCTGAGGTTGTGGGCGCGGGGTCCGGATACTTAGCGCCAGGCATGCCGCAATCATGGCCATCACACCACCCGTCAGGAAAGCATAATTATATTGGCCCGTCCAGACACGGATCGCTCCAGCACCCGTTGCCGCCAAAGCGGCTCCAAGCTGATGAAAAAGAAAGATCCAACCATAGATGCTACCAACGGAGCGTTTGCCAAAGGTATCAGACGTTATGGCAATTACGGGCGCCACCGTGGCAAACCAGTCCAGCCCATAGATCACGGCAAAAACAGAGAGGCCAGCAAAATCATTGACAAACGGCAAAATAAAGAGAGAAAGGCCACGCAACGCAAAGACAAGCGCAAGCCACTTTTTTGGGGCCACTTGGTCAATCATCCACCCGGAAAGCGTCGTGCCAACGAAGTTGAGCCCTCCCATGACCCCAACGGTTGCGGCCGCGGCAATTTCTGGTATCCCACGATCAATCGCATGGGGGATTAGATGCGTTCCCACCAGTCCGTTGGCGGTGCCGCCGCAAACAAAATAGCTTCCCGCTAGAAGCCAGAAGGTTGAGGATCTCAAGGCATGCAGAAGCGGAACTCGCTCGGATTTGTCCGATGATCCCAGCGGCTGAGCGGGATCATACCTTTGAGCTGAACCATAGGGTACCAACCCAACATCGGCCGGATCATCACGCATCCACAGCGCCACCAGCGGTATAATTCCAAGGGCCACGACAAAGAGAAGGAGAGAACCTCCGCGCCACCCTACAGTCACAATAACCGTCATCATAAGGGGAAGAAAGATGAGCTGACCCGTTGAATTGGCGCTATTGAGAATACCCAGGACAAGGCCGCGGCGCGCAACAAACCAGCGATTGGCAACCGTCGCTGAAAGCACGGAAGCCGTTCCCCCGGCCGCCAGACCAATGACGACCCCCCAGAGAAAAACGAGGTGCCAGTATTCTTTCATCATTGTCGTCAAGCCGACACCTACGGCCATAAACCCCAGACTTCCCAGCATGACACGCCGAGGACCAAAGCGATCGAGAAGCCAGCCGCTAATGGGGGCGGCAAGACCGTAGAGAAGGAGATTGACGCTTATCCCAAAGGCGATCGCTGTCCGACTCCATCCGAACTCCATCTCCAAAGGATGGATAAAGACCGTAGGGGCAGAGCGGATGCCAGCGCCGACCAAAGTCGAGAGAAAGCTCAGTGATACCGCCACCCAGCCGTAAAAGAATGGTACCGAAAGGGGAAGCCGGGCCTTTGAAGTCATCTCCGCAGGAGTTTCCACGTTCGTCCTAAATAACGCGAATTCTTGGGAATTACAAACCCCAAAATTGGCGACGCTTCGTTGACGCGTCTTGGTGAGACTGATAAAGGATTTCTCAATTGCGCACGGGGATTGTACTACTAGTCTTTAAATCAGCATGAAGCCTCTTTGGATCGTTACTTACTTGGCCGCAGCGATAGGGCTTTATCACCAACCATTGTGGACCATAGAGGAAATTCCCTTTGTTCCTACACCCATTGAGGTGGTTGATCGAATGTTAGAGATGACCGAGGTCAACGAAAGAGACATTGTTTATGACTTAGGCAGCGGGGACGGAAGAATCGTGATCCGAGCAGCAAAAAAGTACGGGGCTAGAGGCGTGGGCGTCGAAATGGATCGTGAGCTGGTTGAACTCTCGCGTAAGAAGGCCGCAGAGGAAGGGGTAAGCCACCTGGTAGATTTTCGTTTAGAGGACGCCCTGAAAGTCGATGTCACGCCGGCAACTGTCATTACCCTCTATATGCTTCCTTGGTTCAACGCCAAGTTGCGGCCCATTCTCCAGCAACAATTAAAACCGGGCGCGCGGGTCGTGGCGCATGATTATGACATCGAGGGCTGGACTCCAACGAGGGTCGAAAAACTGCCTGAAATTGAAAAAAGGCCGGGCGGCGCCCTGCATCAACACACGCTCTATTTGTGGAGGATCGAGTAGGAAACTCAACCGATCCACGCGCGAAGATCGCCCGATCGCTCCTTGTTAAGCCTAATCTGCCGCCCCGACCGCTATCGCCTCTCTGAGCGTGAACGCGCCTGCATAAAGCGCTCGGCCAACGATAACCCCCTCCACGCCATCCTTCTCGAGGACTTTTAAACGCCGGATATCTTCCAGGGATGCGACTCCACCGGAAGCGATGACAGGGATCCTGACCGCGCGTGCGAGCCGCAGTGTCTCCTCTACGTTTACCCCCAAGCCGGTGCCGTCGCGGCTGATATCCGTATAGATGATTCGTGAGGCGCCGTCCTCCTGGCATCGCCTCGCCAGCTCCACGGCGTCCATCGAGGTATCTTCCTTCCATCCCTTGATGGCGACGCACCCGTCGCGGGCGTCGATGCCGACGACAATCTTGCCGGGAAACTTCTGACAAACAGCGCGGAGAAAATCGGGCGCTTCATACGCTGCCGTACCCAGGACGACGCGTTCCACGCCCAGATCCAACGATTCTTCGATCGCTTCCAAAGAGCGTAAACCACCGCCTAGTTCTACTGGCACACCAAAACCCATGCAGATGGCCGCCACCTCTTGCTTGTGGACCGGATGGCCCTCGATAGCCCCGTTTAGATCCACGACATGGAGCAGCTCGGCTCCCTGTTCTACCCAATTTTTTGCCGCTTCCAGAGGGCTTTCGTAATAAATGGTGTCCTTATCCATCTCTCCCTGATAAAGGCGGACGCACCGGCCGTTCTTGATATCGATGGCTGGAATGATCAGCACCGGGCTAGGCCCTTTCTGCGAAGCGGGCGAAGTTCTCCAGGATACGAAGGCCGATCTTCTGACTCTTTTCCGGGTGAAACTGGCAGGCGAAGAGGTGGTCCGTGGCAATACTGGAAACAAACGAGGTTCCGTAAGTTGTGGTCGTTGCGACAACGGACACATCCGCCGGGGTCACATAATAGGAGTGCACAAAATATAGATAATCCCCATCCGATATCCCCTGTAAGAATGGGGATTCTTTCTTTTTCACTATGCGATTCCACCCCATGTGAGGCACTTTGAGGCCGTTCTGCGGGTGAAAGCCCACAACTTTGCCAGGAAAGAGATCCAACCCTTTCTGCGGACCAAATTCTTCGCTCTCGGTAAAGAGGAGCTGAAAGCCAAGACAGATTCCCAGAAAGGGCTTTCTCTGAAGCACAACCTCTCGAATCGCTTCCACCAATCCAAAGCGCCTGAGATTTTCCATGCAGGCGCTAAACGCCCCAACGCCCGGAAGAACGACCCCTCGGGCGGAAATGATTTGCTGGGGTTCCCGCGTCACCTGGGCTTTACAACCAACGCGTTCCAACCCTTTCTGCACGCTGCGGAGATTTCCCATCCCATAATCAACGATAGCTATCTCGCTCATGTCCCGCTTCGCTATTTGCTATTCGCCATTCGCTATTCGCTGTTCCTTATAGGCTCCCTTTGGTAGACAACACCCCTCGTATCCGCTGATCGATGCGAGTGGCCCTCTCCATGGCCCGGGCCAAGGCCTTGAAACAGGCCTCGATGATGTGATGCGGGTTCTCGCCCTGCGAAACGTTGATGTGGAGGTTCATACCAAGCTGGTTGGCATAGGCCTGGAAAAACTCGTGCGGAAGATCCGTGTCGAAACTACCCACGCGGCCCGGACGGATTTTCACATTGTAAGAGAGATAGGGTCGCCCGCTCAAATCCACTACCACGTGTGCCAGGGTCTCATCTAAGGGGACACTTGCCTCGCCAAAGCGGCAGATCCCTTGCTTGTCTCGCAACGCCTCTTTGAAAGCCTGTCCCATCGCCAGACCTACATCCTCCACCGTGTGGTGAAAGTCTACCTCGATATCCCCTTTTGCTTTCAACTTCAGATCAAACAGGCCGTGGCGCGCAAAGATCTCGAGCATGTGATTGAAAAAAGGGATGCCGGTTTCAATTTCCGCCGTCCCATTGCCATCGAGATCCAGCTCAACCGCGATCTCCGTCTCTTTGGTCTTGCGGCTGGCTTTAGCTGTTCGTCCCATAAAATTTCTCCTTCTTAAACCGTGCCTCCACAGCACGGGCATGATCGTACAGCCCTTCCAGCCGCGCCAGATGGATAATGTCAGGCGCCAAGGCATGCAGCGCCTTTCTACCGGCATGAATCACGCTCGTGCGCTTGAGAAAATCGTATGTCCCAAGGGGCGAGAAAAAACGCGCGCTTCCCCCCGTTGGGAGAACGTGATTTGGGCCTGCCAGGTAATCTCCCAAGGGGGGAGGAGAGTAAGGGCCAACAAAGATGGCCCCCGCATTGCGAATCGAAGGCAGCCACTTGTGGGGCCGTCTCACCAACAGCTCCACGTGCTCCGGCGCTATCGCATTGGCAATCTCAACGCCTTCACTGAGCCCCCGGGAAACGATAATCGCTCCGTATCGCTCCAAGGCCTTGATGGTAATCGCGCGCCGCCTGGTCCCTTGGAGCTGCTCAGCCAGCGCCGCCTCGACCCTGCGCGCCAACGCAAGAGAGGGAGTAACGCAAATCGCCGCTGCAAGCTCATCGTGTTCAGCCTGAGAGAGCATATCCGCGGCCACGTGAGACGGATCCGCATGGGCATCAGCCAAGAGGAGAATCTCGCTCGGCCCCGCAATGGAATCGATATCCACCTCCCCAAAAACCATACGCTTGGCTGCGGCGACATAGATATTTCCGGGTCCGACAATCTTATCGACCCTCGGGACCGTTTCCGTGCCAAAGGCCATTGCCGAGATTGCCTGGGCGCCGCCGATCCGAAAGAGCCGGTCCACACCGGCGAGCCGCGCCGCGGCCAAAATAACCGCCCCATTTTTTCCAATCGGAGAGGCCATCACGATTTCCCCAACACCCGCGACCTTCGCGGGGATAACGTTCATAAGAACCGTTGAAGGATAGGAGGCCTTTCCTCCCGGCACGTAGACTCCCACGCGCCCCAACGGGGTTATCCTCTGTCCTAGAAACAGGCCAAGGGAATCGCGGTAGCCCCAACTCTTCTCCAGCTGGCGCCGATGAAAAGCAGTGATCCTTTTGGCCGCAAGGCTGAGGACTCGAAGATCGCCGCGGGGGAGCAGCTTCATCGCCCGGTCCATTTCCTTTTGCTTCACTTCAATCGCAGATTTACTCAGGCGGACGCCGTCAAAGAGACGGGCATAATGCATCAGGGCGCGATCCCCTTTTTGCCGCACTGTGCGGATAATCCCCCTTACCAGCTTTTCGATCTTCTCTTCCCTTCTTCCTCGTCTCTCAATGATTCTGCCAAGCAGTTGCTTAAAGCCCCGATCGCTGGTCTTGATAACCCTTATTCTCATCCCTTCAGCCCTTCAGCCTCTAGCACATTGCAAAATGAAAATTGCAAACTGTAAAAGTCAAAATCCTCTCTTTGACAATTTTGCATTTTGAAATTTGCAATCTGCAATGACCTTCTATCCCTTTACCCTTTGGATGTCCGCCCCTAAGGCAGAGAGCTTTCTTTCGATATGTTCATATCCTCGATCCAGATGATAGACCCTGGTAATCTCCGTTTTACCTTTGGCCACGAGGCCAGCCAACACGAGAGAGACGCTCGCACGGAGATCGGTAGCCATGACCGGCGCTCCTGAAAGGCCTTCAACGCCCTTAACAATAGCCCGATTCCCTTCGAGACGGATGTCCGCTCCCATTCGAACCAGTTCCTGCGCATGCATAAAGCGATTTTCAAAGATAGTTTCTGTAATCACACTCACGCCTTCGGACACAGACATCAAAACCATCATCTGGGCTTGCAAATCAGTGGGAAACCCGGGATAGGGGAGAGTCGTCATATCAACGCTCTTCGCCTTCCCGTCCCCTTTCACCCTGATTTCATCTGCTCCAATGGTCAGCGCAACGCCAGCCTCCTTGAGTTTCAGTAAAAAGGCATCCAGATGATCTGGCCGGGCTCCTAGTACCCTGACATCCCCGCGCGTCAGGGCCGCTGCAACCATAAAGCTCCCGGCCTCAATCCGGTCTGGAATGACACGATGCGATACTCCATGCAGCTCATCCACCCCTTCAATCTTTACAATGTTGCTCCCGGCGCCGTGGATTCTCGCCCCCATCTTATTCAGAACCGTGGCCAGCTCTTCTATCTCCGGCTCCTTGGCCGCATTCTCAATAACGGTCGCCCCCTCAGCCAAGGAGGCGGCCATCATGAGATTTTCTGTCGCTCCAACCGAAGGCAGATCCAGGTAGATCCTTGCCCCTTGAAGCCTCTTCGCTTTAGCCTCCATATACCCGTGAACCAGATCGATACTCGCCCCCATCTCCGCCAGCCCTTTCAAGTGAAGATTAACCGGGCGAGCGCCGATGGCGCATCCTCCAGGGGTAGAGACCCGCGCAGCGCCGAAACGGCTGAGAAGCGGCCCCAATACCAAGAAGGATGCGCGCATAGTCTTGACCAGATCATAGGGCGCCTCCATCTTGTTCACATGATCCGCCTGGAGCATAAATTGGCCCACCGCGACAGCCGAATCCCCCCCCCTCTTTACCCTCACCCCGAGGCCGGAGAGCAGCTTCAAAGCAGTATGGATATCGACCAGGTCAGGGATGCCCTGATAGTAACAAGGATCTGCCGTCAAAAGGGCGGAGATCAAAATCGACAGAGCGGCGTTTTTTGAACCGCTCACCGCCACTTCTCCTTCCAGCCTTCGCCCTCCTTGAATCAGGATCTTATCCATTGTCCTCGCTTTGCTCGGAATCCCGGATTACAGATCTCAGTTTTGAAATCTGCCTTTGGTTTATCGTATCAAACGGAAGTTTCCGGGCGACAACGATTCGATCCCTTCCGGCATAGTCTTGGTACACGGAGGCCGGGGAAAAGCGATCGACATTGGCGATCAGCCGGCAAACGTCGCTTCCCATGTCAGCACCGATCTCGAGCGCCACGATCCCCCTGTCCGTCAAGTAGAGATCTGCCTCCTCCATGATCCGCCGATAAAAATCGAGCCCGTCTGATCCCCCGACCAAGGCCAATTTTGGTTCCCAGGTACGAACCTCCGGAGCCAAATTCTGCAGCTCGCTCTGGCGCACATAAGGAGGGTTCGAAACCACTATGTCGAAAAAGCCGCGCTGACCCCTAACGGGACAAAACATATCTCCCTCGATAAAGTGGATTTTCTCGCTACCTCCGTGGCGCAAGGCGTTGGACCGGGCAACTTCCAGGGCTGGAGCAGAAAGGTCCGTCGCCCACACCTCGATGTCGTCCAATTCTTTGGCCAAGCTCACGGCAATGGCGCCGCTCCCGGTTCCGAGGTCAAGAATTTTTATGGGATGATTCTTCTCCAACCCTTTCGCCAGCTCGAGAGTCACCTCGACTAGCAGCTCCGTCTCCGGCCGCGGCACAAGCACCTCCGGGGTCACATGAAAACGCAGCGACCAAAACTCCCGCTCCCCGGTGATGTACGCGAGCGGCTCTCTGCGGGCGCGCCGCTGAAGCAGGGAGAAATAGAGATCCTTCACGGCAGTCTCAAGCGCCATCTCGTAGTCGAGATAGAGTCTCTCTTTTGTGCACCCCAAAGCCTTGCTCAAGAGCAGCTCCGCATCGAGGCGGGCGCTTTCCACTCCCATTTGGGAGAGAAACTCCGTCCCCTTCTGCAATGCCTGTCGAACCGCGACCGGTCTCGGGGCGAAAGTTTCCTCTATTTGCAGCTCTACTCTCTGCATCGTCTTATCCCGTTGCCTGCAACGCCTCCGCCTGATAGTGCGTGGTCAAAGCATCCAACAACTCATTCAGCTCCCCTTCCATCACACGTTCCAGCTTATAAAGGGTAAAATTGATCCTGTGATCCGTAACCCTCCCCTGAGGAAAGTTATAGGTGCGAATCCGTTCGCTTCGATCCCCGCTGCCGACCATGAGTTTTCGGGTCGCGGCGATCTTGGATCTCCGCTCCTCTTCTCTTTTCTCCAGCAGGCGCGCCCTAAGGACCTTGAGGGCCTTAGCTCTATTCTTGTGCTGCGACTTCTCGTCCTGGCAGGAAACCACCAGCCCCGTGGGGATATGGGTTACCCTAACGGCCGAATCCGTTGTGTTGACGCTTTGCCCTCCCGGCCCGGATGAGCGAAAGACATCAACCCGAAGTTCTTTTGGATCAATCTCCACTTCCACCTCATCGGCTTCAGGAAGGACAGCAACTGTTACCGCTGAGGTATGAATGCGACCTGAGCCCTCGGTTACAGGAACCCGCTGCACCCGATGGACTCCGCTCTCAAATTTCAACCGGCTATAGGCCCCCTTCCCTTCAATCAGCACAATGATCTCTTTAAGACCGCCCAGCCCCGTAGGATTGGAGTTCATCACCTCAACCCTCCAGCCACGCGGCTCGGCGTAGCGGCTATACATGCGGAACAGGGAAGCGGCAAAAAGGGCTGCCTCCTCTCCCCCGGTCCCCGCCCGGATCTCCAGGATCACGTTTTTGCTGTCATTTGGATCTTTCGGAAGGATCAGGATCTTAATGCGGCTCTCGATTTCCTCCTTCCGCTCCCGAAGAACGGACACTTCTTCTTTCGCCAACTCTCTGATCGCCTCATCGTTTTCGTTGAGCAGCTCCCTGTTTTCCCGGATTTCCCGTTCGACCTTTCTCCACTCCCGATAACAGGTGACAAGCTCCTCCAATTCAGCCCGCTCCTTTGCCACCCTAGAGTACTCTCTCTGCTTGTTCAAGATCTGAGGATCTCTCAGCAGGCTTTCCAATTGTTCGTATCGCTTTTCTACTTCCGCCAGTTTGTCCAACATAAGTTAACCGTAAAGAGTCTTTAAAATCTTCGTTCTGAGACCGGTCAAAAAGGCTTCGACCCGAGCTCAGCCGAAGGTCCCATATGGGCGGCGCGCAATTATCGTTATTCGTCTATTCGTTATTCGTTGATCGAATCAACGATTCAACCAATAACGAGTAACGAAATTGGAGCGAGGCGGTTGAGCGCAACGAAGCAAATGGGCCCTTTTCAGCGGCCTGAATAAAAAAGGGCAAAGGGAATCTCGCTGCCCTTTGCCCTTTCTCTTACCTAAGGCTCCTAATAAATCACATGCAGCCTCAAACCCTCCGCCAGACTCAGTTTTTAATCCCGTATTTTCTCTTGAATTTCTCTATGCGACCAGCCGAGTCCATAAACTTCTGTTTGCCGGTAAAGAAAGGGTGGCATTGGGAACAGATTTCAACGTGAATATTCTGCACCGTGGAACGCGTCTCGACAACGTGGCCGCAGGCACAATTGATCGTTGCTTTTTTATACTCCGGATGGATACCCTCTTTCATGATCTTCCCCCTTGTATTTTTATAGCATAATCAGACCCCACCTTCAAATCCTATCCCATCAGGGGGTTATCCTAAGGGAAAACCCTAAGAAGTCCTTCCTGGCAAATGGTTTGATAACGGCTGGCATAGAAATTGCTTTTCCCAATAACCAGAAGAAACTTTGTTAAAAAGAGCTTTAAACCCGTATTTTACTGACACGATTTGGTACATTTCTGTGGAAACTGACAAAGTTTGCAAGACGAGGTCAAGGTTGTGAGGCAGGGTTCTTGTCGAATTATGATTGTTGAAAGCTTTATTAGCAATGCTAGATCGCTCTCGAGCCAGCTAGCCTGCTTTCCCCTTCCCGTGCAGCTCCTTACGGCAATAGACGCCACTACGGCCATGGCTCAGCTGCAGCAGGAAGCAGTCGATCTGGTCATCGTCGACAGCTGCTTAAGAGGAAAAACAGATGGTTTTGAGCTCTGCCGGTCTCTGAGATCCAACTGGTCGGATGACCACATCCCTATCATACTCATTTTATCCTGCTACCTCTCGCTAGAGCGCTGCAAAGGTATTTCAGCGGGAGCCGATCTGCTCCTTCACAGACCCGTTGTCAAAGAAGAGTTGTTAAGAATGATTCAGTTGCTGCTCGGGTGGAGATTCGAAGAAAGTGTCAACTCCCGCCCGCAGGTATTTGAAGACCGTTCGCTCCGAAGGTTACATGTGGTGAGTTAGTTTAGGAGGTCAATCGTGTCCATTAAGGTGCTTATCGTGGAGGATCATGCAGATTCTCTGGAGATCCTCACTATCCAATTACAGGCTTTGGGCTATGAAGTAATTGAGGCAACGACAGGGGAGGAAGGGGTTGGCAAGGCCCAGGTTTATCATCCTGAGATTATTGTTATGGATCTCGGGCTACCCGGGATCGATGGGATCGAAGCCACTCAAAGGCTGAAAAACAATCCTCAGACGACGCACATTCCCGTGATCGCTTACACTGCTTGGCCGGAGGACAAAGTCAGAAGCGAGGGGGAGAGGGCCGGGATGTCGGATTTTCTAACCAAACCCACCACCGCTTACCGCTTTAAGAGTACGATCGAGAAGTGCCTTAAGGCCAGAGCGATCTGACTCTGACGATCCGTCCTCGTTTTTAGCTCCCCTGCCTCCTTTCCAACCCATTCCGAGCATTTCCTTAATCTTCCAGCAGGCGCAGCGGTCTGAACGCCATAGCGTCTCGTCATGCGATTCCCTCTAATCTTTGACAGAAGGGTTGGAGGATAAGAAGAAAAGATCATGGTTCGCAGGCCATTGCACTCGCCGAGGATTTGATTTAATGAAAATCACAGGACGCGGAAGAGCTTGAAGGGTTTGGAGGCAGGTTAAAGATTCGTTTTTATTTCCATTTTGATTCAAAGGGAGGGCTGTTATGGCTGGAACAAAACGTTCTGCGGGTTTCACGCTTTGGATCGTCCTGGTCCTAAGCGTAGGGGCGGTTTCGGTTCAAGCGCAGGAATCTTTTTACAAAGGCAAGACCATGCGCATCATCGTCGGCGCCCCGCCAGGCGGCGGCTTTGATGCCTACGCGCGCATGATATCCCGGCACATGGGGAAGTATATCCCCGGTAACCCGACTATCATTGTCGATAACATGCCCGGGGCGGGGATGATGATTGCAGCTAACCACATCTATAAAGTAACAAAGCCCGATGGCCTGACGATCGGCCATTTCACCGGCAGCCAGACCATCAGCCAGCTCATCGGGCAGCCGGGCGCAGAGTTCGACATGCGCAAGTTTGAGTATATCGGCACGCCGATCTCAGACCATTTCTCATGCGCCTTTACGCGGGCAAGCGGCATCACAAGCACGGAGAAATGGTTGGCATCGAAGCGGCCGGTAAAGATGGGCGGCATTGGTCCCGGTAATCTGACCGATAACACGATAAGGGTCTTGAAATGGGCTACCAATTTCCCCATTCAGCTCGTCTCCGGTTATAAGGGAACAGCGCCTATACGACTGGCCATGGAGGCCGGCGAGGTTGAAGGATCCTGTTGGGGCTGGGACTCCATCAAGTCGACCTGGCGCAAAGCGATAGAGTCGGGTGATGGGATAGTCGTCATTCAGGCCGCTCTGAAACCCCATCCCGAGCTTCCCGCCGTCCCGCTGGCGATCGACTTTGCCAGGAACGACGAGGGACGGCAGCTAATCGACGCAGTGATTCATGGAGGGAACATCGTGGAGCGAAGCTACCTCCTCCCGCCCGGCACGCCCAAAGAGCGCGTGGAGTTACTCCGGCGCGCCTTTGTGAAAACCATGGAGGACGCAGACTTTATCAGCGAAGCCAAGAAGTCGAATCTAGGACTCGGTCCCATCACAGGAGAAGAGCTTGAGCGACGGATCAACGGCTATTTCAAGCTCGCGCCGGAACTCAGAACGAAGCTTAAAGAAATCTTGTTTGGCTGATGTGGAAGTCTTATTATAATGCCATTATTTTTTATATAGATTATCGATGAAGCCGCTTTGATCCAGCTCCTTTAATATCGAGATGTTGATAAACTCTTCCGGCTTCATGCCTTTGGCCTTGGGATTTCTCTTTGCGACATCTTGGAGCTGGAATTCTATCCCCTTGAGAGTGGGATAGGGTTTCCGTTCGGTCAATTTTTTGTATGCCCCATAGGTCTCATCGAGGATTTCCTGATCGGTAATTTTCAAACGCTTTCCCAGTATTGCTTTTGTCCTTTTCTCGTCGGTCATCCACAGATGGATGCCCGCAATGAAAGCTCGCATAAATTTTCTGACCGTCTCTGGTCTTTCTTTTATGAAGCGCTCGGTGGTAGCGACGGTTTCATGCTGGTACGGCAATCCCAAATCCGCCATGTCGGCGAGGATGTTGAAGCCCAACTTTCTCGCTGTAATATCAAAGGGCGGCGAGATTACCGTCGCCTGCACGCTGCCGCCTGTCAGACCGGCAAAACGGGTTGTCTGGTCGCCTAACTGGATAATCGCCACATCTTTATTGGGCGCCAACCCGTTCCTTTCCAACGCGTACCTCATGGCCAGATCCGAGGTCGTGCCATACTTACTGATAGCGGCCTTTCCCCCCTTTAATTGCTCGAATTTTGTCACGTCTTTTGCGGCCACGATACTGTAGGGCAGCGTGTTCATGTAGCCACATATTATGGTGAGGTCCGAACCGCCCAAGCGGCCATTGATGATTTCAGGTCCTGCGGTCACGGCGAAGTTTACGCCGCCGGCGATGGTCGCCTGAATCAACTGCGACCCTCCCTGGAAAAATACCAGGTCCACATCCAATCCATACTTTTCATAAAGCCCGCTATCTTTGGGAATAAACGCGTGGGCCAGCGGGCCGCTTATCCCGGCGACTCCAACGATAATCTTTTCGAGCTTCTCCTGGGCAAAACCAGTCGCGCTCCAGGCAACAGACATTAACAAAAGACAGGAGGCCAGAAAGCTTTTTCTTTTCATTGCATTTCCTCCTCTGTTGGTTTTCCAACAGGCATAAATAGAAAGCTCATTTTACGATATTACCCGACCATGAATAGGCATGTCAATTGCGCGGATTTGACATCCCCTCCAGCTTGGGGTAATGGGGGCTCAATATAATTGGATGAAGGAAGGGGCCATCAGCCGACCCATGTCTTTCCAGTGGAGATTTACCACGGCACGCCTCGTGCGGGTAATGGGCGCGCTTCTAGCTGCCGGTCTGCTCGCGGGCACTGCCCGCGCGGCCACCTTTCCCGACAAGCCGCCGACGACGGACTTCTTCGTCGACCAGGCGCAGCTCATCTCGGAAAAAGATCGCAAGGCAGTCAACGATATTGCCGGCAAACTTTTGCAGGAGCAGCGCATCCCGCTGTTCGTGGTGACGGTCAGCAGTCTTGCCGCGCAGGAGGCTGCCGACTACAGCATCGAAAATTACGCGCAGGCGCTGTTCAACGAGTGGGGTATCGGCACGCCGGATCGGAACTACGGCATGCTGCTGTTGGTCTCGCGGGGCGACCGCAAGGCGCGCATCGAGCTCGGCGCCGGCTGGGCGGGCCAGCACGATGCGGAGGCGATAAGCGTCATGAGCGACCTCATCGTCCCCGCCTTCAAGCAGGGCGACTACTCCAGAGGGATCCTCGACGGCGTGCGCGGCATGGATGCGATGGCGCGCGGGCTTGCCCTGCCGCAGCCGACACCGCCATGGTGGTTCTTGCCCGCGCTGATCGGCGGCGCCGTGCTGCTGGTGGCGGCGATCGTCAATTTGTTCCGTACCGGCCATAAGGGCTGGGCGTGGGCGCTGATTGCGGTGGTGGGGTTCCTCTTGTTCTTTTTCCTTAGGGCAGCGTCCGAATCCCGCGGATCGGGCGGCGGCTTCGGCGGCGGCTCCTCGGGCGGCGGCGGGGCGACCGGTTCCTGGTGACGGGGCTTCTATGAGAAAGGCGAGCCAGTTTTTCTCCGAAGATGACCGCAGGGCAATCGAGCAGGTGGTGGCGGCGGCCGAGGCCCGCACCGCTGCGGAGATTATCCCGGTGGTGGCAACGGCCTCGGGGCGCTACGACCGGGCCGAGGATCTGTTCGGTGTAATATTCGCGCTCGTGGCCCTCGCTGCGGCGTGGCTCGGCTTTCAGAACATGGGCACGCCTGGGGGCTGGGCCGGCGGTCATGAGCCTGCGCTCGGCCTCGTCTCCATTCTGCTCATTGTCTTCTTCGGCTTCGTCGCGGGTGCGGTGCTCGCCACCCGGGTGCCGGTATTACGCTTGCCTTTCATCACGCGGCGAGAGATGCAGGCGGAGGTGGAGCGAAGCGCCGCCGCGGCCTTCCAACAATTCCGGGTCCGTGCAACCGCCGGTGCAACCGGCATCCTCATCTACATCTCGCTCTACGAGCGCATGGTGCGTGTGCTCGGCGACGACGTCATCGCCGCCAGGCTCGGGCAGAGCGATTGGGAAGCGCTCCGCGATCTCGTCATCCAGGGGCTCCGCGAGGGCGAGCCGGCACGAGGATTGGTTCGCGCTGTCGAACAGTGCGGCGCTCTCTGCGCGGTCCACTTCCCGTCCCAGCTGAGGGATATGAACGAGCTTGCCAACGCGTTGCGTTTCATCGACTAGCGTCAGCCCACAGCGCGACGAAAATAACCAAACTACCGTAAGCCCCTTGTGGAGTTTCTCTACCTCTCTGGTTGGCACAAGAGAGAAGCGGTTAAGCTGGACCTTTGCAAACGGGAAAAGTTGATAGTGGAGCAGTAGACCGCATTGTCGTATTAGCCCAATATTCCATTGTCTAATGCTCCAATGCTCTAAATTTTTTGCCCAGCAAAAAATTTGGTGGAGCCGAAGGGAATCGAACCCTCGACCTCTTGAATGCCATTCAAGCGCTCTCCCAACTGAGCTACGGCCCCACTCTTCATCCCAAGATGCTAGAGAGATCTTAAAAAGTCAAACTACCAGTAAACAGCTATTAGCCGTCGCTTCTTCAACCCTTGAACCCTTAAACGTCTTTAACGGTTTAAACGGTTCAAGCTGTTTAAGCCCCTATCCTTCCGCCTTCATCCTTGTCCCTTTACCATCTCCTCTGCGTGCCGCTTGGCCTTTTCCGTAATCTTTACCCCGCCGAGCATGCGCGCCACCTCGGCGACTCTTTCTTTGTCGTTGAGCTTCTTGACCTCAGTGAACGTCCTCCCCTTCACGACTTCTTTCCGCACGACATAATGGGAGTCGGCCAAGGCCGCGATCTGGGGTAAGTGAGTAACGCAGAGCACCTGATAAGAGGCGGCTACTTTTTTAAGCTTTTTGCCGACGATCTCGGCCACCCTACCGCCGATGCCGGCATCCACCTCATCGAAAAGGAGCGTCGGGATATCTCCCTGCGTCAAGACCAGGGACTTTATCGCCAGCATGAGTCGCGAAAGCTCACCTCCTGAAGCGATCTTGGCCAAGGACTTCACTGCTTCTCCAGGATTCGGAGAAAAATAGAACTCTACCTGATCCATCCCCTGTTCCGTCACCCTCTTGCCGCCGATCAAAAAAGGCGGCTCGTCCCCTCCTGCCTCTTCGCTCAGGAAACAGACCTCAAAAATAGTGCCGGCCATGCCAAGACCCTCGACCTCTTTTTCCATTGCCTTCTTCAATTTTTTGGCGATTTTTTTGCGCTCGGCCGAAAGGGCCTCTGCCGTCTGCCAGGCAGAGCTGCGGGCCTTTTCAAAGGCGCGTTCGAGCATAGGGATCTCCTCCTCCCCACGGCCCAGGGCCTGGAGTTCCTCCTCGATTGTTTCCTCGATCTTCAGAATATCTTCAACCGCGCCGTTGTACTTTCTCTTTAGCCGATTGATCTCGGCGAGCCTGTCCTCCAACTGCTCGAGGGCGCCCGGATCGAATTGGATCTTTCCGGTATAACGCCTGAGAACGGTGGTCGCCTCTTGCAGCTGAGCTTGAGAGGAGTTGAGCAGTTCGACGGCCTCGTTTAAGCCCCCGTCGATATTGGCCAGATCCTTGAGTCGCAGCACATATCTCCCCAGCCGGCTTATTAGCGCGTCCTCGCCGTCATAGAGGAGATCCTCCCCTTCTTTACAGCCCTGAAAGAGCTTCTCCGCGTGGATCAGGATATTCTTCTTCGCTCTAAGCTCCTCCTCTTCCCCTGTTTGCAGTCGGGCCTGAGAAATCTCCCGCGCTTGCAGGCGCAGCAGTTCCTCTTCGCGCTTTCGCTTGTCGAGGAGCTCTTTCGCCTCCTTTAAGGACTTCCAGGCAAGGCCCAGGGAGCAGTATTTCTCTTTCATATCCTCTGCCTTCGGCTCCAGCCCGCCGTAGGAATCGAGTAACCGAAGATGGGTCTCAGGGTTCAGCAGCGCCTGATGTTCGTGTTGACCGTAGATGTGGATCAGGCAGCCTCCCACCTCGCCCAAAAAACCCAACGGACAGAGACTGCCATTCAAGTAGATGCGGTTTTTTCCCGAGCGGCTGACGATTCTCTTAATCACCATCTCGTCCTCTCCGCCATATCCTCCCTCTCGCAGTTTATCCCGGAGCGGCTCCGGCGACTCCGCAAACAGCGCCTCAACGCTCGCCTCTTCCTCCCCATGCCGAATGATCTCCACAGAGACCCGTCCGCCGGAGATAAGGCCGAGGGCATTGAGCACAATGGTTTTTCCGGCGCCGGTCTCGCCGGTCAGCACATTGAGGCCCGCGCCGAAGTCCAAGGCCGCTTCATCGATCACCGCAAAATTCTTGATCCTGAGCTCGCGCAACATCTTATCGCCCGGTTATCTCTCTCCCCACTTTAGCTTATTGCGCAAAATCTCAAAGTAGCTTCTGGAAGGGGCCTTCACCAGGGAGATCGGAATTCTGTAATCCCGAACCTCCACCACGTCGTCGTTGTTCAAAAGGACTCCCTGCTGTCCGTCCGGACTGAGAAAAACCGTACCCCCGGAGGAGCGCAGGCTTACGCGTATGGTGGCCTTGCTGGAGACGACGATCGGGCGGTTGGTAAGCGTATGGGGACAGATAGGGGTGAGGACAATGGCTCCCAAAGAAGGATAGAGGATCGGTCCGCCCGCAGCGAGGGAATAAGCGGTCGAGCCCGTAGGAGTGGAGATAATCAGCCCGTCCGCCCTGTAGGTGCATAGGTATTCCTTCCCTATATGGGTTTCCAGGTCGATGATCCTGGCGCGCGCCCCCTTGGTAATTACGGCATCATTCAAAACGCGGAACTTTTTTGCCTTACGCCTCTTACTATGAACCTGAATCTCGAGCGTCATCCTTTTCTCGACGGTAAAATTTCCCGCGAGGGTTTTGGCGAGGACCGACTCCAGCTCATCGACGGCAACCTCAGTGATAAAACCCAGTCCTCCAAGATTCACGCCGAGAATCGGGACACTCGGACGCTCTACCAGTCGGGCTATGCTGAGAAGCGTTCCGTCCCCTCCCAAAACCACAATCAGGTCCGCCTTTCTCGCCATCTCCTTTTTGCTGCACGACCTGCCGCCCACCCGCGACATACCGCTTTCAACCAGGACCCGCCTCCCCTTCTCCTTGAGCCACGGCACGAGCCAGCTCGCCATCTCAGCCGCCTTGGGCTCTTCGTACTTGGCCACCAGACCTACGACGCGAATCATCTGCACATTTTCTCCCACGCGAGAGATTACCATAACGTCGGAAAATGTCTATGAGGGAGCGGCGCTCACTGTCGAAGGCATCTCTCAAGATCTATGCAATAGCTCCCTCGGGGAACGCGCTCTCGGCTGCGGCCGATAGACCTCTGCTTAAACCGAAGCTTTCGAGTCGGACGTCCGCAGCCTCGCCCGCGCTCCCCTCGGTCACTCTATGAGCGAGGGGCTTGGCGGAGCGAGCCGAAAGCACCAGACGTGGAGTGTCGGATTAACCACTGCACTATTGCTTTCGGGGAGCGAGTCAGGCCCCGAGCGACCCCTATTGCTTTCGGCGCGAGAGGCAGGTCCCCGAACGATGGCAGATGGGCTTTTTTCAACGGCCTATTAAACCACCAGTCTTCTCAGGTGGTAGCTCGCGTAGTCTACTACCATGACCAACACAATCAGGACAAGCACGATCGCGGCTGCCTCCTGATACTGAAAAGTCCTAAAGCTGGTATTCATCAAGTAGCCGATTCCGCCTGCGCCGATCAATCCCAGGACGGAGGCGGCCCGGATATTGGTCTCCAGCCGGTAAAGAGTGAAAGATATCAGATCGGGCAATACCTGCGGCAGCACAGCGAAGGCAAGGATCTGAGTGTAACTGGCGCCGGTGGCGCGTAGCGCCTCTACTACCCCTTCGTCGATGTTCTCTACCGATTCCGAGAGGAGTTTTCCGAGCACTGTAGCTGTATGGATGAAAAGGGCCAGCGTCCCGGCAAAGGCGCCGAGGCCAACCGCGGCAACAAAGAGAAGCCCGAGGGCAAGGTCGGGGATCGTGCGCAGAAAATTCAGAACAATGCGGACGGCGTGATAAACGGCGGGGTGGGGAGCGGTGTTGCGCGCGGCCAAAAACCCAAGAGGAAAGGCAACGAGAAGAGCCGAAAAAGTTCCGGCCAACGCCATCTGGACCGTTTCGATCGTCGCCCCAAAAATCGTCTGCGGAAAGGTATTGTCCCACCACCTCTGTTTGATCCTCGCCTGTTCGTCAGAGACAGGCAAAGGCAACAGCAACGCCGTGAAGGAGATGTTCTCAGGGAAAAAATAGCTCTTGGCATCGGTCACCTTGGAAAAATCCGGCGGCAGCATGCGCCCCAAGGTAACAAAGATCTGGGGTATCCCCTGAACCAGCTCTCCGGGCCTGATCTTGGCTCCCTGAAAGGACCACCAGAGAACGAGGAAAAAAACCGCCAGCAAAAGAAAAAAACTTACGCTTTTTCTTGGCGCCGGAGGTGCCTTGCGAAAAATATCCCGATCCATCTTATCCACATTTGCATCGGACTGCTTTGCCAAGGTTTTTCCCTCCCCCACTAAATTATTTGAACGTACCTGCTTTTATCACCTGGACAGCCATCTTTGCCAGCCTCTTTCTTAGGCCTGATCTCAGGTTGAGATGACAGCTCATTATCTGGTACTCTTTGGCCCCGTGTGAAGATGTTGAAAAGGTGGTGCGGATTCGGGACGTAAACCCCGTACCACGGACTGACGTCCGCGGCTTTTCGACGTTGCCTTTCGGGAACATTTAGAACATTCACCCCGTACGATTGTGTTCGGGGTTTGGGCTGAGATCGTACGGGGTTCATCCCCTTGCTCACGCTCAGGGCGTTCTGTGGTACGGGGTAAAGTGATGATGACTGCAAAAGATTGAGACCATACAAGCAATGGGGAAAAAACACCTTCCTATCTTTTTAGGGATGATCGTCAGTTTAGCGGCCCTAGGCTCTTTTTTCTCCTGGGTCTCTCCAGGGTGGATGGAAAGAATGAACTGGGGGACCACTGTTTTTGAGGGACTCTTCTTCCTGTCTATTTTTTTCTGGAGTCTCGCAATCCTGCCTCACTGGAAGTCGGCAAAAACGTTGTGTCTTGGCTCTCTCTTCTTGGTAGTCGGGAGCTTCGCCGATGTGTATGACAATTTTTTCATCGAGCCACGCTGGGAAGATGTGTTCATTGAAAATCTTTCGCTGACATTGGGTGCCGGGCTGTTCGGATTGGGGATCTGGTTCTGGGTCAAAGAAAAAGAAGAGCTTTTAGACCAGCTCCAGAAAGAACGGGATTTCGAGGCATCGCTGATCCCCAAACTCTCTCATGATCTCAGGGCCCCCCTGACAAACCTGGTTGGGATTACCTCTATACTTCAGGAAGATCCGAAATTTTCAGAAGACTCTGCTCGGCGGGACTATCTTGAGGCCATGTGGCGGGGAGCCAAGGAGATGAATCTGCTGATTGACAATATTCTGGAGAGCTACCGCCTGAAATCAGGAAAAGTGGAATTGAAGCCAAGCGCTATGGCCCTGATCCCGCTCTTGGATGAAACCTCCAAGGATTTCTATTACCAAATCAAGAAGAAGGAAATTACCATACTTAAGGACTGCCCGGACGGAGAACTGACGCTGGAGGCTGATCAAGTCAAAGTCATGAGGATCGTACAGAACCTCCTGGCTAACGCTATCCGCTTCTCTCCCAAGGGGGGAACGATCACTCTAAAGGCAAGGGCCGAAAACGGCGGGGTTACGATACGGGTCGTGGATCAGGGTCCAGGAGTTGAGCCGGATCAAATTGCCGTGATTTTGCAAGAAGCTCTTTCGCCAGGGAAAAAGGAAGCCGACGAGAACAAGGGTTACGGCATCGGGCTAAAGGTGGTCAGAGAGTTCGTCCAGCTTCACGGCGGCCGTTTTTGGATCGAGCCCAACTTTCCTAAAGGCGCCCAGTTCTGCTTTACTTTACCCCAGCGCCCGCTGGACCCCAATCCAAAATCTAAAACCTGTACTGAGCCCTTCGACTCCGCTCAGGATAAACTCCGTCGAAGTATCCGAAATCCAAAATTGTAAGGCGATGCCAAACAAGATTTTGATCGTCGATGACGAGCCCTTCAATCTAGACCTCCTGGAGCAGGAATTGACCGACCGGGGTTATGTCATCGAGAGGGCTGCCAACGGTGGGGAGGCCTTGGGCAAGGTTCATTCCTTCCTGCCGGATCTCATCCTGCTGGACTACCAGATGCCCGATATGAATGGGCTTGAGGTGCTCAAAGAGCTTCGCAGTAGGGGAAACGACGTCCCTGTCGTCATGATCACGGCCTACGGGACTATCGAGAGAGCAGTCCAGGCAATGAAGGAAGGCGCCTACGACTTTATCCCCAAACCGTTTGATCCGGACCACCTCACCCTTGTTGTCCAGAAGGCCTTGGAGCGGCAAAGGCTCAAAAGAGACGTCGAGATCCTTTCCGAAGAGGTGGGTGAGAGATACCGCCTGGTCGTGGGGAAGAGCGCCAAGATTCTTCAGGCGGCGGAGCTGGCAAAGAAAGCCGCCGCCAGCAAGGCAACCGTTCTTCTCCTCGGCGAGAGCGGGACCGGCAAAGAACTCTTTGCGCGCGCGATACACAACTGGAGCGACAGGAATAAGAGCTCCTTCGTTGCGATAAATTGCGTCGGCCTCTCCAGAGAACTTTTGGAAAGCGATCTTTTCGGCCACGAAAGAGGGGCCTTTACCGGGGCCCACGAGCTCAAGAAGGGGAAGATGGAGCTGGCTGATGGCGGGACAGTCTTCCTTGATGAAGTCGGAGATATTACGCCCGAGCTTCAAACCAAGCTGCTCAGGTTTCTCCAAGAGCGGGAGTTCGAGCGGGTCGGAGGAAACAAGCCGATCAGCGTGGACGTAAGGATCGTCGCCGCGACGAATCGAGACCTGGATGGCGCTGTCAAGGAAGGCCGTTTTCGCGAGGATCTTTATCATCGCCTCAACGTCATTCCCATTACCCTGCCGCCTTTGAGAGAGAGAAAGGAAGATATTCCAGAGCTGGCCGACTTTTTCTTAGAGCGATTTTCTAAGGAGACTAAGAAGCGCTTCACCGCGATTGCCGCGGAGACGGAAGAAAGGCTTCTTAGCTACGACTGGCCCGGGAATGTGCGCGAGCTGGCCAACGTCATCGAACGCGCCGTGGTTCTCGGCCAGGGGCCAGAAATTACTCCCGACGATCTTCCTCCCCGCGTCATCAACGCTGAACCCGAAGCCACTTCCGAAACCACGGCGTACCATGAGGCCATGGACGCCCACAGACGCGGCCTGATCGTAAAGGCCTTGACTGAGGCCCAGGGGAACCGCGCCACCGCCGCCAAAGCCCTGGGCCTCCACAGAACCCACCTACAGAAACTCCTAAAGTCGCTGGGCATCGAGTGATGCCTTTTTGCTACGGGGTGTAGCAAAAAGGCTACTGTCTGTGCTTTCCTCTCAGCTCCTGCAAGTTTCACGGTCCAGGAATTTACAACAATACTAGTACCTTAGCTTCGCTCAGCCGGATCGTCCCAGCCTGGCACAGCCCTTGCGCTATTATCCTTAGGATGGTCTGCAAAGTGGGAGGCAACTGGGTTGACAGATCATGACGGGGAGTGGGATAGAGGAATTTGATTTTAGATTGTTGATTTTGGAGTTTGGACTAAGGAGACCCAGTAGGCGGGATAACCAGAGTCCTTTTGAAGCGATATTGGCGGAAGTGGGCATCAAAGGCAAAAGCCTGGTCGAGTTTGTGATGGTCAATCAAGGCAAAACTGGTGCAATCGACAAAGCTAAAGTCTTTGTCATTGTATCTAACGAAAATCGCCTTGGCCGTCCGTTCAATCGCTTCGCTAACATGAAGTGCTTTGATCCCGCTCTGGTCAAGACGCCTCATGAAATCGACGGCCGCTTGGTGACTGACTTTGGAGCGAATCAGAGTATAGGTTTCGGAGAGGACAAAATTCGACGTTAAAAGCTGAGCCTTTGATTGAAGTAGCTCGGTATAGATCGATTTTGCAGCGGTATGATAATCGTCATCTTCATCAGCCAGGGCAAGGAACGCGCCCGTATCCAGAAAGATCTTCAAGGCCTAATTCTCTATTGGGAAAGGTACTTGTCATGATTTTTCGAGAGATCATGAACCCCGCTTTTAAACAGTGCGACAATCCGATAGGCGGGATGGAACGTTATTTCTACCCGACTCGCAGCAGGGCGGCGGTTAGTAGTCGATTTGGCGATCCGTTTGGACGACTTCTCACTCTCTACCACGGTCAGCTTAACTCTTTGTCTATTTTTAAGTCGAACTTTGGTGAGCGGTTTAAAAACCCCGTCTTCGTAGAGAGCTTTGATGGATTTTACCATGGATAGCCTCGGTAAATTGACCAATATGCTTAATCGAAGTTTATACAGAGAGCCCGGTCCTGTCAAATCCACCACAAAGGCAGGCAGCGAACTGACCATTGGGAGGAGCAATGAAGAAGATCTTTAGGCTTATTGCAATCATAGCGGCACTGGTGGGGTGTGGAGCCGTCGCCAACGCGCAGCAGCCGGAAAAAGTTCCCCGGGTAGGCTACCTATCACCAAGCTCTCGTTCCACTCAAAAACACCTGGTCGAGGCACTGCAACAAGGGCTGCGTGTGCTTGGCTGGATTGAAGGTCAAAACATCACGATCGAATACCGTTGGGCTGAGGGAAAGTACGAACGACTTCCCGACCTGGCTGCCGAGTTGGTCCGTCTCAGGGT
>Ga0210377_10000519_pt1 | contig 36983 bp, 35 predicted proteins | sample PLM4_65_b1redo_FD_155480 | JGI IMG/M metagenome (GOLD analysis project Ga0210377, IMG submission 155480) | Groundwater sediment microbial communities from an aquifer in East River, Colorado, USA - PLM4_65_b1 redo | ecosystem: Environmental > Terrestrial > Soil > Riparian zone | place: USA: East... | reverse complement strand
AACCCCATCCAATACTTCGAATGTCATTAATTCCTATCGCAAGCGGCGCCAGCAAAAAGGTCCGTGGCTGGTGTATGGAGCCATTGCGTTGGTTGTAATTGGCGTTGTCGTTCTCCTGATCTGGCTTTTCAATTCGGGTCAGAATCCGGTTGGCGGATTATTCCCATCCGAGACGCCCACCCCCACATTGACATATACACCCACGAACACCACTACACCGACTATTACAGCAACGATCACCGAGACACCGACCATCACCCTGACCCCCACCCGTTCCGGCCCGACGGAATATATCATCCAGGAAAATGATACGCTTCAAGCAATCGCGGAAAGATTCGACCTCGGTGACGACGGTGTTTTATTGCTCATCGACAACAACCCGGACATCATGAAGCAAAATGGCGTTTATTATGCCGGTCAAAAAATCGTCATTCCCGCCCCGGGAACTGTGCGTGCCACATCCACACCCATTGGCAATATTCCAAGTGGCACAAGGATCGATTACCAGGTCCTGCCTGGTGATACACTGGCAGGCATTGCCGCGAGATTTAACAGCAAGGAAGAAAACATCATCTCCGTCAACAACATAGAAGACGCCAATGCGCTGGCAGTGGGACAGGTCTTGAAGATCCCCGTCAACCTCGTGACGGCGACCGCCACGCTTCCTCCCACGTCCACGCCTGTTACTCCCACCGTGGCTGGTCAAACACCGATTCCGCCCGGCGCGAATACACCGGCGGCTTCCTCCTGTGAATATCAGGAAAATCCGGCATTCGTGACCGAGTTGCAGAACCTGATCAACGCTGCCCGCACCAGCAATGGACTCGCCGCCTTGAGCGTCAACACGCAATTGACCTCTGCCGCTAAAAAACACGCTGAATACCTGATCTGCACCAATTCCCTAAGCCACACGGGCTCGAACGGCTCCACTCCACAGATGCGCGTTCAAGCAGAAGGTTTCACAGCCTCTCTTGTTGTAGAGAACCTCTACGCCTTGAGCCCCGTCTATGGCGGCAATGCACAGTCCGCATTCAACTGGTGGAACAGCGATCCCGCCAGCAAAGCCGACCTGCTGAACCCGAACACCACCGTCTTCGGTATCGCTTATGTCTCTTCTGACAAAAGCCTGCTCGGCGGTTACTTCGTGGTGGTTTCAGCAAAGCCTTAATTGATGAAAATGAGTGGGTCACCTTTCAAACGTGACCTACTTAATTGCTGGACAAATCAAGTCCCCTCATGTAAAATACCGTCCGCTGTCGTAAAGGCAAGAATTTATCTGGAGGAAGACCTTGGCTAATATCAAGTCACAAATCAAACGTAACCGTCAGAACGAGAAGCGTCGTCTGAATAATCGCAATGTCCGCGGTTCTGCCCGTACTGCCATCAATCAGGCTCGTGCCGCTTTTGATGAAGGTGCGCCTGAGACAAAAGAAGCTGTCTTGAAGGCGATCAGCGCCCTCGACAAAGCCGCCGAAAAAGGCGTGATCCACAAGAACAACGCCGCCCGTCGCAAGGGACGCTTGATGAAGAAACTCGCTTCATTCAAGCCTGCTGAAGCCTCCGCTGAAGCGCCCAAGGCGAAAAAGACTTCTAAATAGTCTGAGCGGAATAAAACATAAGCGCGCATTGCGGGAGTCGAAAGGCTCCCGCTTTTGTTACCTGATATAATTTTCAATCATGTTCAACGACATCCAACAAACCATTGAAGACAAAATAAAAGCATATTGCGCGGCGAACGATATCACGCTGGCCGCGTTGAAATGGACAGCCATCCCATTCTCGGGTGAGTGGGGCATGGCAACATCATTCTTCCAGACCGCGGCAGATGAAGCGCGCTCGGGCAAAGGGAAAAAGCTCCCGGTGCCGCAACGCGCCCAGGAGATCGCCGAACAGGTCAAGGCGGAGGTGGGAGGCGTTGAGAGCATCAGTCACGCGGAGGCGGTCAAAGGCTATCTCAACGTCTACTTCGAGACATCCGATTACGCGCGGCGTGTGGTGGATGAAGTACTCGCCTCCAAAATGGACTTTGGGCGGGGCGCTCCCAAGAGTGAGCGCGTGATGGTTGAATATTCTCAGCCAAATACACATCATTCCATTCATATGGGACATGCACGGACAACTCTTTTGGGAGAATCCCTGGCACGCATCGTGGAATTCGCAGGTTTTGATACAATCCGCGCCACCTACCCCGGCGATATGGGATTGGGAGTCATCACCGTTCTGTGGGCGTATAACAAGTTCCATAAGGGGCAGGAACCGGAGGGCATCCATGAACGCGGGCAATGGTTGGGGAAAATTTATATCGAAGCCACTGCCTTGCTGGAAAAGAAGGAACATGAGACTCCGGAGGAAACTGCACAGCGTGAGGCTTATGATGCTGAACGCCGTGACATGCTCCGCAAGTGGGAGACCGGTGACCCTGAGGTTCATGAACTTTGGCGGGTGACACGTGAATGGAGCCTGGCTGAGTTTCGCGACATCCTGCATATGCTGGATGTGAATATGGATGTCTGGTTCTTCGAAAGCGAAGCCAATGTATTGGGCAAGGAAATCGTCGATGAGTTGATCGCCAAAGGCATAGCGGAGGATGAACGCGCCAACGGTGGTCCGGTCATTGTCAAGATCGACGAAAAACTGGGGCTGACCAAGGAAAAATATCGCACGATGGTCATCCTGCGAAGTGATGGCACAGCTTTGTACAGCACCAATGACCTCGCACTGGCAAAACAAAAATTTGAAAAATATCATGTGGATCGTTCGATCTACGTTGTTGACTTCCGCCAGAACCTGCACTTCCAGCAAATATTCAAAATATTGGAATTGTGGGGCTTTCCGCAGGCGGCAAAGTGTTATCACCTTTCCTACGGTTACATCACCCTCCCCGAGGGAGCGATGTCAGCGCGGCGTGGACGGGTGGTCCTTTTCAAGGATGTTGCCGATGAAGCTGTGAAGCGTGTGCTCGCAGTTGAATCCGAGAAGAGTGGTGATATACCTGAAGGCGAACGTGAGAAGATCGCAACCCAAATTGGTTTGGGCGCATTGACCTATTCCATCCTCTCTGTAGACAACAACAAGGATATTGTCTTTGATGTCAACGAGGCTTTATCCTTTGATGGACGAACGGGTCCGTATATTCAAAATGCGCACGTTCGAGCAAACAGTATCTTGAAAAAAGCCGGGACGTTTGACTTTCGACCTTCGACCTTTGACTATGATCTGACCAAGCACGAGATCGAACTCATCGAGCGGATCTCGCATTTCCCCAATGCGGTGCAACAAGCGGCGAATGAATATCGTCCGTTGGTGATGGCGGCATACGCGTATGAACTGGCAAATGCCTTCCACTCGTTCTATCATGCCGTACCGGTTCTCCAGAACGAAGATGAAAAGATAAGGAATGCCCGCCTGAAACTGGTCGCGGCTGCGAAGCAAACGATCGCAAACGCACTTCGATTGCTGGACATTCAAGCGCCAGAGGTCATGTAGGAAACAGGCTAAACGTTATCTTTACGTTTAGCCTGTTTTATTTAGAATCACATCACAGTGTAAAACGTCACATTGGGTAAAAACAAAGAGGCTCAAAACCAAAGCCGAGACTCATTGGACACTGTCCTCAGTGTGACTTTTAATAATAGGAGAACCCTATGCCAATCAAAACTCTCATCATGGGCGCGGCGGGACGCGACTTCCACAACTTCAATACGTTCTTCCGCGGCAACAAGGATTATGAAGTCGTGGCTTTTACTGCGACCCAGATCCCGGACATCGAAGGACGCCTCTATCCACAGGAACTGGCCGGTTCGTTATACCCGAGCGGAATCCCCATCCGCGCCGAGGAGGAACTGGTCGACCTTATTAAACAACATGGCGTGGAGCAGGTCATCTTTGCATATTCCGATGTTCCCCATGAGGTTGTGATGCACAAGGCAAGCATCGTCAACGCGGCAGGCGCAGACTTCCGCCTGATGGGCACGAAGTACACCCAGGTCAAGTCGACCAAGCCTGTCGTTTCTGTGTGCGCCGTTCGGACAGGATCAGGCAAAAGTCAGACAACGAGGCGTGTGTCTCTCATCCTGAGAGAGATGGGATATAAGGTAGCCGCGATCCGTCACCCGATGCCCTACGGCAATTTGGTCCGACAGGAAGTGCAACGCTTTGCGGATTATGGCGATCTCGATGAACATGAGACCACCATCGAAGAACGTGAGGAATACGAACCCCACATCGACAACGGCGTGATCGTGTACGCCGGTGTCGATTACGAAAAGATCCTGCGCCAGGCTGAGAAGGAAGTGGACATTGTGTTGTGGGATGGCGGCAACAACGACTTCCCGTTCTATGTCCCTGATCTGCAGATCGTGGTCGCTGACCCGCATCGCCCCGGACACGAATCTTCCTACCACCCCGGTGAGACCAACGTGCGCCTTGCGGATGTGTTCATCATCAATAAAGTTGACACCGCTGATCCTGAGAATGTTATCAAGGTGCGCGAAAATCTGCGCAGACTGAACACGAACGCGATCCAGATCGAAGCCGCCTCTCCGCTGTTTGTGGATGACTCTGAAGCGATCCGTGGCAAACGTGTTTTGGTCGTGGAAGATGGACCAACACTCACGCACGGTGAGATGGCATACGGCGCCGGCTATGTGGCAGCCCGCCGCTTCGGCGCGAAGGAGATCGTTGACCCGCGTCCGTTCGCGGTGAGATCCATCGCGGCGACGTATGTCAAATATCCAAAAACGGGACCCATCCTCCCTGCGATGGGATACGGCGATGCGCAGATGAAAGATCTGGAGGAAACCATCAACAAATCTGACGTGGATCTGGTTGTTATTGGCACACCCATTGACCTGACACGCGTCATCAAGATCACGAAACCCTACCAGCGTGTGAGATACGAACTGCAGGAGATCGGTCAACCGACCTTGCAGGAAATTTTGATGAAGAAGTTCGGCAAGAAATAGATCGTTTGAACTGTAATCAAGAGTCGGGTGATAGAATTCACCCGACTCTTTTGTATACCACCATGTTCTGGATAATCACATCCTTCCTTGCACCACCGTCCAAGCCGGATGAAGAACAGGACCGGGTTGCGCGCTGGTTGCATTACATTCTGCTTGGAGTGATCGCGGGATCGTTCGCGATAATGCTATCCGCGTATTTTACCCAGACGGTAAGTGTTTTCAATATAAGCGCCCCATTCTTGATCTCTGCACTCGTCGCATATGCAATCAACAAGGTGGGGCGTACGAATTCCGCCACTTTTATTTTCCTGGTGCTGCTTGTTGGCACGATCACCTATGCAACGCTGGCCGGCAAAGGCATTCACGATACCATTGTCATGCTTTATCCTGTCATCCTGGTGATCGGCGGGTTGATCCTGAGACCGCGCATCTTTTGGCTCCTGGTGACCATTACCCTGATGTCGGTGGGGCTGGTCGTCTATGCCGAAACCCAGGGCTGGGTGGTTGCACAATTTACTGAATCTACCGATGTCACAGATTTTGTGCTGGTCTCATCCATACTTATCGTCCAGGCATTTGTTGTCAGCCTGCTGATCAACAACCTCCTGGGAAGCCTGAAGAGATCCAGGCTCGAGAATGTGGAACGCATCCGCGCTGAAAAGGAACGGGAGGAGGTCATTCGGGAACTCGAGGCGCGCAACGACGAATTATTGAGGTTCAACTACACGGTTTCCCATGAATTGAAAAGTCCAATTGTTACCATCAAAGGTTTTCTAGGAAGCGTCCAAATGGATCTGGCGCGGGAGGAATACGGAAAAGCCCGAAGGGATTTGAACCGCATCGTCAATGCCGCCGATAAAATGAATCAAACCCTCAATGACCTGCTTGAACTCTCCCGCATCGGCCGGGTGACAAGGCCTCCTGAAAGGGTCGATGTATCCGAAACGGTGCAGGAGGCAATTGATGGAACGAAAAGTCTGATCCTCCTCAAAAACGTTACGGTTCAGATCATGCCAGGGATGCCCGATGTATACGGCGACCGAACAAGACTGCGCGAAGTTTTCGAGAACCTGATCACAAATGCCATCAAATATATGGGGGAGCAATCGTCACCTGCCATTGAAATTGGCAGTCAGGGTCGGGACGGAGAAATCATATTTTATGTGCAGGATAATGGTACGGGGATCACATCACAATATCATACCCGCATCTTTAACCTGTTTGAAAAACTGGACCCCACCAGTGAAGGCACGGGCGTTGGGTTGGCGCTCGTCAAGCGTATCATCGAAACACATGGGGGCCGTATCTGGGTGGAATCGGAGGGGTTGGGGAAAGGATCAACTTTTTATTTCACGCTCCCAACGGCCAAGTAACCGGCTAAAACCAGGGAGCCCGAATCACTTCCACAAAAATGGACTCTCCCCAACATGCATGGTAAGGAATGGAGAATTAATTCAAGCTTAACTTCATCCCTAAATGTGACCCTTTAAATCCCAACCTTTCATAAAACCGATGCGCATCCTTGCGTGAGAGGTGTGTTGTCAATTGAATGACATGTGCACCGCGTAGTTTCGCGCGTTCGACCGCCCATTTCATCATTTCCATTCCAACACCCTGATTTCGATACTTGGTGTCTACGCGCACAGACTCAATCTGCGCGCGCAATCCACCTTGAAAACTTATCGATGGAAGAAACATGAGGTGAAGAGTCCCGATCACTTCCCCATTCAATTCTGCTACTACCAGTTCATGATTTGGGTCACTGTCGATTTTTTCGAACGCCGCGTAATACGGCTCAGACAATGGGTCATCAAGTTTCTCGCGCTGACTGCCCAGATCATCATCCGCAAGCATGCGGACCATGGCAGACAGGTCATCGCGCGTTGCCAAACGAAATGCGACAACCCTCTGATTCATTCATCAGCCTGTTGTTTCATCAGTTCTGCATATTGGGGATTCCTGCGGATATACGCCGCGGCATACGAACACATGGGAATCACCCTCAGGGAATTCGCCCTGGCATATTCAAGTCCAGTCTGCGTGATCTTTCCGGCTATGCCCTGCCCTCTGAGTTCAGGATGCACACCGACATGTGTAATGACAAAATTCTTCCCGTCCTGGATGTAATCCAGCTTTGAAAGGTTGCCTTCGATCCACACTTCGAAGCGTTTCTCTGTTTCGTTGTGAGTTATCTCCAGCGCATCGAGATCGATTTGCGTCATGTCGTCTCCTCAAAAATTCCTGCTTGCAGAATTGTAGCCCTTAAAAACAAAAGCGGACAGTGATGTATCACTGTCCGCTCGCAACGGGGCAATCTTACTTTGAGTTGATGAACGCGATCAGCGCTTCGATCTCCTCCTTCTTCAAGCCCAAATTGGGCATCTTCGTATCAGATTTGGGCTGCAACAGGTCCTTCAATCGGATGAACAAAACCTCCGGACTGGCAGAAAAATTCGAGAGATCGGTCGCGCCCATATCGATCGTCCAATAATCGGATGAGTTTTCAACTTTGGAATTACGATGACAGGTAATGCAGCCTTTTGCGACGAACAACTGCTGTCCCAATTCGACCTGGGAGATGGACGCGTCACCGACATTCTTTGAAGATGAAACGCTCTGCGCTTCCACCGCAGGGACGGCTGATCCCGTCATAAAAGAACCGGCACCAACGGACAGGCATATCACCGTCAATGCCACAGCCCAGCGACTTCTGCGACGAAACACCAGCGCCACACCTCCAACACCACCCGCGATCGCCAACGCGCGGACGATCAACAGCCACGGAATGGATTGAGCCACAGGTTCAGTCTTGACCGCAGGCTGGTTCGCCAATGCAACCGAGGGTGCGGCAACGCTCAGAATGGGCATCACCTGATCCATGGTGAAAGCCTGAATGGACCAGCGCCACTCCCCCTCTTTTGGGAATGTCAATGTGGTGGTGTAATGACCGGGCTTGCCTTCAGGTTCAGCATCCACTACAAACTCGGTTTCCTTGTATAAATTCGCGGTAATGGTGGGTTCCAGTCCAGTCATTGGAGTTTTGCCATGCTGTAAAACCGTAAAACCAACTGTGAACGGTTCGCCTGCCACAATACCGGTTGGCAATTCATCCAGCGTGATCACTGCCCAGCCTCCCGCAAGAACGGGAAGGACAAACACCAGCGATAGCACTATTGCAAGCGCAATCGAAAAACGAGATCGGGAAAACATATTCGGCTCCTTTCAATCAATGGGTTCGAAACACCAGTTATCGGGCTAAAGACTTGCGGCGCCAATAGACAAGCACGAGAATCACAGCCACACCCGCGGTGATGGAAACCAGCACAATGGTTTGAGGCTTGAGGAAGGTCAGGCTGGGTTGTGTCAGGGAGTTTGATCCAACAGGTTGCGATTGGGTAACTGCCGGGGCAAGTACCAGCGCGCTATCAAATACAGTTTTGATCTCAGGCTTGGCTGTATACCACTTGTCATCATATTCCGATAAGCCGTCCACGATGCCGTCATAATAAACATAACCAGAATCGGGGTAGTAATGCAAGTGATCAAAAGCAAACTCGCGTCCACCATCCACGTAGTAACGTATGATCTCGTAGCCTGCTCCAGGGTCGGCAGGCGCTTCCGTTTTGTCTTGATAGAAGTCAGCGAAGGCGAAGAAATCAGTGGTCAGCGCGGGATCATCCACACGCAATGCCTCTTTCAGGTTTGAACCGGTAATGGTGATGAACGAGAAACCGCCTTTGGCAAATGCCGTGACAGAAGTGATCAGGGTCAACAACAAAGCCAACCCTAGCGCAGTTCGGATACGGGAAAACATTTGTACCTCCTTGGGTGAACGGAATTTCAATATCCATACACCGCCTGCAGAGGTTTGGTTCCCGGCTTATTGGATCGGTTCTAATGATTCCGCGATCTTGACCGCTTCCTCCATGCTCAAGTCTGTCTCCAACCGATATGTGACATCCAGGCCTCCCCAGATCAACACATGGCCCGTTATCAACCGTTTGTATTGGAGGTCGCCATTGGACAGATACATTGGATAAGGTCCGGTCGTCCAGATCGCGCGTTCTCCGTTAACGGTCGTTTCATCAATTACTGTAGGTTCCATTTTCTTGATCGCCCAACTTCCATTTGGAACGAAATGCAGGCTCATCAAAATCTTCTCCGGGTTTTGCCGATCAAGCCAGACCAGGATCACCATGTCTCCATCCATATTCTGGATATAAACATGGTCGGGCGGTCCCAGATCGGATGGATAATCCGGCAGCAAAATGGAATATTCCACTTTCTCCTGGGCATCTGCCAGAGTTGTGCTTCCATCCATCTGCTCCAGGATGGGGATCAGACTTGAAGTTGATGGTGCGGCTGTTATTGGAGCAAGAGATTCAGGTGTGGCAGTGGTGATCGGCTGAACGGTCGGCTCTGGCGGGAAGATGCGTACCACCCCGATCTGGATAAATTCGATGATCGCGGCGCGGACCGGAGGGATGAGCATCAGGCTCGAGCACAGAACCAGGATGATGGTCAGTGACCAAGCCAGGGCTTTGGAAGGGAAGCGTGGACGAGTCGTGGGGCGAAGGCGCGCCGTCACCGATCCCGCGATATCGGGCGTGCGTGGATACTCCATCTCCTGCGCGAGTGAGCGTATCTTAATTTCGAATTCCATATCGCTCATGCTTCACGTCCTTCAAAGAGAACAGGGAAATCCTGTTGAATAGTGGTGCGTAATTTTTCGAGCGCGCGGCTCAATCTTGATTTCACGGTGCCTTCCGCTATTTGCAATACTTCGGCTGTTTCAGCGACCGAGAGGTCGAGGAAGTAGCGCAAATATACAATTTGCTGGTCGGGTACATTCAGGGTTTGGACGGCTTTCCACAAGTCTTTGGCTTGCATGTGTTGTGAGCTTTTTTCTTCGATGGTGGTGGATGCCGGCTCATCGCGGAACGCACGCGTCAGTGCCGCGAAATATCGTCCCGCCGAACGACGACGGTTGCTGGCTAAATTGGACGCAATGCTCAACAGCCATGGGCGCAGAGGGCGCGTGGGATCAAAGCGCTTGAGATGTTTCCAGGCGCGTAAAAAGGTTTCCTGTGCGACATCCTCCGCGTCATCGGGGTCGCCAAGGAGCAGGTACGACAGCCGGAAGACCGCTTCCTGATGCGCAAGCACCAGCGGCTCCCAAGCCGTCGCGTCGCCATTTGCGGCGTGACGGACTAAAGTGGATTCATCCAATCAGTGCCTCTCCGGAGAGGGTATTTAAAAAGGGTACACCGACAGGCGGAAAAGGGTTCCATTTCGAGTATGTCACCCAGAGCGCAAGCGAAGGGTCTCTACCTTGCCAGGAAGATTCCACATCAGAGGAGTGATTCTCACCTGCACTTGCGCCAGGTGCAAGTGTCGCTTCGCTCACATCGTCCCGACACTTGCAACGAGCGCAAGTACGGTGTGTCTTTCGGGAGAATGACATGCCAAATTATTCAACTGGGTAATAGCACAAGCCTGCCGTGCCGGGACCGGTATGCACCGCCAGCGCAGGCGAGAGTTCGGCGATGATCGATTCAACCACATCCACTTTTGATTCAACCAGATTTTTTATTTTTTCCACTTCGCGTTGTGCACCTGCATGGACGTAGGCGATCCTGGCTTTGCCCTTCCCCACCACCTCAGCGACCATGTCCGCCATTTGCTGGTACGCCTGTCCGTGACTATGGGCGCGCCCCAGTGGGACGATGAGGCCATCATCCATACCGATGATCGGTTTGATGTTGAGCAGGCTTCCCACAAGATGTTGCGCCTTTCCAATGCGCCCGCCTAGATAGAGGTATTTCAACGTGTCGGCGGTTTGGAGCATGTGAGTGGTGGGGATCATCTTTTTAACGGTGGCAGTGATCTGGTCTAGAGAAAGACCCGCAAGCGCGGCGCGGGCGGCTTCGATGACCATCCATCCCTGACAGAGTGAAACATTGCGCGTGTCGATCACTTCGATCTTCACGTTCGGCGTCTCCTCTTTCATCATCGTCTGTGCAACGGTCGCGGCTTGGAATCCGCCGCTGGCTTTGGATGTCATGTGGATACTGATGATCTCCTGGTTTCCCGCCTCGACCAGCTCTTTATAAGCGTCGAAATAATCCCCCGGTCCCGGGCTGGCAGTGGTTGGTACAAAACGGGCTGTCATCATCCAGCGCAGGAATTCGTCTCTTTGAACAGTGACCAGGTCACGGAGGACTTCCTGTCCGCGATGGATATAGTAGGCAACCGTGCGGATGTGCAGGCATTTTAGAATTTCTTCGGGAATACTTGCAGTAGAATCGGTCAGAACAGCAACGTTCGCCATATGCACTCCTTGTGAGTGGAGCATTTTACAGACTAACAAACTGTTCAGCCACAGAGCACCCAGAGATCACCGAGATTTTCCTTTGACCTTCTCAAAAGGTTCTGCGATCTCTGTGGCAAAAGAAGTTAGCCAATATCTTAGCCACTCACCATTCCTTTTTGCGATTCTATTGTACACACTTTCGATTAAAATTGCATTCCCATCCGCCAAAAGCCGTGGAATCGTCCCCCACTAAAGTAGTCATTGACCTGCCTTTTATTTCCTCTTACAATACTATTATGAAAATAACGTCCGCAGGTTTTTTTAGACCTGATCATGATCCTCCGCAGAGCAAATCACCGGTGTCTGTAATTTAGTGTTGTTCAATTCTTAATCTTAATCGGAGGAAAAATCCCATGCCTACACCCTTTGTTTCAAAACGTGCCCCCATCTATGCAGACATTCCCGATGAAAAGTGGAACGACTGGCGCTGGCAATTAAGCCATCGCTTGAATACTGCCGAAGAGATCGAAAAAGTTTTGCCGCTTACTGAGTCGGAACGCAAGGCGCTGAACACCAGCGGATTATTCCGCGTGGATATAACCCCCTATTTTATTTCGCTGATCGATCCAAATGACCCCGATGATCCAACCCGCAAGCAGATCATTCCCCTCGCCGAAGAGATGCAATCCTTCACCGCGATGATGGAAGACTCTCTTGCGGAGGATCGTCACTCTCCCGTGCCGGGGCTGGTCCATCGGTATCCTGACAGGGTCCTCATGCTGGTCACAACCCAATGTGCGTCGTATTGTCGTTACTGCACACGTTCACGCATTGTCGGCGACCCCGGTCAGACCTTCAACCGCCAGGATTTCGAGATGCAGATCGAATACCTCAAGCGGACTCCGCAGGTGCGCGACGTTCTGCTCTCCGGCGGAGACCCTCTGGTGCTCGCGCCCAAAATTCTCGAAGAACTGCTCACCCGCTTGCGCGAGATCCCGCACATTGAAATTGTCCGCATCGGTTCGCGCGTGCCGGTTTTCATGCCCATGCGCGTTACGCAGGAACTGTGCGATATGCTCGCCAGGTTCCACCCGCTGTGGCTCAACATCCACGTCAACCATTCGAACGAAATTTCACTGGAACTGGAACAAGCCTGCGACCGTCTTAGTAGGGCAGGGATTCCGCTTGGCAACCAGTCCGTGTTGCTGGCGGGCGTGAACGACAACGTCCACATCCAGCGCAAACTCGTGCAGGACCTGGTCCGCATCCGCGTGCGCCCATACTATCTCTACCAATGCGATCTGGTCGAAGGCGCGGGTCATTTCCGCACACCGGTCGCAAAAGGCATCGAGATCATGGAGGGTTTACGCGGACACACCTCCGGCTATGCCGTTCCACAATACATCGTGGATGCGCCCGGCGGCGGAGGAAAGATCCCCGTCATGCCGAACTATTTGCTGAGCATGTCTGATCACAAGATCATCCTGCGCAACTACGAAGGGTACGTCACTTCATACGAAGAGCCAACCGATTACCTGCCCAGTGAAGCCGCAAAGTTCAAGGGCGAGAAACGTCCCGAACCCGGGCAGGAAGGTGTTCATGGCTTGCTGGAAGGCAACCAAATGTTCATCAAACCTGAAAGTTTCGATGAAGTCCATGACCGCCACGGCATACAACACCGCCTGAAAGATGAAAAGAAGTGGCAACCGCTGGGCATCGGAGATGGTTCTTCCAAACCAAATGAGAAATAAGTAAACCGAAGGAGACAATAATGAATCAAACGATGAAACGAATCCTATTTTCGACGATGGCATTGCTCATCCTGTTGACCGCCTGCGCGCCTGCGGCCGCCCCAACACAGGACCCTGCCCTCGTTCAGCAACTGATAGACCAATCCGTGCAATTGACCGTCGCCGCGCAAAATCTTGAAACAGCCCAGGCAATCCTGGCTGCGACGGAAACTCCGCTTCCGACCGCGACTGCTCTTCCTCCCACCCCAGCTCTCATTCTCCCCACGGCGACTCCATTCGTTGTGGTGCCTCCCACAGCTGTTGTGAGCGGCGGTGGCGGTGGCGGAACAACCGTCAAGCCTGAGTACGCCTGCGACATCATCCGCCAGAGACCGATCGACGACTCGGTATTCCGCCCGGGAGATGATTTTGATGTGCGATGGACCTTCGTCAACACCGGGACAAAATTATGGCGTGCTGGAACCGATCTCAAATATTCCAATGGTCCGCAAATGACCACTGTCACAATACTTGAACTTCCCGAAATAAAACCCGGCGGGCAGTACGAAGTCGTTCTCGATGCCACTGCCCCCACGGAAGTTGGACGACAGGTGATGGTTTGGTCACTCGAAGGTGTTTATTGCACACCGTACGTCAGGATCATTGTTGAAAAATAAAACGTGTAACTGACCCGGCCACAAAATCCGAATTGCAACATTTCAGCTCAACTCTCGGAAGAGCAAGAGGAACTATGGCAACTCATGGAAAAAAAATATTGATATGGGCGGGCATGCTGGTCTTGATAACAGCATGCGTTATCCCATCGGTCGGTGCGCCGGTTGTCCCCACCATTGATCCTGTATTGGTCAATACGTATATTGCGCAGACGGCAAATGCGGCTGCGACTCGAACGATTGCGGCATTACCCACGTTCACGCCAACAGCCACCTTTACGCCTACTCCGCGTAGCACACATACTGAGACTCCCACGCCGACGAACACAGTGATATTCCTGCTAAAGAGTCCCACACCGATTATTCCTCCAACCAGTCCGGGCACCGGAGGCGGTGGTAGTTCCGGCGGATTTGCCTGTGATATTCTCTCCGTCTATCCTTATGGAGTGACGTTCAGTCCGCGCACGAGTTTCGATGCAACGTGGACCGTGAAAAACACAGGTTCAAAAAAATGGGACAGGAACAGCATGGATTTCATCTATTCCAGCGGCGACAAGATCCACAAAGTATCCGGGTATGACCTCGAGAAGGATGTGAACGTGGGGCAGACAATCACACTCTCAGTCAGTATGCAGGCCCCTAAAACTCCATCCAACTACACAACCTACTGGATACTGCGTGATGGTAATACAACTTTTTGCAAGATGATCGCCACCATCATAGTGAACTAGAGAGTGCTTAATTTCAATATAAAAAGTGGCGACCATTTCTGGCCGCCACTTTTTCGTTCCGAAACTACGAAGCGGGGGGAACTTCCTCGGCCACTTCGGGTTTCTTCCGCAGGGTAAAGAAACCAACTGCCACAGGGATGGCAATAAACAAAATACCTACACATAGTGAGCCTAGTCCTGAATACAAGGCTGAACGTGGGTCGTTGCTGCCCCCGATATTAATATCTGCACCGGGCACAAAGCTGATAACGGCCGATAGGCTTCCCCAGCAAAACGCCAGCAAACCCGGGCAACCACATAACAGTGCGGTAACTACTGTGGCAATCAATCCTGTTTGTCTCTTATCCATACTATTTCTCCTTTGATTTAGTTTAGGTGAGTATACACATAAATCAAGCAGGATACAGAAGTGTTCCTGCACCCCATTGGTATCAGCTTCTCAACTTTGCTCCAACCTCATATTCGAGTCGCTTCACGATCTTGTTCCGGATCGCAGCGGCATCGGCGTCGGTCATGGTCTTGTCCGATTGATAGGTCAGACTGTAAGCCAGGGACTTCTTCCCCGCGCCGATCTTCTCATCGCGGTAGACATCGAACAGCTTGACATTGGTCACGGTCTTTCCACCCGTCTGCCTGATGAGGCTTTCGACACGCGCTGCCGCGACTGATTCGTCAACGATCACAGCGATATCCTCCAGCACGGGCGGTACATCAGCAACGGGGACCATGCCATAAGTCGGAGTCGCCTGGCGAAGCGCGTCCAGGTCGAATTCAGCGATAACGACAGGTGCATCCCCAAATTCATATTTCTCTTTTGTGATCGGATGCAATTCACCGAATATGCCCACAACCTTTCCGTTGACTTTGATTTCTGCGGCTTTGCCGGGGTGCAGATAATTAACGGAGTCAATTGGAGCATAGGCAACATCCGTGTAACGGAGTCCGCTCAAAAGGAGTTCGAGGCGTCCTTTCACATCGAAGAAGTCATAGACAGGAGAGTCCTTCACATCCCAGGCGGTGGCGATGCGAGCACCCGTCATCACAATGGCAAGTTTACGCGGCTCATTGGGCAATTCCTTTTTGACCGGCTCGAAAATGGAACCGATCTCGAACATCGCAATGGACTCGGCGCGTGCATTCTTCTCCGCCGCTTCCAACACAGATGCCAGCAAACTGCGGCGCAAGACGCGGCGTTCGGGTGCGATGGGATTGGCTAAGGCAACGTAGTCATCGTACACAACGAGGCGGCTTTCACGCTCAGGGGAGGTCAGACGATAATTAACAACTTCCTGAACGCCGAGGCTCACCAAATTATCGCGTACGCGTTCCTCCCATTCAAAAACCGGATTGCCGAGCTGCGGCGGGAGCGAATCGGACATGCGCGTTTCGGGGATATTGTCGTAACCATAACTGCGTGCCACTTCTTCGAGCACATCCGCCAGACCCACGACGCCTTCAGCAATATCGAGGCGGTGCGAGGGTGCGGTAACTCGTAACTGGTTATTGGTAATTACCTCACACTTGAACTCAAGGTGCGTGAGGAGCTCGGCGATCTTTTCAACGGCGAGGTCGATGCCGAGTAATCGTTTCACATCTTGAGGCGTGACATCCACAACCGAGTCTTTCGGCTGGAGTGGATACTCATCGACAAGTCCCGGTGCGACCCTGCCACCCGACCAGGCTGCCATGAATTGAAGCCCGCGCCGGACGCCTGTTTCTGCCAGTGACGGATGCACGCCGCGCGAGAACCGGAACGATGCTTCGGAAGGCAGGTTGTGTTGCTTCGCAGTTTTACGGATATTGATAAAGTTCCACGCCGCACCCTCAAGCAGGATATTTTTGGTTTTGTCAGTCACTTCGGACTCGACACCACCCATCACACCCGCCAGCGAGAGCGAACCTTTCTCATCGCAAACCAGCACGTTCGTTGAAGTGAGCGTGCGTTCGTTTCCATCAAGAGTGGTGAGTTTCTCGCCATCTTTCGCGGCGCGCGTGATGATCTTTACATTCTTCTTGCCAGCGCGTTCCTTGAGCACATCGTAATCGAAGGCATGCAGTGGCTCACCCTGATCGAGCATGGCGTAGTTGGTCGCGTCCACGATGTTGCTGATGGGACGGATACCCGCCAAACGCAAGCGCCTCTGGATTTGGTAGGGGCTCGGTTTAATTTCCACATCGCGGATCAGTCCAAGCACGAAGCGCGGATTCAGTTCAGGATCACTTATTTCAATTGAAACCAAGTCTTCAACAGAACCGCCTTCGGTTTTATACTCGATGGTCGGCTTCTTGAGTGAGCGTCCGGTCAGAGCGGCGAGTTCACGCGCTACACCGATGACATTGGCATTGCGTGCCATATTCGGCAGGATGGAAATATCCAGCACCGCGTCGCCCATGTAATCGACGAGGGACATGCCCACAGGAGCATCGTCTTCGAGCAGGATGATGCCTTCATGCTCCTCGGAGATGCCAAGTTCCTTCTCGGACGCAACCATCGAATAGGATTCAATGCCGCGGATCTTGGCGCGTTTGAGCGTTGTGAGCACCAGCCCATCGGCGTGACCGTCGTAGATGGTCGAGCCTTCCTTGGCATACGCCACTTTGATCGGTTTGGCAAGTTTGCCCGTGCCCTTCAAATGGAAGATGTTCGGCGCGCCGGTCAACACAGTTTGGTTCTGCTGACCATCATATAGGTCAAGCAAAGTTAAACGGTCTGCGTTGGGATGAGGATTCACCTCACGAATTTCCGCAACTACGATCTTGTCGCGATCCCAGCCAATGCCGCTGGTCTTGAATTCGTGACGTTCGCCGTCTTTATAGGTCGGCATCGGCAAGCCTGCGTATTTGATCTCGTCCACTTCCAACCCCGCAAGGGTCAGTTTGCGGGCAATGTCTTCAACGGTCAATCCGTCAAGGTCAATGTAATCTTTTAACCAGGAAAGAGGTAATTTCATATTTCACCTTTTATTCACCACAAAGGGTCACGAAGGAGCACGAAGGAAAAGCATTAAACCTTTGTGACACTTTGTGCCCTTCGTGGTAAATGACTTTAGAACTGTTCCAGGAACCTGAGGTCGTTGCCCCAGAAATATCGAATATCGTCGATCTTGTAGCGCAACATCAACTGGCGCTCCGGTCCCATGCCCCAGGCAAAACCGGAATAACGCTTGGGGTCGTACCCGCCATTCTGTAGAACGATGGGATGTACCATGCCGCAGCCAAGGATCTCCAGCCAGCCAGAGTTCTTGCATACCTGGCAACCCTTGCCGCCGCAAACAAAGCACTCCGCATCCATTTCAGCGGAGGGTTCCGTAAATGGGAAGTACGAGGCGCGGAAGCGCGTACGCACATTTTGTCCGAACATGCGCCGTGCAAAATCGATCAACGTACCCTTCAAGTCCGTGAAGGTGATGTGCTCGCCCACCACGAGTCCTTCCACCTGGTTGAACTGGATCTCCGAACGCGCGGTGATCTGCTCAAAGCGATAACACATTCCGGGCAATGCAATGCGAATGGGCGGTGGATTATTCGGATCCATCGCGGCGAACTCGTGCATGGCGTGGATCTGTCCCGGCGAGGTATGCGTGCGCAGGACGATCGGGTTATCGCCGCGCTCGCCTGCTTCCACGAAGAACGTATCCTGCATGTCGCGTGCGGGATGGTCCGGCGCAAAGTTTAGCAACTGGAAATTGACTTCATCTGTTTCCACTTCGCGCGAAGTGTAGACCTGAAAGCCCATGTCCGCGAGGATATCCAGCACACGCCGCAATTGCTGCGTGGATGGATGCAACCGTCCAAGATTGACTCCACGTCCGGGCAACGTCACATCGAGTTGTTCCTCTTCGAGGGATTTCGCCAACGCGGCAGCTTTGATCGCCTCGACGCGTTCCGTTAAAGCGGCTTCGAGCGCCACCTTGACACGGTTCGCGGCTTGACCGATGACGGGTCGCTCCTCCTTGGAAAGTTTCCCCAACTCGGCAAAGACCATCATGAGCGGTGAACTCCGTCCAACGTTTGCCACGCGCCAGGCATCCAGCGCGGCCTGGTCGGTGATCGAGCTCAGCGACTCAAGCGCGGTCTTTTCGATCTCATTCAATTTATCGAGCATTCGTACCTCCACGAAATTGATCGGAGTGCAAAGTCTCCCGACTTTGCGCCGAAGCCTGGTCCCATAGGGATGCTTCGCGAAGACTTCGGACTCCTTAACCTACAAACAAAAACCTCCCGTCCAAAAATAGGACGGGAGGGAAGTTCCCGTGGTACCACCTAAATTTCCTGCTTGCATCCCCATAGGGGGCGCCATAACAGGACGCTTTGTGCCGACTAACATCAGCCTCTCATATAACGTTGAGAAAACGGTCCGCACTACAAGGTAGAGCAAGATAATATCTTGCTTTACGTTCACACGAACGGCTCAAGAGGGAACTTCGACTGGTTTCCGTCGAATGCGACTTTCAGCAATGCTATCGCATCTCTCTGGCGGCTTCCGCCAGTCTACTTTCCTCTGTCACTGCCTTTTTTATTGGGGTCGCCTGTTACTCTTTATTATCTGCGAAAACGGGACGATGTCAAGGTTTGGATTCAGCTTGGTGCCATGAATCAGGTTCAGGCGTGGAAGGAACCGTTAGTTCAAAACTTCGATGTTTGGCTTCAGGGGGATGCGTTCGATCAAGTCCAGGAAATCTGCGTCGTTCACATCCGATTGAGGTTTGTCCATCAAAGCCAGCAGGGTTGCCTCCATAACGTTCGTGCCGAAACTGCGACCTTCCAGCCGCGGTGTGACCGTGACCAGGACATGCAGGTTTCGCTTTCGCAATTCTTCGACGTTCTTCGACGTTGTTGTATTGGTGACAACGATCTTTCCGGTCAGGTCATCGGGCATGTACTGGCGGATCTGAATAAAGTCACCACCCAGGACTTGTGCCTGTTGATAATACTTGTCCCATTTTTGTTGAGGCGGTTTATCCTGCTCGGCGCCGAGGGCATAGAACCAGGTGAAGGGCAGTTTCGTGATCACGGGCAATAGCGCCGCGGCAAGAATGCGCACCGTGGAAAGTTTCTTCACGGGGATGGGCAGGCCCAAAGTGAACATGAGATCGCCGATGGTCAGATCGAGTCCGGCATCCACCATCGCTTCGCCCATGCCGTAACGATCCACCGCTGTCGTGAGAAGCGCAGGCATACCTTTGAGGGTTTTATTCTCTTTTTCGTTGAGGTGTTTTTCCAGGGCTTGAAAGGCGCGGCGTTCCAGCAGACCCTTTACGCCATTGCCATCCCCCACCTTGCTTACCTTGATCGCCCTGCGGATGCGGCTGACATCGCGGAAATAGTAGCGTCTCTTTCCCACGCGTAGAAAAAATTCAACGCCACCCACACCAAAGGCATCCACCTTGCCGTCCATGTCCGCGTAGCGTTGTACTGCCTTTTCAAAATCACCATCTGTGCCCTGGCGTGAGAGTTCACACTCGTGACCCAAAAAGACATGTTTAGTGGTATGGTCACGTGATGATGACCCCACACTGATCGATAGAATCTTTTTCAATGTACCCTCCGGAAATTGAGATAAGGGGAATTATACGAGCAAACCAATTTAACGGCATACCCCGCCATCGCAGGCGGGGCAGCCAAGACCAACTCAGAGGGAGGAGAGAGTTTGTATACTAAGCAGGTGTTGACACCTACTAAGTTTTAAAAAGGACGGTAATCGGGATTTGTGCCGCACCAGGCGCAGGTCACTTTATCCATTTTGTTGCATTCCATGGCGTTGGAGCAACGACGGGCAACCACACGGGGTGGATGGTCAGGCATGTACTCTGGCGGATAAACCACTTTAACCTCCAGGGCGATTGAGTGGCCCACATGCTCACAATAGCGGATCATGCTAACTTCCCATTGTTGCTTTGTCATAGGACACCTCCGAATTACTGCGACATTGTATGACAAATAAAAAACGCCTGCCAGTGACAGGCGTCATATATTCGGATGACAATCCGCCTATTGTGGATGATACTTGTCCTTATTTTCGAGTGAGTTTATAGATATTTCCGTTATCGCTCAAAAGATAGATCTCACCCGCCTCATCCTGCCCGAAAGATGTGATAGTCACATCCACATCGAACAACAACTGTTTCTGCCAACCATCGTTGGAACGGATCAGCCCCCAGATGAAACCCGTACAATAATCGCCGTAGAGATAGACGCCGTTCCACTCAGCCATGGAGCCGCGATAGACATATCCGCCGGTGACAGAACAGCCCCCTTCTGCGTGGCTGTACTCGGCAACAGGGTCCACCAGCCCGGTCGGTGGAGTACCGCTATATTCATGCGCACCTTCGCGGAAATCCCAGCCAAAGTTCGTGCCACCGGGAGAACCCGCGGGCAGATAATCGATCTCCTCCCAGGTGCCCTGCCCCACATCGGCAATGTACAAATCACCGGTCAGTTCATCGAAAGATATTCGCCATGGATTGCGAAGTCCGTATGCCCAGATCTCGTTGCCAAAAGGATTGTCTGGCGGGACAACGTATGGGTCGCCGCCATTGACATCGATGCGCAAAATTTTTCCAAGAAGCACACCGAGATTTTGGGCATTCCCAAACGGATCCCCTTGCCCGCCGCCATCGCCAAGGCCTGCATAGAGATAACCATCCGGTCCAAAAGTCAGGACTCCACCATTGTGATTTGGGAATGGCTGATCAACGGTGAGCAATATTTTTTCATTGTCCGGGTCGGCGGTATCGCCGTTCGACTGAAAGCGCGAGATGAAAGTGTTTCCGCCACTCCCGGTATAGTTGACGTAGAAAAACCCGTTTTGGGGAAAATCGGGATGGAGAGCCAGTCCAAGCAGACCCATTTCGTTTCCGTTGTTGTTGACGCGGTCGGTGATATCCAAAAATGGAGTCTCGAGCAATTGTCCATTTTGGATGATACGGATGCGACCCACTTTTTCGAGGACAAATAACCTCCCGGAACCATCGGGCTGCAAGTCAACGGGGCGCGCCAGACCAGACACTGTTATTTGCCAGGAATACGCGTTGGGGTCCGGAAATGTGGATGCATTCGGGGGCGGGAGCGGGGTATCAGTGGAGGGAATTTCTGTAGGAACTGCTGTATCGGGAATTGCCGTGGGCGGCGCGGATGTTTCGGGGACGGAATCAGATGTCGGCGTGGGAGGAAGCGGGGTATTTAATCCACTGCATGCAAGAATGGGCAATACCAATAAAAGGAGGAACCGTCTCATTCTTTGTCACCGTCCACGTCTGTTGCTTCGGCATCCACAACATCATCGGAGGAAGAATCGTCGACATTACTCGTAAGTTCCTTCATATATTCCTGTACCACATTGGGAGGACAAAGCTCGACAAATAGGGTCGAGCCGATCCAAAGAATGGCGGCATCATCAAGGACACCGACAATGGGCAACATAATGGCATCGATAGGCCAGATCAGGTAGGCAATCGAAGCCAATGGTAAAAACTTTAAAAAGAAATTAACACGGCGGTCGCCCATGAGCCGCCCAATGAGTTTTAGTCTTGCAACAATATCGCGCAACATGCCTCCTTGTGGTGGGACCATTATTTTGTTGGGTTTCTTATCAGCCATTTCAGTCTCCTGTTTTGGTCGAATAAATGCCGTATAACCTTCGGTACATTATAAGACACATATTTGGTTTTCGATTTTACCCATATTGATACTTACGAAAAACTCATTTTTGAGTCGCAACAGATAATCCGCACTCTGCGAGTAAAATTCAGAAATGCCTTATTTGATCGATGGACATAACCTGATCCCCAAACTGGGACTGCGACTCGATTCGATGGATGACGAGATGGAGTTGATCGCCATCCTTCAGGAGTTTTACAGACTGGAACATAAACAGGTGGAGGTCTATTTTGACGGAGCGCCAGCGCCTCATACCGGGACCCGGAGGCTGGGCACCGTTACCGCGCATTTTGTTCTGCTGGGAACGACCGCCGATGATGCCATCCGCAAACGATTGAAAAAGATGGGGAAAAGTGCAAAAAATTGGACAGTTGTTTCCTCTGACAGACAAGTGCAAGCCGATGCGCGCGCGGCACAGGCTGAAGTTATTTCGTCTGACTCATTTGTGGGAACACTTAAACAGGCGCGCAACACCGCCCCCAAACTGACAAATGACCGCAAACTTTCCACGAAGGAAGTGGACGATTGGTTGAAGTTATTCGAGGAACGAAAGCATAAATAGCCGTGAATTATTTGTATGACAAATTCGGATAATTCGTATCAAGTTTCTAATCATTTTTTAATGTTATATCTTTTGTTCAGGAGTATATTGAACACATTGACACCTGCCCTCCCCTTTATTGGTATTAGGTGTCTGCCGCCGCCTTGATTAGCATGTCCCCCCCATGCTGGTGAGGCGGCGGTTTTTTTACCCCCACCCTACCCTCCCCCAAATTCAACAAGCATGAATTTGGGGGAGGGTCTTATGAAGGACTATAATCCGCACATGAACACCGTTTACACCTTCGTCCCATCGCCAGAGCATGTGTATCCCGATCATCCCGAACGACCGGCGCGCTTGGGTATATTGAAGCCGCGACTTAAATCATTCGATGCTGAGTTGATCGAAGCCAAGCCAGCGACGCGTGAAGAAGTTGCTTTAATCCATAACCCAAAACTGATCGCAAGGTTGGAAGAGATCTGTCGTACCGAAGCACCGGGGATCATTGACTACGCTCCCACTTATGTAACCCAAACTTCATTCGAGGATGCCCTGCTTGCAGCGGGGGGAGTCATTACCTGTTCGCGTGCGGTGATGAACGGTGATGCAAACAACGCGTTCGCCATTGTCCGCCCGCCAGGGCATCACGCCGAACCCGATCGTGCCATGGGATTCTGCATCTTCAACAACATCGCCATCGCAGCGCGTGATGCGCTTGCACAAGGACTGGAGCGCGTGATGGTCATCGACTACGACGCGCATCACGGCAACGGCACGCAAGCCGCGTTCTTAAACGATGAGCGCGTCGCGTTTTTATCTGCACATCAGTGGGGAATTTATCCCGGCACAGGCACGACCATGGACGCGCCTCACGCCAGGGGAAGGATCGTCAATGTCCCACTACCGGCGCGGGCAGGAGATAAAGTCTATGAGCAGGTGACAGACAGGATATTCAAGCCATTCGTCGAATCGTTCAAGCCGCAGATGATCTTCGTCTCTGTTGGTTTCGACGCACATTGGAACGATCCCATCACATCGCTGGGACTTTCGACGGTAGGCTATTTGATGCTTGCGAAAAAAGTTATGGCTCTTGCGGAGGAACACTGTAATAGGAAGATCGTCTTTGTGCTCGAAGGCGGCTATGACCCGGTCAATGTAGCCAACGGTGCAGAAGCGGTCTTTATAGCGGCGACAGGCAAAGGGGAGTCTGAGGCGAACGATCCGAATCCACACAAGGAACCGGATTGCGAGTCACGCATTGAGGAGGTCCGTCAATGGAACGGATTCAAAAATTAGTTTTGGGCTGGTAAAAAGGAGCAGACAATGAAACGACTGGTTGTATTTATCCTGATCTTGAGTCTTGTATCGCTTTCGTGCAGAACGCTCAACAACCTGCGGACGTTAAATCAAACATCCACAGAAGTCAAGGATATACAGGATAGACTCAGGGAATTGGGCGGTGCACGCTGTGATGCAAACCCGGATTTTACATGTGTGACGATCACAGTGCCGCTCGATCACTTCAACCCAGCCAACACAGAAACCATTGATGTTGTGTTCGCGGTCTCGCCAGCCAGAGGAGAAAGATTGGGCATGTATGTGCAAGCCTTCCCCGGCGGACCTGGCGGCGAGGGCATCAGTTACGCTTCGACGTATTATTACTCTTCAAGCATTTTGGAAAATTATGACATTGTCTTTTTCGACCAGCGCGGGTTGGGACTCTCCAATCCGCTTGAGTGCAAAAGTGCGTATGCCAAATATTTCCTGGGATATTTGAGCACAAATGACTCTGTCGGTGAGGAGGGATACGACACATCCGAAGAACAGAAGACTGCCATCGATGCCGCCAAATCGTTTGTGGATGAGTGCATTGCCGAGATCGGCATCGACCCCGGCAAATTGCAATTCTTCAGAACCGACCAGGTCGCAGAGGATATCGAATCTTTCCGCCAGACGATCGGGGAGGATAAATTCATGTTGTATGGTGTCAGCTACGGGACATCGGTGGCACAGGCATATGCCCGCGCACATGCCGACCATCTTTCGGGTCTGATCCTGGATGGCACGCAGGATACAACGCAATCGGGCGACGAGACGGCTTTCTCACAATGGGAAGCCTTCAACATGGTCTTATTGGAAGTCTTCAAAGCCTGCGATGCGGATTCTGACTGTTCCGCAGGCATGGGCGGCGGTTCACAAGCCGCCTATGACGAGCTTGAGCAAAAACTTGCCCAGGCGCCCATTCAGTATAACTATCCGCTCTCGAATGGAAGTGAGGTGCAGCGTTTCTTCACGTTCAATATGTTCGACTTCACGGTTACCTACCAACTCTATGGGCCGGCAGGCCGCACGGATTTGATGCATGCCATCGCTTCTGCCAAAGCCGGAGATATGATTCCCCTGGCGAATTTATATTACGACAACACTAACATTGACCCTGAAACCGAAGAATATCTGGGCGACCCGAATTTTTCAGATACGATGTATTACGTGGTCTGGTGCAGTGACGATGCATACTACAGCGGCACACCTGATGAAAGAGAAGCGAAGCTCATGCAGGAAGGGCAGAAACTCAACGGCACACTGCCACGTCTTGATCTGGATGTGCTGCAATTGGGTCTCACCTGTCCCTTCTGGCCCAGTTCACCGAGCAGCCCGGCACACCTTCCCCCACTCAAAGCAGGGGGCGTGCCCACCATTGTTCTGAACGCAACGCTCGACCCGGCCACGCCATTCCACGAAGGCAAGAGCGTCTTCGAGCATCTCGATAACGGCTATCACATCTATGTGAACGGTGGAGAACACGGCATCTTTCTTTCCGGGCAGGCTTGCCCCACCCTATACATCGAAGATTTTCTGGTCAAGGGCAAATTACCCGGTCAGCGTGAGACTGTCTGCGACTGGGGCGACGCCGTCATCCAGTAGTACATCTGTCACTTCATTACAACGCCGCATTTTATGCAGCATCTTTTATAATTGATGCATTCAGTATAAGGAGCATTCATGGGACGAAGACGAACTCTTGGATACGTTCAGAACGAATGGACCTGCCCGAATTGCAGTACGCGCAACAAGGGCGGCATAAAGACCTGCGAAAACTGCGGCGCGCCACAGCCTGAGAATGTACAATTCGACCTCGGGGCAGACCAGAAATTAGTGACCGATCAGGAGCAGGTCAAAGCCGCGCAAGCGGGAGCAGACATCCATTGCGGATTCTGCGGCACGCGCAATCCTGCCACGGCTGAGACCTGTTCACAATGTGGTGGGGACCTGAAGGAAGGCAAGGCGCGTGAAGCGGGACGATTGATGCAGGCGCCTCCTCCTCAGCCGAAAGTTGTCACCTGCTCGAGATGCGGGACTGAAAACCCGGGTACCAATACCACCTGCTCGAATTGCGGAGCTCCGTTACCGCGCGTGGTACCAGCCCAACCCAACGCCGCTCAACAACCCGTGGCAAAAAGCGGACTCGCTTCCGCTGCCCCATTGAACGCAAAGACAAAAAACAAACGGAACCTGTTCATCATCGGCGGTGTGATTGCTTGTCTCGCCGTGGTCTGCGTTACGGTACTCGCATTAGTGTTTCCATCCGCAACCGTTCAAGCGACCGTCGTGGATGTCCACTGGCAGACCAATGTGCCGGTGCAGGAAATTCAAGCCATCCGTCATACGGATGAACGCGGCAATCCGCCCTCTGATGCTTACGATGAATCCTGCCATACTGAAAGCCGCGATGTCTGTGAACAAAAGACCATCGACAAGGGCAATGGCTACTCTGAGGTTGTGGAGGAATGTCACACCGAGACTGATCAGTATTGCTCCTACACCGTGGACGAATGGAAGACCATTCAGAACTATCCGCTCGAGGGCAATGACCTGCGACCTGTTTACGAAAGTCCGAATTATTCCAGCGACCAGAGGCTGGGGAACCAGTCAGAAGAATTGACAGTCACCTTCTCAACCGAAAAAGGCGACAAGACCTATTCACCCGGCACTGTTTCCGAATTCCAACAATTCGACATCGGAAGCCAGTGGACTCTGAAATTGAATGCTTTCGGCGGCGTGATCAGCGTTGAACCGTAAATAACGAGCGGACAGTTTTCCTGTCCGCTCGTTATTTTATAGGTATGGTATGGATGCAGCCACTTCCATTATTACTATTGCTTTGTCTATTTGTATTGTGTCATTTGGTATTGTGGCAATTGTTGGTTCTTTATATGGGATTCTCGTCTGGTATCCAGCCCGTAGAAAAAAGAAAGTGGATGCGCTCAAAGCAACTGGCAGGGAGGGAGAAGCCACTATCATCAAGCTTCCAGATCACAAATTGGAACCTGATCGAAGCCGTCGAGCGGTCTTCACGCTCGTGTCGATTGGATTGGAAATCCGTGTTCCAGGAATAGAAACCTACGAAGTGGATAAGACCTTCACGATCCCCACTCATGCCCTGGAGAGATTGGAACTGGGGAAAGTGGTCACTGTGTGGGTGGACTCGAAAGAACCGCGAATTTTAGACAAGATCGTTATAGATATAAAATAATTGGCTTCGAGTCATGTTGAATAAAATTTTGCAAATTCTGAAGATATTGGTAGACAATTGAACCGTTCATTCGTTTTTGGGGAGATTCATTCGAAAAATGCCAAATGTTCGGTATGTCACATTCGATAAATGGCATCCGGGATTGATGCCAGGACAGGTAAAATAAAATAGTTACAGGTATTCTTTCGTGAAGAAATCGTCAGTAGACGTTATAAAGGGAATCACCTTACTGGAGACATATGACATCACTCCTTCAAGTTACGCATATCTTAACGGCAAGGTCAAGCGTACGCTTGACATACTTGGCTCGATCATCGGAATCATATTTGGATTCCCCATTGTCATGGTCGCTGCATTGATCATCAAGGTGATCGACAAAATACCCGCGATCTTCGCGCAAAAGCGTTTGGGTTATCATGGCAGGGAATTTACCCTCTATAAATTGTGGACGTTGAAATTGATCGACAGCAGAGATCTTGCCCGCCTGGAAAATATCCAAAACAAGCCGGACTATGAAACGACAAGGACGGGATGGCTTTGGCGGGTCACGAGTATCGACGAGATCCTTCAATTCTGGCTGGTGCTAAAAGGTGAGATGAGCTTGATCGGGCACCGTCCCATGCCGATGTATTATCTGGAGTATCTGGCACAGATCGAAGGGATGGATAAACGCAAATTGGAACACTATTTGAACATCGTCAGTAGCTACAAACCCGGGATGAGCAGTTTAAGTTCCGTGAACGGCAGAGGCGACCTGACCATCCAGCAAAAAATGGAATACGATCTGATCTATGCCCAAAATGCCAGTCTTGGTCTGGATATCCGTTTACTAATCCGTACATTCATTGCTGTGTTCACCAGAAAGGGAGCCAAATAGGAATACCATGAAAAAATACACGATTGCAGATATCGAAAATATCGCCACAGACATCCCCGGTGCGGAAGGGATCGCCATCGCCAATGATGGACGGATCTTCATCGGCGCGGAGGATGGCTGGATCCATCTTATTTCCCTCGACGGTAATGTCACTCAGTATGTGAAATTGCCGGGGCGTCCACTGGGGATCGCGATGGATCGGCAGGAAAATCTTTATGTCTGCGATTGGGAGGCGCATGGGGTGTACAAAGTAACTCCGAACAGGGAAGTGTCCCTGTTCGCAGATTCGGATGGAACACACAAAATCCAATTCCCCAATTTTTGTGTGTTCGATGAGCAGGGCAACTTATATGTCTCCGATACAGGGACAGCTCGGTGGCGTGCGCAAATCAATAATCCGGACGGAAAGATCTTCCGCATTTCGCCAACCGGACAATGTGAAATGTTTGCAAACGGTCTATATCAAACCAATGGGCTTGCCATGCGTAGTGGCGAATCTGCACTATATGTGATCCAAACTCTTCCCAATAATGTATTGCGGCTGGAGATCAAACTGGACGGCAAACTAGGCAAGGTGAGCGTCTACGCCCGTTATCTGGAGAGCGTGCCCGATGGCATGGCATTTATGGAGAACGGCGATCTTCTGGTTGTGACTGGTCTGCGTGAGATCATATACCGCGTCCAACCGAACGGGCGCATGGATGTTTTCCTTGAAGACGCCAATGCAGAGAAATTGGTCGCGCCCGCCAACCCGGCATTTGGCGGGCCCAATCTGGACGAACTTTATATTACGAATTTAATTGGGAATTCAGTGAGCAAAATCAGCGGCGTACCGGGAGGGCAAAAGTTGTATCACCAAACAAAATAAATAGACGGGCACTTTCACCAGTGCCCGTCTATTTTGTAATTTCTATTTTTTCTAGCCGATGAACAATCCGATCGCGAGCAGGACAGGCGTGAGCAGATTGACGATCACATTCTGCCCCATGGCGGGGATGAGAGCGGGAACATTCTCGGAATTTTTCAGAACGCTGCGAATAATTTGAATGGCAAGGATCAGCGTCAGCAGGGCAAGCAGGCTGAAGCGCGGCAGGAGACCGAAGACCACTCCCATGGCGATCACCAGATAGGTGGCGATCAGGAATCCGATATAGATATATCCGCTGACGGTACGCCCCAACAAAATGGGATAGTGGCGGCGTCCGATGGAACGGTCCGCTTCGACATCCGGGAATTGATTGAGCAGAAGCAAATTGCTGACGAGGAAGAATGGCACAAGCGACGCGATCAACGCCTGCCAGGTGAACGTCCCGGTCAATGCAAAATGGGTGCTGAGCACCATCAACGGACCGAAGCCAAGTCCCGGAGCGATGAGACATAGGGCAGGGTTATACACCATCCATGCTGTATAACCATACAGCAGAATTAATCCGACCACTCCAAAGGAAAGCACCCACCATCCCCAAACATATGCAAAGTACAAACCGATCAATGCAGAGATGGCAAAGGTTGCCCAGGAAATGACCAGCGCGCCTTTTGCCAGTTCGGGGTGAGCCTGTAATGTTCCACTTCCTCCACTGAAGGGAGTCTTTTGGGTGCGTTCATCAAGATTCGTCTTGAAATCAAAATACTCATTGAAGGCGTTGACACTGATATGCGCCGAGATACCAGCGATGAATGCCAGCACGGCATAAAACCAGCTGATGTGACCTGTCTGCCAATACGCTGTGCCGAGCCCTACCAACACACAGGCGGGAGCCAGGATCACAAACGGCAAACGCATGGGTCCTAAAAGTAGTTTCCAGTTTTTCATTTTTACTCCTCAAAGCGAATTTCCATTTTTGTACCATAGCCACGGGAAGAACAAAAGAACTTATGTCACATTTTCCGTGTGCACAAACGCGTTGATACTCCTTATAATCACAGTATGGATAAATCAGTGGTGATCATCGGCGGCGGACCGGCGGGATTGATGGCGGCAGAAGTTATCAGCACGCGAGGTGTGAAAGTGGATGTGTATGATTCCATGCCATCATTGGGACGCAAATTTTTGATGGCGGGCAAAAGCGGATTGAACATCACGCACTCGGAACCGTTCGAACAATTTGTTGCGCGTTACGGGAAACGCCGCGCAAAAATCGAACCTTTATTAAAAATGTTTGGGCCTGAACAATTACGCGCCTGGGTGCATGGATTCGGAATCGAAACTTTTGTGGGAACTTCGGGACGCGTCTTTCCTGTGGGGATGAAGGCGAGTCCGTTATTGAGGGCGTGGCTCACGCGGTTGAACGCCTCAGGCGTGGACTTTCACTTGCGTCACAAATGGACAGGTTTCCTCAGCCCTAACTCTGCTCCAGCCGCCGTCCTCGGCGGCGATGAAGGCGCCTTGGGCGCCATGAAATTTGAAACTCCCGATGGCGATGTGACCGTCAAAGCGGACGCGGTGGTACTCGCCCTCGGCGGTGGAAGTTGGCGGAAACTCGGTTCAGATGGCGCGTGGGTCCCGTGGCTGAGACAGGCTGGGGCTGAGATCGAACCGTTGAAGCCATCCAATTGTGGATTCGACGTAGCATGGAGTCCGCACTTTCGCGAGAAATTTGACGGTTATCCGATCAAGTCTGCGATCTTATCATTTGGAACCTTTCATCAACAGGGAGAATTCATCGTCACGAAAGAAGGCGTGGAGGGAAGTTTGATCTACGCGGCATCGGCATTGATCCGAGATGAAATTGATGCAAAAGGCAAAGCCGTGATCGAGTTGGATATGTCTCCCGACAGATCATTGGAATGGCTGGTTGAAAAATTATCCAAGCCGCGTGGCTCACGCACGATGGCGAGTCATTTGGAAAAGACAGTGGGCATCAAAGGCGTTAAGGCAGGATTGTTACGCGAGTTCGTGTCGAAGGAAGATTTATCGAATGCCGAAAAGCTGGCTCATGCGATCAAGCATCTGCCCATCCCATTGATCGCCACACGCCCATTGGATGAAGCCATCAGCAGCGCCGGCGGCGTGACATTTGAATCACTCGATGAACACTTGATGCTCCGCACCATACCCGGCATTTTCTGCGCCGGTGAGATGCTCGATTGGGAGTCCCCCACCGGCGGATACCTGATCACCGCCTGCATGGCAAGTGGATACACGGCAGGTATCGGTGTGTTGAATTGGCTGGGAATTATGAGTACCACCGTATGATGCGAACATCTGTTTCCGTTTAGTTCAAGAAAGAGGACAACATGGAATACAAAGTGAAAGACCTTAATATCTACTACGAAGAGGCTGGCACAGGCAGACCACTCCTCATGCTCCACGGCTGGCCTAGTGATCATCGGCATATTGCCAGTGATATGGAGCCATTATTCCAGAACCGAAACGGATGGAGACGCATATATCCTGATCTGCCCGGTATGGGAAAAACACGTGGTCCAGAATGGATCACCCATCAAGACCACATGCTTGATGTTGTGTTGGAATTTATAGATGCAGTTGCCCCTGGTGAACGTTTTGTCGTTGCCGGGACATCGTATGGGGGCTACCTGGCGCGTGGGGTGGTGTATCGCAGAAGGGAGCAGATGGATGGACTCCTATTGAGTGTCCCGGGCGCCGGGACAGATGATGGTAAATCCTATCTCCCCCAACCATTGGTGATTCATGAAGATGCAGAATTTCTTGCCGCGTTAGCGCCTGATGAACAAGACATGCGGGGCTTCATCGTGGCGCAAAGTATGGACGTGCTCGCTAACTTCCGCCGGGTTATTGGTCCAGCGATTGCAATCGCCGACCATGATTTTTTACAGCGTCTGGATCAACACTACGCCTTCTCCTTTGATGGGGACAGGCTTCCAGCCCCCTTTCCAGCGCCAGCCTTATTTTTAACCGGTCGACATGATAATTGGTGTGGCTATCGAGACACGTACCAACTCCTGGATGACTATCCACGGGCGAGCTTTGCTGTATTGGATCGCGCCGGACATGCATTGGATACTGAACAGAAAACGCTTTTTAGAGCATTAGTGAACGAATGGCTGGATCGCGTGGAAGAATACGCAATTACAGCCAAGTAGATACACCGCGGAAATAAGTAAATTGAAATGGCTTGACACTTCATAAATGACCAACACAATTCGCCCCCCACAAGCAACATTCGGTGACATGACACTGCCGAACACGCGCCTGCATTACGTCAAAGCCGGGACGGGACCGCCGCTCATCATCGTCCCGGCAACGGTTTCCCTGATCCGACAATGGCTGCCATTGACACAGTTCATGGGTCAGCGTTTTACAAGTTACTTCTTTGAACTGCCCGGTCATGGAGGCTCCACGCCCTACCCGGAAAAATTCGAGAGTCGTTTCGTTCCTGAAACCGTGGAAGCCTTCGTGAACATTTTAGGCTACGATAAATTTCACCTGATGGGTTTTTCGTTCGGGGGATTGCTGGCTTTACGAACTTTGGAACACTTGCAGGACAGGATTGAAAAAGTCATTCTGCTTTCGCCGTGTGTCAGCAAACACGCATTGAAATGGTCCACGCCGCGGCAGTGGGCATTCAAGGCTTCGATCAAAGCGATGAAGAATCGGAGACTCCTGCAGGGTATCCACTATGTGATGAACGCGCCGCGTCTGGAAGGTCCGCTCATCTATGCGCTGAGCAAAGTCAGCAAGGTGGATAGGCGCATCCTGAAGAACAAGAATGCCCTGCGTATGCCGCTCTCCACACTGGATGTGTTCGCCTACACATTGGATGAAATATTTCAGATGGAATATCAATATGCGGACGCACCATTCAACATTCCCTGTTACTTCGGCATGTCGGTCAACGACGATATTCTGAAGTATGAACTCACCGAACAGATCGTAAAACGACACTTCCAGCAACTGACCATTCAGAAATTCACACATCCCTATCATCAGCCACCTGAGCCGCCGACCTTCGAATGGCTTAACCGCGAGTTCGGTCAGTTTCTGAAGGTGATCGAGTAGGGGCACTTCAATAAAAAACAGCTCTCTGAGCGAATGAGAATTTTACAGTTTACTCAAGATGAACATGAGTGCTGTCACTCCAAAAATGAGCACGATCACGCCATTGACCGTGGAGGAATGTTCCCATTGAGGTGTTCGCTGTGGTTTGATCGTACCGAACGTCCACTCGACTACCCGCCATGCCTGATCCTTTTTGAAAATAAGAACCAGCCCATATATCACTGTGAATATAAGAACAAGAAACACAAAGATTATTTGACAATATAAACCGGTCATGTTTTCCTTCCTTCTTGGATTCGAAGCCAAATATCAGATATCCTGACAATCATGGAGGAAATTCGGTCTATTAAAGCCGCAAACGACTAGCCAAGTAAATCAAAGAATCCGAGGAAGCCAAGAACAACGAGACCGGCTCCCAGGAGAGTGTAGAAGACGCGTGTGCCTGTTCTGCCCAACAGACGCACAAAGACCTGTGCTTTCGGGTCATCCATGAACCATTCCCGATTCAGAATAGCTCCTGCAATTGCATAGAGACCAACCCCGACGAATAGCAAGAAATAGAAATCCACTCCAATCATCCTTTTTACAGCATTGAAGTCAATGGAACTGGGATTGTGATTGCGAATTGTACGAAGACCAAAGATGTTCGGAAAGAATCCCTTCGAGTGCAGTCCGTTTCGTTTTCCTATGTCATCACTTTATTTCCGATAACTCGAAATAATCAAAATCGGCATGGATATCAGCGTCCGATTTGTCGTAATCTCCGGATGCGACCAATCCCACTCCAGTGACCAGAAAACCAGACTCGAGCGTGTGCGACCCGATCTCAATCCAGCTCAATCCATCGTAGCTAAAGAATGCCTTGATTACATCTCCATGACGCTCCAGTAGCAGGTAGGCTTCGTTCGAGTCGTCAATCTGAGTAGCAAAGTTGTTCCCTGCCCAAGTTCCACCAGTGACGTAGTCAAAGTAAATACCATTGCCTACACAGATGTTCGGGGTATCACAAAAGGCGCGGCCAAATGAAATTGTGTTCTCATCATCTTGATAAATGGTCAACCCAGCGAACTGGAAATTCGTTTTCGGTTCGAAGAACACATGAGTCTTGATCGCAAAATCGCCTCCCGGTGCTCCCCGTAATAACATGTTTTGAGTCTCGCGGTCCGATTTATATGGCGAGTCATACAAGCGCAGGAATCCGGAATTTTGCGTCAGGTTCCACTTTGAGGAGTTCTCCCTGACCCAGCGCCATCCATCTGCAAGGGAACCATTGAAGTCATCCTTCCAGGAGGTGGATGAGTTACGTTTCCAATCTGTGCGATTGGCATCATCCCATAGGGTGTCAGTTTCCGCCTGATATATAAAGTTTTGGTTGATCTCCACCTCCAAAAGCGACGTGGGAGTGGTCAAGCAAGTGACTGAGTCCGAGGCGGCATTGAGCGCATCTCCATGGGCCTTAGCAGTGAGAACAACTTCGATTCCAAACTTGGGCCTGCCAGCACTATCAAGTCCACACCCTCTGGATCCATCATCGTTAAGGGTAATGTTGTAATCGCCATCACTACTCCTTATGATTGCCAGAGTCATATTACTACCATCCCCCGGATCGGTAGCCGTCCACTCGCCGACAAACGGATCCCAACCAGCAGGTCTCGGCGTGGATGTTGGAGTGGTCGGCACTGCCTGGGGTGTCTGTGGCGGTTCTGATGGAGAACCATCCCCCCGAACTCCCCAAATGCGGATCGAACCATCCGCACTGCCGGACGCCAGTAATTTACCATCCTGACTGACTGCAACGTCGGTGACGCGTTTGGTATGTCCGCGCAGAAGGGCATGCGGATATCCTGTGTCCGCTCCATACAGGTGGATCTCACCCGGCGCCACCCAATAGCCTGTGGAGGAAACATTTGCCGAGGCAATCATCCTCCCATCGGGGGTGAAGGTGACGCTCATCACCCATCCTGGATGGCCAATCGGGGCAAAACGAGTATTACTGATCGCCGTACCGGAAGCGATCTCCCAACCCCAACCGCGCAGCCAATGATCCCCACCGACAGATGCCAGCATATTCCCATTTGGACTGAACGCCGCGCCGAGCGCAAAACTGAGATGTCCCTCAAGCACTTTGAATTCCTTCCCGGAAGTGACATCCCAGACACGCAGTGTTTTATCTGCACTGGCAGAAACCAGCCAATGGCTATCGGGGCTGAACGCAACGCTTTGTATTTCACCAGTGTGCCCGGTCAGGACGAATTGTTCTTTTCCCGTTGCCACATCCCACAACCGCACGGTATTGTCTGTACTTCCGGAGGCGATCCATTTGCCATCCGGACTATAGGCAAGACAACGCACATAACTTGTATGTCCTTGCAGCACGGCAATCGGTTTTGCCGTCTCTGCATCCCATAAACGCACTGTGCCATCGAAACTGCTGGATGCCAGTACATTCCCATCCGGGCTGTATGCCAGGCCCGTCACACTCCGCGTATGCCCAAGCATGGCCTTCTTCAAATCGCCGGTCTCAACCTCCCACACCCAGATCAAACCATCCTCCCCTCCTGCAGCAATGAAATTAGCATCCGGATCGAAAGCGATGGCATTCACCGGTCTCATATGAGCGATGAGCACCCCGGGTTCTTCCCCCTCATTCAGGTCCCATAGTTGCATAATACCGTTCCAGGAGTAGACGAGCAGGGCTGTTCCATCTGTATTGAAGGACAGGTCCGTGATCCAACCTGCATTATCCATGAAGATCTCTGACTTGCCGGATCCCGCATCCCACAATCGCACAGAACCATCCAACCCACTGGCTGCCAGTGTGAGACTATCTGGACTGAATGCCAGACTTAACGTATCGGCGAACTCCGGAATTTCACCGCTCTCTTTACCTGTCGCGGTATCCCATAAACGTACTGACATGCCATGACCGCCGTAGGCAAGAGTCTTTCCATCCGCGCTAAATACCAGGCTGCTCACCTGACCTGCAATTGGCAGTGTGGCCAGTTGTTTCTTATTCGCCACATCCCAAATAAACAGCGTATTGTCAACACTGCTGGATGCCAGCAACGTACCGTCGGGGCTGAATACCATATGATTGATCTGTTTAGCATGTCCCTTGAGGGAACCTCTCGTAATGCCTGTTGTCGGACTCCACAACTTGAGTGTGCCATCGTACGCACCTGCGGCAATCAATTCTCCGTTCGGGCTGAAGGCTATGCTCCAGATTTCTGCATCGCGCGTCCCCCCGCCCACTTCAAAACTGAAGTCAGCCCATAATGGTTTTGTTCGTATCAGTTCTCCTGATGCCGCATCCCATTGTTTGACGGTACCATCCTGACTACCTGAGAAGATCGTCTTCCCATCCGGGCTGAATGCCACGCTCAACACATCCCGTGTATGACCTTCCAACAAGCGCGGGTCGGATTGAAGATCGCTCGGATCGTAGAGCCAGACCCCTAGCGGACTCGCCACAGCCAGCGTCATTCCATCCGGTGACCAGGCAATTTCGTTAACCGGACCGCGCCCGATCATGGCAAGCTGCTCCACGAAAATGGCATTTTCCGGGGTGATCGGCGCCAACTCATCCATATGAACATCAGCCAGGAACAAAGACGTCGCTTCTTTATCGGATTCAGGTAACGGCTTGGGCTGGTCGCGTGAAAAGACCTGTACCTCGCGCAGGCCTACCCAGCCCGCACCGCTGTTGATCTCGATCCGGATAGTGGCAATGTCCTCCCATGGCGTTTCAGGAGAAAATTCCAACGTCTGGTTTTCTGTTTTATTCCCGGGGAACGAATGCAGGAGCTGAGTCTGATGACCCAATCCACGCCCAAAAACATCATAGGTCGCGCTTCCGGTGGGTCCCTGATTGATCACCTTGATCCTGCTGACCGAATACAGTCCCTGCAGGTCAACCTCGATCCATGCCGGGACGGGACCGCCCGCACCCCACCAATTATTGAGATTCCCATCCGTTGCA
>Ga0210377_10000518_pt1 | contig 37049 bp, 33 predicted proteins | sample PLM4_65_b1redo_FD_155480 | JGI IMG/M metagenome (GOLD analysis project Ga0210377, IMG submission 155480) | Groundwater sediment microbial communities from an aquifer in East River, Colorado, USA - PLM4_65_b1 redo | ecosystem: Environmental > Terrestrial > Soil > Riparian zone | place: USA: East... | reverse complement strand
GTCGAGCGGTTTATCGGCTTGTCCGTAAGACGCTCAAACTCTTTGCCGCTCTTTGTTGACCGGTACACATAGTAGCCGGCAAGGTCCCGCTCCCTGTTTTCGTTCCAGGTGAGGAATATCCTGCCCACGCCCGGCACGACCGTGAGCCCGGTCGGCCTCTCGGGCGGCGTCAGGTCCCTGGACATGGCGGAGGCCTCGGGTGAATCGAGGCTCTCCTTCCAGGGCCGGATCGGGCTGTCGACAGCGCGGACCATATAATAATAGATCTTGTTGTTCACCGCTGCCGAGTCTTTATAGGTATTCGTCCGGAGCGGTTCTTTATTGAGGGGCGTCTCGTCGTACCGGCCCTTCTCAATTCCCCGATACGCGTTGTACCCTACGAATCCCTCGAACGTGCTTCCGTCCGCACGGGTGGCCACCGGGTCCCAACTGAGAAGGTTATAGCCGTCCCCCCCGGTGGCGTTCAGCATCTTCGGCGCGGCGAGCGACAACAGCGGCGCTACCCGCACCTCTTCGGAAGGTTGGCCCATCCCGCCGCGCACGCTCACAACCCTGATACGGTAACCATAGACCTGACCGTATCGTAAGTTTGAATCGCTCCAGAAAACTCTGCCGCTTCTCACCTCAGCCGGCGCCGGCTTCGAGAGGCCGATCTCGGCGACCAGCTTGTACCGGGCCCTTTTCCTGTCGCGCTCGATCTCCGCCCGGAAAACACGGAACCCGAGAATGTCTGCGGAACTCATGTCCATGCCTTCGACATTTTTGGTCGGGATCGGCCAGGACAGGAACGCTACTGCGTCGCGCACTATGGCCTGAACGTCTTTGACTGCCTCAGAGCGCGGGCTGGGCGGCGTGAGCGGGTCGGTCTTTCTACCGCAGGACGCGACCAGCGCCAGACAGATAAGCGCCAGACAGGTAAGAGCACAACGCCGACGGGATCGTGTGTTCATCGTTTCTTCTTGAGCATCGCGAGGCGCTTCTTCACGTTCGCCGGGGCCGTGCCTCCCTGCGACGTCCTCCGGCTCACCGAGGCTTCTACGGAAAGGGCCTCGTAGACATCATCGCGGATCAGCGGCGAAAGCTGTTTGTATTCCGCAAGCGGCATACCGCCGAGACCGCACTGCAGCTCTATGGCGCGCAGCACGGCCCTGCCCACGATCTCATGGGCTTGACGAAAGGGCATGCCCTTCCTCACGAGGTAGTCCGCAAGGTCCGTGGCCGTGATGAATCCATCCTCCGCCGCCCGGCGCATCGTTTCCCTGTGTATGGTAATGCCCTTGAGCATTTCAGTATATACCGAGAGCGAAAGCGTGACCGTATCCGCGGTATCGAAGAGCGGCTCCTTGTCCTCCTGCATGTCGCGGTTATACGCGAGCGGCAGTCCTTTCATGATCGTCAGGAGCGCCACGAGGCTGCCGTATACACGGCCGGTCTTGCCGCGCGTGAGCTCCGCCACATCGGGGTTTTTCTTCTGAGGCATGATCGAAGATCCGGTGGTGAAGCCGTCGGAGATCGTGATGAAGCCGAACTCGGACGAGGACCAGACGACGAGCTCCTCGGACAGGCGCGAGAGGTGCATCATGATCTGGGCGCAGGCTGAAACGAACTCGATCGCGAAATCCCTGTCCGAGACGGCGTCCATGCTGTTCTCGCACACGCCGCTGAAGCCGAGCTGTTTGGCGACGAACTTCCGGTCGATGGGCAGCACCGTCCCGGCAAGGGCCCCGGCGCCGAGCGGCATCACGTTCACCCTGCGGAAGCAGTCCTCGAGCCTTCCGCGGTCGCGCTCGAACATCTCATAATAAGCAAGCAGGTGGTGGCCGAACAGCACGGGCTGCGCCCGCTGCAGGTGCGTGTAGCCCGGCAGGACCACATCGGAGTGCTTGTCGGCGAGGTCGATGATGACCTTCTGGAGCGACGTGAGCAGCTCGTGGACCTCCGCGATCTCGTCTCGCAAATACATCCGGATATCGAGCGCCACCTGATCGTTCCTGCTCCGCGCCGTGTGGAGCTTGCCGCCCACGGGGCCGATCTTTTCGATCAGCCGGTTCTCGATGTTCATGTGGATGTCTTCAAGCTCCACGGCGAACTCGAAGGTTCCGGAGACGATCTCTTTCAAAATAGCCTCGAGCCCACGGGTGATCCTGCGTGACTCCGCCTTGGTAATGATGTCCTGCCTGCCGAGCATGGTCGCATGGACCATACTGCCGGCGATATCGTAGGGGTAAAGCCGCCAGTCATAGGGTATCGAGGCCGTAAACTCCTCCACGAGCTCATTCGTGGCCTCGGTGAAACGTCCGGACCAGGGTTTGGCGGCCTTGGCGGCTTTCTTCGGCGTCTTCAGCTTCCTGGTTGTCTTCGTTTTCTTTTCCATGCGTATGCCCATTGACGCGGAGATACGGGGACAGGGTGACGCGGTGATGACGGTTGCACCCGTCTCCCCTTCACCGGATCATCGTTTCTCGATTTTACTCCCCACTCTGAGTCTCAGAGCGTTCAACCGGATAAAACCTTCTGCGTCCTTCTGGTTATAGACCCGGTCCGCCTCAAAGGTCGCGAGCTCGGGATTGTAGAGCGAGACCGGCGACTTGCGGCCCACGGTGTCGCAGTTGCCTTTATATAATTTGAGACGCGCGGTCCCGGTCACGTTCTTCTGTGATTCGTCCATTGCCGCCTGGAGCATGGTTCGCTCGGGAGCGAACCAGTACCCGTAATACACAAGCTCCGCGTAGCGCGGGACCAGGCTGTCCCGGAGATGCATGACCTCGCGATCCATGGTTATCGACTCAACGGCCCGGTGCGCCGCGTGCAGGAGCGTGCCTCCCGGGGTTTCGTAAACGCCGCGGGACTTCATGCCCACATAGCGGTTCTCGACAAGGTCGATCCGGCCGATACCGTGCGCCCCGGCAATCAGATTAGCCTCAGCCAGGAGCGCGGCCGGCGTAAGTTTCTTCCCGTTGATGGCCACCGGATTGCCTGCTTCGTATGCAACCTCGACATACTCTGCCTTGTCCGGCGCCTTCTCAACCGGAACGGCCATGGTGTACATATCGCCGGTCGACTCTTTCCATGGATCTTCGAGAATACCGCCTTCGTAGCTGATATGGAGCAGGTTCCGGTCCGTGGAATAGGGCTTGGACTTGGTGGCAGTCACCGGGATCTTGTGCTTCTCCGCGTAAGCGATCAGCTCTTCCCGGCCCTTCATGGCCCATTCCCGCCAGGGTGCGACGATCGTTACGTCGGGCTTGAGCGCAAAGTAGGTCAGCTCGAACCTGACCTGGTCGTTTCCTTTGCCCGTGGCGCCGTGGCAGACCGCGTCGGCGCCTTCCTTGCCGGCAATCTCGATCTGGCGCTTGGCGATGAGCGGACGGGCGATCGAGGTGCCGAGAAGATAGCGTCCTTCGTACACCGCGTTCGCCCGCAACATCGGGAAAACGAAGTCCCTGACAAACTCTTCGCGGAGGTCGTCGATGTAGATTTTGCTCGCGCCCGTCCTGATCGCTTTCTCACGCAGCGGTTCGAGTTCTTCGCCCTGGCCGATGTCGGCGGTAAAGGCAATGACCTCGCAGCCATAGGTCTCCCTGAGCCAGGTGATGATGACCGACGTATCGAGCCCGCCGGAATAGGCTACGACGATTTTTTTGATGTCTTGCTTCAATGAACGTAGTCTCCAGAAACGCTGTCGGCAGTCGATAGTCGGCGTCAAGACCCGCTTGACCACCGACTGATGACTGCTTTTCGCCTATTGAGCTTCGACTATTTTAACCTTCATCTCGATGCGATCGATGGGGTTGTCGTTCGGGTCCCGGGGCTGCGAAACGATTTTGTCCACGGCCTCCATGCCGCTCTCTACCTCGCCGAACACCGTGTACTGGCGATCGAGAAAAGCCGAATCCTTCACGCAGATGAAGAACTGGGAGCCCGCGCTGTCGGGGTTCTGGGCCCGCGCCATCGAAAGCGTGCCGCGCTTGTGCGGCCGGGCGTTGAACTCTGCCTTGATGGTATACCCCGGGCCGCCCTGGCCGTGCATCCGTTTGTCCGGCTTCTTCGAATTCGGGTCTCCGCCCTGGATCATGAAACCGGGGATCACGCGGTGGAAGGCGGTCCCGTCATAAAAACCCTTTTTGGCGAGTTCGATGAAGTTCTTGACGTGTCCCGGGGCAACGTCGGGAAAAAATTTCAGCGTAATGTTGCCGAATTTCGTTTCAAGAACCGCTTTGGTGTCAGTCATGCAGGTATCTCCTCACAATAGTATAAGCTACTTGCTCTCGATGACCTTTACTTGCATTTCAATGCGCTCGCCCGGACTTTGGGTGCCCGGCACCTGAACCGAGACGATCTTGTCGACGGCCTCCATTCCACTGACAACCTCTCCGAATACCGTATATTTCTCGTCAAGCTTCGGCACATCAGCTACGCAGATGAAGAACTGCGAACCGGCGGTATCAGGCATGTTCATTCTCGCCATGGAGAGCGTCCCCCGCTTGTGCGGCCGAGCATTGAATTCAGCCTTGATCCGATATCCGGGCATGCCCGCTCCGGTCTCAGGCTTCGTTTTGTCTTTTGAAAGCGGGTCCCCCCCTTGGATCATGAAGCCACGCACGACCCGGTGGAACGTTGTCCCGTTATAAAAACCCTGCCGCGCAAGATCCAGGAAATTTTTGACATGCTGCGGCGCCACGTCGGGGAAGAACCTGAGGGTGATCGTCCCGAATTTCGTCATAATAACGGCTTGCGTACCCTCCATCTTTTTTACTTCCTCGCGCGAGACCTCGTACGTCTTCAGCGGCGGTAAACCGTATTGCGCAAACGCCGGCATCACGCTCAGAACAGCGGCAAAAATAATGAATGAAACTGATATCCTTTTCATGCTTGAAAACCTCCTGACAAAGTGCGATAACGGCCTGAATGTACGGAAAAATCACGCAGGATATATAGTTTTACCAGAATCCCTGGGGGATGTCAAACAAAACATAGGGTTGCGCTCGATGAAGCACTTGCCGGGCGGAGCCTTCGGTCTTCTGACGGCCGGGGCGGTCCCAGAGGAAAAAGGTCGTTGCGTTGACGGGGGAGAGGTTCTGTTGCTATACTTGAAGCGATTGCTGGGAGGTGAGGGGTGTCTATGCCAAGCAGGCCGAGCGAAAGAAGAGAGTTCATCAGGATACCCTTTACCGCAGAGGTGGAAATCAACGCCGAGGGGAGGGCCATCCGATCGAAGAAAGGGATCAATATCAGCATGGGCGGACTTCATCTTTCCGCCGTCGATGCAAAGCTGACACCCGGCGCCCTGTGTCGCGTTGTTATCATCCTGAATACCGTCGATCACGGGCCCACCCTGGAAGCCGGAGGCAAAGTCATCCGCTCCGAACCCGGCAGTCTCACCATTGAATTCACCGAACTCGATCTTGACAGCTACCATCATCTCCGTCGGCTTATCCTGCTCAATGCCGCCGAACCCGACAAGGCGGAAGAGGAATTCATCGCCCACTGGGGCATCAGGCCACGCGCCTTCTAGTCCCGGTCCGACTGGACGTATGCCTTGCGAGGGCTGCTTCGTTCTTTTTTCCCGCGCAGCGGCCGCCAGACTGACCTTTAAGCATTTTTTCCGCTGCTATGATATTATTCAAGCTGAGTTCCACACATTCCCTCACATGAGGAAAGGAGATGACCATGGTACAGAAGGCAAGCGCAACACTAACGGACCTGATGAACAAAGCGATAGCACGGGAGATACAGGTGAGCGTTCAATATATGTGGCAGCATGTCATGGCCAAGGGCCTGGAATCCGCCGAGATCGCCGACGTGTTCGAGGACACGGCGATCACGGAAATGAAACACGCGGAAAAAATCGCCGAGCGTATTTTTTATTTCGACATCGTCCCGACCACCAAGCCTGATCCGATCAAGGTAGGCGGCTCCGTTAAAGAGATGCTCGAGTTCGACGCGAAAGCCGAGGAGGAGGCAATAGACCTGTACAAGACCATCATCAAGCAGGCGCAGTCGGAAGGCGATACCACCACGCGGCTGCTCTTCGAGCAGATCCTCGCAGAAGAAGAGGACCATCACGACACATTCACGACGCTGCTCGGGAAATAACTTCCTCGATCGAGGGCCCGGAAGACAAAAAGCCGAGGCGTATTTTACCTCGGCTTTTTTTATTTCTGTAGATAACGAAATAAACGACAGGGGAAGAGAAAAACGCCTGGTAACAATTACCTGTCGACACAACACGTGACGCGACACGTAATTTTTGTTGCCCCTACGATCATGGCTGCATGATTATTTTTTCAGCAGAGACAAAAAATTTTCATAAAAGTTCTTACTGAGAGCCTCATACGATCTTTCGACAGCATAATGAAAATCTTCGCTTTTATCGATGGTATATCGTAATTTTACGTGTAATTTACTTCCCCTTTTTATCACAATATTTTCTGAGGCTTCTTTTTCCGGCATCCTTCTATCCGTGGTAAAACTGACCGCCCATCTTTTTCTACTTATATATAAATTATAATTACCTTCTTTGACTATTGCATTGATTACTTTACCCCTAAATTCCCGCCCCTGGGTCTGTCGCGGGCTGCTTACCATCAAGACAGAGAATGCTCTGCCGGTCGAATCGGACAGGTACCGAATGCCGTCGTCCCCCCCGTCATCCCGACCCGAATTCCGAAAATGAGGGTCCAGCAGATCATCATTGGGAACGCTCTTGTCGGGAAATTTGACAAAAAGGTGGTCTCGATAGGGAGGTGACGAGGCTTCTCTCGTTACGGCCACTTCAAGATAAAGTTCGCCATATGGCTTCGCTGCCTCAATTATTCCTTGTTGATCGGACTGTTGTCCCTTTTTTTCTGCTTTCATCTGCTGCTGTCCCAGACCTTCTGTCTTTACTTGCTGCTGTCCCAGACCTTCTGTTTTTACTTGCTGCTGTCCCAGACCTTCTGTTTTTACTTGCTGCTGTCCCAGACCTTCTGTTTTTACTTGCTGCTGTCCCAAGCCTTCTGTCTTTACTTGCTGCTGTCTCTCCTCTGTCGCTTTTAATCGTTTTCGTTCATTTTCTTCGAACCGGTTCTTTTCTTTTTCGGGTTCAGTCTTTTTTAATTCCGAGATGTTTGATATTACGCCGTTTTTAAAATCCGCTTTTAGCACAAGAAGTTCATCGGGTGCAATGGTAAATACGCCGGACAAGTTCTGGTTTTCCCGTTTAAAGGATATTTTATGTTGCCCAACTTTTATATTTTCAATACGCATATCTGTTTTGCCGGGTTTTTTCTCCCCGTCAATAAAAACAGAGGCCCCCATAGGAGCGCTCCTTAATTCTAAAACCCCTAACGGGATAGTCGCTTCGCCGCTTTCCGGCGATAGCTGAATAATTTTTTCAGCGATCTTGCTAAATTTGACTTTTACCTCAACAGCTTCAAATTCCTTGATAACAACTTTGCCTTCGTATGCATCAAATCCTTTTTTAATGACTTTTACAGTATGGGCTCCCGGGGTCAAATCAGATATAAAAAGCCCGCCCTCTGACTCCGTGCTGACCCCCCTGAAGTTGTTGTCGATAAATACTCTTACACCTGATTCGCAGGTCACCTGAAGATCGCCTGTGCCGGCGGACACCGGCGTAAGGCCGGAGAAAAAGACAATGATCCATAGAAACCAAATAGCGCTGAGTTTGTTCATAGTCGCTCCCCGCGATTGCTTCATTGTTTATTGTATGAACATTTCGATAAAACTCAACTACTCTATATTACCATATTGCATCGGCCTCCACTTTATTATTATAACTCCTTTAGCAGTGGTTAGTTCGTCGAAGGCTTGACGGAATAACGGGGAAGGCGCATGAAATCGCTCAAGTAAAGTACTCCCTGCCGTGCCGCACAACACAAAAAAGCCGGGGCATGGTGCCCCGGCTTTTCATTTCCTGCTGATGTTCGGTAACAATATATATGGCGGGGCGGACGGGGATCGAACCCGTGACCTCCGACGTGACAGGCCGGCGTTCTAACCAGCTGAACTACCGCCCCCGATTATAAGTTGGGAGTTTAGAGTGTGGCGGGGGAGTTGGAAAACCCCGAACTCTGAACTGTATTTAATGGTAGGCGGAACAGGGATCGAACCTGTGACCCCAGCCTTGTAAGGGCTGTGCTCTCCCAGCTGAGCTATCCGCCCGGTTCCTCAAAAAAGGAAGTATAAATATCTATTATTCGCCGCAAAAAGTCAAGCGAAATTTAGCCCGCTGTCAAGTTCGCGGAAGCCGTCCACCCTGTCATTTTTTCCCCAATGGGCCGACAACCAGGAGGGTAATGCCGTCGACAAGGAGAACAAGGTTAAGCGCCGCGCTAACGCCGTGCAGTCTCGTGAATTTTTTCCGCGCCGGAGAATCGGGAGATTCTCGTTCGAAGGAGGTAACTTTCTGCTTCACCTTGACGGCCTCGGGATGGAGTTTAAATACGATAAAAACATTTATAATAAGCGCTGCCGACAGGAGAACGAGCGAAAGCCGGGAGGTGAATGCAGTACGAACAGCCGTGGACGGGAAGAACAGCGCCAAAGCCACAGCCGCGAGGATGAGGTTGTAAAGAAAATATCCGGGGAGGAGTTCCCCTACGACCCTGCCTGCCAGGTCCCGCGCGAAGGACCGGAAAATGACCGGCGTGACGATGAACGTGAACAGCGCCATGCCCCCCACCCAGAGGGAGAGGATGAGGGTGTAGAGTGAGAACCACGTGAATTTCATAAGAGTAAGCGCCATCCCAGCCTCCAAATATCAATATCTCACAATTATAAACGCTTTTGAAACTCTAACCTCGAATTCTTTTGATATTTCGGGTTTTCAAAATTGAAATTTTATTTCTCATTAGTCCCTGAACGACATTTTGAGTTCGTACATCCCGCTCTCAGCGCGTTTCTCGATGATGAACCCCATTTTTTCGAAGAGCTGGAGCATCTGCCGGTTCTCCATCAGTACCTGTGCCGTGAAACCGAGAAGGCCGCTCTTTCTTGCCAGATAGGTCACATAGGTGAGCAGCTCCCGGCCGATGCCCTTGCCCTGGTGGTCGTCGCGCACCACGAAGGCGACTTCCGCGGTGTGCGTGGTCTCTTCGATCAGGTACTGGGCCATGCCGACGATCATCTCCGTCTCGTCGTGTTGCAGGACCGCGAGGACCACCATCTCCCGGGTGTAGTCGATCACTACGAAGGGCTGGAGCCGCTCGTGGTGCATATCGGTGCGGGTGGAGATGAACCGGCGGTATAGAGAGTCGTTCGAGAGGGCATAGAAGAAGTCCTTTAAAAGATGCTCATCGGAAAGTTTTACCGGCCGCAGCAGGAGCTGCAGCCCGGTCCGAGTGGTCTTGTACGTCTCAAGCTCCTCGGGATATTCTCCCTGCACTCCGGGGATGAAGGCCTGGTCCTTATAGATGAGGTTCCGGGCTTTGGCCTCCTCGATGAGCCACTCGCGGAATTTCGGGTGGGCGATGGCGATTAGATCCATGGCCCGCTCGCGGATGTTCTTGCCGTGAAGGTAAGCGATGCCGTATTCGGTTACCACATAGTGGATGTCGCCGCGCGACAGCGTCACGCCCGCGCCTTCCTTGAGGAACGGCACGATCCTCGACACCGCGCCGTCCTCGGCCGTGGACTGGATCGCCAGGATGGTCTTTCCCCCCGGCGACAGGATCGCGCCGCGCATGAAGTCCGCCTGGCCCCCGATGCCGCTGTAGAAGGTCTTGCCGATGGACTCGGCCGTTGCCTGGCCCGAGAGGTCGATTTCGAGCGCGCTGTTGATGGCGGTCATGTTTTTCTGGCGCGCCAGCACCGTGGGGTTGTTGGTATAGTTTACCGGCCGGAACTCGATGGCCGGGTTGTCGTGGAGAAACTCGTAGGTATCGCGCTTGCCCATGCAGAAGGCGGCCACGGTCTTTCCGCGGTTCAACTCCTTCAGGGTGTTGTCGATGACGCGCCTCCTCATAAGGTCCACGATCCCGTCGGTGAGAAGCTCCGTATGAACGCCAAGGTGCTCCTTTTTCTGGAGGTGCGCCAGGATCGCATTCGGGATGCTCCCGTACCCCACCTGGATCGTGTCCCCGTCCTGTACGATGCGGGCGACATAGGTGCCGACTTTCTGGGAGATCTCGTCCGACACCGTGTCCTCGTACTCGAGGAGCGGCTCGTCGCAGGGGACGATGTAATCCACGTCCTTGATGTTGATAAAGGTGTCGCCGAGAACGCGCGGCATGCGGGCATTCACCTGGGCTATGACGAGCGAAGCGTTCTCGGATGCGGCCTTCACGATGTCCACGCTGATGCCGAGGCTCATGAAGCCGTGCTCGTCCGGGAGCGAGGTCTGGATGAGCGCCACATCCACGGGCACCAGCTTTTTCTGGAACAGGCCCGGCACCTGGGAGAGAAAAACGGGGGTATAGTCGGCGAGGCCGCTGTTCACCGCTTCGCGGATATTGTTGCCGATAAAAAAGGAATTGTGGCGGAAGTTGTCCTTGAATTTCTCGTCTGCGTAGGGCGCAACGCCCAGGGTCCAGACCTGGAGCAGCTCGGCGTCGAAAAAGGCCTTTGGGTGGGACCGGACGTAATTGATGAGCGCCCGGACCAGGCACTGGGGTTCGCCGCACCCCGTGCCGATGAAAATCCGGTTTCCCGGGTGGATATTGCTGAAAATCCGTTCCTCGGTCGGGAATTTTTCCGGATAGATCGCCCTCATCGCCGTCAATTTAGCGTCTAATTCCCGTACAACCATAAAATCGTTCCTCTTTTCCCCTCTCAAGGAAGTATAGCAGAAAGCGGGCGGGTATCGCCGAACGTACACCTTGAAAGCGATGATGAGCGGTCGGCCGTCTTTATCGGGGATAAACGCAAACAAATCTTTATAGCACCCGTGGGCCTATACCCGAAAAATACCCCGTGCGGGTTATTGATGTTCCCGGAGATTTTTTATAATATGGAGACAGCACTTGATTGCTTCTGAGAAAACACTCGTCGACTTGCTATGTTCTCCTCTTTACTATTGAGGAGCCTCCACCGCCCAAAGGAGAATGGAAATGGAACGGGTAAAATTTATTAAGCACGAGGAAAAGGACATCTTATTTCTGGATTTTTCAAACACCAGGACCGAAGAAGTTTTGAAAATTATCGAGGACGCAAAACGGGTGATCAGCACCAAGCCGATGAACTCGCTCCTTACCCTGACAGACGTGACCAATGCCTGTTTTAACGACGAAGTAGGCGACGGCATGAAACAGTTCTCTGCCCATAACAAACCCTACGTGAAGGCCGTTGCCGTGGTCGGGATCACCGGCCTGAGGAAGATTATTTTCGGCGCAGTCATGGCCTTCTCTAAGCGAAATATCGAGTCCTTCGACGACGTGGAACAGGCAAAACGCTGGCTGGTTGATAACTAGTTTTCAATATTTCGCCCGGAGTTTTACAAAGCGATCGAGGACTTTCCCTTCGGCGTTCCCCAATCTACCCCCCCAGGGAGAGGGTGTTTACCTTCACCCTCTCCCTATTTTCTCCCCCCTTCCCCGGGGGGGAGAAGTTCTTCTGCGCGGGAAACACGTTTATCAGATATCTCCCCTTGACCGCACCTGATTTCTCAATTAAACTTACACCATCATGCTCGAAGCGCTCTTCAACCCGTCGTCGATCGCCGTCATCGGCGCGTCGCAGGATCCTAAAAAAGTCGGCTACGCGGTCCTGGACAATCTTAAAAAATATAACTTCCGGGGCGGGCTCTACCCGGTCAATCCCGCCGCCGGCGAGATCCTCGGGCTTAAGGCGTATCCGAAACTGGCTGACATCGGCAAGGAAGTCGATCTCGCGGTCATTGCAATACCGGCGCGTTTCGTGCCCGATGCGCTCGGGGAATGCGCTGCCGCGGGGATCACGTCAGCGGTGGTCCTGAGCGCAGGATTCAAAGAAGCGGGCAGAGAGGGCACGCTTCTCGAAGAACAGCTGAAGGCGATCAGCAAGGAACGGCATATCCGCATCCTCGGCCCGAATTGCCTCGGCCTCATCAACACGGCGAACAGCATGAACGCCACCTTTGCCGCAGACATGCTGCCGAAGGGAAAGATCGCTTTCTTCTCCCAGTCCGGGGCCATGGGCATCGCGATCATGGATTGGGCCATCGGAAACGAGATCGGCTTTTCCAAGTTCATCAGCCTCGGAAACAAGGCGGATTTAAGCGAGCTCGACTTCATCGAATATTTCATGAACGACCCCGATACGAGCCTCATCCTGGGCTATATCGAGGATGTGGTCGACGGTAAGCGCTTCATGGAAGTCGCTCAAAAAGCGACCAGGGCGAAGCCCGTCATCCTCCTGAAATCAGGCGGCACCGAGGCGGGCGCGCGCGCGGCCTCGTCCCACACGGGCGCGCTCGCAGGCTCCGACGTGGCGTTTGATGCAGCTTTCAAACAGACCGGCGTCATGCGTGCGCAAGGCGTACAGGACCTCTTCGACACGGCGCTGGCCTTTGCCGAGGGCAAAATCCCCGCCGGCAACGGCCTGCTCGTGATCACGAACGCCGGCGGCCCGGGCATCATCGCAGCAGACGCGGCGGAGCGGCTCGGCGTGGAGCTGCCGCACATGACCAGAGAGAGCATCGAGGCCATGGCCGGGAAACTCCCGCCCAATGCCACGGTTTTTAACCCCGTGGACGTGATCGGCGATGCCACATCCGCCCGGTACGCGGCCGTGCTCGAGCAGGCTGTGAAGGACCCGAACGTGGACGGCATCCTGGTTATTCTTACGCCCCAGGCCATGACGGACATGGAGACTACCGCTGAGGTCGTGATCGAAACGTCGAAAAGAACGAACAAGCCGATCATTACCTCGTTCATGGGAGAAGCGCGGGTGCGTTCCGCCATCCGGAAGCTCAAGGACAGTTCCATCCCGAACTTCTCCTATCCCGAGCTTGCGGTCAAGTCGTTCAAGCGCCTCGCGCAATACCGCGCCTGGAAGGATTACAAAACGGAAGAGCTGCCGAGCTGCTGGTACAATTTCGACGCGGCAGCCGAAACCGTCACGTCGATCCTCAAATCGGGCATCTACCAGGTTGGCGAAGAAGAGGCCATGCAGCTCCTCACCTATTACGGATTCCAGTTCCCTGAACGGGCCCTTGCCAGGACTTCGCGCGAAGCAGCGCGGATCGCGTCAAGGATCGGTTTCCCGGTCGTGATGAAGATATCCTCCCCGGACATCCTGCACAAGACCGACGTGGGCGGCGTGCGCGTAAACGTTAAAACGCAGAAAGAGGCGGAGGAAGCCTTTACGGAGATCACTTCGAATGCCCGGCGCATCATGCGCGACGCATTCGTTAAAGGCGTGATGGTATACGAGATGGTGAAGGGCGGCAAGGAAGTGATCCTCGGCGTCACCTATGACCGGACCTTCGGCCATATGATCATGTTCGGTCTCGGCGGCATCTATGTTGAAGTCCTGAAAGACGTTTCGTTCAGGATCGTGCCCGTTGCCCGGCGCGACGCCCTCGCCATGGTGAACGAGCTCAAAACAGCGGGCCTCCTGCACGGCGTCCGCGGCGAGCGCCCGGCGGACATCAACGCTATCGCGAGCACTATCGTAAATCTTTCTTGCCTCGTGTCGGACTTCCCCGAGATCCGGGAGCTGGACATCAATCCGCTCGTGGTGAAGGAGAAGGGCGCCGTTGCGCTCGACGCGAGGATCATTTTTAAGCAGCCGGAGGAGAAGAGGTGAAGCGAATGCGGAATGCGGAATTCGGAATGCGGAATAAGTCGTATTTATGGGAGTGTCCATCTGTTGAACGCAGGCACTATGAGCGCATCGGAATCAGTGCGATAGAGAAACCCTTGCTTGCTTCCTTTTTTTACCCGTACAAGCAAGTTTTTTATTTGTGGCCTAGTTGTGCAGATGTTGTCCGTTTTTCATTCCGCATTCCGAATTCCGAATTCCGCATTTTCGCAAGATTCCGCATTTCCCCAAGGAGGCATTCATGATCCCCATATTCGTCGCATCCAACACCGGGTTCGCCGGAAGGACATTTATCTCCCTTGGCCTCGCCATGAAGCTCAGAGACCAGGGTTACAAGGTCGGGTACATAAAGCCCATTGGCAAAGTGCCGGTGAAGAAAAACAAGGGTGTTTACGACGCTGACGCGCTCTTCATCAACGAGACGCTCGGGCTCGAAGATCCGCTGGGGGTGATCTCGCCCTTTGTCCAGACCTACGAGAACCAGACCTTGCTCTTTGAAGGCGGCCTCAAGGACGTGAAAAAGCGGGTGCTGGCAGCGTTCAAAACGCTCAAGAGCAGGGACTTCGTCATCATCAGCGGAGCGGGCGACCTGTTCGAAGGATCGCTCCTCGGTATGAACACCCTTTCACTCCTCAACGACATGAAAGCCTGTCTTTTGATGGTCGAGCCTTGGCGCGGCGAAGTCTCGGCGGACTCCCTCTTCGGCGTTGCCAGGCTTATCGGTGAACGGTTCATCGGCGGCGTGATCAATAAGGTACCGGTGAATACTGCGGGCCACGTGAAAGAAACCGTAAGGCCCTTCCTGGAAAAGAAAGGCGTCAAAATTCTGGGTGTCTTCGCCAAGGACCGGGCGCTTGAGTCCGTGACCGTGCGCCAATTGAACGAGATATTAAACGGCAAGGTGGTCTGCTGCGATGAGCGATTGGACGAGTATGTGGAAAACTATTCCATCGGCGCCATGGACGTGGACAGCGCGCTCAATTATTTCAGGAGAATTCCGAACAAGGCCGTGATCACCGGCGCGCACCGTTCCGACATCCAGCTCGCCGCCCTGGAGACGTCTACGAAGTGCATCATCCTGACCGGCGGTCTCCAGACGAACGACGTGGTTATCGGCAAAGCGCAGGCAAAGGGCGTACCGATCATCTCCGTTGCCGACGACACCTTCACGACCATCGATAAGATCGAGATCAGCATGGGCAAAACGAGCATCCGCGAGAAGCGGAAGGTGGCACGGGTAAAGGAGCTGATGGACCTCGAATTCGATATGAAAAGGTTTTTAAAGAGCGTGAAGTGACCGCATTAGGGACAATCCATGGATAAATCAAAAATTGCTGAACTCATTCAAAATCACCAAACGTTCTTCGCTTCGGGCAGGACCAGGGAACTTTCCTTCCGTCTTGAGCAACTCAGGGTTCTGCGTAAGGCCATCATTCACCATGAAACCGCCATTTTCGAGGCATTGAAGCAAGACCTCGGCAAACCGCCGTTCGAGGCCTATGGCGGAGACGTGGCCATCGTGATCAACGAGATCGATCATGCCTTAAAGCACATCCGGCGCTGGGCGAAGCCGGGGCAGGCATGGATGCCGCTCGCTTACTTCCCGAGCAGAAGCGCTGTCGTTGCAGAACCTTACGGTGTCGCGCTTATCATCGGGCCCTGGAATTTTCCGTTCCAGCTTTTGTTCGGACCGCTCGTGGGAGCCATCGCTGCGGGCAACTGTGCACTGCTCAAGCCGCCGATCGCTGCGCCGAATTCAGCGCGCTTGATCGCAAAGATCGTCAGCGACAACTTCGACCCAACTTATATTTCTCTTGTCGAAGGCGGCGCGGAAACCGGCCAAATGCTGCTTGAGGAAAAATTCGACTACATCTTTTTCACCGGGGGACCGGCCACGGGCAGGCTCGTGATGCAGGCGGCGGCCCGGCACCTGACGCCGGTCACGCTCGAACTCGGCGGCAAGAACCCCTGCATCGTTGACGCCGACACGCACCTCGCCACTACGGCGCGCAGGATCGTGTGGGGAAAGTTCTTTAATACGGGCCAGAGCTGCGTGGCCGTGGACCACCTCCTGGTCGACAAGCGTATCAAACGGCGGCTTCTTGATCTTATTGTAAAGTATGTGAACGAATTCTACGGCGCCGATCCGGCACAAAGCCCCGACTACGGCAGGATCGTGAACGACGCCCATTTCGAACGCCTCTCGCGCCTGCTCGGACAGGGAACGATCATCGCGGGCGGACAAGTAGACCGTGCCACGCGCTATATCGCGCCGACGATCATCGACAATATCAAAGGGCGGGAACCCGTCATGGAAGACGAGATCTTCGGGCCGCTCCTTCCGGTCATCGAATATGGTGATCTGACGGAGGCGATCGCCGTGGTCAATTCACGGCCCAAGCCTCTGGCGCTCTATTTCTTTTCACGGGACAAAAAAAAGCAGGAGCTTGTGCTGTCAAAAACATCGTCGGGCGGCGGATGCATCAACGACACCACGATCCACGAGACCGCGCGCCTGCCCTTCGGCGGAGTCGGAGAGAGCGGCCTCGGGAAATATCACGGCAAAGCAAGCTTCGACACGTTCTCGCATGTGCGAAGTATCGTAAAAAGCGGTTTTTTGTTCGATGTTCCGCTGCGCTACCCTCCGTACAAGGACCATCTGAAATGGTTGAAGAGGTTTTGTTAAGAGGATGAGTTGCAAACCTATTCCCGTCGGCTGGTTTCTCCTTCTCCTTTCTTGGATTAAATCGACGAAAACCGCGCCCCTTTCCCGCTTGACACGCTCCTGTAATAATGCTACTTTTCGGTCATGCTCGTTTACGTGAACGGACATTTCGTCCCCAAGGAGAAAGCCTCCGTCTCGGTCTTCGATCACGGATTTCTCTACGGCGACGGGATCTACGAGACCCTGCGCGCATACCACGGCAAGCTTTTTTTGCTGAGCAAGCATCTCAGCAGACTGAAGCATTCTGCAGACGCCATCTCGCTCAAGCTCCCTTTGCCCCTCGATAAGATCGGTGAGGCCCTGTGCGAAACCCTGAACGTCAATAAGCTCACGGAAGCCTATGTCCGGATCCACCTGTCACGGGGACCCGGTGAGATCGGGCTCGATCCCGCGCTCTGCCACGCTCCCACCATGATCATCGTCACCCGGCCCTTCAAGGACTATCCCGCCGAGTTTTATGAAAACGGCATCGCCGTGGCCGTCGTTACGACCCGGAGAAATCATCCGCTGGCAATCAGCCCGGTCATCAAGAGCACGAACTTTCTGAATAACATCCTGGCGAAGATCGAATCACTCAAGTCAGGAGCTTATGAAGGGATCATGCTGAACTGGGAGGGATATGTTGCCGAGGGGACCATCAGTAATATCTTCACGGTCAAGCATGGCGTCCTGTACACGCCCGATCTCGGAACAGGCATCCTCGAGGGCGTCACCCGCGACCTGGTCCTGCATCTGGCCCGAAAGGACCGCATCCCCACCAAGGAGACCAGGCTCAAGCCGCATGACCTGACCGGAGCGGACGAGTGCTTCCTCACGAACACGACCGTCGAGGTCCTGCCGGTCACCCGCGTTGACGGCAATGTGATCGGGAGTGGCAAGCCCGGCCCGGTGACGGCCGCTCTCCGGGAAGCGTACCAGCGAGAGGTCGCCAGGGATGTTTGAGGACGCCGCCCGGCTCGCGCAGCTGATCGACCATACGCTCGTCAGGCCCGACGCGACGGTTACTGATGTGGCCGCGGCCTGCGAAGAGGCAAAAAAATACGGGTTCCACTGCGTGGTGGTAAGCGGGAGCCATGTCGCGCAGGCCCGGGACCTGCTTTCCGGAACGCTTATCAAGGTCTGCGCCGTCGTCGGGTTCCCGCACGGGGCGAGTACAACGACGGTCAAGATCGTTGAAGCGATGGAGGCGATGAAGAATGGGGCCTCGGAGCTCGACATCGTGATCAACCTCGGCATGATGAAGTCGGGCCGCTATGACTTCGTCGAGATCGACCTCAAGAACGTCATCGCCATGACGCCGCAGAAGGTCCATAAGATCATCCTCGAGACCGGCAGCCTCACGCCGGAGGAGATCACCCGCGCCTGCGAGATCGCCGTGCGCAGCGGCGCCGAATTCGTGAAGACCTCCACCGGGTACGGGCCGCGCGGCGCGTCCGTTGAAGACCTCCGCCTTATGCGCGAGTCCGTGGGTCCGCAATGCCGGATTAAAGCCTCCGGCGGCATCAGGGACCTTGCCGCGGTCTCGGCGTTTGTCGAAGCCGGGGCCGAGCGCATCGGGACCAGCGTGGGCCCTGCGATCATGGAAGAATACCTGAAGAGCAGGGCATAGATTTTTTTCCGCAGCAAACTACCGTCATCAGATATAACTTATTGACTTCATAGTTTTATCAGTCCATAATTTATGCTATACTATCTGCATAGTTCCAGCGTCTTATGACCGGGGCATCTCTCCGGTACAGGTGCGTACGATCAAATCCAGTGAACGGGGGGTATCGATGATGACGAAAGCCATTGCACAGATCGCAGTGTTTTGTTTGGTGTTGTCCGCAGGCGCAGCAGTTGCCGCAGGTCCGGGCGGCGGCGATATGACCTACAAGCCCCAGAACGCAAAACCGGTGGTCTTCAGCCATGACCAGCATGTAAACGCAAAGGAATTAAAGTGCAGCGCCTGTCACAACCATACATTCCAGATGGCCAAAGATGAGGACAAGATGGACATGAGCAAAATGACCAAGGGCCTTTTCTGCGGGCATTGCCACAACGGGGAGAAGGCCTTTGACGTCAAAAACAAGACGAACTGCGGACGGTGCCATAAGTAAGTAGGAGACATTTCAGGGTCACTGGTGATCATGTTAATTACAGGGCAGTAATTCATTGAGAAATTTTTTTTCGTAGGGCAACCTGTCGGTGGTTGCCCTTCTTTGTGGGCGGCCGCACCGGTCAGTCTCTCCAAAAAAGAAAGTCAAAGCCTCCTATCGCACTTCGCGGAAAAAATCCCTACACTCCGTCCACGATTTAGGGGGCGTTCCGCGCTCTTCAAAAGACTGTATACTGTTTGACTTTACCCCGTTAATTATGTATTATTAATTTCCCCTGTTGAACCGCCTCTTGGACATCGTAGCCGTGATGCTTTCTTGGAGAAGGGGGGAGTCGGGGGACCGGGCTGTCCCGGTCGACTTGGCGCCATCGGTGTCTGTTTACATATCGCATAAATGGGACACATGAAAAATAAGCGATCTTACTCTTTGCTGTTTCCTCTTGTCGCCATTCTTCTTCTGCCGGGCTGCCACCGGGCTGCCGCGGGCCCTTTTTTCCAACCGCTTGAATCCAGGTCGCCTGAAAAAGCCGTTGTGTATATCTACCGGCCTTTGGCCTCCCGGTTTCGTGCCTCTGATTACCATTCGCCATATCTCTTTATCGACAACAAGAAGATCGCCCCCATGAAGGTCGGCTGTTACACGTGGGTTTACGCGGAGGCCGGCAAACATGTTTTTGAAATAAAGGCGACGACCTTTTTCAGGCATATCGCGAAGAGCACGCTCGAGAAAATTTCTCTCGATGTCGAGGCAGGGAATGAATATTATCTCGGGTTCGAACAAAACTTCGAGGACCTCCATCCCGTGCTAACACCCTTTTTTACCCTTGCCATTATGGTTGTTAACCCGGTCAGCAAAGATCCACTGCCAACATACCGGCTATTCTGGGCGGTGCCGAAGGAGATAGCGATCCAGCAATTGCAGCAGACGCGCCACATGAGCCCGGGCGTTGACTAAAGCGGACCGTGTGAGAAGTTCACTCCGCCCGTAGATGAGAAAAAGATCCGGCTCACTCCCCCGCTGTTTCTTCTGAAGTCGCCTAAATCATGCAAACAGGGTACAGGAGTGAATGATCGTTAACGGGATACAGTATAGACGCGGGGACTTTGTCTCTGCGGTTTTATATTATTGCCCACTTTGACAACTAAGGAATCAACTTCTCGAAAAAAACGGATAGAATATTTTTTAAATCATGAGAGCCTCGTAAGCATCAGGCGAAATGATCTTTTTTGTTCGTCGTTTTTATAAATTTTCCTTTTGCACTTTGCATTTTTACATTTCTGGTTTGTCCGGGTTAGGAGGCTGCACATGAATACGATACGCCCCGTCATAAAATGGTGGGCCGTCGCTGTACTGATCTTAAGCGCGGCCCTGCTTCCCAGCTGCAGTGTACCGGTCATGCCGAAAAATATTCCGCTGGTAAAAGAAGCCCAAGAAGTGTCGCTGTCCGGGGTTTCCGTAATCGTCACGAACGCTGAAAAGGACGCGGTGGAGCATGACATCCTGACCGATAAGGAGCAGGAGTCGGGCCTCCGGGGGAGCCGGCAGGCCTGGTCAGGGAAACTCGTCGAAACCCTGGCCCGTGAGCTTGCCAGGCGGGGCGCCCGGGTGAGCAGCACCGCCTCCCTCACACTGAGTGTCGCGCTGCCGGGGATAACCTTTGTTCAAACCAGAGAGCTTTACCAGATCAAAGTAAAGGTCGCAGTTTCGTCATCATCCGTGTGGTCGAAAGAGTATGAAGGCCTCGCAGGAGTGAGCGTGAACAGCGTCTGGACAATTACAGAAGCAACTGATCAGTTGGCCGGCCGAGCGTTGGCAGGGGCCGTCAAGGCCATGCTGGAAGACCCCGAGTTCCTGGCGCAGCTGCCGGCCCAAAAATAAGCTACGCGCTTCTTCCCCTCTCCTTTTGCATAATCGTCCAGGCATCAGGCGCGCGAATCCCATGCTGGGCAGGAGAGGGGCAACGCTCTGTCTGATGAAGTAACGCTGCTGGTCGCTTTTTCCTTCACCTGCACGGCGGCAATCGCATCCACCGTTATCACTTAAAACCTGGACCTGTTAGGCAGGCCCCTGTACTTCGACGGCCTGCTTTTTTAATTCCGCACTTCATCCGTTTATAACGCCGTGGTATACTGTAACGAGAGCAGAGCGAGCACGCCACCGGCTTCCATGGAAGCGATAATCCCCGCGGCAATAAAAGACCGTCCAGGAACGATGCATGTCGTCGCAATACACAACCTGAAGGATGATAAGCAGGCCATGCGCTTGCCGGGCAGCTCGAATCCGGCAGCTTCAGCGCCGCGATCCTGAGCGCGGGCGAGCTCGAGACGGAAGCGGGCCGGTGGAGCATAAGAAGATTCGGCCTCAATGAGCATGGCCTGCGCGTCGAATCCGTTGACGGCCAGAGCCGAACGCTCGGCTAGCGGATAATGAATGAAATCAGTTTATGCACTAAATGGATTTAATGAGCATTCTGATACTTTTATAGTAAGCATGCACGGTCCGTACATGGTATAATTATGAGTATTTGATTCACATCATGCATGAAGGAGAGCTCATGAAAATTCTGCTCGTCTATCCCAAGTACCCCAATACCTTCTGGAGCTTCAGTTATGCTCTCAAGTTCATTTCCAAAAAGGCAAGCCTTCCGCCGCTCGGGCTTCTGACCGTCGCGGCCATGCTCCCTCCTGAATGGGAGGTTCGTCTCGTTGACAAGAACGTCAACCGGCTCAGGGACGCCGACCTTCAGTGGGCCGACTACGTGTTCCTGAGCGCCATGTCGATCCAGAAGGAATCCGCGCTGTCCGTCATTGCCCGGTGCAACAAGCTCGGCGTGAAAGTCATTGCCGGAGGCCCCCTCTTTACCGCAAACCCCGAGGAGTTCGGCCACGTGGACCATCTGGTCCTGAACGAGGCCGAGATCACGCTGCCGCTCTTTCTCAAGGACCTGAAAAACAAAACACCGGGCCGCGTCTACACCTCTTCGCAATGGGCGGACATCTCCACAACGCCAACGCCGCGGTTCGATCTTCTGAATCTCAAGGCCTATGCCTCGATGAACATCCAGTATTCGCGCGGCTGCCCTTTTGACTGCGAGTTTTGCAACATCACCGTGCTCTACGGCCGGGTGCCGAGAACGAAGAGCAAGGAGCAGGTGCTTGCCGAGCTCGATGCGCTGTACGGCCTGGGCTGGAGAAACGGCGTGTTCGTCGTGGACGACAACTTCATCGGGAACAAGGGGAAGCTCAAGAAAGAGGTGCTGCCGGCCCTCATCGAGTGGATGGAGAAGCGCAAGCACCCCTTCGGCCTCAATACCGAGGGCTCCATCAACCTTGCCGACGATGAAGAGCTCATGGGGCTCATGGTCCGGGCGGGCTTCGACACGGTCTTTGTGGGCATCGAGTCGCCGAACGAGGAAAGTCTCGCGGAGTGCAACAAGTTCCAGAACAAGAACCGCGACCTGATCGCGAGTGTCAAAAAGATCCAGAACGCGGGCCTCGAGGTCCAGGCGGGGTTCATCGTGGGGTTCGACAAGGACCCGGCCACGATCTTCGAGCGCCTGATCGGCTTCATCCAGGAGAGTGGGATCGCGACCGCCATGGTGGGGCTTCTGAACGCGCCGCACGGCACCAAACTCTACCACCGCCTGAAAACGGAAGGCAGGCTCACCAAGGCACCCACGGGGGACAACACTGATTTTTCGATCAACTTCATTCCGAAGATGAATGTCGAGCACCTGCTCTCCGGCTACCGGAAGATCATCAACACGATCTACTCGCCGAAACACTACTACGCGCGGGTAAAAAATTTTTTGAAAGAGTACCGTCCACCGAAGGCGCGGGGGGGGCGCTTCCGTATCATCCATCTCAAGGCCGCGGTCAAGTCCGTCGTTCGCCTGGGCATAATCGGCCGCGAGCGTTTCCAGTACTGGAAGCTCTTCTTCTGGTCCCTTTTCAGGCGGCCGCGCCTCCTGCCGCTCGCCATCACCCTCTCGATCTACGGTTTCCATTTCCGCAAGGTCTTTGCGCGGCACGAGAAGGCGTTCAAAATGGGTTTGACGCGGTAAAAAACCGGTGTGAAACGATCACCTCTGAGAAGGGGAACCAGTGACCGGCAGCGACGCGGAACGATGCTTCGGACAATAAAAAAAGCCCGGATGAAACATTCATTCATCCGGGCTTTTTTTATTCTTCCCGTTCAGGCAGCCTTGGCATGGAACGATTCAATGTCCGCGGGAGTGAACTTGTCAACCCTGGTTATGCATGCGGTTTCCTGCAATACAGCGGGCAGCAGGGACAGCGCCGCGCCTCTGCTCTCTTCGTCCACGATCGCATACCCCGTATGATCCCCCTCTTTGCAACCGAATACGAACTTGTTTAACATATCAGGTCCCTTTGCCCTCATCTCATCAAGAGCATCAAGACATTGCTCCGCTTCATGTGCTGACGTAATCATATAAAATGCCATACCATCCCTCCTTTCTCCGCAAAAAAGCCTGCGGTCAAGCCCTCGGTACCTCTTCTGGAGCCCGGCTGCCATTGAGCCGACCACTCGCTTCAGGTTGTCTCCGCCGTCATGCTGCTTTACGCTGCGAGTATGCCGGGACGAAGACCTCGTCGCAGAACGTTTCAAACGGCGTCGAGGTCGTGTTCTCCGTCGTGCGCTTCTCAGATTTGACCCGGCCCTCGTTGAAGGCCCTGCTCATTTCGACATAGAGCCTGCTCATGTCCGGCGATAATCCTGCGCCGATCATCCCCTTTTCCGCTTCGTCATACGGGAACATGACGTAGGCAAGATCGGGCTTGTTGATCTTCCTGCCGATGATCTCGGCGGCCTCTATCATGCTCAGGTCGCGCTGGCCCAGCAGATACCGGACCGACGGGCCGGTAAAGTCCCTCCTCATAAGATGCCCGGCAGCATACGCCGCGATATCTTTTGTTGCGATCATCGGTAACTTGAGGTCACCGCGAATCGCGCTGCCCGTTATGCCCTTCGATTTGATCAGGTCGACGTTCACGAGAAGGTTCTCCATGAAGTACGACGGCCGCAAATGGAGGACGTTGAGCCCCTTGATCTTGTTCAAGCGCTCTTCCATATGATTGAGGCCCACGACCGGCCCCGTGCCGCCGGACAGCTCTCCGCCGATACTCGAAAGATTCACGACGTAGTTCACCCTCGCGATTTCGAGCGCGCGTGCAATGCTCTCGCCGATCTTACCGGCATAGTCCAGGAACTTCTCGGTCTTGAAGTTGGGCGGAATCAGCGTAAATACGGCATCAGTATCCTTGAAGGCCTTTACAAGGAATTCGGTATCCAGCGCGTCGCCGGCAAGGGCCTGGGCCTGCTTACTCACGAAGGGCCGCAGCCTCTCCGTTGAGCGTGCCACGAGCCGCACTTTTTCGCCTTTTTTGATAAGGATATCGGCGATCTTTCCGCCGACATGACCTGTTGCACCCAAAATGGTAATCATAATGCTCCCTCCCTTTCCTTACAACTTCAGTAGTATGGGAATCAGGACATATCCTGTCCTGCTAATTTGAACGTAGCACCGGGTCTGTGCAATGTCAACCCCGCGTGAGATCATCGCGTCAGACACGGCAACGGGAAGACAGGCATGAGGAGGAGAACCCCACTCCTTTCATAAGCTATTGACAAATAACCCGCTCTGTTATACGATTTTATCGTGCAAGGTTACGAGTACCGCCGGCGGCGCAAGCCCCTTGCCCGAGCGAACTCCGCCCGGTATAAGATAAAATACCGATGACCATTCCGAACACTAAACCCGGGACCGTTCTTGAACAGCACACCGCCCACATCCCGCGCTATAAGGTCCTGGTCCACAACGACGACGTAAACAGCATGGACCACGTGGTGGAGGCGCTCATGCGCGTGTTCAAATTCGAGCGGGAGATATGCGAGGGGATCATGCTCAAGGCCCACCAGGACGGCGTCGCGCTCTGCGCTGTCGAGCCCCTGGAACAGGCGGAGCTCCATCGGGACCAGCTGATTTCCTATTCCCTCGTCTCGACCATAGAAAAAGAGTAAGTGCGGCATGTTGAAGGGCCCCTTCGACAAACTGCTCAGGCCTGCCGTACTACGCGGTTGCCAAAACATGCGAAACCTGCCGTTTCGGAGACGGCAATTTGCCGCCAACGATCGTCGCACCTGCTTTAAAACGCGCAAGGGAGTGGAAACGGTGGGGAGAGGAGCGGCATGACCAAGAGAAACAAATTTTACAAAGACGGGATCCGGTTCGAGTGCCAGGGCGAAGGCAAGTGCTGTATCACGCGCGGCCGGTACGGTTACGTGTATCTCTCCTTCAACGATCGCCGGCGGCTTGCCGCCCACTTCGTGACCTCGACGGCCGAGTTCACCTCGCGCTATGCCGAAAAAGAAGACGGCTTGTACCAGTTGAAATACGCGGACAAGGATTGCCCTTTCATGAAAGACAACCGCTGTGCGGTGTACGACGCCCGTCCCTGGCAATGCCGCACCTGGCCCTTCTGGCCGGAGAACATGAGCAAGACCGTGTGGGAGGGTGAGGTCGCGTCCTACTGTCCCGGCGTGGGCAAGGGCAGGCTCTATTTCGCGGAAGAGATCGAGCTGATCATTGCGAAAAAAAGGGACGTCTCCGGATGCCGGCTAGAGTCCGACCCGCCTGACCGATGAAATCACTCTATCCCTCTATCGTTCTCTTTATTTTATTTAAACCGGTTCTGATGCAGATTGCACCACCAAAGACATTTCCGCCGAGCCTGCCTGCTTCGGCGACAAAGGTCTTCGGATATATCCTGCGACTTTAGGAGAAGGCCCTCGTGTTCATTGCGCCAGTGTCGTGTATAAAAGCAATTTTCGATAGATTGTTACCTGTAATTAGAATTTGACAAAAAGGTAAGAGCGCGTTATAGCTGTTACCATAAGGATGCGGGTCTGCTTCGGCAGCCGAGCATGGCTGAGGTCGAGGTTCTTTCAGACCATGGCCCTGCTGATATCGGTTTCGATGATGCTACCTTCCTCGGGAGAGGGCATAGGGGGCGTGAGTTGGCCGGACAGCCGAAGGAAATTCCTTTGGTGTGCCCGGCCTTTTTATTTCGATACACAGGGAGAAGGAGGAAAACGACATGCATACTTCAATTACCGTGGGTCAGGTGTTGAGATCAAAGGGGCAGGAGTTCTGGTATGTCGCGCCCTCGATGACCGCCTATGAGGCGCTGGAAATCATGGCGGACAAGAACGTGGGCGCGCTGCTCGTCGTCGAGGGCGGCAAGCTAATGGGAATATTCTCCGAACGCGATTACGCCCGGAAGGTCATCCTGAAAGGAAAATCCTCGAAGAGCACCGAGGTGCGGGAGCTCATGACCAGCCCGCCGATCTGCATCGAGCCCGAGAAGTCCATCCATGAGTGCATGGTGCTCATGACGAAGAACCATATCCGTCACGTGCCGGTCAAGGACCTGAGGGGGCTTATCGGCGTCGTAAGCATCGGTGATATTGTCAACTCCATCATCTCCGATCAGGAAGCCACGATCGAGGAGCTCGAGAGCTACATCACCGTCGGGTATTAACGCCTGCGGCGAACAGGGTTCCGCAAAGCCGGCTTTCCGGCATAGGGTGCAGCTTTTGTTCAGCTGTCCATAACGTCCGATGAGGAAGGCCTGCCCCGCGCGCCCTTCCTGAACAGGCTTCGCTTCTTATAATAAAGTAAAGCAAGAAGATCGTTAGTTTGTTTTTCCCTGCAGCAATTCCCTCCTTATTGAGCGAGTACGATTATGTTCTTACCGTGAGAATCGAGATTCCCTGCAGATGTCTATACGAACCTTCAATTGCTGCAGGGAGCTTCAATGAATAATAAAGGAGGAGGCAAGCAGCACGCTGTTTTGTGCCGCCTGCCTGACATGAAGGAGCAGGAAACGGTCTTTCGAGATTTCTTACAGATTTATCATACCCCGGCGGATCAAGCTTACTACACGCAGCCGACATGGTAAGAGCAGGATACGTAGCCGATTTGTATTTGCGGGCGTCGAGAACGTCGTGCTGCCGCGTATTTCACGGTAGAGAATTTGCAACTGTCGCAGTTCACCCTCTCATCATGGGCGCATGCGCCCGGTATGATGATAAACGTAAAATTACTAAGTTTCTTTACCTGACGATGGCTGACCACGGCCACCCTTTCCCGGGGCGTTTTGTTTTTCCTTAGCGCCTCCCATTCAGCAACAAACGATACCATATCTTTTCACGCGTGTCAACTAAATTTAGTAATTTCAAATAAAACATGTTTTTGAAGCGCCTGCAAGCGTAGACCGCGCAGCCTTGTGCTATTTTACCGGAGTTTCGAAAAGGCGAAGCGCAGCCGCCATTGACAGCGCCGGGAGCGAAACTGCGATGTTCTCACGCGGCCCCCTCGTCTGCCGGCGGCCGGACCCTGTTGAAATCCGGGGAAAATCCGATTTTTTGCCCTTGACACTAGAACGGGTTTTGTATATAGTGCTAGCTCTGTGTTTACTGGGGGATCGTCCAGTGGTAGGACGACAGGCTCTGAACCTGTTTACGGGGGTTCGAATCCTCCTCCCCCAACCAGTTACTACAGTTTAGAGTTCGGAGTGTTGAGTTCGGAGAAGTATCGGTACGGTTTTCACTCCCAACTTTTAACTCCTGACCCCGAACGCCTCCCTGATCATCACGCGGTCCCATCGTCTAGCGGCCTAGGACGCTGGCCTCTCACGCCGGAGACACGGGTTCGATTCCCGTTGGGACCACCAAGTCTTTTCTTCTTTTCCCGAGAGCACGATCTCCACAGCACCTTTTTTTCGTGCGCCTTTTTAGGATCCTATTCCCCCTGCTGCAGTACGATCCTTTGTCGAGACGCCTTTTCAATAATAATCATATCTGTTGACAGAGAGCCCCGGAGAGATTATCATTGTGACAAAACCGTTGCTAATTGCAACCTTGTTGAAGGTTCGGTGCCGGAAAGCAGCGTTCAAAAAAGATTACTCAGGAGGGCATGTACATGGCGGAAATCTGTCCCACGGGACGCGTTGAAAAGATACTCCTCTCCACGGACGGCTCGGAATACAGTGATGGCGCGATCCGGGAGGCGATCAAGCTCGCGAAGAAATGTTCGAGCAGGCTGTCGGTCCTTTCGGTGATCGAGACGAACCCGGAGCTCGAAGCCATCGCGCCCCAGGTCACGGAAAAGGCCGGGAAAAAAGCGCGCGAGCATCTTGAAGCGGTGCAGGCGCGCGCCAAGAAAGACGGTGTTGATTGCGAACTCATCCTTCGCGAAGGCGAGGACCCCTATACGTATGTCGTTGATGAAGCAGTGAAGAACAAAAGCACGATGATCGTTCTGGGCAGGCGCGGACGCACGGGGCTGAGGCGACTCATGATGGGCAGTGTCACCGCGCGCGTCATCGGCCATGCGCCCTGCACGGTGCTCGTGGTCCCCAAGGCCGCTGAGTTCGAGTGCGGGCACATCCTGGTCGCAACCGACGGATCAAAATACGGCGATGCGGCGGCAGCGGAGGCCATCGGCATGGCAAAACAGCTGGGGAGCCGCCTGACGGTGCTCTCGGTCGTGCATTCCGAGTCGATGTCGCCCATGGACATCGTTTCCTCTCAGATGCAGCGTGAACTGATCGTTGAAAAAGAAATGAAGGAAGCCGAACAGAACGTGAAAAAGGTGAAGGAGGCCGCCGTTCAAGCGGGAATAAAAACGGACGGACTGATTCTGGGGGGGAAGCCCTCGGAGGCGATTATTCAAACGGCGAAGGACAAACAGGCCGACCTCATCGTGCTGGGGAGCCACGGCAAGACCGGAGTGGAAAAACTCCTTATGGGGAGCGTCGCAGAGCGGGTGATCGTGCTCTCTTCCTGTCCGGTGCTGGTCGTGAAAGGGAATTGACTACGAGGGATGAGGGATGACCGTTCGCTATGCGCTTACTAGGACGAGGGACGCGCGTAGCCTATCATTTTCATCCCTCTTCCCTCGTCCATCGTCCTTCGGCTCATTCATTATGTTGAACATTCTTATCATTTCCGATGAGGCGCGAGAGCTCTATGCCCTCTTCAAGGCCGCGGGATTTTCGTCCGACGCTCATGGCCTGAAAAAGAACACCTCCCTTGATCCGTCCGCCCAGGCAGACGAGCCGTACGACATTGCCTTCCTCGATCTCGACACCGACAACTGGCAGGAGCGGATGCTCGACGTCCGGCACCGCATGCCCGTCATCGCGTTCTCCCGGCCGGACATCAGGAAGGCCGTCGAAGCAATGAAGCTCGGCGCAGGCGATTATCTGGAAAAACCGCTTACCGGCGAGACGCTCACCGAAGCCGTCGAGCAGCATAAGAAGAAAATTCTTAACCATAAATACGGCTTCGACGAGATCATCGGCATGAGCAAACCCATGCAGGAGGTCTTCGGGCTCATCAAGAAGGCCGCCGCGAGCGAGAGCAACGTGCTTATCACCGGAGAGAGCGGCACCGGCAAGGAGCTTATCGCGCGGGCGATCCACCGCTGGAGCCCGCGGAACGAGAAATCGTTCATGACCATCAACTGCAGCGCCATTCCCGACACGCTGCTCGAGAGCGAGCTCTTCGGCTTCGAGAAAGGCGCCTTCACCGGAGCGCAGTACCAGAAGAAGGGACTGCTCGAGCAGTCCGACGGCGGCACGGTGTTCTTCGACGAGATCGGCGATGTCTCGCCCCTGTTCCAGACCAAGATCCTGCGCGTCCTCCAGGAGGGCGAGATCATGCGGATCGGCGGCATGCGCCAGCTCAAGGTCGACCTGCGCTTTATCACGGCCACGAACCGCGACTTAAAGACCGCATGCCAGCGCGGCGCTTTCCGGGAAGACCTCTTCTACCGCCTGAACGTTATCAACATCCACCTGCCGCCGCTCCGGGAACGGACGGAGGACGTGCCCTTTCTGGTAAAGCATTTTATCCGGGAGCACGCGCCGAAGAGGAAGGACATTTTGATCAAGGGCATTACCGGAGAGGCACTGAACACGTTGATGGGCCATTCCTATCCCGGCAATGTGCGCGAGCTTGAAAACATCATCGAGCGTGCCATATCCTTCGCGAACACGCCGGAACTCCTCCGAACGGACCTGCCCGCATTCCTGCTACAGGCGCCCGTCAAACCGCGCCATGCCTCAACGCGGCTAAAAGAAGCCCTCTCGGCCTTCGAGAAAGAAACCATAGCCTCGGCCCTCATCGACTGCAGTGGAAACATTTCCCGCGCTGCCTCCGCTCTCGGCATTTATCGCCAGCAGCTTCAGAGAAAAATCAAGCAATATAAAATAGCAACATAATTAGATAGGAGCAATTAATTGTTGCACTAAAAGCCGCTATTAAAGTAGCGGTTTTATGTTGTCAAGCGCAATAATAAATTGCACCATATTTTTTAATACATTGTTTTCATATTATTTATCATATAGTTAATAAATGGCACAGCTCTTGTAATTATGAACATGTAATCCGAAGCAAAACCTGAACGGAGGGTATCATGAAAAAATTGATGAAGAAACTGGAAGATATCATGGTTGCCGTAACCTTCGCAGAAGCCGGCGAGTACGATGAGGCAAGCAGGCAGGCAGGGAATGCGCTGCCTCATGGCTTGGAGGACAAAGGCGGGTCGCTTCAGGAATTTAAGAAGACGGCGCTCGAAAATGCGGGGAAATAGGAGGGGCGGGCATCAAATCCGTCCGTACAGGCACCGGACGAGACAATGACGATGTGCAGGGGATTTTTCAAAAAATTTTGGCTTTTTAAAAACATTATAAGGACATAAAGAACTATGCATATGTTGACAGAAAAAACCGTTGACAGGGAAAGCCTCCAGAAGCTGTATGTCCAGATGTATTCGATCATCAAGGAAAAAATAGAAAAACGGGAATGGCCGAACGGCGCACAGATTCCTACCGAGGATGAACTCTGCAAAAGCTACGATGTGAGCAAGGCGACGGTGCGGATGGCCGTTGCAGAACTCGTCAGAGGCGGCCATCTCAAGAAACAGCAGGGCAAGGGCACCTTCGTCACCTTTGCGCTGCAGGACCCGGGAGTCGCGATGAAGACGAAATTGACCGAAGATATGTTCGGAGAGGGGGTGAATGCAAGGAAAGAGGTGATAGAAAAAGGGCTGAAGGAGCCTTCCGATGAGATAAAGTCCGTTCTCAAGATCTCCGATAACGACGATGAGAGCACGGCCCTGTTCTATATCCTTTGCAAGCGGGTCGTGAACAACGAAACGGCATACCTCGAAGAGTCCTATGTGCCGTTGGCAATGCTCCCCACGATAGAAAGTGAGGACATCTGCCGGAAGCCCCTGTACGACCTTATCCAGGAAAAGGGCGTGAGAAAGATCTTCAAAGTCGTTCAGACCATCGAGATAGCGGAGGCGCGAGGCGACGTTGCATCCCTGCTGCGCGTCCCCGAGGGGGCGCCGGCGCTCCTCCTTCATCGTCTGCTGATCGGCTCCGATTCACGCCCCATCGCGTATACGCGCCTTTTGGGGATGGGGAAAAAATACAAACTGTTAACGGAATTCGAACGCATCAAATAGAAAACTATTCCACACTACAAGGAGGGTATCATGAATGTAGCACGAAGGGTTTATGAATTTTTGAAGCTGTCGTCCGAAGCCCATGCCCGATGGGACTACGAAGTGTCGATGAGCATCATAAAAGACAGGAAAAAGTGGCTGATCCTGCTTGCCGGGCTGCTGCCGATCGCGCTCGTGATGTTCGCTGAAGCCAGCGACATGCTCGGCAGCAAAGCCGCCTATGCGCCGGCGTTCTATTCCACGAACATCTTCCTGGTTTCCATCCTGATCGGCCTCTGCGCCGGCCTCATCACCGGGTGCATCGGCGCGGGCGGCGGGTTCATCATCACGCCGGCCTTGATGGCGGCGGGCGTCAAAGGCATCCTCGCCGTGGGCACCGACCTCTTCCACATCTTCGCCAAGGCGATCATGGGCACCTCGGTGCACAAGAAGCTCGGCAACGTCTCGGTGAAGCTTGCTGTCGCGTTCCTCGTGGGCTCCGCAGGCGGCACCTTCATCGGCGGCTGGCTCAATAAGGCACTCTACGACAAGGACCCGCTCCTTTCCGAGGCTTTCATCAGCCTGGTCTATGCCGTGCTGCTCGGCTTTCTCGGGATCTACGCCCTCGTCGACTTCCTGAAGGCCCGGAACAAAAAAGACACCGGTGACGCCCACGGCGGCTCGTCAGGCATGAACGAGCTCTCCCGGAAGGTCCAGAACATGAAGATCTCCCCGATGATCACCTTTGACGAGGACTTTGTTCCCGGAGGCAAGAAGATCTCCGGCGTCATCGTGGCCATGGGCGGCGTTGTCGTCGGGCTCCTGGCCGCGATCATGGGCGTGGGCGGCGGCTTTGTCACCTTCCCCATGTTCGTGTACGTGTTCGGCGTCTCTTCCATGACCACGGTCGGCACCGACATCCTGCAGATCATCTTTACGGCCGGCCTTGCCTCGATAACGCAGTACGCGATCTACGGGTACGTGTTCTACACCCTGGCCATGGGCATGCTCCTGGGCTCGCTGATCGGCATCCAGGTAGGCGCGCTCACGACCAAGGTCGTGAAAGGCATCCATATCCGCGGCTTCTACGCGGTCTCGATCCTCGCCGGGTTCATCAACCGGCTGGCGACCCTTCCGAAGAAGATGGTGGAGCTCGAAATGATCAACCTGTCCAAACCCGTGGTCAAAGGAATCGAGACAGCGGGAAACGTCATATTCTGGATCGTCGTAGTCATTTTTGCCGCCTGGGTGATCAGTAAGTTCATCATGAACATCGGCGTCCTGAGGGGCGAGGATGATCAGGTTGAACCCGTTCTTGTAAAGGAGGAAGCATAACATGGTGATCAAAAATTCCAAAAAATTCAACGTCGGGGCGCTCTTCGCCATCACGTTCATAGGGGTCCTGTTCATGATCTTTTCCCCGTTTTTCCAGGGGAAAAACGGCCTCGAATTCGCCGACGCGAGCTTTAACAAGCTTGCGAAGGGCTCTTCCTATTTTATTCCAAAGGTGGCGAAGGTTGTCGAGCCGTCTGTCGGCAAAAGCTTTACCGCGAGCATAACACTCGATAAGGCAGAGGACGCGGAAGGTACGGCAAAGCTCTTTACGATCGCCGGAGCGAAAGTCGAACAAAACGGCGCGTCGCTGAAGATAACGGGCGACCTCGGGCTGGTGCTCCAGAGCGCGCTCAAGGACGCGGACGCGATGTATAACAATGACGGGAAGACCGTGTCCGAGCGCTACGGGACCAACGAGAAGAAGGCGCTCCAGAACTGGTGGACGGCATTCAGCAAGATAGAAAAGAACATGAAGAAGGAAAAGCAGCTTGCGGAGGCAAAGGTCGTCTCCGAAGTGATGAAAAAAGGCATCGAGCCGGGCTATAACTTCTACCAGATCGATGCGAACAAAGTCAGCGAGCACGCGGGCATGCTGTCCGGGCTGCTGGTCTTCTACGTGTTCTACACCATGTGGTGGGGCTACGCGATCTTCTACATGTTCGAGGGCTTCGGTCTGACCATGAAGAAGGCAAAGGTGAAAAAGGAGGCGTAATCCGCGGCCCGGGAGCAGGCAGAACAGGGCTGCTCGTCCCGGATTATTCCCTTTGCAGCGCGCAGGAAAATATGGTAAGGTAGTGCCACAGAATCAGGGGCGGGCTTCGCGGCCCGCCCCTTACGTTAAGCCTGAACGCACACGGCACTCCGGACCCCGCAAAAAAGATGAAAATACGGGATAAACTCTTCTTCGGTTTCGGTCTCTACATTTTGCTCGCCGTCATCCTTGGTTTTTTCGCATACAAAGAGCTCCGCACCATCGGCACGAGGCTCACCCTCGTGGAGACGGCGGACGACATCACCAACACCATCCTCGAAGTGCGGCGCTACGAAAAGAATTTTCTTCTGTACAAGGACAGCACCAGCCTCGGCGAATTGCAGCAGTATCTCGCGACCCTCAAAAAAAACATCGACAACATAGAAACAGAGATCATCCTCGAGATCGGGAGCGGCAATTATGAGACCATGAGGAGGGCGATTGCGGAATATGAACGCTTCATCGACGCGATCGCCGCCAACCTGCAGTCACAGGAAGAGCAGGTGGCGTTGGTCCGCGATGCCGGCCGGAGGGCCGAACAATCCCTCAACAGGATGCAACTCCAGTCTTTCCTCGTACTGAGGCGCTGGGAAAAGAACATCATGCTGTACCGCAGCAAGGATGCCTACGCAGTCTTCAATAAAACCCTTGATGCCTCGGCCCTCGGGGGGCGCCGTGATGTCCAGCACTATCAAATGCTCGTTACCCGGCTCTTCCGTCTCTATGAGGCGGAACGCAGCGCCGAGGAGGCCATGCGCGTCACAGCACGGGAGATCCAGTCGTTTACGCAGAACCTCTCGAAGCAGGAGCGCGCGGACATTGCCACGACGATCAAGATGTCCATGAGCCTGCTCCTTATAGCACTCGTGCTGATCATTACGCTCGGGACGGTGATCAACATCAAGCTCGCGACGAGCATCGCTACGCCTATCCGGACGCTCGAGAAGATAACAAAAAAAATAGCCCAGGGCGATTTCTCGGAAAGCATCGAGGTCAAGGGCAAGGACGAGCTGGCGTCACTCGAAGTTGCTTTCAACCAGATGGAGGAACGGCTCAAGAACGCCCTCTGGTCGCTCGAGCATACGATCGAGAAGCTGAGGGAGAAACAGGCCCAGCTCGTGGAGGCGGAAAAGCTCGCCTCGGTAGGCAAGCTTGCCGCCGGGATCGCCCATGAGATCAACAACCCGCTCACGTCGGTCCTAACCTTCTCGAACCTCATGCTGGAGCAGTGCCCGCCCGATGATCCCCGCCACGAGAAGCTGAAGCTCATGGTGCGGGAAACGGACCGGGCCCGGAACATCGTCAGGCAGTTGCTTAACTTCGGGCGAGAGACCGTTATCAAGCCTGTCAAGATCAATATCAACCAGCCCGTCTCAGAGATCGCGGACTCGCTTGTTGCGCAGGACGCGTTCAAAGGCATCGAACTCGAACTCAGGCTCGGCGATAACCTTCCCGCGATCAATGCGGACCCAGCCCAGATCGGCCAGGTGGTCCTGAACATCCTGCTGAACGCCATCCACTCCATTACGCCGCCGGGCGGGATCGAGGTCGCCACAAGGCTCTGCGAAAAGAACGTGGAGATCATCTTTTCAGACACCGGCGCGGGCATTCCCGAGGAGCACATCCACAAGATCTTCGATCCTTTTTTCACCACCAAGGACGCCTTCAAGGGCACGGGCCTTGGCCTTGCGGTGAGCTACGGAATCATTAAAAAACACGGCGGTGACATCGAGGTTGCGAGCACCCTGGGACAGGGAACGATATTTACCGTGAGGTTGCCGATACTATGAATACTGGAGACAAGTTTAAAGCGATCGTCGTGGACGACGAAGCGAGCGTGTGCGAGGCCGTGAAGGCGATCCTCGAAATCGAAGGGATCGAGGTGGTCACGACCACGAACAGCGTGGCCGCCGCGGATGAGATCAAACAGAACCATTACGACCTCATCATCTCGGACCTCAAGATGCCGAAGATGGACGGGCTCCAGCTCTATGACAACGTCAAGGACGCGGCCCCGGACAGCACCTTCATCATCATCACGGCTTTCGGCACGATCCCCTCGGCCGTGGACGCGGTCAAGAAAGGGGTCTACGACTATATCCCCAAGCCCTTCACCCCGGACGAGGTGCGGATCCCGATCAGGCGGGCTTTGGAGAAACGAAGGCTGGAGCGGGAGAACGTAGCGCTCAGGACCCAGATCGAGACGCGTTATTCGTTCCAGAACATCATCGGCAACAGCCCCGAGATCCGCGAGACCTTCCGGGTCATGCGCCATGCGGCGTCGAGCGAAAGCAACGTGCTCGTGACCGGCGAAAGCGGGACCGGCAAGGAGCTCGTGGCCCGGGCCATCCATTCGAACAGTGTGCGCGTGAGACGAAGGTTCGTGACCGTGAACTGCGGGGCCATCCCCGACGGGCTTATCGAGTCCGAACTCTTCGGCCACGTGAAGGGGTCGTTCACGGGCGCGATCGCGGATAAAAAAGGACTGGTCGAAGAGGCGGACAAGGGCACGCTGTTCCTCGACGAGATCGGCGAGCTTTCGGCGCCGCTCCAGGTGAAGCTCTTGCGCGTCCTGCAGGAAGGGGAGTTCACGCGCATCGGCGATACCCAGACGAGACAGGTCAATGTGCGCGTCGTGGCCGCCACAAACAAGGACTTGAAAAAAGCGATCGCGGACAAGAGCTTCCGTGAAGACCTCTACTACCGTTTGAACGTGATTCCCATCGAGCTGCCCCCCCTCCGGAGGCGGCAGGAAGACATCCCGCTCCTCGTGAACCACTTCATTGAGAAACACAAGGCCAAAGCGCCTGAGAAGAACATCACGGGTATTGCAAAGGACGCCATGCAGGCGCTCCTGGCCTGCCACTTCCCGGGCAACGTGCGGGAACTTGAGAATTCCGTCGAATATGCCATCGCCTTTACCGCGGGCCCGATCATTCACAAGGACGACCTGCCCAAGTACATCCTCGAAGACAGGAAGCTGGGCCAGGACGCGCAGAAGATACCGATCATGCCGCTCAAGGACGCCAAGGGACAGTTCGAGAAGGGCCTCATCATTGCCGCGCTCGTCGAGTCGGGCGGGAACATCTCCGAGGCCGCGCGGCTCCTGAATGTCCACCGCCAGAACCTTCAGCAGAAGATCAGGCTGCTCGGCATAGACCTCGCGTCTATTTCGCCGGTACGCTGAAGCCCTCTAAGCCAAACCGCAGGAAGACCTCTCGGCAGGATACTTGAACCGCGAATTACACGAAGCTCACGAAGTAAAGATGAAATCTTCGCTTTATGAATGTCCTTCTTTCGTTTTCTTCGTGGGTTTCGCGGTAAACAGGTTCAAGTTGTTTTTCAGCGCCAGGGCCGCCCTTCCGCAGTATTATCTTGCGCCTCTCATGCAGTAAAAAAACCGCACCGCATATCGCAACCTCTTGAAAAATCAGCCCGCACTATTCTGGCATGCCCTGTGCAATAGTAACGTCAGAAAGCAGCATGGAATAATAAAAAAAATCTAAAAGGAGGCAGTGAAATGAAGATCATGGTTGCTTATGACGGAACGCTGCAGGCGAAGGAAGCTTTGGTGTACGGAATGGAGAAGGCGCGGGAAAAAGGCGGAGAGGTTGTGGCTTTGCATGTATTCAACAGCGGGATGTTCATCGACTACGACGCGCATGTGGACGCAGAGGCAATGGCGCGGCAGGAGTCTGCGCGGTTCGTGGAAGAGGCGAGATCCCTGATCCGCGAGAAGGGCAATGGCGTCCGCACGAACCTGTTCACCACCGAAGGAAATCCGACCGAAGAAGTGATCAGTTTTGCAAAAGAGAAGAAGGTGGATTTGCTGCTCTGTCCGCCGAAGTTCAAGGCAAT